>Ga0209211_10001326_pt1 | contig 47304 bp, 47 predicted proteins | sample RifGroA2_FD_183992 | JGI IMG/M metagenome (GOLD analysis project Ga0209211, IMG submission 183992) | Groundwater microbial communities from Rifle, Colorado, USA - Groundwater A2 (SPAdes) (version 2) | ecosystem: Environmental > Aquatic > Deep subsurface > Groundwater | place: Rifle, Colorado...
ATTGTGCCGCTTTCTTCCGCCGCTTCTCAAGGGCATCTTGAGAAAGCGCGCGGGACGGCGGGTGGTGTGATGTTTTCATCATTCCATTATATCACATGCAAAGGAGTTAGGTGAAGGTCAGTAATCGTGCGTATCTCGGATTTACCAAACATTATGACGAATATTTTCCCGGAAGCTTTGCGCCAATTCTTTCTCCGACACTATTTGAAGCTGTGCAGAAAGCATTGGAGAAGCAAGCGCACAAAAGACATAGCAAAATATCCCATAATTTTCCTTTCACTGGACTTTTTCGTTGTGGGGAATGTAGTTCGATGATAACTGCTCAATGGTGTACTGGAAAAATGGGTGGACGATATAGATATTATCGCTGTACGAAAAAGAAAGGAAAATGTACTCAAGGATATTTGCAAGAAGATGCGCTCGCTCTCCAAATCAAAGAACAGCTTCAATCAGTATCGCTTCCCGAAGCGTGGGCAGATTATATGCTCAAACGGGTTACAGAGTTTGAGCAAAAGGAAACCAACGCTTCAGGAAGTAGGCTCGGACAGATGAAAGAAGATCTGAAAACGCTTGAAGCGAAGCTTGACGCTCTTGTTGATTTATATTTAAACAAAGATATTGAACGCGAAATATATTTGGTGAAAAAAGATGGTTTGATGCGTCAAAAAATCTCGCTTCAAGCAAAATCTTCATCTGTCCGAGCCGAGAGAAAGAATTGGGTCGAACCCCTGCGGAAATGGATTTTGGATTCAAAACACGCGGGGTTTCTGGCAACCAGTGAAAATCTTCACGAAGTGAGAGATTTTCTTCGTTCTTTTGGAACGAACCCCGCGTTAAAAGACAAAACTATTTCAATCTCATTTTGCCCGCCCTCGGATTTCGCCCGAGCCCAAAAGACGGATTCCATTTTTTCGCCATATCACGCGCCTTCGGCGCGCGCGGATTTTTCGCTTACTTCTGCCGAAGTTTCTGAATGTGACCCCACGGGGAATCGAACCCCGATTCTGGGCTTGAAAAGCCCATGTCCTAACCGTTAGACGATGGGGCCAAAATAACTTGCCCAGTATATATAAATTGGTACAATATATACTTGGCTCTCACGAGGAATAACAAGCGTGTGCTCGTTATTCCTCGCTCGATTGAGTATATCAATTTTTGTCAAAAATGCAAAAAAATGCTAGGATACAAAGCGTTACTTGTGTGAAATATATTGGAGATGTGGCTGAGTGGATGAAATATGGACTGTTCCATATTTCATCTGAGTGCGACAGTACGAAGTGGCAAACACGAAGCCACAGTCTCCGACGACGACGAGGAGCGACAATTTGGAATATATTGGAGATGTGGCTGAGTGGTTGAAGGCAGCGGTTTCGAAAACCGCCGTGCGGGAAACCGTACCGTGAGTTCGAATCTCACCATCTCCGCAAGGTTGAAAGTAAAAATACGGATAGAGCTAGGGGTGTATTGAAAATAACATATGGGTGATTAGCTGTCTTGACCAAGCAGTCTATTCGGTATTGAGAGTTTTAGAAAATGTTGAAAATTAAATAACGGGCGGTTAGCTCAGCTGGTTAGAGCGCTACATTGACATTGTAGAGGTCGGAGGTTCGATTCCCCCATCGCCCACAAAATAATTAACGCCTGAAGGCGTTTTTATTTTGTGGGAGATGAGCAAGCAAACTGCTTTGCTTGCGCGGGGAATCGAAAGCCGGAACATGTCGCGAAGCGACAGTGAGGCGGGGGTCGCGAGTACTTGGCGTTCGCAGGGTGTACTCACCCGAGAACACCTAGTAACTCGTGACCGAGACCCTATCGCCCACAAACATTAGGCAACAATGCGGAGCATTGGGACCTTTTTGTTTGTGTGGTGGATAAGAACCCATCCACTATCTCGTGGTACCCGCCTCTGAAACCATTATTTTTAGGCGAAAAACAAGTCGGAGTACGAACCATAATGAATTATGGTTCGTACGAGACGAAGTTTTGTAGCCAGAAATAAGGGTTTCAGGGAAGGGGGAAGATAGTGGATGGGTTCTAAGGGACTCGAAGGTCGGAGCGATCTAAATCTCTTGAGTGAAACGATTAGAGATTGGAAGTCCCTTTAGCGGGTGGTATACAAGATGAGCGGAGCGAGTGCTTGTCGCCGAGGCGGGGTCGTGAACACTTCATATTTTACAAGCGTAGCGAAAGAAAATATTTAGTGATTCGTGGCACTCGGCCGAGTTCCTTATTGCCCACCAAGTAAAAAACTTCCGCAACTATATTGCGGAAGTTTTTTACCATTTACTGTTTAGCTACCTAAATATTTCCTTATTTCGCCTTGATTGCCAAATAAATGTCCTCGAGCGCGCGGACGGCGTCGCCGACCGCGATGTTGTTTTGGTGGTAGAGGACGTCGGTGCAGTCGCCTGCGGCCCAAATACCAGGGACGCTGGTTTTCTGCGTACGCGCATCGATGATGACATGATTGTGTTCATTCATCGCAACAATACCTTTCGAGAATTCGGTGTTAGGAAGTTGTCCAATCTCTATGAAAATGCCGCCGATAGGGAGCTCGGTTGTCGTACCTGTTGCTTTGTCGCGATACACGATGCTCGTTACAAATTTCTCGCCCTTCACCTCGGCAATCTCTACATTTTTAACTGCGCGCATGTTGGGATGCGAAAGGACTTTATCGACGGTAATTTTGTCAGCACGATTGAAATCGGCACTTCGGTGGATCAAGGTAACGCTCTTTGCGTAGGCAAGGAGTTGAGACGAAGTTTCAAATGCCGCATTGCCACCTCCGATGACTGCGAGGTCTTGACCTGCAAAGAGCGGTCCGTCGCAGGATGCACAATAAGTGAGGCCTTTGTGTTCAAATACATCCGCGCCTTTTGCCTCAAGCTTGCGTGGGTGGCTTCCGGTCGCGATGAGCACGGCGCGGGTTGTGTAAGAAGCTTTTTTTGTAATCACAACAAAAGCGCCATTTTGCGGTTCGAGTTTTTCTACGCGCTCCTCACGCATCTCAAGCACATCGTCCGCGTATGCCTCGACGTGTTTTTTGAGTGACGAGGAAAGGTCTGCGCCGGAAATAGAAATGGTACCAATCCAGTTTTGTATGTCCTCGGATACTGCGGACTGTCCGACGAACTCTTTTGCGATGAGGAGTGTCTTCAGGCGTTTACGCGCGGCATAAACACCCGCCGCGGTTCCCGCCGGTCCTCCACCGATGATGATGAGGTCGTATTGAATAGGCATAGGGTTAATGATTGTAGATTGGTTCAATATCAAGATGAGAAGCTTTGGGCTCAAGGTTTTAGGAAATACATCCCCTTAACACCCTAAAACCTGACACCTAACTTTTTTTAGGGCGACGGAGAAATGCGGGTACGGCGCTCCAGTCTTCTTCCATCTCATTGTCGAGGTCGATGACCGCTACCGGTTCCTTTTCGGGTTTTGCCGTAGTGTGTGCGTTTGCTCCTGCTTTTTTTGCTTCCGGTCCGTTCATCAAGCTGTTGTGGATCTCGTGCTTTTCGTGTACTTCGGGGAGGTGGCTTTGGGCGACGGTGGGGACTTTTGCTCCGCCGGAGAAGAGATTGCGTTTCTCGATACCCTCGGGGAATCCGGATGCGATCACCGTAATCTTCATTTCGTTTTTCTTGAGTTTCTCGTCGCGAATGGCGCCGAAGATAACGCGCGCCTCGGGGTCGATGGATTCAGTAATGATTTTTGCCGCTTCTTGGATCTCGTGCATGCGGATGTCTTCACCGCCGGCAATCGCAAAGAGGACGCCTTTCGCACCAGAAACAGAAAGATCAAGCAGGGGAGAGTTAATCGCCATGAGTGCCGCCTCTTGGGCGCGATTTTCCGAGCTGGAAGAACCGATACCGAGAAGTGCTGAACCTGCATTCGAGAGCACCGCTTTGATGTCGGCAAAGTCGACATTGATGATGCCCGGCGTCGTGATGAGGTCGGAGATACCCTCGACGGCTTGGCGGAGGACTTCGTCGCACATAGTGAATGCTGATTTGAATGTCGTGTCTTTGTTGGCGACGGAGAGGATGCGGTCGTTGGGAACAACAATGAGTGCGTCAACCTGCTTGCGGAGTTCCTCGAGTCCTTGCTCGGCGATACGCCCGCGGTGCGTGCCTTCAAATGAAAATGGTCTCGTGACGACGCCGAGGGTGAGCGCACCCTGTTCTTTGGCGATTGCGGCGACCACCGGTGCGGCGCCGGTTCCTGTGCCACCGCCCATGCCGCAGGCGATGAACACCATGTCGGCTCCCTTGATTACGCCCTGGATCTCTTCTTTGGTTTCTTCTGCCGCTTTACGTCCAATCTCGGGGTTCATTCCTGTGCCGAGTCCGCGCGTGAGATTTTTGCCGATATGGATTTTTTTTTGTGCGAGCGAATTATGGAGGTCTTGCGCGTCAGTGTTCATGACGATGAATTCAACACCTTTCACCTTGGAACTTACCATATGGTTTACGGCATTTTTCCCCGATCCACCGACGCCGATAACTTTAATGCGTGCGAATGCTTCTACTTCCGGTTGTACTTTTGGCATGACTTTCTGGTCTGTATTAATATTGATAATCTTTAGGATAATACTCCTAGAATACCAGAAGAAAGGGGGGAATACAAATAGGGGGGAGAACAGGGGGAACAGAGAGAACAGACGTACAAAAGGGACGCAAGAAACCCCATTTGCCGAAGGAAAATGGGGTAATCCTTGCACTCCATCACCTTTCTTACGGCAAAAACGGCTTCAATGCATTTTTAAACCCCTCCCAAAAGCCGCCAAAGAGGGGTTCTCTCGGTTCAGTTGGTTTCTCGAGCGCATAGAGCGCGAGGCCGTATGCGACGAGCCACGAGGAATCCTTGACCGGGTTTTTCCCGCCGTGAAGCATGGCCGGATGTGCGAGGGAAGAAGGGAGTTTGAGGACTGCTTTTGCAAGGTCTTCAATGGTGGTAATACCAGCACCACCTCCCGTCAGGACAATTCCTGCGGGGAGAAGTCCGCTCCGTCCCACCTTTTTCAAATGTGATTCGACGAGCTCGAAGATGTCACAAAGGCGCGCCTCGATGATTTCCTCGAGTTTCTTTTTTGGATACGTGCCGCCTCCGCCGCTTATTTTTATTTTCTCCGCTTCTTCGAGAGGGATTTTGAGTCCAAGTGCGATGTCATTCGTGATGTCGGTCGAACCAATCGGGAATACTTGGAGCGAGATAGGAACATCATTTTCAAAAACGGATATTGAAACGGTTTCGGCGCCGACATTGACGAGCGCGCACCCGACGGAACGTTGTTTTTTATTGAGTGCAATACGCCCTGCGGCAATGGAGGAAGGTACCACTTTGTCCACTTCAATACCCAAGCTCTCGACGATTTCTACGAGGTCATTTAGGTGTTGTTCAAGGCAGGTGACGAAAAATGTTTTTACCTCAAGCTTACTCCCGATCATTCCGTGTGGGTCTCCGAGTACTTCTTTGCCGTCGAGTTTGTAACGAACGGGCATGTGATAAATGACGCGCCGGTTGACGAGGTGGGTGAGGTTTTTCTCTGCCTCGTCGTTCACCTTTTTTATGTCCTGATCACCAATCTCTTCGGTTGCGCGCGAGGATATCGTAACGCCATGCGTAATCGCGGATTCGAGGCTGACTCCGCCGATTGAGACGATAGCGTTTTTGATTTTGATGCCCGCTGTTTTTTCCGCGTGTTCAATTGCCGCCTCGATGCTTTGCACGGCATCGGATTTTTTTATGATGTAGCCGGCACGGAGGCCACGCGTTTCGGAGACTCCTGTCCCCATGATACGCGGTGCTTCGCCGCGTGAATGTTCCATGATGACGACGCGTGTGGCGTGCGTGCCGACGTCGATGCCGGTGGCGATATGTTTGATGGGGGTGCGCATGGGTGAGTTAAATAGAGAAGCGCCGGCGAACCTTTGCTTCGTTCTTCTCCATTGTACTACCATGTGCGAAACCTTTCAAATGAAATAATGCGTGAATAAAAAGAAATGCGATGAAGTTTCGACATGAACGGCCAAATTGCGCACTGTCCGCACGCGCCTTTTTGAGGTCAAGGAAGATTTCTCCTTCCTGTTTGTCGAGCGGGAAGGAGAGGATGTTGGTCGGATTGTCTTTGCCCCGATAGGTGCGATTGAGATCGCGCGATTTGCGCGAGTTCACGACCACGAGAGAGCATTCGTACGCGGGACCGAGCACGGCTTCCGCAATTTGAGCAAAAGGCAAGCGGGGAAGCTTGCCTTTTGTCGTGTTCGTGATGGAGAGCGACATTGTTTTCTTATGACCGCAGGGAATTAGAAAAGAAGAAGTACTCTTGTGGTGCGACATCAGGGAAGGTGTTATAGGTATTGTATTTCCTAAAAACTAAAACCTACCAACTACTAACTAGCCCTTGGGCGACCTCTTTGCTTTTTCTCGGGGAGTTTGCCGAGTTTCTCCAGTATCGCGTACTCCTTTCGCTTGCCGAGAACGACAAGGGCGCTTTTCTTGGCTTTGTAATGCGAAGGTTTGCGCTGGTTGTAGCGGATCGAGCGGACGCGGGGAATAACGCCCGAGCTCTGCACGCGCTTGGTGAAGCGGCGCACGAGACTAATCGCGTTTTCGTTGTTGTTTTTCTTTACTTCTGCGTTTATTGACATAAAAAGAATACTATCATAAATGGATTTTGGATGCAAGTTTTTTTGGCAGGCTATCCTTATGGCGCCGCAATTTGTGTTGACAAGTGCCAAGTTGTTGGTATACTGAAAAGTATGGATACTATCGACAGACAATCAAAAATAATTACATTGCTTGATTTACCGAAGATCAAGCACCCTCTTCCTAAAAGCTGGACAAAAGCAGCGGGGATTTTGTCTCACAAGCGCAAATCTCTTGAAGGCCATCTAAAAACTGTCAGTCAAGAATGGGATCGCAAGTCGCATAAATAATTATGACCATTGATGCGAATATTATAATCGCGTATTTGGTTGGGGAACAAGAAGTAATTGAAACTTTGTCGCAGTTTCGCCGAGAGAGAAAAATTCTTTTGCTTCCGACAGTCGTCGAAGCAGAAGTACTATCATTTTCTTTGTGGACAAAGGAAGAACGTCTCGCCACAGAGTTTTTCCTTGAAGAAAATTTTACTTCCATTTCCTTTGATCGCTCCATCGCAAAAATTGCCGCAAAAATTCGCCGCGAAACAAAACTAAAATTCCCCGACGCCGCAATTGCAGCCACGGCACTCTTTACCGACACTCCGCTTATTACGCACAACCTTCGCGATTTCAAAAAAGTCCACGGGCTTTCATTGTTAAAAATCTAATTTTAAGCTCGATAAAAAAGGATACATTGTGCCCGGACTGGGGGATTTTTGGGATAGGTATTTTGGGAGGGTAGGAGAAAAATTTACTGTGACTCTGGTTTGTCTACTATCGTATCATCGTTGGCGTGCTTCTTCTCGGTCACCTTAGTAAGTCTCCCATGGTATGGATCTACTATTTGATTGGCTACGAGTACCCAGGGTATTTCTTTTTTAAAATCTATTCTAATCCCGCGACCCCCGGAGGTGGAAATTTCGCTGGCAATTCGAAGAGCGACTTCTATTTTACTATCCATAATAGGCCTATCTGCTTGCATTTGTAATCCGTCGGATTGTTTTTGAAGAAGTAATTCTTCATTAAACTGTTCCCACCCTAATGAATCAGCATTAAAACCAAAATCTTTAATTTCTTTTCTAAATCTTTCGTCTCGAGAATTTATGAGAAGTGTTGGTTTGAATAATCCATTGTAGGCTGTGCCCCCAGCATTAACCCAAAGATAATCTGATTCTGCGTTATGTACACTAATTTTCTCCTCTGTGGGCTTACCTTCTTGGGATTTATGAGGGTAACGTCTTCGTAGATTCGCGTGTTTTTCCGGATGGTCACTTCTGAGATTGACTGTATAACCATTTTCAAAAGCGCCAACAACATGAGTAAAATAACTTTTGTCGGAAATCGCACCATGAGTAATAGAGTTTAAAAACTCATTGAATTTTTCGTAGATTGTTTTGACCATTGTCGCTACTTCTTCCCTTTGCTTGTGTATGTTTTTTAACAGTTGAGCTTGATCATTCTTTTGCGGGGGGTTGGCCTCCTTTAGTACTCTTAAACTCCCATCATTTATTTTTGTAATCAAATAATCCTCCAAAATACTATCGTAGGACCCATTGCTAATATTCTCGCCAACTCTTTCGTAGAACCCGTCTTCTTTTTCCCTAGGAAATCCCTCTAGTAACCTAGGTCCAATATCCAAGTTTTCTAGATGGTAATCTAGAAACATGAGTCGATAAACATCGTAAATCAATTTTACTTCATCGGGTATTTGGTCAGAAATATCGATTGTTTGAATTTCAAGTAGGTGCTCAACTCCGTCAGAACCCTCTAGTCGTAGCTCCTCGGTTACTATTTTCTCCTGACTGAATATTCCTGCTGATTCTCTTTGTCCTTGTTCTTTATCTCTGAGTTTTTGAGTAACTTTTTTTATATCTTCAGAAACTCTATATTTGAGCGTTTTACGCTCTTCCCCAAGCGTTTGCCTAGCTGCTTCTTTGTCTGCTGTGCGTATTTCCTCTAGTTGCCCAGCAAGTTCGTTTCTGTATTTTGCTGCATCAAATGAAAATTTCATGATATTTTTTGTCTATACAGTTACCGAAGTTCGTCTTTCAGATGCTTCACGAAATCGGGGAGTGCGGAGATCTTCACGGTTTCTTGCGAGCGGGTTTCCATGTTGCGGACGATGACTGTGTTTTCGAGTGCTTCTTTTTGACCGAAAATAATTGTAAAGGGAACTCCTGTCCGCTCTGCGATGGCGAGCTGTTGTCCGAGACCATCTTTGGAAATCGACTGTGCGATGGGCACGCGCGCTTTGCGGAGGATTTCGATAACAGTGAGGCTCTTCAGCTTTGCTTCAAATCCAAGCTGGATGAAATATATCTTCGGTTTCTTGATGATGCGCGGATCGAGCGGCTTGTGCGAGGGTGACATAATCACGCGGTCGACGCCGATGGCACCACCTATCCCCGCAATATCCTTTTTAGAACCGAGCGCCTTGGAGAGGTAGTCAAAACGTCCTCCCGAGGCGAGTGCGAGAGGCTCCAGTCCTCCCTCTACAATCTCACTCGTGTCGATGATTTCAAACACCGTGCGCGTATAGTAGTCGAGTCCGCGGACGAGATAGTTGTTGATGCGGTATGGAGTCCCCATCGCCTCAAGGTACTCAATGACTTCTTTGAAGTGGTGGCGGCAGTCATTGCAGAGGGATTCAATTGGCGTGGGGGCATTTTTCTTCATTTCTTGACATCGTATATCCTTGCAGTCGAGCAGGCGTAAGGGATTGGTTTTGATGCGCTCTTTGCAGTGCAGACAAAGTTTCTCGATATGTTTTTTATAATAAGAGGTGAGCTCTTTGATGTACCCGCCACGACACTCTTTGTCGCCGATGCTGTTCAGTTCCACCGAAAGATTTTTAAACCCGGCTTCTTCGAGGATGAGGGTGAGCGAGCGGATAACGAGCGCATCCGCGATGCTTTTTGGTGTGCCGAGAATCTCGAGACCGAACTGATGTAATTCGCGCAAGCGTCCGCGCTGGGGGTTCTCGTGGCGAAAGAACGGACCATAGTAGTAGAGCATGACCGGCTGGGGGAGCGCCTGCATGCCGTGTTCGATATAGGCGCGCATAATAGCCGCAGTGCCTTCGGGGCGCATAACGAGGTGGTCGCTGCCTTTCGTCTTGAGCGAGTACATTTCTTTATCGCGAATGTCCGTGCCAATGCCCAAGCTCGAGGTAAACACCGCTTCACGTTCGAGGATTGGTGTTTCGATGGGGCGGAATCCGTAGTAGATGGCAATCTCGGACGCTTTTTCAAAAAACCCTTGGTACTCATGGTACTCCTTATCCATAAGGTCGCGCATTCCTTTGGGGCTTGCGATATCTTCAGCGTGGACCTTCTTTGCTTTTTCGGATTTTTCGTTTGGCATAAAATTTGTTCGTTAGCTAACTATTACTCGTTGTCTGACTGCCTAAATTGTCCGGGGGAGATACCAATACTCGAAAGCGGGGTAAGGCGCAAAAATGCTTTTCCGGTAATGAGTTTTTCCGGTACGGGTCCCCACACGCGTGAGTCAGAACTTCCAGAGCGATTGTCACCCATGACAAAATATTCTCCCGCCCCCAGTACATGCTCGCTTTTTCCCGCTTGGGGGAATTTAACATACGGTTCCTCTAGTTGAGTTGTCTCTCCACGCGCATTCTTGATGGAAACATGTCCTTCAGTATTGATTATTACCGTTTCGTAAGGAAGCCCCACAATGCGCTTGATGTAATATTTGGAAGTGTCTTGGGGAGGTTTGAACACAATAACATCCCCGCGTACAGGACTTACGAAACGATACGAGAGTTCGTCAATGATGAGGTATTGTCCGTTCGCAAAGGTTGGATCCATGGATGCTCCCGAGACGATGAACGGTTGAGCGATGAAGAGACGAATAGGAATGACGATGATGAGGGCAACGAGAACGAAGCGGAGTGTTTCCCATGCTTCCTCACGAAAAGAAGTACACTTTTTTTCAATCGGTTCTTGTTTGATGATGCGAGAGCCTTCGTTCATAAGAGGTGTATCCATAATAAAACAATGAAGGGCTTGCTGCAAGGGCGGAATGCGTGGTGTGATTTTTTTGTAACGAATCTGTAACAAAAAAGCGCGGGAAGGAATGGTGTCCTTCTCGCGCAGAGAGATCGTATGCAGAGGATTCCATTTGTTTTTAACTGCATTTGGCATTCTTGAAACGAAGACATGTTTCTTGGAATTGTTGCAAAAAGTAATTGAAATTTAGCAGGGGGTGGTCTTTGTGCAATTCGACTTGTGCTTCGTGCGCAAGCCTAGAGAAGTCTGCGTGCTCGTTCACAGATTTCTTCAAATGCAGATAGACGTCAAAAACGAATTCTTCCCAGAATGGATAGAGGGATGCCGCAAGGTCTGTATTTCCGACCGAAAGGCGTCCGCTCTGAAGAGCTTTTGTGATAGCGCTTTGGCGCGCCAAGTTGCTCTGATGAACCAAACGACGATCGTACATAGGTTTTCTTCCCTGTTGATGAAATAGCTGGAACCTTCTTTTTATGAAAACATCAAAGAGCTTTCTTAATGTATTTATATCATGTACTAATAAATAAGTACACGCATGATTATTTCTTTTTGAATACCTCAAGTGAAGTTTTGATAGCGCTAAAAACTTTGTCGTCACGAAATTCTCTCATATTTGTCGGTCCTTTTTCTCGCAGAATTTCTTCAACGATGTTGATGTCTTTTTCATAAATGGGGACGAGAGATTCTTTCCTTGTTTCTTCAGCATAGCGTCTGAAAGTACGGAGTTCGAGGAGCACCTCTGTTAATATGACGCGTTGTACCGGATGGATATTAAGTGTTGCACCTCCGTTTTCCCTGCGGCCGTGTTCGTCAGCCCACAGTCCGGCGAGCTTGATGATTGTATCTTTTTCGATACCGATCACAACTTGGGGCACTTTTGAGAGTTCCCCACGAAATCCACCGCGCTGGGAATGGAAGTATTTTACTTTTCCCAGGGTTTCATTATCGATATTTTGCTTGATTGCGGCAAATTTCTTTTCTTCGGTTGTGGTGCCAAAGGTTACATCTATTGAAAGCGAAAGGTGTGAAAGTGCGCGCGTTGCTTCTTCAAGTTCGAGAATAAGATCGCTCCCATTGTAAAAGTCATCATATTGTGCTGTTTTAACGGTGCGAGCATTTGGTCCGAACCATTCACCGTGTTCGATCTGATCATACAGTATCGCTTCAAGTACTTCCGCGTAAATTTTTTGTGCGTTTTGAGAAAATCCTTTTTCTTTTTTTTCTACACTTGCGAGATCGCGCGCTACATTTTCTCTGCCGTAGAGCTCAATAAAATCATGAGGGTCAATTGCACTCGAAGAGAGCATTTCCTTGGCCACTTTATGTGCTTGCTCAATAGCAGGATGGACATAATCTTTGCTGTGCTCGAGGTCGGATAACTCTTTAAAGGGGTTGAAGTTCATATTCGTAAGAAGTTTAATTGCTGTTTTGTAAACTTCATTGTACCATACACGATATGCAATACATCATTGTGGGGTTGGGGAATCCGGGGGAGGAATATGCGGGGACACGACACAATGCGGGGCGCATGGTCATCGAGACATTTCGCAAGAAAAATGATTTTCCGGAGTGGGCGTCGGACAAGAGCTTGAAAGCGCTCGTGTCAAAAGGCGTGTGGGGGAAAGACAAAGTCGTTTTGGTGGAGCCGGACAACTTTATGAATGTCTCCGGCAAGAGTGTTGCGCCTTTGGTAAAAAATGCAAAAGATGCGGAACGCACGATTGTCGTATATGACGATCTCGATTTGCCGATTGGCACCATGAAGCTCTCGTTCAACAGGAGTTCGGGTGGGCACAAGGGTCTTGAGTCGATTATCAAGGCACTCAAAACCCCGATGTTCACGCGTCTTCGTGTGGGGGTCTGTCCCGTGACTCCAAGTGGTAAATCAAAGAAGCCAAAAGGGGAAAAAGCCATTCTTGATTTCATTGTGAGCGAGTTTAAAAAACCCGAACAGGAGACGATGAAGAAGACAGTGAAGAAGGGTGCCGATGCGCTGGTACTCATTCTCGAACATGGTCGCGAGCGGGCGACGGGTGAGGTGAATGCGGGATAGGGATTTGTCGGACATCGCATGCCTGACAATACCGAATAATTACAATGCACCTGGGCTCGCGTACGCGAGCCCAGGTGCGTTGTTGTGGAGAAATTTTAAATCAGTTTAATTAGAAATAAGGAAGCGACCGCTTCCTTATTTCTAATTAAACTTGATTAGCCGATTATTGGATGACAAGTTTATTTCTTCACTGAATACGCGAGCGTCATCTTTTGTTCCTTGGGATCAAAGAGGGTAATCGTGAATGAGTAGGTTCGGCCAAGCTCTAGAACTTTCTTGAGCTTCTCTTCGGAGCCGAATTCTGAAACATGCACGAGTCCCGCGATACCTTCTTCGAGTGACACCAGCGCGCCGTAGTGGTTCCATTTGATCACCACACCGGTGACGTGGTCGCCTTTTCTGTAGCGATTTTCCGCGTCCTTCCACGGATTGTCTTTGAGCGCTTTGATCGAGAGCGAAATCTTGCCATCCTTGATGTCGATAACTTTTACGCGTACCTTGTCGTGAAGTTTAAAGAGTTTGCGCGGGTCTTCGACGAGCCCCCAGCCAATCTCCGAAATGTGCACAAGCCCCTCGATGCCGTCTTCGAGTTTTACAAAGACGCCAAAGTCGACAAGCCCGGAAATGGAGCCGTCGAGCTCATCACCGAGCGAATACTTGCCCGAGATTTCGCGCTTTTCTTTTACCCCTTGCTCTTTTTCAGAGAAGATGAGTTTGCCTTCTTTTGGAGATGCGGAAATAATCGTGACCGCGATGCGCTTGCCGATGAGCTTTTTCAGCTCACCAAGAATCTTGTCCTTGTCGCCGTCTTCAATACGGGGGTAGTGCTCGCTTTTTAGTTGCGATGCGGGAAGGAATCCTTGGATGCCCTGCCAGTCAATGATGAGACCGCCCTTGTTGGCGTCTTTGACGAGAAGTTCGAGGGCCTGCTTTGTTTTGATCGCTTCTTCGGCTTCGCTCCAAATGATTGCTTGGCGCGCCTCTTTGAGGGAAAGCTCCACGTAGCCGTCGTCATTTTCTCTCTCGACGACTTTTGCCGTGACGATATCGCCGACGTTCAGCTTTTTGATAACATCGCGGGCATTGATGAATTCGCGGCCGTAAATAACTCCGGTGCCGAATTGTCCGAGGTCGACATAGACGTAGGATTTTTCGATACCGAGCACCGGTCCCTCTACGAGGGTATCGATTTCCGGAGGATTTTTTGCATCCTTCATCAAGGTCGCCATAAGCGACAAGGGGACTTCTACTATTTTTTCTGTTTCAGTCATATTAATTAAAAAAATCCCGTTCACCCGTACTTGCAAATTATGCAAGTGGGGCAAGCGGGGAAAAGACCTTTGGGTCTGCGCAGAACGGTCGTGATAGGGTTGCGCAGGGTTATCCTCGGGTCGTGCTTGCTATTAATAATGAAAGTATAGCGCAGAAAATGAAAAATGTAAAGGCGAAGACCGGACAACTTTGGAAGAGTTGTCCGGTCGGATGGGTGCGGCGGATTCTCGCCCGCCAGTGTAAAGAGCCAAGAGTGTGGGGGACGGTTGCACCAAGGTGCACCAAAGGGAACACAGAGCATTGTCGGACCGACCGTCAGCCCTTACTCTGCGAGATGGCCGAAGCCCCACCTCCTTTCTTCGTTTGTTGTCTGGTCGCCACAGAAAAATTCTGCGGCCCACTTTGCGGATTTGCACGTTGGTGAATCATAACGTACTCCTTCCGTTTTGTGTAGTTGTACTAAAATGTGTCTCAACCAGTTGGCTGAAACCCCTCACCTAAACTTCTAAAAAATAAGCTTAGGTTGATAAAAATATACCATGCGCACAGGATATATCAAAAACCGTGGAGTGGATAACTTTTTCGTCGGACGAACACCTAAAATCAAAAAGTAGAAAATAAAACCCCCGGCACGTTGTTTGTCCGGGGGTACTTCTATCTCTGGCATGCATGACTGTGCGTTATTTGCCTCTCGCTCCCTTAGAACCCATCAACTATCTTCCCCCTTCCCTGAAACCCTTATTTCTGGCTACAAAACTTCGTCTCGTACGAACCATAATTCATTATGGTTCGTACTCCGACTTGTTTTTCGCCTAAAAATAATGGTTTCAGAGGCGGGTACCGCGAGATAGTGGATGGGTTCTAAATATCAGTGTTTTGCGCAATCAGCTATTTTCATGCAGTCTTTTTTTTGCCATGATATACTATTCCTAATGTATCTATACGATAAAAATCGCATCACGTACTTTGCAGAGACCGACCGGCGCAACAAGCGCATACCATTCGGCATCAAGGCCGAGGATCGCACGCGCCACATGTACATCATTGGTAAGACGGGTATGGGCAAGTCGACGATGATCGAGAACATGGCGGTGCAGGATATCAAAAACGGCGAAGGTCTCGCTTTCGTCGATCCGCACGGCAAGTCCGCGGAGCTCCTCCTTGACTACATTCCGCCCGAGCGTATCAAGGATGTTATTTACTTTGCGCCGTTTGATATGGATAACCCCATTTCCTTTAACATCATGGAGGACACGGGCGCGGACAAGCGACATCTGGTGGCGAACGGTCTCATGAGCGTGTTCAAAAAGATATGGATCGATGCGTGGTCGGCGCGCATGGAATATATCTTGAGTAATGTTCTTTTGGCACTCCTCGAGTACCCGGATTCGACGCTTCTCGGAGTCAATCGTGTTTTGACCGACAAAGTATATCGAAAAAAAGTGATCGACAATGTACAGGACCCGTCGGTTAAAGCATTTTGGGTCGAAGAATTTTCTAAATATTCAGAAAAGTATACGCAAGACGCGACACCCGCTATTCAAAACAAAGTGGGTCAGTTCACCTCGAACCCGCTCATCAGGAATATCATCGGACAAGCGCATTCAAGCTTTGATATGCGGAAGATCATGGATGAGAAGAAGATCCTCATCGTGAATCTCTCGAAGGGGCAGGTCGGCGAAGGCAATGCGAGCCTCCTTGGGAGCATGATTATTACCAAGATTTATCTCTCGGCGATGTCACGTGCAGACCTTCCTGAGAGTGAACAACAAAAGCTCCCTAATTTTAATCTTTACGTGGATGAATTTCAGTCGTTTGCGAACGAGTCATTTGCCAATATTTTGTCCGAGGCGCGCAAGTACAGACTCTCTCTGGTCATGGCGCATCAGTATATCGAGCAAATGTCCGAAGAAGTGCGAGCGGCGGTTTTTGGCAACGTCGGTACGCAGATCATGTTTCGCGTGGGCGCGACCGATGCCGAGATCCTCGAAAAAGAATATGCGCCGGTGTTTACCGCGGAGGACATGGTAAACCTTGGCTTCACGCAGATATATTTAAAACTTATGATCGACGGTGTTGCGTCGCATCCTTTTTCTGCCGTGACAATGCCTCCGATTGCGCTACCTAAAAAATCGTACAAAGCGGAAGTAATCGCGTCATCACGGGAACTTTTTGCGCGCCCGCGTGCGGAAGTGGAAAAAGCGATCACCGAGTGGTACGGGATCGGAATGGGAGGAGAAATAGGTGCGTCAGTAGAATCTCCTCGTGAACGGCGGGCTGAGCGGCGTGAAGATCGGTCACCTTATGAGCGTCGCGAAAGGGCGCTTAGTAGTTACCAAGATGGTGTTCCGAGAAGTACGCCGATAAGGACGGAATCACGTGCCACAGTGCATGCATCGGAATACCCTGCGCGCCCACCGAGTTCCCATGAGTCGCGCGAGGTACACCCCCCTAAAAGAAGAGAGGAACAAGAGAGAGTTGAAAAACCTTTCGCGAAAGCGTTCAAAGAAATGGAGTCAGAAATACCTTCGTCCGCGAAACCCTTGGAGCCGGTGTCACTTTCGTCGCTCGCAAAGAATTCTCCCGAAAAGGGCGCAATCCCGCCTTTCAAAAGCAAAGGTCCGACACCCGGGAACGTCAATAATTTAAAAGCCGCGCTTGCGGATGTTTTGAGCAAGAAAGAGCATGCGGAGTCGTCACACAAGAAAGAGGCATCAGCTCATAAAAAAGAAGAATCTAAGCCCCTCCAAAATTTTGCTACCCAAAACTTGGGAGGGCAAGCGCGAGAAGTTCCCGAAGATGTCCTCCGTTCTGTCCTTCGCGGAGAAGATTGATATCATGCGCGCAGTTACGATCATTACAATTTTTTTTCTCCTTGCGCACCATGTTCATGCGCAAGCTTTCATATCCGAGATCATGTACGATGTGTCGGGGACGGACAGCGGGTATGAATGGGTGGAAGTGGGGAACAAGGGAAGTACCCCCGTCGACCTTGCTTCGTGGAAATTTTTTGAAGAAGGTACGAATCATGGGCTTGTTGCGGTACAAGGAAGCGGCGCACTTTCTGCAGGGGCGTATGCGATCATTGCCGACGATGCACAGAAATTTTTAGCCGATCATGCGGGATTTTTAGGAGCGGTGTTTGACAGTTCGTTTTCGCTCAAGAACACAGGGGAAACTATTGCGCTCAAGACGCCGAACGGCACGGTCGGGGATAGTGTCGCATATGTGGGTGACACAGGTGCGGCAGGTGATGGAAATTCTTTACAGAAAATAAGTGGCGTTTGGAAGGCCTCGACTCCAACACCCGGAGCTCCCAATGTTTTGAGTAGCGCGAATACACAGAATACTTCTGCGGCGAATACCGGAAGTAATACATCATCGAAAACCAATACTGTTTCCAACACTTCGTCGGGGGATGCCGCTACCACCCCCTCTGGAGAGACGGGAATCACCACGCGTATTTACATGACTGGTTCTACGGTTGTCGTCGGTGCGCCTGTCGTGGCTGAAGCGAAAGTGTTTGGATTCAAAGATGAGCCGATTGATACTGCACGCGTTGTGTGGGCGTTTGGCGATGGAGCGACTGCCGAGGGGCGCACGGTGACCCATACGTATTATTATCCCGGAGATTACACGGTTGTGATCGACGCTGTGTCCGGGCAGTACACTGCGTCCGGTCGTGTTCCAGTGCAAGTGATTACCCCGATGATCGCACTCTCTGTCGGCGGAGACCGTATGCGCTCATTCGTTGCTGTCGAGAACAAGGGCGGCGACGAGCTTAATCTGTCGGGATGGCAAATTCTTTCGGGAGAAAAAACATTTATATTCCCCAAAAATACGATTCTTGGTGCGCGGAAGGTGCTGACGATGGCGTCGGAAGTTACGGGGCTCATTACTCCTTTCGGTATCGGGGCGGAGCTCCGTTACCCGAATGGTACGCAAGCAGTCGCGACATCGGGAGTAGTGCAGGGAGAAGAAGTAGCAATTTCACCAAAGGTGAGTTCTTCGAATGTCGTATCTTCCAAACCGCAAGAACCAATTCATGTCCCCGCAATTTCTGTACAAAAAAACTTGGCGGTGAAAGAGAGTGTGCCACGAGAAGACATGAGCGCACCTTCGGGGACCGCACAACAAGCATCTGCCCCCGACCTCCCCGCATCAACAGAAAACAATGCATGGCTCTGGTATACCGCGGTCGCGTTCTTGGGCGCACTGGCATTTGCGGGGATACGTTTTACGCGCAAATTTCAAACGCAAGAATCATCAGATCTCGAGGCGGAAGATTTTGAGATTATAGAAGAGGAAGAGGATAAATAAAAATAGAGAGAAAAGAGAATGGGTGATCTTTGATCCCACTTGGAGGCGAGGCCTCCAAGTGGGGCAAATACTTGCGTAGAATGGTAAATTATGCTATGGTTTTTGCAGTTGTTGTTTGACGAGTCTGATTAAGTGATTTCCTAAACCTAAAAGGAGGAGTGTCATGGTGACTTTGAGTGAGTTGTCAGAGCCGGAGTTGAGAGGAAGATTACAGGAAAAGACCATGTTCGATAAGTATGAAGGAGTTGGTGGTGCCAATGATATTGCGAAAGTGTTGGCACAGAGGTATTTCTCTCAAAAAGGAGGTCGTGTTGCCGGACTCCATGTTCTTTTGGAAAATGCGTGCAACGCGGCATCGTTCGCGCAGTTTCAGCGTGACGGGCAAACGCTAGAGAGTTACAAGAAAGCACTTTGGCATTTCCGTGTACTCACGTATCGTGCCCAGATTATGGCATGCACTGAAGACATCGAAGTAATCATGGGGGGACCATCGCGGTATGATCGACTCTTCAATACTAAGAAGAGAAGATGGCTTGACTCCCTATCCCTTGTTGCACTTGAGGGTACGGGGCGGGGGCGACTTGCGGTGGGCGAGTATGCAGATGCGGTAGAGCGGCTTGACTTTGCCTTACAGCGTTCTGTGATAGAGCCATCGATACGACTCCTTCTCCTCGTTGGGATGCTTGAGGCACGGACGGCTCAGTGGTTTAAAGAAGGAGGTTGCTTGCAAGAGCTCGTGAGGTGTCACGAGGGCTTACACGTGGCTCTTAAAACACCTCGGGGTATGTCTGTTAATCAGTATATACACGAACGAGTGTATCAGCGACTCGCTTATGTGGAGCCGAAGCTTGTTGGTGTCGTTCCCGCTCTCTCGCGGAGGCGTCAACCTCGCCTCTCAGCTTGCTCTTAACTACATTTTTCGGCATTTTGCCACAGAACTCCGTGTAACCTACGGGGTTTTTCTTTTGGCGGGGTTGGTGGTATGATTGCTTTTATGTCGGAAAAAGCTAAAAAAACTATCCTTGTTACGGGAGGTGCCGGGTTTATTGGGTCAAACCTTATCGAAAGGCTCGTACAGGATCCGAATAATAGAGTCGTTTCTCTCGACAACTATTTCACCGGTAAAAAAGAAAATCATATTCCCGGGGCGGAGTATATTGAGGGGCACACGAAGGATATTGCAAAGTTAATCAACTTTACTCCTGACCTTGTCTATCATCTCGGAGAGTATTCGCGGGTGGCAAAAAGTTTGGAAGAGCCTGAGCTTGTTTGGGATCTTAACATTGCGGGGACATTGAGCGTACTCGAGTTTTGGAGAAAAACAAAATGTAAGCTTGTTTATGCCGGTTCATCGACGAAGTTTGTTTCTGCTCGAGATGATGGGGTTGAAGGGCGCGACCTCTCACCCTACACATGGGCAAAGGCAATAAATTCTGAACTCGTTCATAATTATGGACGATGGTATGACTTACCATATTCAACAACTTATTTTTATAATGTATACGGGCATGGTGAGCGCGGGGGCGTTGATAGCTACGGGACGGTCATCGAGACATTTAAGCAAAATTTCCTTAATAATAGACCTCATGAAGTGCGCATGCCGGGTACGCAGACCCGCGCGTTCACTCATGTGAATGATACCATCGACGCTCTTTTGTTGGTGGGGGAGAAAGGGGTGCGGGATGAATACGCCGTGTCGTCGCAGGATGTATGCTCTCTCTTGGATGTTGTAAATATGTTTGGCGGAGATGTTGCAATGTTGCCGCAAACAAAAACAAGCCGTTCTTCGGGGGCCATGGACACCGCAAAACTTGAGGCTCTTGGGTGGAAACAGAAACAAACGCTTGAAGACTATATTCGAAAGATAAAAGAAGAAAGTTCAAAGTAGGTTGCATTTTTGGTGTATTCGTGTTATTATAAAAATGGTAGTTTGGTCTTTTAAACAACAAGAGGAGTATCATTATGTTTGGATTTTGTTAGTCTGCGGTATTGATTCACGGGCTCCATTTAGGGGCTGACGATTGGCACAACATTATGTTCGGAAAAAGTGGTTACGGTAACGAGGGGCGTATTTTGCGCGGACTTAAAATTGCTTATGAAGAAGATGCCCAGCTTATCTTTTGGGGGATGGGAGCATCAGAAATTGACGGCGTAAAAGAGGGGCAGTATATCTTTGATTATGCCATGAAGCATTTGGCGAAGATTGCCCTACATCTTGGTGCGGATGTTGATGGTGTGGAAGCTTTTCTCCATAGCAGATCGGTGATTAACACTTCAACAAAAAACACTCGCGAGGAGATTGCTGAGGCGATGAATTTTTTGAGCAGGCATGCCATCAAGCGTTTGTTCATCGTTTCTTCTCCAACTCATGGCGGTCGGTGTTTCACTGAAGCCGAAGTTTTGCGTCTTGGTGAGTTCGCTGTCGGTGAACTTCAAGTGCTTACCGTCGGCTCTGATGTGAGTTATTTTGGTTCGACACCCAAGGATGTGGTTATTATTGAACCGCCGCATCGCGGAGATCGTGTCCAAACAAACCCGCTCAGTGTGACTGCTCGTAAGGCGATGAGGAGGTCTCGTGAACCTGACGGCGCTGAGTTCTTGAAAGCACTTGCCGAGTTCGTGGATACATACGAGACATTGTAAAGGAGGTAATTTTTGCGGGTTGTGCATAAAAGCACAGCCTGCTTTTTTTTTGATAAATACCATGTATACTTATTTCAGCATGAAAAAAATACTTATTTTCTCTCTCGCGTATTATCCAAACTATGTTAGTGGGGCAGAGGCGGCAATTAAAGAAATCACCGACCGCATTGACCCAAGCGATATTGAATTTCATTTGGTGACGCTCCTTTTTGATACAAAGCAAGAAAGAGAAGAAAAAATGGGGAATGTGATTGTTCATCGGGTTGGTTTTGGGGGAGCATATCTTTCAAAAATACTCTTTGTTCCCTTGTCTGCGCTAAAAGCACGCGCTCTTGACAAGGAACATCATTTCGGCGCGTTGTGGGCAATGATGACCTATATGCTTTTCCCCGTAGTTTTTGCACGCATGTTTGGTGTTCGTGCTCCCCATATTCTTACCCTTCAAGATGGCGACCCTTATGAAAAAGTTTTTGAACGGTGGTTTATTTGGTCGGTTGCGCCGATCCTTAACTATGGGTTTCGTACGGCATCCATGATTCAAGCAATCTCCGTTTTTTTGGCAGAGTGGCCGCGCAAGCGTGGCTACCAGGGACCCGTGGAGCTCATTTATAATGGGGCAAATCCTCGCGACCTCAAGGACGCGGTTTCTACAGACGAGATAGAAGCAATGAAGCAAAAACTTGGTAAAAAATCCGTAGATATTTTTTTGGTAAACACTTCGCGCCTCGTCCATCAAAAAGCATTTGACGATACCATTCGCGCGCTTGCTAATCTTCCGTCACACGTCAAATTTCTCGCGGTGGGGGACGGCGAAGATGCGCCAATGCTTAAAAAACTTGCGGAAGACCTTGGTGTTGCCGACCGCGTTATTTTTACCGGAAAGGTTGACCGAAGCGTGGTGACACTTTATCGTCGCGTGTCAGATATTTTTGTGGCACCGAGTCGTTCGGAAGGTTTGGGGAATGCGTTTATTTCCGCGCTCGCATCACGCTTGCCCCTCATTGCAACACAGATTGGCGGTATGGCAGACTATGTGTTTGATGAAAAGCATAATCCGGATAAACAGGCGACCGCGTGGGTGGTGGACCCGAATTCTCCCGATCAGATAGCAGAGAAAGTAAAAGAAATTCTTGCAAATCCGGAAAAGGCAAAGCAAATATCTGCGTATGCGCGGAAGATGGTGGAAGAAAAATACGATTGGGACAACATTGCAAAAGAGATGAGGGGTAAAGTGTTCGAGCCGGTTCTCAAGTTGGTGCATTAAGTGATTCAAGCTTGCTTTGCGCGGTAGTTTTTTGAAGAAAAGTTTAATGCAATCCAACCTGACGCTTCTTTTCTTCTTCGCTTCGAAGTATATCTCTCGTTGTTTTGTATCTTTCTGTCACTTCAGAAAAAACAAAATTGTTGTCAAAGGTTGCTCTGAGTACTTCATGCCAAAAGTCTATTCGTGCTCGTGCAAGTTCGTATGTGCTCCCCTCGGTGCGGGGAAGCCATCCTGTGTAAAAGCGTATGAGTTCAACGAGACGATAAACGCGCATAAGTTTAAGGGAAAATGATTCTTCGGTCGTGCGATTGTTCCGTATATATTCCACGAGCGCGTGGGCAACTTGCGGTTCATAAAGCGACATGAAGTTTATAAAACGCGCCCAGCTTTCATGTTTGTTGCCAAAATGAAACGACGCATGATCAAGGAAATAAATATGATTTTTGTTGATGCGGATATTTTGCGGGGTGAGGTCCCAATTCGCGAGAAAACCACCATATTGTTCTATGGCGTCCTTATTTTTATTTAAAAGCTGAAAACTTTTCTCAAGAGTTTCTTTGATTTGTTGATTTTTTGTTTCCGCAGCTTCTATCTCGGTGGTGTATGTTTTGCACTTTTGCAGGTAGTCATCCGCGCGCATCTCTCCAAAAGTGCGACGCACTGTGCGCGCGTGTCCGTATGTAGTTGCGTGTACTTGCTCCTGCGTTTTTAAAAGAGAAAGCGCAAGAGTAAATTGTTCAGGAACAGACCTCTCGGTGAAAGAAATTTCTTGTTCTATAAATTCACTTACGGTGATTGCTCGACCGCATTCTTTTGTGAAAAGCAGTTCTTTGGGTGAGTGGAGAATATCGTGCGCGAAATCCATCTTGTCGAGTGTGTCGCGGCAGATTCGTTCGTGCTCTATTTCTGCGATTCCTTGTTTGTCGCTTCCTATTTTAATAACAACACGAGCATCATCGGAATTCCTTCCCAAGAGGAGTATTTTTTTTGCACCACCAATCGGGCGAGTGAGATATCGCTCACCTTTGATATGTAGCTGGTCTGCATCAAGAGAAAATCCATGCTTTGCGAAAATCGGCATAACCTGCTGTATCTCAGAGGCGCAATATTCCTCCCATCTTTCTTTTTCGGTGTCGTTGTTTTTCATGAGGTGATTTTTGAAAGAGTTTTTATATAGGCATCCCAATTTGCTTCGTATTTCAAAAACTCTTTTTCGGGGTATGCACTAAAGGGGAGAATTTCCGGTCGGAGTGGTGGTGTTTCTGTTATTATTGCGCGTGCGCGACGACGAACCGCACGATGCAATATCTTTAAGAAAATATTTTTTTCCGCTCTTCTGAGAGCATTGGTGTCTGTTTCAAAAAAGATAAAAGGTTTCTTGATAATACTGGTGATAAGAAGGATTGGCAACTCTACTGACGCACCGTTTTGTACATAAATTATGTTAGATTTTTTTGTTTCTTTCCCGAGTTTTATGGTGTAGTCAATGATTCTCATGAGAGAAAATTTTCGTTTGTCGGTGGTGATGATGGATACCCCCTCGATTTGCTCGGGGTATTTACCGTAGGTTACGATAGTCACCTTGTGTCTTTGGGTTGCCATGCGCTTGGCGAGCTCCTTATTGTATTGGGCTATCGGCTCAGTGTCTGGCGGGTAGAGCGGTGTGGCGAGAACGATTTTCATATATACAAATCTACCATGTTTTTGGAAAAGAAGGGAGTTTGTGTTTGATAAATTGTTCGCTTCGCGGTAGTCTGAAGGGATGAAGATTCTTATTGCCACAGGAATATATCCTCCGCAGATTGGCGGCCCGGCAACGTACAGTAAATTACTCGCGGACAAACTTCCAGAGCAAGGTCACGTCGTCAAGGTCGTGAACTTTGGCTCCGTGCTCCATTTGCCGTTCGTTGCGCGGCACACGGCGTATTTTTTTAAGGTGGTGCGTGCGGCATGGGGAGTGGACTGTGTGTACGCACAAGATCCGGTTTCTGTCGGACTACCGGCAATGCTCGCGGCAAAACTCTTGCGTAAGAAATTTTTCCTCAAGGTCGTCGGGGACTATGCGTGGGAGCAGGGAGTTCAGCGTTTCGGTATAACGGACATGATCGATGATTTTTCGAAAGTGCACGAAGAGCATGAGGGGTATTCATTTATGGTGCGCCTTTTGAAGCGCATCGAGTGGCGTGTTGCGATGGGCGCTCGCCACATCATCGTGCCGAGTAATTACCTCAAGGGGATTGTGGTTAATTGGGGAATCCCTGATTCAAAAATTACCGTTATTCACAACGGCTTTGATGCACCCGTGATCAAAGGAAACAAAGAGACTCTGCGCGCGGGGCTCAGTATGAGCGGATACACGATGCTTTCTGTCGGACGTCTCGTGCCGTGGAAAGGATTCGTGGAGCTTATTGGAATGATGCCGAACATACTCCTGCGTATTCCCGCCGCGCGACTTATTATCGCGGGGGATGGTCCCGACCGAGATGCTCTCGCAAAGAAAATAGCAAGCCTTCACCTCGAACAAGCGGTGACGCTTGTCGGCAAGCTTCCGCAGGAAAAATTATTTGAATATATCAGAGCGAGCGATGTGTTCGTGCTCAATACGGCGTATGAAGGGTTTGCGCATCAGTTGCTCGAAGTGATGGCGCTCGGTACACCGATCGTGACGACGAATGTCGGGGGCAATGAAGAAATGCTCGAAGATGGAAAGAATGGTCTTTTGGTTACGCACAATGAATTCGAAGATTTTGTGCAGGCAATCGCGAAGCTCCACGATGACAAGGTGCTTGCAGAGACACTCACCAAAAATGCGAAAGACAGGCTTACCGCATTTAGCAATGAGCGCATGCTTGCTGAAACCGCGCAGGTGCTTGCGGGGAAGTAGATAAGCACTCCATACTGTAATCATGAAAATTCTTTCCGTCTCATCAGATCGTACTGTATTTGAACAAGGAAGCGCGGTCCGGTCGCGCATCCTTGAGTACGGGCGGCTCGTCGACGAATTTCGCATCATCGTTTTTGCAAAGAAAAGCTTGGGATTTGTGGAAACGTCATTTCCGCCAAACATATTTTTATATCCGACGAAGTCGCGTTCGAAGTGGGGGTACATCCCCGGGGCTCTCAAATGCGCCGCGCGAATGAAAGTAAAAGGGGTGCGCGTCGACGTCGTCACGGCACAGGACCCGTTCGAGAGCGGTATCGCCGCTTTTCTTCTCGCGCGTATTTTTCAGGCGAAGTTACACTTGCAGATTCACACCGATCTGTTTAGTCCGCATTTTAGGGAAGAATCTTTCATGAACCGTATTCGTGTGCGCGTGGCGAAATTTTTGATACCGCGCGCGGATGCGATACGGGTGGTATCAAAAAGAATCGAAGATTCTTTGTCAAAAGTCAAAAGTCAAAAGTCAAAAGTTTCCGTACTTCCTATTTTTGTCGATACGAAAGCGATAGAAGAAGTGCCGATCACGACCGATCTCAAGAAGAAGTATTCAGAGCTCGACATGCATATTCTCATGGCTTCACGCCTTTCCCCTGAAAAGAACATTCCGCTCGCAATTTCTGCGATGAAAGGTATTGTCGCGCGATACCCTAAGGCAGGCCTTATCGTTGTAGGCGAAGGGACAGAAGAATCACGGCTCAAGGAGTTTGCAGGGCAGGTAGGACTTTCAGAACACATTATCTTTGAAGGATGGAAGAAAGATCTCGTTTCGTATTTGAAAACCGCGGATGTGTTTTTATTGACTTCAAATTACGAAGGATACGGGATGACGATTATCGAGGCGCTTGCGGCAGGATGTCCCGTCGTGATGACCGATGTAGGTTGTGCGGGGGAAGTGGTGCGTGAGGGAGAGAATGGTTTGATTGTACCAGTGGGAGACCGGGAAAAACTCGAACGCGCGCTCGCGCAATTTATTTCTGGCGAGGTGAAACTTGAAGCATCTCTCCCGCGGCTCCTCACCAAAGAAGAATATCTCGCCGCGTACAAAAAATCGTGGGAGGATGTGTTACGATAGTTTTTTGAATATCACAAAAAGGGAAACGAATCATTGTAGCCACACAATACTTTGAATAATCTTATCGATGGCTGAGAAATTTGTGGGGTCGTTATGCAGTGTTACCCCTAAATATTTTCCAGGATAAGTTGGGATCGGGACAATATAAAGAATAAAATTATAGTTACTACTTCCAGGGTAATACTCGTTTATGCTGTAGAGGTAAGAGTGCTGTCCTGCAACGAGGGTTTGTTTTTTTGTTACAATCTTTTCGTTACCCCTCACAGAATATTCTTTAGAATGTAAAATTTGTATACTGATTGTCCCGTCATTATGAGCTTCTCTGGTAGGACTAGATATCCAAAACTGCCCGGACTCCTCTTTCCCGTCTACGGGAGACCCAAGTATATTTTCCCCCACCGTAAACTCTTTTGGGTAATTAAGCTCAAAACCATACCTTTTATTAGTATAAAGGTTATAGTCCTTCGTGCTTGATGAGATAATACCCGCGTACTCTCTTTTGTCTGGAATAATGTATGGTATGGGAGGGTACGGTGTAGTTGTCGCAAAACCTAAAGGCGGACTCACGGGGGAAAATAGTGTTCCTTTGTAATTTACGAAAGGATACATTTCTTGGATTTGTTTTTTATAAGAAAACCAACCAACGCCAAATCCTCCCAAAAATAGAAAAGTTCCGACAATCAATGTTATGATTTTTTTTGGTAAATCCATAATGTTTACTATAGCATTTATCTATCCTCATTTCAAAAAAAAAGAGGGCACTTTGTGCCCTCTTAAAACTAACAAAACAACAAAAAGCCAGATGAATTTATGGATTTATCTTTACATTTGATGATTGGTAATACCTGTTGGAATCGCCATTGATGCAATTATCCACCTGAAAACTCTTAAGGAGCCAGCCGTCCATGACAACTTTTGCAAGGGGGTCTTGCTCTTTAGAGCCACTTCCATTGTACTGAACATTGAAGTCAAGATGAACACCCATGTTTGCGCTTGTGGGAGTGTTCCCCATATACCCTAAAAGTTTTCCTTGGGGGATAATGTTGCCAACATTAACCAACGCGCGTGTTTTCATGTGGAGGTAGCCAGTTTTTATGCCTGTTCCCATGTGTTCAATACGAACATAAAAACCAGCTCCGCCAGTTCCTGTTTCAGACACTTCCACTACCGTTCCTCCTGCCGCCGCGAGGATAGGAATGTTGGCGACAGAAGGATCCGGGTACACGATATTACCGCTCGCATCCACGGCTTTTCCTGAAAAATCAATAGAAAAGTAGCCATTCCATTGATGTCCCGAATGCAAGTAGCTGCACCCCGTACCACCAATTTCGGTGGTTACTTTCCAAAAATTCCCGTCAAATGGCATCTTGAGCTCAAGTGTTGGAGTGAAGCTAAGTCTCAAGAACGGACGGTAGTCGTCACCCGCGTATCGCGAGCTGCGGAACATGTTGAATTTGTTGGTGGTTTGCCATGGACTCATTTGAAATCCATAGTTAAACCTTGAACCCAGCTTCCATTCATTGTACCACTGCGTGATATTTACTCCTTGCCACTGGTTTGCTATTGGCGGCGACAACCATCCAAGAGAAGTAACTCCCGGTTGGTTGTTCCACGTCATTCCCGTGTTCCAATTATCGTTTATGATGCTCAGATTTGTCCACGTTGTTGATGAGCTACCTCCACTCGCGTAAGGCATGAGGAATAAGCCAGCCTCGCTTACGTCTTTTGGTAGTCCATAGAGGTCAAGTTTGAGGTATGTTCTATATGTGTCACCCCATCCTCCGATTTGCAATCGATCATCCTGAACGAAGTTTTGTCCATAGTAAACGTTGGTAATCCAACCGTCCACTATATGTGGTATGCTAACCAATGGATCAGTGTTTGACGCTCGCGCATCAATTACCGCTTTGGTCGGATATGGCATCGGCTGATACCACACCGTGACCGCACTTGCTGACACGGCAAACCATGCACTGAGCATGAGTACTGCAAACAACATCGTAATACGCTTCATACGCTACCCCTTTTGTGTTGTTGAAGGAACATAAAATGCCTCGCGGGATGCAAGGCAGGTGAAACTGAAGAAAGTATATCATTTGTCACGGGGGGGGGGCGCAAGCAAATGTGTGGAAAGCTTCCTTCGTTTACGTTTGCAATATCGCAAAAAAGTTTTCTTCGCCACTGGGGCGGCGGATTTTCTCGAGGCGTTTGACGGTGAGCCCCGCTTCCTCGGCAAGCGAACGAATTTCGTGCGCGGTAAGCGCGTGTACAAAGCGCACGTTTTTTTTTGTATTAAAACCAATGATTGCATCGCCGAAATCCAAGCGGGTAAGCCCGGATAATTTTTTGAATGCAAAGAGAAGGATGGTCCACGGCCGCGCGCGCCACACATTCCATGCGGTAAGAACGATGAGACTTTCCGGTTTTACCACACGCGCCATTTCGCGGAGAAACTCTACCCGATAGGCGTGCGAGGGGATGTGATGAAGGACCGCAAAAGAAACCACTACATCAAAACTCTTGTCGGCAAAAGGGAGTGCGAGCGCATCACCGACGACGAATGTTGTATTGGCGCGTTCACGATTCTGTTCGCGCGCAATCTCAATCAGCTCTTTTGAAAAATCGAGACCGGTGTATGAGAGTGACTTGCCTTCGAGTACTCCCAAAAAACGCCCATTGCCGCAACCGACGTCGAGGATGTGTGCGCCGTCGGGAATCAGGTCGCGGACAAACCGAAGTTCCGGCCAAAACCATTTTCGCGTATGCGAAAAGTCGGAGGATATTTTGTCGTAGCCTTTTCGCGATGCCGCGAGGATTTCGTTTGCATATTCCGCGTTCATAGGTAGTATAGACTAAGTCGAAAGTTAAAAGTCTGAAAGTCTTAAAGAGAGATATGCATCTTCTTTCGACTTTGCGACTTCGGACTTTTGACTAGTATACATGCTTTTCCAAGACATAAAAACCGAACGAGATTTGAGCCTCCTCAAGCGGCGGGTTCTTGCCGATAAAGGGCTTTATGAGAGGATTCTTCGCGTGCGTAGTGAAATGCATAATATCGAGGGGAAACACTCGTCTGTGGTCAAAATTTGGCCTCAAAATAGCACCTTGATCAAAGTGAGCGAGGCGCACAAAATGCCCACAAACGCTGAAATTCTGGCCTTTTATCGGGAGCTGGTTTCCTTGGGGGAAGAGCCCCTGTCTCCCGATGCCGAACTTGTGATGAAGAAGTTGAAAACACGGAGCAACTCGGGGGTGGCGGTGGTGTCGCTCCTCACCAAACCGTTTCCGTGTCCCGGTCGCTGTACGTATTGTCCGACCGAGGAGAACATGCCCAAGAGCTATCTTTCTAAAGAGCCTGCCGCGGCGCGCGCACTTGCGAACAACTTTGATCCGTATGATCAAGTCACCAATCGTCTGCTCGCACTTGAAATCAATGGACACAATACCGACAAAATAGAAATGATCGTCATCGGCGGGACATGGAGCTTCTATCACCCGAAATATCAGGAGGAATTTCTCGCAGAATGTTTTCGTGCGTGCAACAATTTTTCCCACACACCCCCGACCTCGGGTACTCTCGAGGTCGGGGGTGTGCAAACTGCAAAAGGTGAAAAATCTCTTGCCGAAATGCAAACAGAAAACGAAACTGCCGGCGCGCGCATCATCGGGCTCTCGATCGAGACGCGGCCGGATTATATCACGACGTATGAGATCGAGCGGCTTCGCGCGCTTGGTGTGACCAAGGTCGAGATTGGCGTACAGCATCTCGACGATGCGATTTTGAAATTGACGAAACGTGATATGAAGATTGCGGTGGTCATGAAAGCGACCGAGCGTTTGCGCAATGCGGGACTCAAGGTCGTGTATCATATGATGCCTAACCTCCCCGGGTCGACACCCGAGCGCGATATTGCGATGTTCGGCGAGCTTTTTTCGGGCGAGGATTTCCAACCCGACATGCTCAAAGTGTATCCGTGCATGGTGCTCGAAGGGAGCGAACTTTTTGAAACATGGAAGCATGGCCTGCCTGCCGCGTCTATGGCGCAGGCAGGTTGCTTCAAGCCGTATACCGATGAAGAGTTGATACGCGTCCTTGCCGGCGCCAAAAAGCAAGTACCGAAATACGTGCGCATTATTCGCGTGATCCGCGACATTCCGGCGACCTACATTCAAGCGGGAAGCAAGATTTCAAATCTTCGCCAGTGGCTTCTGGCTGATATGAAGAAAAACAGATGGCAGTGTAAATGTATCCGCTGCCGTGAGGTACGCGGGGTGGTCGTGGATCCCGCAAAATTTCCACTTACGCGTGCCGAGTACCGCACAAAGACGGGACGCGAGATATTCCTCTCGTTCGAAGAACTGAATGAAGGGAAACTCGCATCATTTCTCCGTTTGCGCTTGCCGGACAAACGCGGGGAGGAATTTACCGGGACCGCGCTCGATGTCCTCCGTGATGCCGCACTCGTGCGCGAACTGCATACCTACGGACAGCTCATACCGATAGGTGCCGAGGGTACACAGAGCCAACATGTTGGTTTTGGAAAACAACTCCTGATCGAGGCGGAACGCATCGCCCGCGAGGCGGGGTACAAAAAACTCGCCATCATTTCCGGCATCGGTGTCCGCGAATACTACAGAAAGCGCGGGTATGCGCTCGAGGGCACCTATATGGTAAAATATCTTTAAGTATTGCGTTGTGGCACATGTGTGCTACAATCTACGTATGACTACAAAAACATCTTTCGTGCGTGCTCGCATAGAACCTTCAATAAAAAAGAAGGCTGAAATGGTATTGTCCCAGATTGGCATATCTCCGTCAGAGGCAATTAATGTATTTTATCGACGTATTGCAATCGATAAAGGAATACCATTTTCTCTCAATGTGCCAAACGCAGAAACACGCAAGGCGATTGAAAATATAAAGAAAGGAAAATATAAAACGGTGTCTTACGAGCAGTTTGCGGAAGAAATGCGCAAGGTCGCTTAATCTTGATATGCTATGCGCTTGGTTAACTATTCGCCGATATTAAAAAAAGACCAAGCGCGTATGGTGGGGCGAGGTAAAGACGTCGAGAAGTTTCTCAAAGCTGTTTTTATCCTTGCGACAAAAGGGAACCTCCCTGTTCAGTATAAAGCTCATAAATTACGGGGTGAGTATGCAGGGTACTGGGAGTGTCACCTTGAATCTGATTGGCTCCTCGTGTACACACTTACATCAGAAACAGTGTTTGTTGCGAGAACAGGAACCCACAGCGACCTCTTTGAATAAAAATGAAACTCCTCATTCTTACGCAGAAAGTAGATATGAACGACGATGTCCTCGGGTTTTTCCACGGGTGGGTTGCAGAGTTTGCAAAGCATTGCGAGCAGGTAACGGTCATTGCGCTCGGGGTGGGGGAATATGATTTACCGAAAAATGTACGGGTGTTTTCTCTCGGCAAAGAGAAAGACGCGGACTTGCGCGGAATAAGACGCGGACTTGCGCGGACGATGTATTTCGTTCGTTTTTATCGATATATCTGGCGCGAACGCGAAAATTATGACACCGTGTTTGTGCATATGAACCAAGAGTATGTTTTACTCGGTGGAATTTTTTGGAAGATACTCGGCAAGAAGATTACTTTGTGGCGGAATCATTACGTCGGTAGTCTTTTGACGCGTATCGCCGTACTCCTTTGCAATCATGTGTTCTGCACCTCAAAATATTCCTATACCGCACGATTCAAAAAGACGAGTATTATGCCCGTGGGCATCGACACGGATATTTTTAAACGCGATGCGAGCGTAGAGCGAAAAAATAATTCGATTCTTTTTTTAGGGAGGATCTCGCCAGTAAAAAATGTCGATACATTTATTGAGGCGCTTAAAATCCTCGATAGCTCTGGCGTTGTGTTTGTTGCCGATATATACGGTGACGCGGCGGACAAAGATACAGAATATTATAAAAAAGTGAGAGAGAGCGCGGCGTTCTTGGGGAAAAAAGGAATGGTCGTTTTCCATCCGGGTGTTCCACCCAGAGAGACCCCGCGGATTTATAATCAACATGAGCTGTTCGTGAACGCGACCCAACGTGGAAGTTTTGACAAGACCATACTTGAAGCGATGGCGTGTGAATGTCTTGTAGTAGCCTCTAATGAATCAGTAAAGAATATGTTCCCCGAACAATTCTTGCCGAAAGAGCGGAATGTGGCTGATCTGGCGAAAAGACTGCGCGGTGTAATGTCCCTTCTGGAACATGAAAAAGAAGAGTACAGAAAAAACTTTCGCCATCATGCCGTGGAGCATAACCTTACTCATTTGGCTGATACATTATCCGAAATTTTAGCTACCCTGAAAAAACACGTCAATTGTAACATGTAGCGAATTGTGGTATATTTTTAGAAATTAGACGCAAGAATTATGATAATTCATTTCATAAAATTAGTGCAGAAAAAACTGAGTCGTTTTATTCCAGCGACAATCGAGGAGTCTGTCGCAGACCTTCCACCCAAGATTCTCATCACCGGGGGTTTGGGATTCATTTTCTCTCACGTAACCGAATATTTCGTGGCAAAGGGTTGGCGGGTGGTGGTTATTGACAATCTTTCAGAAGGTTCATGCCCGGAGATCATTGATGGCTCTTTTATGCACTATCCTCTCCATATGGCTAATCCGAAAGTGGTCAATATTATCCTCAAGGAAAATCCGGACTACGTCATCCATGCTTCGTCGGTTACCGATGTCGATTATTCCATCCGTGAACCGTATCGCACGCTCCGCAAGAACATATTGAGCACCCTCCATGTCTTTGAAGCATGCCGCAATCTTTCCAATCTTAAAAAACTCGTATATGTTTCGACCGACGAGGTATACGGGGAATGCGAGGAGCGTGTGTCCGAAGACAAGGTGATGCTTCCGCGGAATCCGTATTCGTGCGCAAAGGCGGCCGGCTCGCTTGTGCGTATTGCGTACGAGAACACGTACCCAACACTCACGGGGAAAACAGCTGAGACAAGATTTTGCAACGTTTTCGGTCCTCGCCAAGATCCTGCGAAGATCATGTCAGCAATCAAAAAGAGCATTGATGAGGGTTATTCCATCCCGCTTCATCAGGAGGGGAAGGGATATCGAGAGTATCTGTATGTTAAAAACATTCCTCCGGCAGTGGACCTCATTTTAGAAAAAGGGTTGGGTGTCTATAATGTGACCTTGAATGATGGATTTACCACCAAAGAGCTCATTGAAAAAGCTCGCGAAGTAACGGGAGAAGAAATAAAAACTCACCCGTCGCACCGCCCTGGTATGGACTTGAAATATCAGATGGATGGTTCGCGTGTCAGAGCACTCGGCTGGGAACCGCTCTACACGTTTGAGGAGGGGTTGAAAGAGTATTTAGTGGGAGGCAGAGAGTAAATATCTGTTTTTAAAAATATAAAAAAACGGGAACACATTGTGCTCCCGTTTGGAATGGTCTAGATGGTCGCTTTAAAGCGAGATGTCGTCCAGTCCCAATTGTTTATTACTCTCTTCGAGGGCTGAAATAAAGCCCTCGAGTGTTCTTACGTATTCTACGGCAAGCTCTTTCGCTTTAGGAGTTCTCAGTTTCGGGATATATTCCGCAATAAGATTACGGAGATTGTCCAGAACGCTTCGGGGTTTATCGTATGTCGTCTCGGGGTTCCTCTTTCCTGCGAGATACTCGAATTCAAACGTCGGAATGTTCGGCAGGAATTGCCCTGCCCGAATGATAACTGCAGGCATGAGGTTGGCAAGTCGATCGGCGTCCATCAGCACCTGTTGTGTGATGGACTGATCGTTTTGATTGAGCTCGCCGTGACGCCACGCTGAATTCCATATCTCAATAATTTCTTCGCTATCGAAATATCCGATAGGTAAGGAATCAAGATGCGCAAGTATTATCACCCCAACATTTTTCATGAACTCTACCTTGTCTTCGTTCTTCTTTGCCATTCTATCCATGGAATGAAGCATCCCTGCGCACCATGCTTTCTCGGCTGTCCGTTCGTCAGGGGGCTATCATCGCTCCAATTTGTGCTACCGTAACATCATGATCCAGCCCGTGTCCGCGATGTGGTCTTTCAGCCGTTTCATGGCGTATTTTGACATCTCGGTAAAAATTGCAAAAAATCTTTTGGTATTCATTGAAACTCTTCATATACACCCTCCTTTTCAACGGAACACCGGGATGGTATTCCTAACTATGTAACTTTTAACGTGTTAGCATAAACACCAGTATTTGTCAATATCGTGCAAAGTGAATGGAAATGGTATATTTTAGGGGAGTTTTTATTCCCTATGCGACACATAAAATTATTCAAACCGTTCGTGAGCTGGTACGCGGTGTGGAATACCGTGAAGGTTCTTCGGAGTGGACAACTTGCGGAGGGTCCGCGAGTCAAGGAGTTTGAAGAGAAATTCGCGAAAAGGTTTAACTTGCAGAATGTTCTTGCAGTCAATTCTGGAACAGCGGCCCTCGAGCTTGCCTACGAACTCGCGGGAATCGGAGAGGGCGACGAGGTGATTACGCCCATTCTTACGTGTACCGCGACCAATATCCCACTCGTGCATAGGGGTGCAACAATTGTGTTTGCGGATATCGATCGTGATTTGAATATCAATGTCGAGGACGTAAAGCGAAAGATCACGCCGCGTACCAAAGCGATCGTATTTGTACACTTTGGCGGAAATAATCGGGGACTCAAAGAACTTTTGGAAATCGCGCGCGAAAAGAAAATCGTCCTTATCGAAGATGCAGCACAAGCGGTCGCATCGCCGTTTTGGGGCAAAGCGAACTTCACCTGTATGTCGCTTCAGGCAATCAAGACACTGACTGCGGGAGACGGTGGTGTGCTCGCCTGCAAAGACCCTACATTGTACGAGAAAGGAAAGCGTTTGCGTTGGTTCGGATATGATCGAGAGAAGAAACAAAAGTTCGGGGACACAGACCTTGTCGAAGCGGGCTACAAGTATCATATGAATGACGTGAGCGCCGCGATTGGATTGGGGAACCTCGAGGTGTTTGATCGGATCCTCGCTCATCATCAAAAACTAATGAATGCGTACGAAGAAGGAGGAATTACCGCGCACCCGTGGTTTGCGACGGTACTTTCCGACAAGCGCGATGCGCTGAAAGAGTACCTGAAACAGCACGGCATTGATGCGGGGATGCACCATTATCGCAACGATCAATACACGATCTTTGGCGGGAGAAAGAAATTTCCCGTGATGGACGAGTTGGAAAACAAATACCTTCTCCTGCCGCTCCACAAAGGAGTGAGCGTGGCGGACGTGAAAAGGATTTGCAGATTAGCGAAAGAATTTAATGATAAGTAATTATGAAATACAAAAATCCAATTGAAATAGAAACTTCATACAGTGAAAATGATATCGGCAGGACTCTGTATGATTTGGTATTGAAACATAAGCCAAAAAAGATCATAGAGTTTGGTGTTCTCTATGGTTACTCAACTGTGGTTATGGCAATGGCGCTTGATGAGATCGGTGAAGGGCATATTTACGCGAACGATCTTTTCGAGGATTATGAGTTCAAGCATTCGACGATGTCTGAAACACAGGCAAACGTTGACCGTTACGGTCTTTCGAAGTATGTTACTTTGCAAAAAAAGAACTTTGAGGAATGGCTGAAGGCGTCGGAAGACTTTGATCTTCTCCATGTGGATGTGTCAAACAAGGGCGATACGATAGAGCGCCTGTATGAGGCTGTTAAGGATCAAGTGCAAAAAGGATCGATCGTGTTGTTCGAGGGCGGTTCAGAAGAACGGGACAACGTGGCATGGATGATAAAATATAACTGCAAAAAGATTCGTGATGCCAAGGTTCCTTTCGAGGTGATCGACGAGAAATTTCCTTCATTATCAATGATGAAAAAAATATAATATGAAACGATTAGCTGTTATTGCTGGAGGGTGGCATTTTCCGATAGCATTTTTCGAGCAACTTGCCGCACAGAAAATACCGGAAGGGTGGGAGGTTGAGATGTTTCTCGTGTCGCATCGCGACCCGGCGTATGCGGTAGAGGAGAAGAAAAATTTGTTGCCGAATTTGGGGTATGACCGTCGGGGGCTGTATGACCGTATCTTGTACCGCAAGGTTGCGACAGTGGCGGAGATAGAGGCATTGGGATGGAAGTACACACTTGAACCTAATACGATGGGGGATTGGGGGAACACGAATCAGTGGCTTGAAAAAAACGATTACAAAAAATATGACAAGTTTTTGATTACGCACGATGATAACTTTATTTTGACCGACCAGATGTTCAGGGACATCCTTCCTCAGGAAGATTGGCTCATACTCACGAATTCAACGGGGAATGCCCAGCGCCGGTTGCGTCAGTGGTTCCATCTGCCGAAACCCTTGGCGCTTCGGGGGTCGTTTGAATTCTTTACGCGCGAGATGATGGATCTCATGGGGGGAAAGTTTGACTTGTCGGAAACGACGCTTACGCGGGAAGGAGAAACGGCCACAAGCGGTTCTTTTTCGGAACTCTCAGATTGGAATACTACCGTTTTTCCTCTCCAAAGGCTTATTAAGGAAAAAGGATTGGAGTCCCGCGTAAAAGCCCTCTCGCAATTTTACCGCATGAGTATTTATTGTCTCGAGGGCGAGCGCGGGTATGTTCATAAGACAGAATCATCCAATACTAGTGAGGAAGAAAAAGGACTTGATGCGGTGGAGAGACATTATGAAAAAAAAGATAAAAAATGAAGATTGTCTATATTGTCAATACACTTATGCCGACCGATAAGGCGCATGGGTATCAAATAAGCAAAACATGCGAAAAGTTTGCTGGGTTTGGATATGATGTTGAGCTCTGGGTCCCCAATAGGAAAAACCATGTGGCGGATGATCTCTTTGCGTATTATGGGTTAAAGAGGAATTTTACGCTGGGGAAAATTCCTTGCCCCGATGTCATTTTCTTGGGCCATTATATCGGGCCACTCGCATTTTATGCGCAGACCTTCTTTTTTTCTGCGAAACTATTTTTCAAAAATATAGAAAAAAACTCGCTTATTTATAGCAGGGACATTCTTCCTATTTTTATTTTTAAATTGCGAGGATTTAATGTTGTGTATAATGCGCACAATTGGGCTAAAAAAATGAAGTGGTTCATAAGACTATTTTTGGGCAAGAATTTGAAGATAGTCTGCAATTCGGAAGGGACAAAGAGGCAAATCGCGCGTGACGGTTTCCGTAATTTACTTGCGGTGCCGAATGGCGTTGATATTGAAGAGTTTGAAAACCTCGGTGACAAGTTTGAGATACGCAAAAAACTCGGACTGCCTCTTGATAAGAAGATCGTGATGTATGTCGGTCATCTCTATGGGTGGAAGGGAGTGGGGGCGATGATTGATTCGGCGAAACTCCTTCGCGAGCGCAAAGATATACTTTTTGTTATTATTGGCGGAGACAAGGAGGAGCAAAAAAAGTACGCGGAGAAGATTGCTCGCGAACATATCGGCAATGTATTGCTTCTCGGACACAAGCTCAAGCAGGATATACCAAAGTATTTAACATCCGCTGATGTTTTGCTTTTGCCGAATGTTGCAACGACTGAAGAGTCAAAGAGCTATACCTCGCCGATAAAAATGTTCGAGTATATGGCATCGGGGGTGCCGATACTTGCCTCGGATCTGCCGTCGCTTCGGGAAGTACTGACTGAAGAAAACTCTGTTTTGGTGAAGTCGGGCGACCCGCAGGCTTTTGCCGCGGGAATTGAAAAAATTTTGAGCGACACTGAACTCTGTGAATATGTCACTCGTAATGCAAAACGTGATGTTAAAAAATATACATGGGACGCATATGCTAAAAAAATCTTAGACTTCATCATAACATCATGAGCACACCAAATGCACAGGTGAATAAAGAACATTATTTTGATGAAAAGTATAACCACAAGGCGCGGTGGATGAGCTTTTTTTATCAGATAAAAACATTGCAAAAGACAGGGGCGCAGACTGTTCTGGAAATAGGTCCCGGGAACGGTCGAGTGACCACTATTTTGCGCGAAGGCGGCATTAAGGTCACGACGGTTGATATTGATAAAGAATTGAAACCGGATTACGTTGCGAGTGTCGATGAGCTGCCATTCAAGGATTCTACATTTGATGCCGTGTGCGCCTTTGAGGTGCTTGAGCACATGCCGTTCGAGTGCTTTGCTTCGAATCTTAAGGAGCTTTCTCGCGTGTCGAAAAAATACGTGATGATCTCATTGCCTGACAAACGAAGAATCTTACTTCATGTATTGTTGAAAATTCCCTTTATAAATTATATAAATATTTTTATAAGAATACCTTTATTTAAAAAGCACGTTTTTGACGGACAGCATTATTGGGAGATAGGGAAGAAGGGGTATTCCGTTGCCCGTGTAAAAGAAGCGATAGGAGAATCCAGGTTAAAGATTGTGGACAGTTTTGTGCATTTTGACGCGCCATCGAACCACTACTTCATTCTTGAAAAATAATGGTTGTCTGTACATACGCCTTCGATGAGTTTCGTAATACAATGCTAAGTTAATTAAACATCACACTATATTTGTCTTCGAAATAACTACTTTTGTTTTTGTAATATTCCCAATCCACAGCTCCTTTCTGAAGAATGATATGCGGCTTGTTTCCGTAATACGCGGCAAAATTGCCAAAACTGCTGTTTGAGCCGATGATAACATCGCAAAGGGATAGTGCGTATAAATCTTCTATGGCGTTCCCGTTGTTGGTCACGATGTTAAGTCCGATAAAAATTTCTTCCGATATCGGCTCATCGGAGGTAACAATGAAAAGCGTATCTTGAGGAGTCTTATTGAGATGGAAGAGGTATTCATTAAGGATTACGACGACTCTTTCCGGCGAAATATAATATTCGCCGCTTTTGTGCGTCCGGTAATCCGTCTGGCGTATGTGCACACCGACGATATGTTGGTACGTATTTCTCGCACTCCTAATACGCTTTTCGGCGGGCTCGGTATATCTTTTTTTCGGTTTTAGAAAGCTCGCAATTTCTTTTTGATATTTCTCCAAACCGCGCGGGTTCCGAAAAAGCCAACCGGTAAAATATAGCACGTCGTTGCTTTGTTCGAGTGCTGTTAATACGGTGTTTTCTTTTGTGGGCGGCAGGGAGTATTTTTCACCGCGCGGATTTACTGATGAAACGATCTGTTTTTTGTGAAAGAAGGCGATGGATCGTGCATAGACTTTGTATATCGATCTCCATAATTTTGTTTTGAGAGTGCTCCGTCTTCTGTGGTAGTTTTGGAAGGGTTTGAGAAAAAAGAAATCGATAAATCTGTTACTCGGGGGGATATTAAAGTATTGCGCATACTCAAAAAAAGAATAGTTTTGGCACTCGAATCCTTTTTCTTTGCAATACGCATAGATGCTCGCAAAATTCCAAAGCTGGTTAGCGAGCTCTCCTCCTCCGTGCTCTAAGATAATGACCTTTTTCATGACTCTGTTTTATGCGACAAAAGAACGTGCCACTTTTTTTGTCGGACCGACATTCTTTTCGATGTTTATATAGTACCTGTTTCTCGCGGGGAATAATATTCGGTACAACAGATGTAAGGGCTGCTCAAAGAATGTGGGGAGTTTTGACTTAAGCCAAAAGAATATGCGTATCCTTAGTGTGAGGAAGTTTTGGGGGGTGCTGATAGCGACGAGCTGTTCTTTTCTGTAGCCATCAGTATCCTCACTCAACTGGTTTTTTCTTTTTCGAAAACAACCGAGAGGAGTATTAAGCGACCACAAAGGAGTGTGTTTTGAGAACTCTGTCCACAGATAGTAATCTCCAACAAGTTTGAATTTTTCGTCAATTCCTCCCGATGTGTTCCAAAGCTCGCTTCTCCAGAAAACGCTTTCTTGATGGATGAAATATGCATTTCTACCGTATATACCTAGACGAATCCATTCCTGATTATACAGGTAGCAAGGATTCGTTTTAAGGACACGTGATGATTCGTCGATGAGTATGTTCGTTCCGGTGAGCCATTTGATGTCGGGGAACGTGGTAAATGTTTTAGCGACGTGGTCGAGCGCGTTTGGCGCATAGGTGTCGTCGGAATTGAGCCACGCATAGGTATCCCCAGTTGCAAGAGAGAATCCTTTATTGATTGCGGCGTACATGCCGCTGTCTTTTTGGGAATACCACTTGAGTGTTATTTTTTTGCAACGGATTTTGTACCACCCAGTGTTCAAACGCTCTTCATAGGATTTAATGATCTCGATTGTTTTGTCAGTCGAAGCCCCGTCCATGATGATGTACTCAATCTCAAAATCGCCTTCTTGCGAAAGGATGCTCTCGATGGTTTCGGCGATATATTTTTCGCCGTTATAGACGGGGGTGATGATGCTAAATTTCATTGTCTAATATAAGTATTTCCCATAATCAGCGTAGCGTTCGTTTTGTGATTTTTGACGCCATAGATAAAGCGGGATAAAGAACGTATAGCTGTTGTTGAATGTTTCTGCGACTTGAAAATTGAAATCGCGATCAGCGCCGCGTCCCATAAAAGACGGCCATACTCGTTCGGCGAGAGGGCGGAATGCTACACGCTCGATGACCTCTCGTTTGAAAAGCGGACTGTTGCCGGTGCCTGGATAGGGAGCAAGGGATCTGAAGAAAAGTTTGTTGACGACTGGCAGACGCTTCCATTCAAAGGGGATGAGGTGACCCTGCGTGCCGAGGAACGGGATAATGACTCCTTTGGTTTTCTTTGCGAGCGCGGATATTTCTTGGGGCGCTGCCACTATATCGGAGTGTTCAACAAAGATTTTGTCAGCATCAAGTTTTTTGTCGAGGTATGAGGGATTAAATTGTTGCCAGTCAATACAAACATGAGTTGCCTGATATCTTTTTGCAAGATTATATTGCACCTCGATGCGGTTTAGGAGCGAAGCATCATCGGCGTCTTGAAAGGTGATCCACTCGCCGCGGACTTGCTCAAATCCGTAATTTCGCGCCATATAGCCGGCGTTGATATTTTTCCCGCGTTTATTGAAACGGTTAGGGTCATCAAAAGGAATTGAAAAGAATTTCACCCGCGGATCGGCCTTTGCGATGCGCTCCACCACTTCTTTTGTATCGTCGGCGCTGTTATCATCCACTACGATGATTTCAAGGTTGCGGTATGTCTGATTTTGAATACTCTGAATCGCTCCCGCAATGGTTTTTTCGGAATTATGGGCAGGGATGATGACTGAGATGAGAGGATTATTCATTATGGTAATTTCAGTACATTATCGATAAAATTCTCATAGCGTTTGGTGAATGCTTCTTTGGTGTGGTGTTCAGTGGCAAATAACCATGATGCTTTGGCGAGTTTTGCGACTCTTTCGGCGGGGAGATTGGAAAAATCTTCCACAGCCTTTTTTATATTCTCGATAGTAGGATTTTCTATGACGACGCTCGGCGCAATCTCACTCACGCCTGTCTGCGGGGTGACGATAGGGAATAGCCCTCTCTGCATCGCCTGGACTGTTGCCCCGCCTCCGCCTTCGGAAGCGGAAAGGCCGAGGATTGCACCACACTGATCAATAATCTCGCGGACGGGAATATTTCCAATCATACTTTCACCGCCTTCTTTATTGAAACGAGGTTTTTCATACCTGGTAATGTTTGGCAATTTTAATTCTTTTGCATAAATTTCTTCAAATTCTTTTCCGAAGGACGATGGTCCGATAATCGTGAGTCGAAGATAGGGAAGTGTCGCAAAAACTTCAAGCACGAGATCAAGCCCTTTAAGGACGGCCCCGCCTCCGCCGAACCAAAGGAAGTGTTTTTTTGATTCCTCAAAATTTTTATCGTGCGGAAAATCATATTTTTCCATTATTGGCACAGGGACGGGAATGACTTGTTTCCTGAATCGGGAATAGGTTCCGTGCACGGTTTTATTGCCGTAGCCTAGAAGAAAATCGGCAATCCCCGGATTACTGGTAGCAGGGCTTGTCCGCGATGGAGCAAGCACCACACCTCTTCTTTTTTCGAGGGCGCGGATTCTTGCTTGTTCTGCATTGTTTTGAAATTCCGGGTATGATGCCACGAGATGCATGACTTTGATGCAGTTCTTCGGCAAGTATGGCGAGAGACGCTCAAGGTTGTACTGCATGTCAATGCAAACTGCATATTTTTTCCGGGGAATAAAACGATCATTGTCCCAATTGATAACATCGACATCGTATCCGCGTTCTGAAAATAAACGCGCGATTTCTGGAGAAGCCCAGTTATTTGAATGCGGGTCGGTATAGAACTCTCCCGGAGCAAGGGTGAACGGTCCCGTCAAAAAAGAAAGAAGGACTACCCCTTTCTTTTTCCCTTGGTGAGGAATAAATGCCCTCCCAAAGAGTTTATTGGTGATCTTATTTCGGTAGGCGAGCAGGTACCGCCTTAGGATGTTTTGCATAATGCTCATATTTTACCATGTTTTTAATGCTTCACAAACCTTTTTGATATGTTATGATGCAAAGAATATCAATGAATTTCAAGCATGAATCTAAAAGACAAAAAAAACTCAAGGGCTCATCATAAGGTCAAATTATCTCACCAATTGGATACTTCTTTTGATTTACAATCGAGGGGTACGAAAGGGAAGAAAAACAATGTACTCATTGTGGGGGCCGGTTTGGCAGGGCACCAGATCATTAGGGAAATAAAAAAAGATCGGAGGCCGGACGTTCTTATCGCTGGAATCGTTGATGACGATGAAAAAAAGCAAGGACGTACCATTAACGGCGCACAGGTTCTTGGCACGATTGACGATATTCCCCGTATTATACAAGAAAAAAAAATAGATCAAGTGTTGATTTCCACGCCATCGGTCGGCGGAGCGTTTGTCGCTCGAGTTACCCGGTTGCTTCCGCTTCATATCCCCATCAAAGTTCTGCCAAGTATTTCTTCAGTGATACTGGGGAAAGTTGATTTGTCGTATGTCAGAGACATCGACCCATCTGATCTCATCGGGCGTCCGCTTGTAAAATCAGACCAGCAGTTCATCTCTAAAAAAGCGAAAGGAAAGAGTTTTCTGGTCACCGGAGGCGCCGGCTCCATTGGAAGCGAGATCGTGAGACAGCTCTATGACTCGCCGGCAAAGTCAATTATCGTTGTGGATTCTTGGGAAGAGGGGGTATTCAACTTGCTGGAGGAATTGCATGCAAAACACGGAGCTCATCGACCCAAAATAAAAGCGTTCATTGGGAACGTGCGGGACAAGAAGAGGATTGAAGAAATTTTGAAACTCACTCGGGTTGATGTTATTCTGCATGCCGCCGCGTACAAGCACGTGCCGCTCATGGAAGACAACCCTGATGAGGCGCGCAAGACGAATTATCTCGGCACAAAAAACATGCTTGATCTCGCCGTAGCGCATGGCGTGAAAGATTTCGTGCTTATTTCGACGGACAAAGCGGTGAACCCCACAAGCGTTATGGGGGAATCTAAACGCGGGGCGGAGCTTTTGGTGAAGATATATGCAAAGAAAAATCCGAACCATCGATTTTGCGCGGTGCGCTTTGGCAACGTCCTCAATTCCTCGGGCAGTATTGTTCCAAAGTTTTTGAAACAAATACGAAGTCGTTCCGCAGTGACAATCACCCACGCGGAAATGACGCGTTATTTTATGTCAATTCCCGAGGCGGTTTCTCTCGTCTTGTCGTCGTGGATCATATCGAAAAATGGACAGATTCTCCTTCTTGATATGGGAGAACCGGTAAAAATAATGGATCTTGCAATCAACCTAATCAGGATTCACGGCCTCGAGCCACATAAAGATATTCTTATTAAGGAAACCGGGATACGCCCGGGAGAAAAGATCCATGAAGAGCTTGCTCATGACGAGAGCAATATAAAACAGAGTTCGCTCGAAAGGATTTTTATCGCCGAGGAGCTATAAAATCAATTGGTATGATATTGCTTATGCGAGTCAAGCCAGAGTTCTAGGCAGAGGAGAACCCATATTTTGTAATAGTACGAATCTTTTTTCTCTCCGTAGAATTTTTCAATAATTTTGCCAATCTCTTTTTTGTCGAGGTATTGGAATACTTCCGCCTCGGGAGCCAGGAGCGTTTTATGCACCAGATCTTTAAAAGCGGGTTCCTTGAGCCACATTTTGACAGGCGCGCCAAATCCTTGTTTTTTGCGGTTTACGAACTCGAGAGGCATAATTTCTTGTAAAAGATCTTTTAATATTTTTTTCCCGGTTTTCCAATCTTCTTGAGGCAGATTGAAAGCGAATTCTGTAAGGTGATGGTCAAGAAAAGGAGAGCGCACCTCAAGAGAATTCATCATGCCCATGCGGTCTGCTTTGGTAAGGAGCTGGCCGGGAAGATAAGTAGTCAAGTCAAAGAGGTTTATTTTTGCAATAGGAGGAAGTTTGCTCCCGGCTATTTCCGGACTTAGGAATTCGTTAACGTATTTACTATTCTTGCCCCAAAGCCTCTTCCTTTCGCGTGCGCTCCAAATGGAGATGTTCCGGACGTATCCTTGAAAGGGATCAAGGAGCAACTTTTCAAAGAAGTGCGCCCGGTAGGACAAGTGGCGGTGCCGAGTGTACCATCCATAGCCCATAAAAAGTTCATCCGCGCCGTCTCCGGACAAAGCGACCTTGACCTTACTTGCCGCCAGTTTTGAAACTAAATATTGAGGAAAGTCCGAAGAATCCGCATGCGGTTCGTCGAAACATGCCATCACGACGCGGAGATTTTCAGTCATGTCGTTTTTGGCTTGGAGCGGGTAGTGGTCGGTACCGATCCTTTTTGATGCTTCGAGCGCGAACGGGAGCTCATTAATGTAGTTTTGATAACCGACGGAAAATGTTTTTATGGGAGTTTTCGAAAAAGATTGGGCAAGCAAGGTAACGAGTGTTGAATCAACCCCGCCGGAGAGAAACGAGCCGATTTCGACATCTGCGACCATTCTCTTTTTTACTGATGCGGTAAGTAATTGGCGCACCTTTTCTTTTGCGTCATCGTATGAGATGTTTATCGGCGCGTAGGATAATTCCCAATATTTCTTTTTGGTGAGGGTTCCGTTATGATAGGTTGCGCATTCGGCGGGCGCGAGCGTAAAAATATTTTTGTAAACAGTTTTGTGGGGTGGAATATACATGAGGGCGAGATAGTTGTCGATCGCCTGAGGATCAATGATCCCTTGTATTTTCCCTGACGCAAAAATCGCTTTTATCTCCGACGCAAAGATGAGATTGTTGTCTTGGTCGAACGCATAGTAAAATGGTTTTTTGCCGAAACGGTCCCGCGCCATAAAGAGAAGCTTTTTCTCATTGTCCCAGATCGCAAAAGCGAACATACCATCCAAATAGTGCAAACATCCTTCGCCGTGTTCTTGATACATCTTGAGGATCACTTCGGTATCGGAGTGCGTGGAGAATACATATCCTTTTGCTTCAAGATCCTTTTTTAATTCTCGGTAATTATAGATCTCTCCGTTAAAGGTGATTGCCATATCCCGCTTCGCATCCTTCATGGGCTGATGTCCTCCGGAGAGATCTACGATAGAGAGCCGTGTTTGCCCCAGGAGGCACGAGGGGAAGGCGAGCGTGCCGTGATCATCGGGGCCTCTCTTGGACAAGGAAGCAAGCATCAAAGGGATGTTTGATGCGTCAATGTTTTGAACATTATTCCCTGTTATGCCGATTATGCCGCACATATAATTATATTTTTATCCATTCTTTGGGAAGCACATCGCTCGTATCGGTGGTTTTTTTCTTCGGATTGTTGAACCATTTTGAGGGACCGATGACGATCTTGCCGGGGTTTTGAGAGAGCCATGCGCCCCACCAACCAAAGGAGCTGTTGGCGATGATCGCATGCTTGCAGAGACTCATGAGCCGCAGATCCTCGTAGTTTTTGTCTGCATTGTTGTGGTCAACGTACGTAACTGGACCGTCGAGAATGATATTCTCTTTCACCCATATGTGGTCATCCGAGAATATGAAAAAATGCGGACTTGCTACTTTCTCTGCGATGAGGGTAGCTGCCGTACGATAATAATCCAAGCCGCAGGTTCCATGGTACTCGTTGGTCGCTTGGTTGCTTACATAATCACCGCGTCGGATGTGCATCATGACCGCGGAAGTCGCGTCTATCTCTTTTGCCACCTCCGCATCTTTGCCTGCGAAGGGGGTCTTTACCGCCACTTCTTTGCGAATGATGCTTTCGATATCCTTGAAATATTTTTCAGTTTGCCAGAAACCATCGAGGTAAGCATCGCCTTGTGTATCGAGTATGCGCGGATTAAAATGGAATTGCCTCTCTTGCGCATATTTATGTTCGTCCGCAATGAATTTATTGTAGAGGAACCACTTTTTCCCCAGTCTTCGTTTGTATTTTTGGAATTTTACGACTTCTTCCATTGTTGCGAAGTTTTCAACAATATTGAAATGAGAGAGAGAATAGCGGTGAAGCTTATATTCCTCAAACCCCGTGATGTCGAGTTTGAGCTCCGTATTATTTCGCAGTGCCAAGTGCCTCCCCAATGCGTACTGAAAGAGCTGATTCCCTAATCCCCCTATGAGTTTTACGATGATCATACCTTTTAGTATACAATTTTTTCTTTGACCACGGCTATTGACATCTTCATACAGATGATATATACTAACATTTGGGGTAGGGTACTTAATTAGGAGGGTCTTCCAATGATAGCATGCACGGTTAAATTATTCGAGACTTTGAAGAAGAAGGTAACTGGTTCACATGTTCACCGGTGGGAGGAATCTCCGTGGGATGACAGCCTCGGGAAAAGTATTGAGCGCCTTTCTGAGGAGAGTTCGTTCGCACAATACAGATACTTCTACCGGTGTTCGTGCGGTGAAACAAAAGTGATAAGTCGTGTTGCGTTTATTTAACTAACCAAGAACTCGGAGGTGTACATTGAAAAATCAGCAATCTGTTATTGTCCTTGCAACAAGCACGTTCTACAATAGTCCTCAGGAACTTCGCTGTCGGCTCGCTTGTAAAACGATAAAGGACTTTGAATTACGAAACTCCCTTTCTCCTCATTTTCATACTACAATAGTAAAGGGCACCGTAGGTGCCCTTTACTA
>Ga0209211_10001327_pt1 | contig 47296 bp, 51 predicted proteins | sample RifGroA2_FD_183992 | JGI IMG/M metagenome (GOLD analysis project Ga0209211, IMG submission 183992) | Groundwater microbial communities from Rifle, Colorado, USA - Groundwater A2 (SPAdes) (version 2) | ecosystem: Environmental > Aquatic > Deep subsurface > Groundwater | place: Rifle, Colorado...
GGCGGCCGCCGGCGATGTCGATCACGGCCAGCCGTGCGTGGCCGAGCAGCGCCTCGCCATGGCTCCGGGTCTCGCGGGCGTCGGGGCCGCGCGATTTCAGCGTTGCCAGCGCGGTGTCGAATTCCCGCCGGAAGAGTTCGCCTACGGTGAGCAGGATGCCGCACATCAGACGCTCTCCTGCGCCAGGGTTTCCCAGGCGGCTAGTGCCCTGTCGGCGGTGTAGGGCGCCAGCGCCGCGGCGACAACATCCGGCCCGGGCTTCGGCGCAGCAAGTGCGGCCCGCATCGTCTGGGCCAGCGCATTGGCATCGTCGCAGGGCACCAGCCATTGCGCCAATTCGCCGCCGAGGATTTCGCGCGGCCCGGAGGCACAATCGGTGCTGACGACACGCGTGCCGCAGGCCAGCGCCTCGATCAGCACGTTGGGCAGGCCTTCGTGGTCGGAGCACAGCACCAGCAGCTCGGCGCCTGCCATCCAGGGATGGGGGTTGGCCTGAAAGTCGGCGATGGTGACACGGCGCGCGAGACCCAGTTGCGCGATCAGAGCGGCAAGCTTCGCGTCGGGCGGTGTCAGCAATACCAGTTTGTGCGGCAGGTCGGCTTGAGCAAAGGCGGCGAGCAGCAGGTCGTGGCGCTTCTGCGCGGCAAAGCGGCCGACGTGGAGGATGTAGGCGTCGGCCGGTCGCGCCGGGCAGGGCTCGGCGGCGAGTGCGCGAATCGCGGCGAAGTCGAAAGGATTGGCGATGACGCTTATCCGATCGGCATCGATGCCGAAGTGCGACTGCATGTCGGTGGCCACTCCTTGCGACACCGCCACCAGCCGGCGCGAGCCGTAGAGTTCGCGATAGCGGACCGAACGCCGTTGTGCCTTTCCGGCAGGCAGTCGCGCAATCTCCGCCGACAGGGTGTTGGCGATGCGGCAGACATGGCGCGGGGCGCGGGCCAGTGTCGCGACTTCGTCCGCGAAAGGCAGGGTGGAGACGAGCAGATCGTGAGGGCGCGATGCCAACAGGCGACTCAAGCGCCAGGCCAGTCGCCGTTTGCCCAGCCAGCCGTGTCCGGCACGCGCGGCGAGGATGTGAAAGCGGCAGCCGGTGGGCGGGACGTAGCTGCCGGCAGCTTCACAGACGATGAAATCCACCTCGTGTCCGCATGCGGCCAAGCCGCTGCCTATCTTGGCCAGCGCCTTTTCGGCGCCGCCGCCGGAGAGGTTGCTGGTGAACAGGGCGAACTTCATTGCGCGGGATGTTCGCTCAGCGCCTGCTGCACGGCCTGCCAGACGCGATCGACGCTGATGTCGGCCATGTCGGCCTCGGGCGTGCAGTGATCTGCCAGCGGATGGTCGATGGCATACAGGGCGGAGTGGTCGAGCGGGCCCAGCACCCGGCTTGGCGAATAGCCGTGATACAGCGCCACCATCGGATGCTGCAGCGCGCCCATCAGGTGGGTGGGACCGGTGTCGACGCCGACGTAGAGATCGACGCGGTTCATCAGCGCCGCGGTTTCGCGCAAGGTGAGTTTGCCGGCGCACTGTGTCGCGGCAGCGCCCAGCTCGGCCGCCAGCGCCGCGGTACGGTCCTTCTCCAATTCGCCGCCGAAAATAAGAAAGTGCGCCGCAGGCCAGGCCGCGCGAACGCGGCGGCACAGTTCGCTGAAGTGGGTGGGCGGCCAGTCGCGATAGGCTTTGGTGGGAAAGCTTGCCACCTGCAGGCCGATCAGCGGATGGCGGTCGTGCGCCCGATGGCCGGCAAGAAAGCTTGCGGCCCACTGCGCTTCTTCTGCGGTGACGCGATAACTCAACGCCTTGCCGGCGGGCGCGGCGCCGACGGCAGCCGGCAGCAGCAACTGGATGTCCACGGCGTGGGTGGTCTGCAGCGCCGGGTGTTCGACGGCGCGGTACAGCCTGCCATTCAGCGCCACATCGGGCTGACGGAAGGCCACCACGCGGCGGGCTACGCGCAGGGCATACTCGACCAGCGGCGCATCTAAATTGCAGACGAAGGCGAGGTCGTAGGGCTTGCCCGGCAGCCAGCCCATGAAGCGCGCGCGCTGCTTGCTGATGGCGTCGGTGCGATGGACGAAGGGCAAAAAGCGCAGCACTTCCTCCCGCTTCGGATGTGCCAGCAGGTGGATGCGCGCCAGCGGCCAGCGGGCGGCGACGGCGCGCACGGCCGGCGTCACCAGCAGCGTGTCGCCGATGCGCGAGACGTTGATGTAGAGAATGTCGCGCGGCTCGGGAAGCTCGCGCTCAGTCGCGGCGGACGAACTCATACAGGTAATCAGGGAAGGAGAACTCTGCCGGCTCCAGCCGCCAGCCGATCAGCCGCTTGACTGCCAGCGCCACGGGCGAGAAGCGCTTGACCAGATGGTAGGCGGCCAGCGCAATGCCGGCGCGGCGGGCCAGTTCCATGGCCAGGGTCGGCGTGATCCAGGCGATGTGGTCGAGATTCACCACCATCACGCCGTCGCGCTTGAACTGGCGGAAAAATTTGCGCGAGAAGGGGTTCGGCGTGGTGACGTAAAGCCGGCCGCCGGGCGCGAGATGGCGTGCGGCGAACTTCAGCAGAAGTACGGCGTTGTCGACGTGTTCGACCACGTCGCCGATGAACACCACGTCGAAGCGCTCGCCAAGATCGCCCTCCGAGGTGGCGTCGACGCAGCGCACGTTGAAGCCGCGGGCGTTGAGTTCATTCACCAGCGGTTCCAGGATGTCGATGCCGACGCAATACGCCGCCGCCTTGTGGATGCGCCCGTGGCGCCAGTCCGGCAGGTCGAAGTAGCGCGCACTGTGGGAGACGACGCCGATGTCGAGCACGCGCTTGCCCCGCACCAGGCCTTCGATGTGGCCGAGCAGATCGTTGTCGGTATGCACCCGCTGCGCGGTTTTCAGCCAGGCGCGCACGGCGGCCTTGGCCTCGCGGTTGTTGGGGTCGTCGGAGACCGTGGTCCAGTCCAGTTCAGACATCGACGCCTCCCTTGTGCCCGAGGCGCTCGACGGTACCGGCCAGGGCGGCGCGAATCTTCAGCATGCCGTAGCCGGCACCGGGCTGATGGGGCACACAGGTCAGCCCGTAGCCGTAGCCGGTACCACCGTGCCGCGCCGCGTAGCGATAGGCAACTGGAATATCGACCGCAGCCTCGTCGTCCAGGACGTGGGTCTCTGCCGCAATCCGGGGCTCATCGCTGTAGCGGGCTGCCGGCAGGACGCGTTCGAAGAAACGCCGTTCGGCGGTGTCGGGCCCTGTGTCGTGCACGAAAACCTGCGGCACGCGGCTGCTTGCCAGCAGGTCGAGGGCAAAGCGAACACCGCGGAATCCCTTGGGGCCGTCAATCAGGGCGACGTCGCCCGGCTGCGCAAGCTCCGGTAGGAGACGCGTAGCGTCGCCGAACAGCAGCTTGACGTTAGCCTCGTCCTTGAGCCGGGCTTCGGCCACAGGCACGTCGAGCGAGTTTCGGTCGTATTCGACGCTGATGATTTCGGCATCGGGAAAGCAGCGGGCGAGGATTAGCGTGCTCTGGCCGCGGGCGCGACCTGATTCAAGCACGCGCTTTGGCTTGACAGTCCGCGCACAGAGCCAGAGGAAGTACATCTCGGAATTCAGGATGCCCTTGCGTTCATAGGGGATTCCGGTGATCAGGCGGCCGAATTCCTCGCGGCGGATCGCGGCTTGCAGGATGGCGTCGGAAAGCGTCTCAGGCATTGGCGCGAACTCCGGCAAAAAGCGCTTCCATTCGGTCGAGCATGGCCTCTCGCGAAAAGTCGGCGCTGGCGAGACGGCGCGCGGCAGCGCCGAGGCGGGATGCCAGCGTCGCGTCGTCGAGCAGGCGCGCGATGGCGATACCCAGGGCGTCGGCATTCTTTGGCGGCACCACCAGCGCCGTCCCGCCGTCGCTGACGGCTTCGAGGATCGCCCCGACCGGCGTGGTGACGATGGGCAGCGCGCAGAGCATGGCCTGCAGGATGGCCTGCGGCACGCCTTCGTTGGCATAGGACGGCAAACAGAACACGTCCATTGCTTGCAGCCAGTGCTCGGGATCATTGCGCTGGCCGGTCAGCGTGACACGCGACTGGATCCCGAGCGCGACAATTTTCTCCTCTATCGGCGCGCGCATCGGCCCTTCGCCGACGATCAGCAGATGCAGCTCGGGACGGTTGAGCCGGGCGACGGCATCGAGCAGAAACAAGTGGCCCTTCCAGCTGCGCAGCGTGGCGACGATGCCAAGATGCCTTCGCTGCGGATCGAGGCCCAGCGCTGCCTTGGCAGCAGCCTTGTCAGCCGCGCATTTGACAGGACAAAAGCGTTCGGTGTCGATACCGGTCGGCACCGAAACGAGCCGCGCCGGGTCGAGGTCGAGGGTCTCCATGAGGTGTCGACGCAGGCTTTCGCCAGTGGTGACCACGCCCTTCGCTCGGGCGTAGAGCCAGCGATTGAAGAGATTGCCCGACACTGGCGCCGAGATGTGGCGGGTGCGCACTATGGCCGGTGGATTGCTCAGGGTGGCGCAGGCCAGGCCCGTCAGCCAGGAATCGGCCGAACTGTGGGTATTCACCACGTCCGGCGCCTCACTTGCCAGATAGCGGCGCAGCGCCAGAAATCCGGCGGCGGTCTTGAACTCGATTGGCAGCGCCACCACCGGCACGCCAAAGCGGGTCGCCTCGCTTGCCATGCGTGCGTGAGCGGGACAGGCAACGGTGACTTCATGACCCCGCCCGATCAGACCCTTCGATTCCTCGAGGATGCGGATTTCCTGACCGCCCCAGCCGCAGGACGCTTCGGTGTGAAGGATTTTCAAACAGCCTCCGCAAATTGCAGGCGGTAAAGGCTGGCGTACAGGCCGCCCGCGGCCAGCAATTCGGCATGGTTGCCGATTTCGGCAATGCGTCCCTGCGACAGCACGACGATGCGGTCGGCATGTTCGACCGTCGACAGGCGATGGGCGATGACCAGCGTGGTGCGGCCGTGCATCAGTGTTTCAAGCGCGTCCTGCACGGCACGTTCCGATTCGCTGTCGAGTGCCGAGGTGGCTTCGTCGAGGATCAGGATCGGTGCATCCTTGAGGATGGCGCGGGCGATCGCGATGCGCTGGCGCTGGCCACCGGAAAGCCGCGCGCCGTTCTCGCCGATCGGGGTATCGAATCCCTGCGGCATGGCTTCGATGAATTCCAGCGCATGGGCGGCTCGCGCGGCGGCCTCGACCTCGCTGCGGGTCGCGTCGCGCTTGCCGCCATAGGCGATGTTGGCGGCGACCGTGTCGTCGAAGAGAAAGACCTCCTGCCCGACATGCGCGATGTTGGCGCGCAAGCTGCCCAGCGTCAGCGTTTCAGTGTCGTGACCGTCGATGCGAATCTGGCCACTGCCGGCGTGATAGAAGCGCGGCACGAGGTTGACGAAAGAGGACTTGCCGCCGCCGGAAGGGCCGACCAGCGCCACGGTCTCGCCGGGGCGCACGACGAGATCGATGGCGGACAGCGCGTTGCGCTCGGCACCGGCATAGCGCAGGCTGACGGCGGCAAATTCGATCTCGCCGCGGGCGCGGCCGAGGTCGGTCGTGCCGGTGTCGACTTCGGGCGCCTCGTCGAGCATGCGGAACACGCTTTCGGCGGCGGCCAGTCCGCGCTGCAGGGGCGCATTTATGTCCGCCAGATGCTTGAGCGGGGCGAGCAGCAACAGCATGGCGGTGATGAAGGAAACGAAGCCGCCTACCGTGGTTTCGTTGCCGGCGGACTGCTGCAGGGCGACGAAGACGACAATCGCCAGTCCCACCGAGGCGAAGATCTGGGTAATCGGCGCCACGGCCGCGGCGGCGATGGCCTGGCGCATGCCGTAGCCGCGCAGCGCATTATTGACTTTGGAAAAACGCGATGTGGCGTGCGCTTCGCCGCCGAAAATCTTGACCACCTTCTGCCCGCGAATCGATTCCTGCAGCACCTCGTTCATCTGCGCCATGCCCTCCTGTGCCGAGAGCGACAACCGCCGCAGGCGTTTCGAGAAGGCGCGCACTACGAGCGCGGTCAGCGGAATCACCGCCAGGCTGATCACGGTCAGCTTCCAGTTGAGGTAGAGCAGCCAGGCCACCAGACCCATCACCGAGAGGCTGTCGCGAATCAGCACGGTTAGCGTCGAGGTCGCGGCGGCGGCAACGCCATTGACGTCATAGGCGATGCGCGTGGCCGGCACCGAAGAGGCGTGGACATCGAAGTAACTGGTCGGCAGGCGCATCAGGCGTTCGAACATCAGCTGGCGCAGATCGGTGATGACGCGGTTTGAGACCCATGACATCCCGTAGGAGGCAAAAAAGCCCGCCACGCCACGCAACATGAATATGCCGATGATGGCCAGCGGCAGCCAGCCCAGCCAGTCGTTGCCGCCCTGGCCGAAGCCTTTGTCCAGCAGCGGCTTCATCAGCGCCGGAAACAGCGGCTCGGTGGCCGCCGCCAGCACCGTGGCGCCGAGGGTCAGGACGAAGCCCTTCCAGTGCGGGCGCACATGGCCGAGAAGGCGCAGATAGAGGTCGCGGCTGTCGGTCATGGCGACTGCCCGAAGCGGCATGAGAGCATCAGGCGGCAGTGTTGGGGCGTAATGCCTTGAAGATAAAACACGGCTTGCCGAAGCTCTTTTTGCATTCGATGTCGAATCCACGCTGTTCGAGCCAGTCGAGCAACTCGAAATCTCGCTCACCGTGAAGTTCGCCGACGATGTACTGGACGCTGGCGAGTTGCTCGGGCGTCAGCCCGTAGAGAATTTCCTTCTCGGCGCCTTCGGTGTCGATCTTGATTACGTCGATACGTTGAAGGCCCAGTTCGCGTACAAAATCACCGCTCTTGCGTACCGGTACTGAAACCTTCTCTTCGTTACCTGCCGCGCCGCGCTGGTAGAAGGACCAGCCGCCGTGGTTGTGGGCACCCGGCGAATGAATCATCTGCAACTGGCCGTCCCTGTCCGATAGCGCCAGCAAATGGCACTCTATGCTGCCTGGGCGACCGCGCGACGCGGCGTTCATCTTCAGAATTTCCAGATTGCCGGGGATCGGCTCGAAAGCGTGGATTTTAGCCGCCGGATACAGCTCACTGAAAAACACGGTTGCCGCGCCTGCATTGGCGCCAATATCGAGCACCACCTTGACGTCTTCGGCTTTGGGCAGCCGAGCGTGCCAGTACTCCGACTTGCGGCCCTTGAGCAGTATCTCGTAAATCACCAGGGCGTCGCTGCTGCCTTCACGGTAATGCACCGGCTTGCTGCGATAATCCACTTCGGTGATGGCCCCGGTTGGGGTGTCGCGCAACGCAGCCTTGGCGAAGCCAACACTGCGGGATCGCAGCGCATATTTCAGAAATTTCTTCACGGAGGCCTTCCAGTTCGATTCAAGCCGCGATTTTATCTGATTGCCGTTCTGTTCCCGACTCAGCGCTGCATCCGAGAGACGCCGTGATTTGAAGCGGTTTCTGCGCGCCTTGGCGGGGTATGCGCAAGGGCTTCCCAACTCAATGGAGCCGGCTGCCCTGTAGGGCGATTCCTACGCCGTGTTTCCCGGTCACTCACAGAAAGTCGCGCTTCCTGCTGATATCGCCGGAAACCCCGGTCCAGCAATATCACGATCACGGGCTGGCGTGCAGGTGGGTACGCGCAGTGCGCGCAGATCGCGGTATTCTTGGAGACAGGTTATTTTCTACGCGATGAACAAGTCTGGGAATTCAGTCTTGCTGCTCATGTTGGCCGTTTTGCTGGCCGGCCCTCTGGCGGGCTGCGGCAACCTCGGCTATTACGCGCAGGCAATGGGCGGGCACCTCGACGTGATGCGCGCCAGCCAGCCGATCCGCGACGTGGTGCGCGATCCGGCGAGCAATCCGGAGCTCAGGAAGAACCTCGAGGACGTTCACGCCATACGCGAGTTCGCCAGCCGCGAGCTGGGCCTGCCCGACAACAATAGCTATCGTACTTACGCCGATGTCGGGCGCCCCTATGTGGTGTGGAACGTGTTCGCTGCGCCCGAGTTTTCGCTGGAGCCGCAGCGCTGGTGCATGTTGATGGTGGGTTGCGTGAATTACCGCGGCTACTACGACAGGCAGGACGCCGAACGCCTGGCCGCCGATTTGCGCCAGGAGGGTTATGACACCTTTGTCGGTGGCGTGTCCGCCTATTCCACCCTGGGCTACTTCGACGACCCGGTGCTCAGCAGTTTCTTGCGCCTGGGTACGCCGGAAGTGGCGCGTACGGTGTTCCACGAACTGGCGCACCAACTCATCTTTGTGGAGGACGACTCGCTGTTCAACGAGTCCTTTGCCACGGCGGTGGAAAACGAAGGCATGCGGCGCTGGCTGACAAGCCGCGCCGCGCCGGGGCAGCGCGCGGTCTTCGAGGCGCAACGGGAGCGCAAGGCGGCCTTTGCCGGGCTGATGCGCGATTACCGCAACAAGCTTCGCGCGCTCTATGCAAGCGGGCGTTCCGCCGATCAGCAGCGAAGCGCCAAGGTCGAACTGGTCGACGCCCTGCGCCGCGACTACGCCGATCTGAAGGCGGGCTGGGGTGGCTACGCCGGCTACGACAGATTTTTTGGCGAGGATCTCAACAACGCCAAACTCGTGTCGCTCTCGCTGTACAGCGAGCTGGTGCCGGCGTTCGAGGCGCTGCTCGACGAGGAGAGTCACGACCTGCAGCGGTTCTACCAACGCGTCGTTGCGTTGGCGGCGCTCGGCAAGGAAGCCCGGCGCGGCGCACTGGCCCAACTGCTTTCCGCGTCCGGCGACACCAGGCAGGCGCGCGGTGGCACTGCGGCCGAAGTGGCGTCCGGCTACCCGACGGAAAGCCAGTTTCGCCAGGCGCTGAACGATATCGCCGGCCTGGTCCGGGCAGAAGGCATGGAGTTGAAAGTGCTGGATGCCCAGGAGGAAGGGCTGGCCAGTCCATTGCTCGCGGCGGGTCTCAACATCGGCGCCAACACCTGCGTGGTGTTTTTCAACACGCGACCGGAAGACGGCCTGACACAATTCTTCGCCGGTTTTGGCGAAGGAGACATGCCACTCCTGCTGCGGGCACTGTCCGTACACGAGGTGACGCATTGCGTCGAGCAGCGTGAAGCTTATGTCCGTCAGCGCTTCGACAAGGTTCTGCCGGATGATTACCAGCAAGACGACATGACCGTCGAGGGCTATGTCTCGGTGATCAAAAGCGGTGCGGTGGAAACCTGGGGCGAAGCCCTGGGGGACATCAGTTCACTGCTTTACCTGAAGCAGGCCATGCCCGACCGCTGGCAGGGCCTGGCCCGTCGCATCAGCGCCATGCGCCATGAACTTGCCCACAAGTGGCCGCGGCACGACACCTCGGCGTGGCTCGATCGGCTGATCAAGGCAAATCCCGATATTGGCGACGGCGCCAATCTGTTCGACGCCGCCTTCCAATATCGCAGGCAGTTCCGGCCGGGTTAGGTCTGGCTGCCAGGCCAGACCGCAGCCTCAAGCGCCCTCAGCGTGCCGGAACAATTACGGTGGTGCCGCCGCCCGTACTTCCTTTTGCGCCGGTGCTTCCCTTGGCACCGGTGCTGCCGGTCGCGCCGGTATCGCCCGTTGCGCCGGTATAGCCGGTTGCGCCGGTATATCCCGTAGCACCGGTATCTCCGGTCGCGCCGGTATCGCCCGTTGCGCCGGTATAGCCGGTTGCGCCGGTATATCCCGTTGCGCCGGTGGCTCCGGTGTAGCCAGTGTTACCGGTGTTGCCCTGGTTACCTGGTTCGCCTTGCGGGCCGGCTGGCCCTCTACAAGCACTCAATGCGAGAATCGTTAACGTTGCGACGGCAAGATTTGAATATTTCATGGTGATTTCTCCTGGTTGGTTTGCGAGAACCACCCACGTCATTGCGAGCAGTCCTCCAGATCTGATCAGGATCTGACGAAAACAGTCTGCGTCGGCGGATCAGGCCATCGCCATTTCGGAAGAGGATCAGCAGCCCGTCTGCAGGCCTGCGTCAGCGGATACCTGGTTTGGGCGAGTCACCCCTCCGAATCAGGCTAAGCGCACTTCGCCATCAACTCTGTTCGCCAGCACGCATATCCGGGCGGAACCCGGTCTGCTGGTCCGCCCGCAGGTGGCTCGAAGGCAGGAAATCAGTGCCTGGTCCGGCTGGACAGGGAGAGCCAGGCCGACGACGGCTGCAAGAGACCCACTTCGTCGCTGAGTATATGAACGGCTTCGGTCAGCAAAATATCTTTGGCTGTCTTGTTCGCATTTTCGGCCGCCAACTCATTGGCGAGTTTGCGTTCATCAGCCTGCAGGCCGTCGTCCAGCAATTCCGCCGCCGGCTTCTCTTTGATATCCAATTCGTTGCCGGCCTGTCGCGACGCTTTACGGGCGATCAGTCTTGCCTCCAGGGCAGCCCGCTCCATGCGTCGTTCCGCTTCGTTCAGCGAAACCCGGTTCTTCGCACGCTGCAACCTGAATTCGGCGATGTCCTCTTGCAGATAGCCAAAGTCCTTATCGATCGTCACGCGTGCTTCATGTCGCATCACAAGGCTGGGCAGCAGCGACTTCAGCTTGCCCGTCGATGAATAATTGGCGGCCTTGATCTGACTCCATGGCAGCGGGCTGTCAAGGCTGGATTCGCCAAAACTTTCATTGTCGAACGCGCCGGGAAGGAGAATGTCCGGCTTCACGCCACGCAGTTGCGTGCTACCGCCATCGATACGGAAGAACTGGGCAATAGTCACTATCAGCTGGCCCAGTTTCGGCTGCCCCGTTTTGCCAACCTGATCAAGATTGAACACGGCCTGTACGGTGCCTTTACCATAGCTGGTTTCACCGATCACGAGGCCACGGCCATAGTCCTGAATCGCCGCGGCAAAAATCTCCGAGGCCGATGCCGAGCCGCGATTGATCAGAACGCCAAGCGGGCCGCCCCAGGCAAGCCCACTTCGGGCGCCGCGCTCAACGGTAACTTCACCCGTGGCATCGCGCTGCTGAACCACGGGACCCCTGCCGACAAACAGTCCGCTGAGCTCGATCGCTTCCGTCAGTGAGCCGCCACCGTTGTTGCGCAAGTCGATCAGCACGCTATCGACCTTTTCCGTTTTCAACTCACCCAGCAGGCGCGCCACGTCCTGGGCCGCGCTGCGGAAATTCCGGTCGCCATTTTGTCGGGCTTCGAAATCATGGTAGAAGCTGGGCAAGGATATGACACCGATGCGGCGAGTGGCCTTGCCGTCGGCAACCGGGACAATGGTCTTTCTGGCGTACTGCTCTTCCAGGGCAATCTTCTTCCGGGTGAGTGAAATCAACTGGTGCTTGCCGTCAGCACCGGCATCCGCGGGAAGTATGTTGAGCAGCACGGCCGTGTCGGCGGCACCTCTGATCAGGGCAACGATATCGTCCATGCGCCAGCCCTGAACGTCAGTGATCGCGTCACTTTCACGCTGCGCCACGCCGATGATGCGGTCGCCGATTTTCAGCCGGCCCGAAAGCGCGGATGGACCGCCCGGCACAAGTTCCCGAACCGTGATGTAGCCATCCTTCTCCGTCAGCACGGTGCCGATTCCGACCATCGAGAGTTTCATCAATATGCCGGATTCCTCCGCGGCGCGCGGTCCCTTGTAGGAGGTGTGGGGCTCGATGGCCATGGTGTAGGCGTTCATGAGCGTCTGAAAGACATCTTCGCTCCGCAGGCGGCCGATGCGCTTCAGGAAATTGTCGTAGCGCCTGTCCAGAGTAGTGGCGATGCTCTTGTCGTCCATGCCGGCGAGTTTCAGGCGCAGCCAGTCATTCTTGACCCGCTTGCGCCACAGGTCGCGCACTGCCTCGTCGGATTTCGGCCAGGCCTCCCTTTCCCGTTCGTATTGATAACTTTCTTTCTGGCTGAAATCAAAGCCTTTCCCGAGCAAGTCGCGGGCGTACCCAATGCGCTCGGCGACACGCTGTGCGTAGAAGTTGAAAATGAAGAAGAAAATGTCGAGGTCTTCATCGATGATGGCGTCGTCGAGTCTGGTGCGACTACCGGCCAATTGATCAATGTCGGTCTGGACGAAGAAGAGCCTTTCGGCATCAAGTGACTTGAGATAGCGGTCGAATATCTTTTCCGACATGGCATCGTCGAGCAGCAGCGCCTGGTAGTGGTGCCGGGCTATCAGACTTGCCGCCAGATGAGCCACCTGCGCCTGTTGCTGCTCGGGCTTAAGTTCCGCTCCAGGCAGCTTTGCCGCGTCGAACGACGCGGCTTGCCCTGCCATGGTCAAGGCGAGGACCATCCACCATAGTTTCTTTGCCATTGTCAGTCTCCGACAAACCCCGTTCCTTGCAACCGGAAGGCAGCGCGTTGGCATGGTCTATTTCCGGGCCGGCGCGCTTAACGGGTATTTCGTGATTCTTCGAGAACAGTCTTGCCGCCCAGCATTGCCGGCTTCCAGTCCCGAAATGCGTCGCCGCGTACGGCGTAGGAAACGGAAGTCAGCTGTGTGATCGGCGTGTCGCCCGTTGCAATAAGGTGGGGCGTATGCTTTTCCGCGGAGTAAATGCCGATGACGGTCATTGGCTCGGCAAGGTCGAAGACCGGCCCGCCCGAGGTGCCGGTTCCGGCAATCTGGCTGAGTTCAAAAAACGAAGTTCCGGCAACTCGCGAGCGTCCTGCCGGGGACGAAGAGCCGAGCAATGGGCTCAGGGATGCGGAGTACCGCCTGCGGATATAGCCTTCGGTGTACACCAGGTCGGGGAACTCGCCACTGGCAGTCTCAAACCGTGTGGCATCACTTGGGTAGCCGAAAATCCGGTATCTGGAAGAGGCCATCACGACTGAGCTGCCAAGCTGGAAGCCGGACTTGCACGAACCGGGATCCAGCCTGAGAATCGCCACGTCCTCGGCTGGATGTGTCTCGCTGGCGACGATGTTGCTCCAGGTCCAGCCGCTGGCTTCTGCCATGGTCAATGCCGCAAGCGGTTTCGACTTGCCCGCGATCACATGTTTCGCGGTAAGCGCAAATCCGCGATTGCCGATAAGGAATGCGGTGCCATGCGTAGACACAATCCTCGCGATGCCGCCGCCGGCGTCAATCCTGGCGACCGCAACGACGCAGTGCCTGACCTGTGCAAGCCGGTCCTGAAGGCCTTGCTCGGCAACGGATTCTTGCGCCGATGCGGCAAGCACGGGAGTGCAGGCAAGACCGAACAGCAAAGCAGTCCAGAGCTTGTTCATGGCTCGCCCAAATCCGCCAGCAGATGAGTGAACGCAGGGATGCCCTTGGACTTGTCGAAGAAGTAATGCGCGCCAAGTTCCATGCACCTGGCGCGGTATTCAGGTTGCGCCAGATTCGTCAGCACGATCACGGTCGTTGCCGAATGCATGGCCCTGATATGCTCGATCACTGAAAAGCCGCTGCCGCTTCTCAGTCGCAGATCAATCACGGCGACGTCGGGGCTATGCTCGCCCAGCTGGTATCTGGCGTCGTCCTCGTTGTCGGCCTCGGCCACCAGGACCGCCCGCGGAATTGCGCTGAAGATGTCGCGCAACCGGTCGCGCAAGACTCCCGAATCTTCCACCAGCAGAATTTTCATCAGCGCGCACAGATCTCTGATCACAGTGATCGTGATGCTCCGCCGATCAGGTTTTCGGCGATATCAGCGGGGAACGCCGCTTTCTGTGAGGGGGGGCGAAAAGACGCGTAGGAATCGCCCTACAGCCGGGCGGTTCAGTCGGCCCGGCCAGGCCGCCAGATAGAAATGGCGGCGGTGCAGGGCTGGCAGCGTGCTATCTGCTCAGGGACTCGCCGGGTCGTCGAGCAGGCCGTGCTTCAGGCCATAGCGAATCAGGTCGGCGACGCTGGACATCTGCATTTTTTGCATGAGGCGTGCCTTGTACGTGCTGACTGTCTTTGCACTCAGGTTGAGCCGCTGCGCTATTTCACTGATTCCCTCGCCGGCCGCAAGCTTGCGAAAAATCAGAAACTCCCTGTCCGACAGTGAGGCATGGGGCGGCCGGTCGTCCCGCTGAATCATGGCGAATGCAAGATCGGCTGCAAGCTCGGGACCAATGAAGCGTCCGCCAGCCGCCACCTCGCGGATTGCACTCAACAATTGCTGAGAAGCACTGTCCTTGCACAGATACCCGGCCGCGCCGGCGCGGATGCTGCGGACGGCATACTCGCCTTCCTTGTGCATGCTGAGCACCAGAATCGGCAATCGTGGCTTTTCTGTCCTGATTTGCCTGATAAGTTCGACACCACTCCGACCGGGCATCGACATATCGAGCAGCAGCAGATCCCACTCGCCGCTGCGTACTCGTTCCAGCGTCTGAAAGCCGTCGCAGGCCTCTCCGGCCACGACCATGTCGCCCGCGGTGGCAAGAATCTGCTTCAAGCCGTCACGCATCAGGGTATGGTCATCGGCGATCAGGATGCGAATCATGGGATGGCCAGTTCGCTTCGGGGAATGCTCACCTCAATGTGCGTGCCCCGTCCGGGTGCGCTGTCGATTGAAATTCGCCCACCGAGCATGCGTACGCGCTCGCGCATGCCGAGCATGCCATAGGTCTTCCTTTCCCCGGTCAGTTCGGCCGACATGCCGCAACCGTCATCGGCAATGGACAGCAGCAGGTCGCCGCCACGATCCTGCAAGGCGACCATGGCATGGGACGCACGTGCGTGGCGAGCGACGTTGGTCAGCGATTCCTGGACGATGCGGAAGATCGACGTCGCCAGCAGCTTGTCCAGTCCATAGTCCTCGCTGTCCAGCAACAGATCGCAGGGAACGCCGAATTGCCTGGTGAAGTTCTTCGCATAGCTGGAGATGGCCGCTTCAAAACCCAGATCGTCGAGCATTCCGGGACGCAACTCCTCGCACATGAGACGCATCGCGTCGACCGTACTGTTGATCACCTGATCGATAGCGGCCAGCCTCGCGGTAATTGCCGGATCCATTGTTGTCAGGCTACTCGCCAGTGCGTTGAAGTCAATGCGCAGCGCCGCCAGGTTCTGGCCCAGTTCGTCATGCAGCTCACGGGCAAAATGCGCCCTATCCTCCTCGCGCGCCGTTTGCAGAAAAATCGAAAGCTGGTGAAGGTGTGCCTCGCTTTCGGTCAGGTGCCGTTCAGCCCGCTTGCGCAAGGTGATGTCCCGGATGTTGCACTGGATTACCCTGATACCTTCACAGTCGTAGGTATTGCTGACGAATTCGACCGCGATAAGTGCTCCTGTCTTGGTTCTGAGCGGCAGATCTTCATAGCTGACGTAACCCGTTGATTGCAGCCTGGCGAACATCTCCTTGCTCAGCGCAATATCCTTGAATGGACCCACCTCCCAGATCTTTTTGCCGAGGAACTCCGCGTGCGAGTAACCCAGCATGTCAATCAGGTAGGGGTTGACGTCTTCAATCTGGGCCGTATCCGCGTTAAGCAGCAGGATTCCGTCCTGGGCGGTTTCAAATAGTCGTCGATAGCGGCTTTCTGAAACCCGCAAGGCTTTGATCGCGTCGGACGCGGCGACAATTTCGGGTGATGGCAGTGGGCTTCGCATGGGCAGGTGCCTTTCAAGTACGTCCCGCAGGTACGGACTACGACAGTAAGTCTCAGAGGTGCGCTGATTGCTCCAGGCAAACAAAATCGAATACGACCCGTACTGCTGTTACTGCTGAAGCAGCTATCAATGCCAAACACCCTGACCAGAATTTTTTCAGGATCGACGATGGGTATTCAGCGCCAAGACAGGGCGATCTTCTGCGCGGTAGCGCACAGTTCTCCCTTGCCGGAAGGGGTGACACTTGACCGGTGTCGGCCGAAGGAAGCGGCAACAGACAAGTCAAGGCCATGAGCGACCAAGCAGAAACCGTCATCCTGATTCACGGACTCTGGGTGCGAGGCATTGTCATGTTGCCTTGGCAGCGCTGGTTGCGCGCCGAGGGTTTTGCGGTACGCAGATTTTCCTACCCTTCCTGGGGAAGGGGCTTGCCCGACAACCTGCGCTTGCTGTCCAGCTTCGTCAAGGAAACTCCCGGCCCGGTCATTCACCTGGTCGGACACAGCCTTGGCGGCTTGGTCGCCTTACGCATGCTGGCGCAGGAAGCCGATCCGCGCATACGCCGCGTGGTGCTGCTGGGAACTCCGTATGCGGCTTGCCATTGCGGCTTCACCCTCGCCGCGATTCCGTTGCTGGCGGCGCTGGTCGGCCGCAGCTTTACGGACTGCTTCAAGCGGCCGCATCCTTTCCTGCCGTCTGCGGCGGAGGTTGGCGTTATTGCCGGCACGCGTCGTTTCGGTCTTGGGTGCCTGATTCCCGGACTGACGCGCCCCAATGATGGCGTCATTGCCGTCGCCGAAACACGCCTCGATTCCGCCAGGGACAGCATCGATCTGAACGTCAGTCATTCCGGCATGCTGGTGTCCCGTGCCTGCGTGAGGCAAATTGCCCACTTTCTGAGGACAGGGAGCTTCATTCACCCCCGGCTTGCTTGCGGTGACCCCATGCCGGCTCCCGTGCGGCGTTGAATTCGATACCTTGTCGGATCAGGACCGAAACACTGCCGTTGACGCAAGACGCTCAGTGAGCCGCGTCCCAGTTGGCGCCGACTCCCACCTCCACCAGCAGCGGCACCTTGAGCTGCGCCACGCCGCCCATCAGCTTCGGCAGTTCTTTGCGCACGGCTTCAAGCTCAATGTCCGGCACTTCCAGCACCAGTTCGTCATGCACCTGCAGCACCAGCAGGGTTTGCAGCTTTTCCGCATCGAGCCAGTCCTGCACCGCCAGCATCGCGCGCTTGATCAGGTCGGCGGCGGTGCCCTGCATCGGCGCGTTGATGGCGGCGCGCTCGGCGCCCTGGCGGCGGCCGGCGTTGGATGACTTGATTTCCGGCAGCCACAGGCGGCGACCGAACACGGTTTCGACATAGCCTTTGTCACGGGCCAGCGCGCGCGTTTCTTCCATGTAGCGGGCGACGCCCGGATAGCGGGCGAAATAGCGGTCCATGTAGGCCGCGGCGGCGCTGCGGTCGACGCCGATCTGCTTGGCCAGGCCGAAGGCGCTCATGCCGTAGATCAGGCCGAAGTTGATCACCTTGGCGGCGCGGCGCTGGTCGCTACTGACTTCGATCGGCGTCAGGCCGAAGATCTCGCCAGCGGTGGCGCGATGCACGTCCTCTCCTTGCGCGAAGGCTTCGAGCAGGCGCGGATCGTCCGAAAGATGGGCCATGATGCGCAGCTCGATCTGCGAATAGTCGGCGCTGACGATACGGTGATTCGCCGGGGCGACGAAGGCGGAGCGGATGCGGCGGCCTTCCGGTGTGCGGATAGGAATGTTCTGCAGGTTGGGGTCGGTCGAGGCCAGCCGGCCGGTGACCGCCGTGGCCTGGCCGAAGCTGGTATGCACGCGGCCGGTGGCCGGGTTGATCATCTTCGGCAGCTTGTCGGTGTAGGTGTTCTTCAGCTTGGCGAAGCTGCGGTGTTCGAGGATCTTCTTCGGCAGCGGATAGTCCTCGGCCAGCTTTTCCAGCACTTCCTCGTCGGTCGAAGGTCCGCCCGACGGCGTCTTCTTCACCACCGGCAGGCCTTGCTGGTTGAACAGGATCTCGGCGAGCTGCTTCGGCGAGTTCAGGTTGAACGGCTGCCCGGCCAGCTGCTGCGCCTCCGCTTCGAGGACCATGATCTTGCGGCCGAGTTCGTCGCTCTGCTGCGCCAGCGTCGCGGCGTCGATCAGCACGCCGTTGCGCTCGATCTTGAACAGCACTTCGGCGACCGGCAGTTCGAGGTCGCGGTAGAGGCTTTCCAGTTGCGGCTCCGCGGCGAGCTGCGGGCGCAGCGCCTGATGCACGCGCAGCGTGACATCGGCATCTTCGGCGGCATACTCGGCGGCGCGCGCGAGCTCGACCTGGGCGAAGGAAATACGGTTGGCGCCCTTGCCGGTGACCGCATCGTAGCTGATGGTCGCCAAGCCGCAATGACGTGCCGCGAGCGATCCGAGATCGTGCGGCTTGTCGGATTCCAGTACATAGGATTGCAGTAGCGTGTCCTCGGCGATGCCGCGCAATTGGACGCCGTGATTGGCGAAGATGTGGCGGTCATACTTGAGGTGCTGGCCGAGCTTGGCGTGTCGTTCCGACTCCAGCCAGGGCTTGAGTTTCGCCAGCGTTTCAGCGAGCGGCAGTTGTGCCGGCGCGCCGGCATAGCCGTGGCCCAGCGGCAGGTAGGCGGCGTGCATGACTTCGTTGTCCGCAATGGCGAAGGACATGCCCACCAGCCGCGCCTGCATCGGGTCGAGGCCGGTGGTCTCGGTATCGAGCGACACCAGTGACGCGGTGTCCAGGCGCGCCAGCCAGGCGTCGATCTGGGTGGCATCGAGGATGCATTCGTAGCCGCTGCGGTCGGGTTCGACGCCTGGCGCTGCCTCAATAGTCGGCGCTGGTGGTACGGCGTTCTGGTTGCGTGCCTGCGGCACCGCCTTCTCGCCGCTCAACTCGCGCAGCCAGCCCTTGAATTCCAGCCGCGCATACAGCTCGGCCAGCTTGTCCTTGTCCGGCGCCTGCGGCGCGAGATCGGTCACCGCTTGCGGCAGCGGCAGGTCGCACACCACGGTAACCAGCCTGACGCCGAGCGGCAGGAAATCGAGATGCTGCCTCAGGTTCTCGCCCACCGCGCCGCCGATCTCGTTGGCATGGGCGACGATGGCATCGAGCGAGCCGTAGGCGTCCAGCCACTTGACGGCGGTCTTCGGCCCGACCTTGGCCACACCCGGCACACCGTCCGAGGTATCGCCAACCAGCGCCAGATAATCGACGATGCGCTCGGGCGGCACGCCGAACTTGGCCTTGACGCCGGCCGCGTCCAGCGTTTCATTGCTCATGGTGTTGATCAGCGTGACGTACGGATTCACCAGTTGCGCCAGATCCTTGTCGCCGGTCGAGATCACGCAATCGATGCCGGCGGCGGCGGCCTGCGTCGACAGGGTGCCGATGACGTCGTCGGCCTCGACGCCGTCGATCATCAGCAGCGGCCAGCCGGCGGCGCGAATGCACTGGTGCAGGGGGTCGATCTGCGCCACCAGATCCTCCGGCATCGACGGGCGGTGCGCCTTGTACTGCGGATACCAGTCATCGCGGAAGGTCTTGCCCTTGGCATCGAACACCACGGCGCGAAAATCTGCCTTATAGTCGGCTTCGAGCACGCGCAACATGGACAGTACGCCGCGGATGGCGCCGGTGGGCTCGCCGGCGGACGTGCGCAGATCGGGCAGGGCATGAAACGCCCGATACAGGTAAGACGAGCCGTCGACGAGTAGCAGCGTGGGCATGGAGGATCAGGGCGAAATGAGTGAGCAGGAAAAGCTGTCAAAGAGCCGGTGGAAGGGAGCGAAGGGCCTTGATTCCGCCGCCGCCCGGCAGACCGCAACCAGCGCCCGCGAAGCCTGGCGGGTGTTTGGCATTATGTCAGAGTTCGTCGAGGCGACCGAACGCCTGGCGGCGGTGCGCCCGGCGGTATCGATCTTCGGCAGCGCGCGCATCGGCCCGGATTCCAGCTATTACCAGCAGACCGAAAAAATCGCCCGCCTGCTGTCGGACGCAGGGTTTTCGGTGGTCTCCGGTGGCGGTCCCGGCGTCATGGAGGCAGCCAACAAGGGCGCCTTCGAAGGCAAGAGCATGTCCATCGGGCTCAACATCCAGTTGCCCCACGAGCAGACGTCGAATCGCTACCAGGACATCTCGCAGAGCTTTCGCCACTTCTTCGCCCGCAAGTACATGTTCGTCAAGGTGGCCGCCGCCTATGTAGTGATGCCAGGCGGTTTCGGCACACTGGACGAATTGCTCGAAGCCCTGACGCTGATCCAGACCGGCAAGACTCCGTGCATTCCGCTGATTCTGGTCGGCACGGAGTTCTGGGCGGGAATGCTCGACTGGTTCCGCCAGCGGCTGGTGGCCGAGAACATGATCAATCCCGAAGACATCGATCTGATCCAGGTTATCGACGATCCGGAGCAGGTGGTGGTGGCGATTTTCGATCACTACGAGGCGCGCGGCTTCGGTCCGCTGCCGGAAGAACACGAATTGCTGCTTAACCTTTGATAAACTGGCAGGAATTCTAGAAGGACATTCCATGCGCCGCCTGATTGTTGTTCTGCTTTCCACCGTGGCACTTAACGTCGCCGCGCAAACCTCGATGCCGAAACTGGAGCCCATCCCCGAGCCGCCACCGGCGCCGGCCAGCGCCTTGAACGATGCACTGGGACCGCAAGTCACCATCACCAAACGCGGCGAAGACAAGGTCGAGGAATTCCGCATGAGCGGCAAGCTCTACATGCTCAAGGTGACGCCGCCGCACGGCGTGTCCTACTACCTGATCGACAACACCGGCGATGGCAGCTGGGTGCGTCAGGATTCGCGCGATTCCGGGTTGCGCGTGCCGATGTGGGTCATAGGAACGTTCTGAAGCCGACGCTCGATGTTGCCCGTTACGGGCAGGTATTCACCCCGCCGGGAATTGTCAGCCGCATGCTCGCCCTGCGCCGCAAGCGTGGCCGGGTGCTCGATCCGGCGTGTGGCGATGGGGCGTTTTCGGCACACCTGCCCGGCTGCGTGGCGATCGAAATCGACGCCGCCCATTGTCCTCAAGGCGCGCTCAATATCGATTTCTTCGTCTATCCGGAGCGCGAGCAGTTCGCCACCGTCATCGGCAATCCGCCCTATGTAAAAGCCCGCGACATTCCACCGAAAACCGCAGTGCATCTGGGTTCCAGCCTGCTCGACGGCCATGCCAACCTCTATCTGCATTTCATCGAGAAGTGCGTGCGCCATCTCGCCCCCGGCGGCGAACTGATCCTCATCACACCGCGCGACTTCCTCAAGGCCACCGGCGCCGGACGGCTCAACACCTGGCTGTTCGACCAGGGCACGATTACCGATTTCGAGGAGCTTGGCGACGCTCTGGTTTTCACCGGGGCGAAACCCAACTGCGCCATCTGGCGTTTCGAAAAAGGCAATGCCAGTCACCGCCTGCACGACGGTCGACGCATGGCGCTGTCGGGCGGGCAATTGATGTTCACCCGTGGCATCTACAGCCTGCCGCTGGCCAGCGTGTTCGCCGTCAAGGTCGGCGCGGTTTCCGGTGCGGATGAAATTTTCAGGAACCAGGAATTCGCCAACACCGAATTCGTCTGGTCAAAAACCGCGCAGACCGGCACGACGAAACGCATGATCTACCTCGACCGCGAGGGACCCCTGCCGTATCTGGAACAGTTCAAGGAGCGCCTGCTGGCGCGCCGCGTCACCCGCTTCGACGAATCCAACTGGTGGAAGTGGGGACGCCGCCACCATGTCTCGGACGAGCCGCGGATTTACGTCAACGGCCGCACGCGCAATGCGACGCCCTTCTTTCTCCATCCCTGCAATGACTACGACGGCGCGGTGCTGGCACTGTTCCCCTATCGCACCAAACTCAAGGCGGCTGATCTCAAGCGCCTGACCGCCATGCTCAACGACGTGGACTGGAATGAGCTGGGATTTGTCTGCGATGGTCGCTATCTGTTCTCGCAGCGCAGCCTGGAGCAGGCCCTGCTGCCGGAGGCCTTTGCCGAATTCGCCGTCAAGGGTCTGGTGTAAGCGCAAACAGCTCCGCCATCGGAGGTACTTCAGTCAAATGAACATCAATCCGCAACAAATTCCCCGCATTGACTACCCCGCACCGGATCCGGAAAAACCCTACGTTTATCCTGGCACGCAGATTTTGATCAATCACTTCCAGATCAGAAGCATGGACGTATTGCAGCGGGTGGTCGATACGGTGGCAGGACTCCGCGGCGAACAGTTCAAGACCGATCCGGTTCCGGGCGAATACGACCTCAAGCATCTTTGCGCGGTCCACCGCGCGCTGTTTCAGGACATTTTTGCGTGGGCCGGACAGGTACGCACGGTGGACATCGAGAAACAGCGGCAGGACTTTGTCCTGTCGGCGAATATTCCGGGCAGGTTTCAGTCCATGCACGACGAGCTGAAGGCCGAGAATTTTCTGCGCGGACTGGATCGGGAAGAATTTGCCGGACGCCTCGCCCATTATTGGTACAGCATCTACTCGGTACATGCTTTCCGCGACGGCAACAGCAGGGCCATGCGGCACTTCTTCGATGGGCTTGCCGCCACTGCCGGCTACAAACTGGACTTTGCCGCGATCGACGGGACTGCGCTGCTGGAGGCCTGCCGGCACAGATTCTTCAAGAACGACGCCGGCCCGCTGCGCGACCGCTTGCGGCAGATCACCTCCCACTGCTGACCGGGCAGTACACTTGCGCGATATACCTGTTCAGGTATGATCAGACAATGCGCGACAACGAAACGCCGCTCGAATGGATAGCCAGCAGCCACAAAGACCTGATGGCATTGCCTGCGGACGTAAGGCGATTCTTCGGTTACGCACTTTCCCTTGCTCAAGCCGGTGATCAACACGATGCCGCGAAGGTGCTCAAGGGCTTTGGCGGCGCCGGAGTGCTTGAGGTTGTTGAAGACGATGCCGGCGGTACCTACCGCGCGGTTTATACCGTGAAGTTCGACGAAGCTGTATTTGTCCTGCACTGCTTCCAGAAGAAGAGCAAGCATGGGATCGCGACGCCGAAAGAGGATATGGCCATCATCCGGGCCAGGCTGAAAGTGGCCGAGGCGCTTGCAAAGGAGCTACGAAATGAAAAAACGACTTATTGACGGTGTTGAGGTGCAGCGCAGTTCTGGCAATGTCTTTGCCGACCTGGGCCTGCCGGATGCCGACAAGCTAAAGATCAAGTCCGGTTTGGTGATCGAGATCAGGAAGGCCATGCGCCGGCTTGGGCTTACCCAGCAAGAAGCCGCAAAGCGCATGGGGATCACCCAACCCAAGGTATCCGACATGATGCGTGGCGACTTCTCCAATCTGTCCGAGCGCAAGCTCATGGATTGCCTGAATCGCCTTGGCTATGACATTGAGATCAAGGTGAAGCCGGCATCCGAACCTGTCGGACATTTGTTGCTGGCTGTCGCTTGACGGCTGGCGGCCAAAAGCGGCCACCCACGACAGGCATTCCATTTGCGTAGTAGCATCTGGATCGTAGCTGACTTTCTAGATGCAAGACGGCGTTGAAAAGGGTGCTTGATGGACGCCAGTGGCGCTATGACTACTCAGTAGGAAACACCTTTCTTTGAATCACGAAGAATTTCCAAACGTGGAGTTTCAATATGCTGAATATGAACGCTACGCGCCCCATGAAACTGGGCGTGGCCATCATGATAAGCGCGCTCGTACTGACGCTTCTTTACCCGCTTCTGCTGGCGATCACAGCGATAACTAACAACGTGCTGATCGGCTACGCCGCAATCGCGTATTCGGGGTTAGTTCTGCCGGTCGCCGCAGGGCTTTTTCTGATTGGAATTGTGGTCTTTCTTGCACCGGTAAGTCGAAAGAACAACGCGATCGAAAAGCCGGATGCCCAGTCATCGCTTTAACCCATCTGTCAAGTTGGTGCACTCCGTCAGCATTAGGCCTACGCGCACTTCCCTTGCGGAACGTCCGCTTTAGGGCAGCTTCCATGTCCGCAAAGGGCACTTGTGAGGCATTCAAGCCAACTTGGCACTGGCCGTCGAGTAAACTCTGGACTACTACAATGCATTCACGCTTTTCCATCCCCTGACAAATGGTTCCTCACCTCACCACCGCCCTGACCGGCCCGCTGCTTGAACTTGAACGGCGCATCCTCGACAACGACGCGATGGTCGAGCGCTGGCTGCGCACCCAGTGGCTGGAGCACACGCCGCCCTTTTACAGCTCCGTCGACCTGCGCAATGCCGGCTTCAAGCTGGCACCGGTCGATACCAATCTCTTTCCCGGCGGCTTCAACAACCTGAATCCGGTTTTCCTGCCGCTGTGCGTGCAGGCGGCGATGTCGGCCATTGAGAAAATCTGCCCGGAGGCGAGGAATCTCCTGCTGATTCCGGAGAACCACACGCGCAACCAGTTCTACCTGATGAACGTGGCGCGCCTGGCCAACATCCTTCATCACACCGGGCTCAACGTGCGCATCGGCAGCCTGCTGCCGGAGATTACCGCACCGACCACGCTCGACCTGCCCGATGGGCAGAAGCTGGTGCTGGAGCCGCTGAAACGCGTCGGACCCGAAGGCCGCCGGCTCGGGCTGGAGGGCTTCGATCCCTGTGCCGTGCTGCTCAACAACGATCTTTCCGGTGGCGTTCCGGAAATGCTGCTGAACATCAATGAGCAGTTCCTCCTGCCGCCACTCTGGGCCGGCTGGCACGTGCGCCGCAAGTCGGTGCATTTTGCCGCCTATCAGGAGGTAGCCATCAGCTTCGCCGCCGAGATCGGCATCGACCCCTGGCTGATCAATCCGGAGTTCGAGGTCTGCGGCAAGGTCAACTTCCACGAGCGGTCCGGCGAGGAATGCCTTGCCGCCAACATCGATACGCTGCTCTACCGCATGCGCGCCAAGTACAAGGAATACGGCATCGAGTCGGAACCCTTCGTCATCGTCAAGGCCGACGCCGGCACCTACGGCATGGGCATCATGACGGTGAAGGACGCCAGCGAAGTGCGGGGACTCAACCGCAAGCAGCGCAACAAGATGGCGGTGATCAAGGAGGGCATGCCGGTGACCGAGGTCATCATCCAGGAAGGCGTGCCGACTTTCGAACGGGTTGATGAAGGCACCGCCGAGCCCGTCGTGTATATGATCGACCGCTACGTGGTCGGCGGCTTCTACCGCGTCAATACGGGGCGCGCCATCAACGAGAACCTCAATGCGCCGGGCATGACCTTCAAGCCGCTGGCCTTCGACACCGGCTGCACCCTGCCCGATGCCGAACTGGAACCCGATGCGCCGCCCAACCGCTTCTATGCCTATGGCGTGATCGCGCGCCTGGCGATGCTGGCCGCTTCGCTCGAACTTGAGCGCGGCGCACCAACGGAACCATGACAACCGTTCTTCATTTCCCCGCCCAAAGGGCGGGGGTGACTGGTCACCTCACCCGCTCGGCGGGGGGCGCAGGCGGGAATTCGCGCAGCACTGCTGCGCGCCGCCGAAGCCGGCTTGCTGTGCAAAGCACGCCGTGGGCGGCTGGGAGGGGGTGCGCATTCGCTGGGCGAGCTTCATGTCGCCCCACAGGGGCAACATGAAGCTCGCCTTCATTCTCGACCCGCTGCACGGTCTCAAGGCCTACAAGGATTCGAGCGTGGCGATGATGCGCACGGCGGCAAAGCGCGGCCACGAGGTGTGGGCCATCCAGCGCGCGGCCCTGACCTGGCGCGATGGCAGCGTTGCGGCCCGTGCGCAGCGACTGAAAGTCGGCGCTGACGACACGGCGTGGTTCGCCATCATCGAAGAGGCGGTGCAGCCGCTGACCGCCTACGACGCAGTACTGATGCGGCAGGATCCGCCCTTCGATTTCGAGTATGTCGCCGCCACCTGGCTGCTGGAACGCGCCGAAGCCGACGGCGCGCGCATCTGGAACAAGCCGCGTTCGATCCGCGACCATTCCGAAAAGGTGGCGATCACCGAGTTCCCGCAGTACACGCCGACCACGCTGATCGCCCGCGATCCCGATGACATCCATGCCTTCATCGACGAACTCGGTGACGTCATCCTCAAGCCGCTCGACGGCATGGGCGGCAGCAGCATTTTCCGCGTCCTGCGCGACGACTCCAATCGCAACGTCATCGTCGAAACCCTGACCGACTTCGGCAGCCGCAGCATCATGGCGCAGCGCTACCTGCCCGCCATCACGCAGGGCGACAAGCGCATCCTGCTGATCGCCGGCGAGCCGGTGCCCTACTGTCTGGCGCGCATTCCGAAGCCCGGCGAATCGCGCGGCAATCTCGCCGCTGGCGGCAAGGGCGTCGCCCGCCCGCTGCTCGGTCGCGATCGCGAAATCGCCGAGGCGCTGGCGCCGACTCTCTGGGCGCGTGGCCTGCTGATCGTCGGCCTCGACGTGATCGGCGACTGCCTGACCGAGATCAACGTCACCAGCCCCACCTGTTTCGTCGAGATCGCCCAGCAGACGCGATTCGACGTCGCCGCCACCTTGATCGACGCCCTGGAACGGGAGTGCCACGCCGGCTCCTGACTCTGCTCGCCGTGGCCTGGCTGCTCGCGGGGTGCGGGCAGCCGGCGCCATGGCGGCAGGAGTCCTATGTTTTCGGCACCCGCGTCGATCTGCTGATTTCCGGAGTACCGGAAGTGCAGGCGCGCGCCGCCGGCAATCGCGTGTTGCAGGAATTCGACCGGCTGCATCGCAGCTACCACGCCTGGCAGCCTTCCGAGTTGTCGACCCTGAATGAGGCCATCGCCGCCGGCCGCACGCAGGAGGTTACGGCCGAGTTCGCCGCGTATATCCGCGAGGCGCAAAGCGTCGCCGCTGCCGGCGACCATCTGTTCGATCCCGGCATCGGCCGCCTGATCGCGCTGTGGGGTTTTCAGACCGACGACATCCAGCCGCGCCTGCCTGACATCGGCGCCGTCAAGGCATTGGTGGCGCAGCACCCGTCGATTGCAGACGTGTCGGTAAGCGAAGGGCCATGTCTTGAGCCGCGAAGCGGCGAACCAAAGTCACCCCCTTCCCTGGGAAGGGGGGCGGGGGGATGGTGCATAAAAAGCCGGGTCAATAGCGTAGCTATTGACTTCGGCGGCTATCTGAAAGGCGTGGCGCTGGACAGGGCTGCGGCGTTGCTGAAACAGGAGGGCGTCGCCAACGCCTTGATCAACATCGGTGGCAACGTCATGGCGCTGGGGTCGCGCGACGGCCTCGGCACGCCCTGGCGCGTCGGCATCCAGCATCCGCGGCCGCAGGGTGTGGGCGGCGCGCCGCTGGCCACGCTTGAGTTGAAGGACGGCGAAGCCATCGGCACCTCGGGCGATTACCACCGCTATTTCGAGCTGGCCGGTCGTCGCTACTGCCACCTGCTCGATCCGCGCAGCGGCTTTCCCGCCGATGCCACGCAGGCAGTGACGCTGCTGATTGCGCCGGGGCCGGGGGCAGGCATGCGTTCCGATGCCTTGTCCAAGCCCATATTCATCGCCGGCAAGGAATGGCGGGGCATGGCCACGAAACTGGGCGTCGACGCGGTACTGAGAGTCGGCGCTGACGGTACGGTGAGCGCGACCCCGGCCATGCAGGCGCGCCTGAAAATTGACGTTCCCGACCTGAAACTGGAGGTGGTGCCGTGAGCGAGAATGAGAAGATCGAGCGCGCCGTGCGGCGCACCGTAGGCGTTGCGGCGCTGCGTCGAATACGTCGCATCGTCGACGCCGACAACGCGCTTGAAACCAGCAAGCAGCGCTGGGCAAGGCGACTGTCGATCTTCCTCGTGCTTGCCGCCGCCCTTGTTCTGGCCTGGATCGTGATCCGCTAGAATGAAAGCATGATTGGAATCTTCCTTCTCACCCACGGCGCCTATGGCGAAGCCCTGATCCAGTGCGCCTGCCACGTGCTCAACAAGCGTCCGGTGCAGATCGTCCAGCTTGGCGCGGCCGCGCAGGACGATCCGCTGGATGCCCTGCCGCTGGCGCGCGACATGCTGAAGCTGGTCGATAGCGGCCGCGGCGTGCTGATCCTGACCGACATTTACGGCGCCACGCCGTCCAACCTCGCCACCAAGCTGCTGGAGCCGGGGCGCATCGAAGGCATCGCCGGCGTCAACCTGCCCATGCTGTTGCGCGCCATTGCCTACCGCGACAAGGACATGGAAACATTGGTGACCCGTGCCGTGGCCGGTGGGCGCGATGGCGTGATCAACATGCTCAAACATTGACATGCCGCGCATCGAGGTTGAAATCGTGAACAAGCTGGGCCTGCATGCGCGAGCCTCGGCCAAGCTGACCCAGCTCGCCGGGTCCTTTCCCTGCGAGATATGGATGGAGCGGGGCAGTCGCCGCATCAACGCCAAGAGCATCATGGGCGTGATGATGCTGGCTGCCGGCATGGGTGCGACAGTGACCATCGATACCGAAGGCGAGCGCGCCGACGAGGCCGCGCAGGCCATGCTGAAGCTCATCGCCAACAAGTTCGGTGAAAGCGAATGAACGGGGCTGTGTCATGACCTTCAGCCTCCACGGCCAGGCCGTCTCCGGCGGCATCGCGATCGGGCGCGCGCATCTCGTCTCGCACGCCATGCTCGAAGTCGCCCAGTACCAGTTGCGCGAACGCGACGTCGCGGGCGAACTGGTCCGCTTCGACAAGGCCGTGGCCACTGCCAGCGCGGAACTCGGTTCACTGCGCAGCGAGGCCAGCGTGCCCGGTGCGCCGGCCGAGCTTTCCGCCTTCGTCGATTTGCACGCCATGATCCTCGCCGATCCGGCGCTGACCGACGGCGTGCGCGAGCTGATTCGCGAACGCCGCTGCAACGCAGAATGGGCCATGGTGCAGCAGATGCAGCAGGTGGTCGACCAGTTCGACGAATTCGAGGACGCCTACCTGCGCGAGCGCAAGCAGGACATCGTGCAGGTGGTCGAACGCGTGCTCCGGGTCTTGCAGGGCAAGGCGCGCAAGCTGGCGCGGCGCCGGGTGGCCGCAGTCGATGACGATTTGATCGTGGTCGCCAACGATCTCTCGCCGGCCGACACCATTCAGTTCAAGAGCCTCAAGATCGGCGGTTTCGTTACTGACCTGGGCGGCGCCACCTCGCATACCGCCATTGTTGCGCGCAGTCTGGCCATTCCGGCGGTGGTCGGCATGCAACATGCCCGCTCGCTGATCCAGGATGACGACCTGCTGATCGTCGATGGCACGCGCGGCGTCCTGATCGTCGATCCCGCTTCCGGGGTGCTGGACGAGTACCGGCTCAGGAGGACCGAGCTGCAACTCGACCGGTCCAAACTCAAGCGCCTGGTAACGGGCCGCTCACGGACGCTGGATGGCGAGGATGTCGAGCTTCACGCCAACATCGAATTGCCGCAGGACGCCGAACGCGCGAAGGAAGTCGGCGCCGACGGTGTCGGTCTGTTCCGCACCGAATTCCTGTTCATGAATCGCGATGAACTGCCTGACGAAGATGAACAGTTCGAGGCCTATCGCAGCGTCGTCAAGACCCTCGGCGACAAGCTGGTCACCATCCGCACGCTGGACATCGGCGCCGAAAAGGAGGCTCGCGCCCTGCGCAACCGCGCCGGCAACCGCAGCGCGCCCAATCCCGCGCTGGGCCTGCGCGCGATCCGTTTTTGCCTGGCCGAGCCGCAGCTGTTTCTGGTGCAGTTGCGGGCGATCCTGCGCGCTTCCCACTACGGCCGGATTCGCCTGCTGGTGCCGATGCTGGCGCATGCCCAGGAGATCGAGCAGACCCTGGCCCTGATCGAACTGGCCAAGCTGCAACTGCGCGAGTCGCGGCACAAGTTCAGCACGGTCGAAGTCGGTGGCATGATCGAGATCCCTGCCGCGGCCCTCTCGCTCGGGCCCTTCCTGCGCCGGCTGGATTTCCTGTCGATCGGCACCAACGACCTGATCCAATACACGCTGGCGATCGACCGTACCGACGGTTCCGTCGCCCATCTCTACGATCCGCTGCATCCGGCCGTGCTCAAGCTGATTTCGCAGACCATCCAGAGCGCACAGCGGGTCGGCATGCCGGTTGCGGTATGCGGCGAAATGGCCGGCGACCCGAAGCTGACCAAGCTGCTGCTGGGCATGGGCCTGCGCCAGTTTTCCATGCATCCGTCGCAGCTTCTGGAAGTCAAGCAGCAGGTCATGATGGCCGATGCCGCGCAGCTTGCCATTCGCGTCGCGCGCATCCTCAAGCTCGACGAACCCGACAAGATCAGCGAACAGGTGGAAAGGCTATGACCACGCCTGGGGTCGGCATCGTCGCCGCGCAGCGCGCCAGCTTCAATGAGCCTCTTGTCTTGCAGGGGGGCAGCGTGCTGCCAGCCTTCGATCTGGTGTATGAAACCTATGGCACGCTCAATGCCGCGGGGTCGAACGCCATCCTGGTCTGTCACGCCCTGTCCGGACATCATCACGTCGCCGGCCGCACCGCCGACGAATTTGGCAAACCCGCCGCCGACATCGGCTGGTGGGACAACATTGTCGGCCCCGGTCGGCCGCTGGACACCGACCGCTTCTTCATCGTCGGTGTGAATAACCTCGGCGGTTGTCACGGCTCCACCGGTCCGGCCAGTCCCAACCCGGCGACCGGCAAGCCTTGGGGCGCCGATTTCCCCGTGGTCACCGTCGAAGACTGGGTTGCCTCGCAAGCGCGGCTCGCCGACCACCTCGGCATCGACGCCTGGGCGGCAGTGATGGGCGGCTCCCTGGGCGGCATGCAGGCGCTGCAATGGACGCTGAGTTTCCCCGATCGCATCCGTCACGCACTGGTGATCGCCGCCGCACCCAAGCTGTCGGCGGAGAACATCGCTTTCAACGACGTCGCCCGTCAGGCCATCCTGACCGACCCGGATTTTCACGGCGGACATTTTTACGAGCATGGCGTGCGTCCCGTGAGCGGCCTGCGCCTGGCGCGCATGCTGGGCCACATCACCTATCTGTCGGACGATCAGATGGCCGAAAAATTCGGCCGTCGCCTGCGCGTCGGCGCCGGCAGCTACGGCTTTGATGTCGAATTCGAGATCGAATCCTACCTGCGCTATCAAGGTGACAAGTTTGCCGGCGTGTTCGACGCCAATACCTATCTGCGCATGACCAAGGCGCTCGACTATTTCGATCCGGCGCAGGATTACGAAGACAATCTGGCGCGTGCGCTGGCCCGCGCCAGAGCGAAATTCCTGATCATCGCCTTCAGCACCGACTGGCGCTTCTCGCCCGATCGTTCGCGCGAAATCGTGCATGCCCTGGTGCACAACGGGCAGGCGGTGGCCTATGCCGAAATCAACAGCGCCCATGGCCACGACTCCTTCCTGATGGACGAGCCGCACTACCACGCCGTGGTCGACACATACCTGAAACGGGTCCAGCTATGAGCGCCACCGGGGGGCAAGCCGTCCAGTTGCGCGCCGATTTCGACCTCATTGCCAGTTGGGTACAGCCGGGCGAACGCGTGCTCGATCTGGGCTGCGGCGATGGCTCGCTGCTCAAGCGCCTGATCGAGGAGCGCGGCGCCAAGGGTTACGGCGTGGAACTGGGAGATGCCGAAGTGCTCGCCGCGATCGGCAAAGGCATCAACGTGATTCAGGGCAACCTGGAGCAGGGCCTGGCCGGCTTCGACGACCAGACCTTCAACCATGTCGTGCTGTCGCGCACCCTGCAAACCGTGCGCCACACCGAACGCATCCTCAGCGAGATGTTGCGCGTCGGGCGCGAGGCAGTGGTCAGCTTTCCCAACTTCGCTTACTGGCAGAACCGCCTGGCGGTCATGGGCGGCCGCATGCCGGTATCCGAAGATCTGCCCTACGAATGGTTCGACACGCCCAATCTGCGTTTCTTCACCTTGCTGGATTTCGAGGCGCTGTGCGCGAAGATGAACCTTGTCATCCGCGAGCGCCAAGTGCTCGACGAGGCCGGCCGCCTGGTCACGGAAGAGCCGAATTTCCTCGGCAGCCTGGCCGTTTACCGGCTCGGCCGCTAGGCGCCGGGCTCAGGGAACAGTCTTTACTTCCGCTGCCGGCGGTACCGCAACCGGCTCGGCGGTTTCCGGACTCGCCGGGGCGCCGGCCTTGCGCAGGCGCTTTTCCTCTTTCTTGGCCTTCTTGGCCAGATCTCTCTGGCGCTTTTCGAACGAATAATTGGGTTTTGCCATCGGGTACCTCTGTCAGGAAACGGGTAAAGGGTGCAATGGCGCAATTGTACGGCAGTCCTCGTGCAATTCTCCACCGCAGCCGCCTCCAGCAGGAAGCACCTCACCCCGTTTCCGGCTTGGGCCGCTATGCCTCATAGGCGAGCAGGACGACGTCCGCCGCCTGCCGCCGAAGTGGAACCAGCGCTTGATAGGCCGCCGACGAATGCCAGCCATCGATGGCCGCCTGATTGGGAAAACGGATCACGACCACGTCCGCGTGCGGATGCTCGCCGGCCAGGACCACCAGCCGGCTTCCGCGAAAAACCAGTTCGGCACCCCACGGCTCAAGCGTCGCCGGAACCCGGCTGCGGTACTCGGCCCACTTTGCGGGATCCTTGACCGTCAGATGCCCGATCAGGTAAGCATTGCTCATGTTGTACTTTCGTTGCCGGGAAGGAGGGCATTCATCGGCTTCACGAGTCCGTCCGCATTGGCTTGAGCCAGCCTCCCGCATACTCCGCAACCTCTTGCCAGCCGGGCTCGGCCACAACCCAGTGGGAGTGATTCTCGAACTCCTTGTAGGTCGACACGGCCGCGTACTTGCTTGCCACTTTGCGCACCACCGATGCCGGCGTAATGCGGTCGCGGGCTCCGGCAACCACCAGGACGGGGCAGGTCACCCTGGACGCATCGACCTTCGAAGCGCCGCGCGAATCGAAGGGCCAGTAGCCTATTTCGAACGCCGCACGCCCCGACTCATAGACGAATTTTTCGTAGGTTTGCTTCTGTTCGCGCTCCGGCAGCTGGTGCAGCATCGAGTAGGCGGCTTCGCCGAAGGTCTGGCGCATCGGCTTTCTCCAGAAACCCCACGTCGTCTGCATGCTCCAGAAGCTCCGGATCACCGAGGGCGTGAGTGCAACGATGCCGTAAGGCGAGGCGGGAGTGAGCAGGACAATCGCCCGTGCCAGTCCGCGCGTCGCCAGCATCTGCGCCAGCAGGCCGCCCATCGAATGGCCCATCAAGATCGGCTTTTCGTCGAGCTGCGCGATTTCCCGTTCCAGTGCCGCGGCGTAATCCAGGAGGCTGGTCGAGCCGAGCCGCGGGTCCGGGGCGCCGCGCGGGTCCATGTCGTGGTAAGGCAGTGTCGTTGCCACGCAGCGGTAGCCCTCGGCTTCGAACACGCGCCGGTAATTTTCCCAATACCAGGGGCCGCCCCACATTCCATGAATCATCAAAATCGTGTTGGCCACTTCGTGTCCTCCCGACGTAATGGATTCCGCCTGCCCGCGAAGCGGAGTTTCAAGCGTGCAGGGTACCGCTTCTTCGGCACATAATGCGGAACTGACGGCCCCCTGTCCCTGCCGGACACAAAAGGGCTTCCCGGCAGCGCAATGCGAAGGCGAGCAACACTATGAATGATCTGGCAAAGAATGTTTTGGGCGGCGTCCTGCAGCCCTGCAGTATCGATCCGATGACCGGATTTTTCCGTACCGGCGACTGTCAGGTAACGGAAGAAGACATCGGCAATCACGGCGTTTGCATTGTTGCCAGTGCCGAGTTTCTGGCCTTCTCCAAGGCGCGCGGCAACGATTTGTCCACCCCGCATCCGGAATTCGGGTTTCCCGGCGTCAAGCCGGGGGATCGCTGGTGCCTGTGCTCCGCGCGCTGGCAGGAAGCCTTGCAGGCCGGCATGGCGCCGCCAGTGGTGCTTGAATCCACTTCCCTGGCCGCGCTGGAAGTCGTCCGCCTCGGCGATCTCAAACGCTATGCCGTCAAACTCGACCAGGAGAAGTGATGAGCAACTTGTACAAACTGTCTGCCAGGCGCCTCGACGGCAGCAAGCAGTCGATGAAGGCCTACAAGGGTAAGGTCCTGCTGATCGTCAATGTCGCCAGCGGCTGCGGCTTCACGCCGCAATACGCAGGACTCGAAGCCTTGTGGCAGAAATATGGCAAGCGCGGCCTGGTTGTACTGGGTTTTCCCTGCAACCAGTTCGGCGGCCAGGAGCCGGGCGATGAAGCCGCCATCGGCGAATTCTGCAGCCTGACCTATGACGTGACTTTCCCGATGTTCGCCAAGGTGGATGTCAACGGCGATGATACCCATCCGGTATTCGCCTTCCTCAAGGCGGGTGCTCGCGGCCTGCTCGGCACCGAAGGCATCAAATGGAATTTCACCAAATTCCTGGTCGATCGCGACGGCAACGTGGTCGATCGCTATGCCTCGGCGCACAAACCCGAGGACATGGCGGGCGATATCGAACGGCTGCTCTGATTGGTATCCCGACTCGTCAGGCAGCCAACTTCTGCTGCCGGGTGTTCAAGTTCTCGCCATCCTCGGCCGGGTTATCCTCGGCTTCGCTGAAGCGGACGATGCTGACGCCCGCCGGCAGATCGGCCTTGCGGCGGAAAAGCTGCTTCAGCCAGTGGTTTTCGGGGGGCTCGAGAACATCCATGAGGTTCGCGGCTCTCTGGGTCATTTGCGGCTCCTGCATTCACTGTTGCTGTCGCCGCCAGCGTTCGCCGGCGACATAAAGGTGAAGGCCCCGCAAACGCGGGGCCTTCAGGCGGCTGGAAGGGGAGAAAACCAGCCGCCGGGGGAAACTGGCCCTAGCGGGCGAGGTAGCGGAGTGAATCCGCAAGAAATTTCAGGATGGTGTCTGACTGCATGTTCATCTCCGTTGTGGCTCTGATGGCTCGTATGTCCTTATAGATGGGGATGGTGCCCATAGGTTCAACGGCCAAGTGCAACAACTTGTTTCAGGCGTCGACCATTCCGCTCGCGTAATACCAGCGGCCATCTTCGGCGAGCGCCCGGCGCAGGCGAGCGGACGACCGCAGGGACAGGGCTGCGGCGTATTCCTTTTCGCCAGGCGGGGTAGGTCAGGGGCGCTTGCCGGATTCGGGCGGCAGCGCGCACTTCTGGCAGTCGCGGCCGAAGGGCGAAAGGTAGCGCCACCAGATCCAGATCAGCACCGGCAGCACGGCGATCAGCGCAATGTCGATCCAGTCCGGTTGCAGCAACTCGCCGTGCCACCAGGCGACGGCGGCGCGCAGGGCTTCTATCAGCAGCACCATGTAGGCGAAGCCGGCCGTCAGGAGCGCGATGCGTTTCACCAAGCGCTTCACCCCGCGCCCCGCTCGTACACCCATTGCAGCAGGGCATCCTGCGCCGCTTGTGCGCTCCCGGCATTGGCGTGATTGACAAAGAACACCACTATCCAGCGCCGCCCGGTCTTGTCCAGCACATAGCCGGCGATGCTGCGCACGCCCTCCAGCGAACCGGTCTTGATATGCGCCTGGCCAGCCACGCCGTTCTGCTTGAGGCGCTTCTTCATGGTGCCGTCGGTGGCGGACACCGGCAGCGAGGCCATCAACTCCGGCATCACCGAACTGCGCCACGCGGCCTGCAGCAGGCGGCCCAGGCTTTCGGCGGAAATCCGCTCGCGGCGCGACAGGCCGGAGCCGTTTTCCAGCACCAGTTCCGGTACGCTCAAGGCCCGCGCGTCAAGCCAGGAGCGGATCGCCGCATCGGCGTCGTCGGCGCTGGCCGGGCGCCGCCCGGCTTCCATGCCCAGCGTCAGGAACAGCTGGCGCGCCATGACGTTGTTGGAGAACTTGTTGATGTCGCGAATCACTTCGGCAAGAGTCGGCGATGGCAGCACGCCGATTGCGCGTGCGTCGGCTGGAACCGGACCTTCGCGGACGCCGCCGGTCAGCGAGCCGCCGAGTTCCGCCCATAACTGGAGGAAGACGCCGAGGACGTATTGCGGATGTTCCTGCACCGCGATGTTCCAGCGCTGCTCGCCGCAGCTTTGGGGGAAGGCGCCGGTCAGCACCAGCCTTGTCGTCAGGCCGTGGCTGAAGACGTCGGCACGCAGACGTTCCTTCCAGTCGCCGCAGCCATTGCCGTTGCCCAGCGTGATCTTGTTGATGAGGTCGAGGTTGGCCGGCGCCGGTTCCATGGCGACAATCAGGGTTCTCTTCTCCGGATCGGGAATCAGTTGCAGCGTGACCGCCTTGAAGTTCACCAGCAAGGCATCGGGGGCGACGTTGTAGGGACGCGTCGGCTGGGCGTCGAAGCGCGCAGGGTCGGCGCCGTTGATTGCAAACGCGCTGCGATCAAGCACCAGATCACCGCGAATCTCCCGGATGCCGCGAGCGCGTATCTGTCGCAGCAGACGCTCGAACTGGTCATAGGTAAGCTTGGGGTCGCCGCCACCGCGCAGATGCAGATCGCCGGTCAGCACGCCGTCGTTCAGCGCACCGCTGGCAAAGGCTTCCGTCTTCCAGACGTAGGCCGGTCCCAGCAGGTCGAGTGCGGCAAAGGTGGTGACCAGCTTCATGGTCGACGCCGGGTTCAGCGCGGCACGGGCATTGATTGCCAGACGCGGCCTGGCGGCGTCGACTTCGATGACCCAGGCGGCGGTCGCCGCGACGGGAATGCCGGCGCCCTTCAGCGCCTGCGCCACCGAGGCCGGCAAGTCGCTGGCTGCGGCCTGCAGCGTCCACAGGAAGAGCAGGGAGAAGATTAGTTTGCGCATGGCCACATCTTATAGAATCGAGCGAAAAAACGAGGGGAGATCAGGCATGGAAAATCCCGCAAGCGCGCTGCAAGCAGCGTGGCAGCCATCGGCCGCGGCGATTCGTGCGGCGAAGATCACCGCCTTTACGGAATGGCTGGCGGCCACGCGCGGATTGCGGTTCGCCGACTACGATGCCCTCTGGCGCTGGTCGGTGGATGATCTCGAAGGTTTCTGGGGCGCCGTCTGGGACTACTTCGCGATCCCTGCGACGATGCCGCGCACGCGAGTCCTGGCCGATGCGCGGATGCCCGGCGCGCAATGGTTTCCCGGCGTGACAATGAACTACGTCGACCAGGTCTTCCGCCATGCCACGAAGGATCGCCCTGCTGTCGTGTCGCGCAACGAGGCCGGCGACGATCGCGAGCTGAGCTGGTCCGAACTGCAACGCCAGGTTGGCGCGCTGGCCGCCAGCCTGCGCGGCATGGGCGTCAGGCGCGGCGACCGCGTGGTGGCCTATCTGCCGAACATCCCGGAAACCGCCGTGGCCTTCCTTGCGGTCGCCAGCCTGGGCGCCATCTGGTCGGCCTGCTCGCCCGACATGGGGCGGATCGCGGTACTCGACCGTTTCCGCCAGATCGCGCCGAAGGTGCTGATCGCAGTCGACGGCTACCATTTCGGCGGCAAGGCGCACGACCGCCGCGCGCTGATCCATGAGCTGCTCGCGGAACTGCCCAGTATCGATCACATGGTGCTGCTGCCTTGCCTCGATGCGCCGGTCGATGCTGCCGAGTTCGCCCGCTGCGTGACCTGGGCAGCCGCGACCGAAGGCGATGCGCCGCTGCAGGTCGAGCATGTAGCCTTCGATCATCCGCTGTGGGTGGTGTATTCCTCGGGCACCACGGGGCTGCCGAAACCCATCGTGCATTCTCACGGCGGCATCGTCGTCGAGCAGGTCAAGCTCGGCGCCTTTCATCTCGACCTCGGCCCGGAAGATCGCTTCCACTGGTATTCGAGCAGCGGCTGGATCATGTGGAACTGCCAGATGATGGGCCTCCTGATGGGCAGCACCATCTGCATTTACGACGGCAACCCCGGCTGGCCCGACTGGAATACATTGTGGCGCTTTGTCGGCGAAACCGGCGTGACCTTTTTCGGCGCCGGCGCCGCCTTCTTCCTGTCCTGCCTCAAGGCGCACGTCGAGCCGAACCAGGTCGCCGACCTGTCACGCCTGCGCGCCGTCGGCTCCACTGGTTCGCCGTTGCCGCCGGAAGGCTACCAGTGGATTTACGAGCACGTGCGGCGCGACATCTGGCTCAATCCGATTTCCGGCGGCACCGACTTCGCCGGCTGCTTCGTTGGCGGCGTGCCGACGCTGCCGGTGTATCTGGGGGAGATGCAGTGCCGCTGCCTGGGCGCCAAGGTGGAAGCCTTCGACGAAGCCGGCAAAGCGCTGATCGACGAAGTCGGCGAACTGGTCTGCAGCGCGCCGATGCCTTCGATGCCGCTGAAGTTCTGGAACGACCCGGAAGACCGCCGCTACCGCGAGAGCTACTTCGACATGTACCCCGGCATCTGGCGCCACGGCGACTGGCTGCGCATCACGCCGCGCGGCGGCGCCATCATCTACGGCCGCTCGGACGCCACGATCAACCGCTATGGCATCCGCATGGGCACCAGCGAGCTGTATCGCGCCGTCGAGGAGCTGACGGAAGTGCTCGACAGCCTGGTGGTCGACCTGGAATTCCTCGGCCGCGAATCCTGGATGGCGCTGTTCGTCGTCATGCGTCCCGGCCACGAACTGACGCCGCAACTCGAAGCCACGCTGCGCGAACGCATCAAGGCCGCCCTGTCGCCGCGCCATGTGCCCGACGAAATTTTTCCGGTGGCCGAGATTCCGCGTACGCTGTCGGGCAAGAAGATGGAATTGCCGGTCAAGAAACTCCTGCTCGGCCATGCCCTGGACAAGATCGCCAATCCCGACGCGATGGCCAATCCCGGCAGCCTGCACTGGTTCGTCGAACTGGCCGCGAAACGCGCTGCCGCGGGGCATGCGGCATGAGCGCGCGTATCGCCGTGCCATTGCCGAAGGCCTACCGGCTGCTCAACCACGGTCCCACCGTGCTGGTCTCCAGCGCTCATGCCGGGCGGCGCAACGTGATGGCTGCGGCCTGGTCGATGCCGCTCGATTTCGATCCGCCCAAGGTGGCGGTCGTGATCGACAAATCCACCCTGAGCCGCGAACTGGTCGACGCCTCGGGCGAATTCGTGCTCAACGTGCCATCGCGGCAACAGGGAGCAGTGACCCTGGCGGTCGGCACGCAGTCAGGCCGCGAGATCGACAAGTTTTCAATAGTCGGCGTTGGTGGTACGGCGGCAAGCGTGGTCGGTGCGCCGCTGCTCGACGGCTGCCTGGCGTGGCTTGAATGCCGCGTCATTGTCGAACCGCACATCCAGCAGACCTACGACTTGTTTCTTGGCGAGGTGATCGCCGCCTGGGCCGATCCGGCCGTGTTTTCCAATGGCCGCTGGCACTTCCCGGATGAGCAGCGACGCAGCATCCACTACCTCTCGGGCGGCAGCTTCTTCGCTACCGGCGACGCCTTCGAGGTTTAGCCGAACGGCCGCACCCCGATCAGCCAGCCGTGGCCGTAAAGGGCGAACAGCGCCCATGCCACGAGGCCGATCACGATTACCAGTGCATCGCGCGACCAGCCGAGTACCGGATAGGTCCGGCCCGCCAGCCGGTCGCGCCGTCGCGCCGAGATGAAGTCCAGCACCGCCCAGATCAGGAAGGCGCCGAACAGGACAACCGCGGCGGACTTGCCGTTGGCCAGCAGGTGGGCCAGCGCCCAGAGCTTGACGCCGGCGACCATCGGATGACCGACGGCGGCCTTGATGTGGCTGCCGGGCAGGTAGGCCGCCACCAGCAGAATGAAGGCCGGCAGGGTCAGCGCGGCGGCCAGATGTCGTGTCCACGCCGGCAGGGTCCATAGCATGGAAGATTCCGCGCGAGCCACGCCGTAGCCCCAGATGATCATCCCCAAACCAACGGCAGAGACGAGTGAGTACACAGCTTTCCAGCGCATTTCGCCCAGGCTGATGATCTGGGCGTCGCGCCAGTTGCCGGCAAAGATGCGCACCGAATGGGCGCCGAGGAAAACAATCAAGCCAAGGATCAATAAACTCATTGCAACTCCTTCTGCAACAGTGAAGTGCCGCAATCTTACTTGCGAACCTGGCGAGCCGGGTCCATCTTGGGAGCATCGACGCCCGGAGAATCCACATGTCCACTCGCCGCCTGCAGCAAATCATCCGTTCCGTTGCCACGTCAGATGGAGCTGGCGTCAGCCTGCGCCGCAGCCTGGGCCAGTCACCATCGACACGCATCGACCCCTTCCTGATGCTCGACGAGTTTTCCTCCGACGATCCCGACGACTACATTGCCGGCTTCCCGCCGCATCCGCATCGTGGCTTCGAGACCGTCACCTACATGCTCGATGGCCACATGCTGCACGAAGACCATCTGGGCAATCGCGGCGACCTGCTGCCCGGCGGCGCACAGTGGATGACGGCCGGACGCGGCATTATCCATTCCGAAATGCCGCAACAGGAAAGCGGGCGCATGCGCGGCTTCCAGCTCTGGATCAACCTGCCGGCGGCCGAGAAGATGAAGCCGGCGCACTACCGCGACATCCGTCCCGAGGAGATTCCGCAGGCAATCCTGCCCGGTGGCGGCGAGGCCAGGGTGATCGCCGGCAGCATGGTGGTCGATGGCCGCGAGGTCGCCGGCCCGGTGCAGGGCCTGGCCACCGAACCGCTGTATATCGACGTGCGCCTGCCGGCGGGCGGGCACTTCGCGCAAGACGTGGCAGCGGGCCACAGCGCGTTCGTCTATGCCTACGAGGGGAATTTGCGCATCGGCCCGGCAGACGAGTCGCGCCGATTGTCGGCACAGGACGCCGGCGTACTTTCCGCCGGCGAACGGGTCGAAATCAGCGCCGTCGGCGGCCCTGCCCGCTTCCTGCTGCTGGCCGCCCGGCCACTGGGTGAACCGGTAGCCCAGCATGGGCCTTTCGTCATGAACAGCCGCGAGGAAATCGAACAGGCCATTGCCGACTACCGCGACAGCCGGCTGGTTTGAATCATTTGTCGCCATCGAAAACGGATCGGACGGCGCAGCATTGGCTTAACATTGTCCCTGGTCGCGGTGCGACTGACCACCCGCTTGCACAGGAACCCTCATGATCGTAATACCAAATTCCTCTCGTCGGCTCAAGCTCACAGGCCTCGTCAGTCTGTTTGCCATCAGCCTGTTGGCGGCCTGCGAAAAGCTTGATTCAAACAAAGTACAGGCGCCGGTAGTGCAACAAAGCAGCAACCCGTGCCTCGTCGCACACTCCTATGTCGCCGGAGAGTCGAGCAAGAACGATGAAGAGTTGTTTTCGGCAGCGGCAGCTGGCGATGTTCGCCGGGTCGAGCAGTCCATTGCTGACGGGGCGAATGTTGATGCAATCGGTGCGCTCAAACGTACGCCATTATTTGCCGCGGCATTCTGCGATCGTCCGGCGGTGGCAACGCTTCTGATCGACAAAGGGAGCCAGGTCAATTTGAAGGACGCCAACGGAATGTCGTCCCTTCATGCTGCCGTTATCATGGGTGGAGCAGATACTGCAAAAGTGTTGGTCGGGAAAGGCGCGGATATCAATATTCGGGACGCTACTGGTCGTACGCCGTTGCACGTCGCAGCTGCGACCGATCAGACGTCGATGCTTGAATTGCTTCTGGAACGGGGGGCCAATGCCGTGGCCCGCGACCGGGGCGGACTTACCGCCGCATCTTTGGCTTTGGAAAACGGCCACGCCAAACCCGGGGCGATCATCCTGAAATGGCAGGAGAAGCAAAAAGCATTGCGCCACAAGTGAGTCCCACTTGGACGGGTTCGATACCGTAGGCCTCATGCCCGCTGTATTTTCGCGGACCATTTTTTCAGTTACCCCTTGAAGAATCGGCCTTTAGGCCCTATTATTAGCACTCGTTGGCGATGAGTGCTAATAGTTTGCCCTCGCCCGACTCAGACCTGCGGCCAGCCCGCGCCGGCTTTTTTCTGCAACCACCCAGTTTAAGAGGAGATCAACCCCATGAAAATTCGTCCTTTGCATGATCGCGTTATCGTCAAGCGTCTCGAAGAAGAGAAGAGAACTGCTTCCGGAATCGTCATCCCCGACAATGCCGCCGAGAAGCCCGACCAGGGCGAAGTCAAGGCTGTCGGCAACGGCAAGATCCAGGACGACGGCAAGGTCCGCCCCATGTCGCTGAAGGTCGGCGACCGCGTGCTGTTCGGCAAGTACTCGGGTCAGACCGTCAAGGTCGACGGCGACGAGCTGCTGGTCATGCGCGAAGAAGACATCATGGGCGTAGTTGAGCTCTAATCGATACAGAATACTAGGAGATACATACAATGGCAGCTAAAGAAGTTCAATTTGGCGATTCCGCCCGTCAGCGCATGGTTCGTGGTGTCAACATCCTCGCCGACGCGGTCAAGGTAACCCTCGGCCCCAAGGGCCGCAATGTGATTCTGGAGCGTTCCTTCGGCGCTCCGACCATTACCAAGGACGGCGTTTCCGTCGCCAAGGAAATCGAACTGAAGGACAAGTTCGAGAACATGGGCGCGCAGATGGTCAAGGAAGTCGCTTCCAAGACCTCCGACGTCGCCGGTGACGGTACCACTACCGCCACCGTGCTGGCCCAGTCGATCGTCCGCGAAGGCATGAAGTATGTCGCCGCCGGCATGAACCCGATGGACCTCAAGCGCGGCATCGACAAGGCGGTTACCGCCGTTGTCGAAGAACTGAAGAAGAACTCCAAGCCCTGCACCACCACCCAGGAAATCGCCCAGGTCGGTTCGATTTCGGCCAACGCCGACGCCGCCATCGGCAAGATCATTGCCGATGCAATGGACAAGGTCGGCAAGGAAGGCGTCATCACCGTCGAAGACGGCAAGTCGCTGGACAGCGAACTGGAAGTGGTCGAAGGCATGCAGTTCGACCGCGGCTACCTGTCGCCCTACTTCATCAACAATCCGGACAAGCAGATAGCGATTCTGGACAATCCCTACGTCCTGCTGCACGACAAGAAGATCTCCAACATCCGCGACCTGCTGCCCGTACTGGAGCAGGTGGCCAAGGCCGGCCGTCCGCTGCTGATCGTTGCCGAAGACGTCGACGGCGAAGCGCTGGCGACCCTGGTGGTCAACAACATCCGCGGCATCCTGAAGACCGTCGCCGTCAAGGCCCCGGGCTTTGGCGATCGTCGCAAGGCCATGCTGGAAGACATCGCCATCCTGACCGGCGGCACGGTGATTGCCGAAGAAGTCGGCCTGACGCTGGAAAAAGCCACCCTGAAGGATCTGGGCCAGGCCAAGCGTGTCGAAGTCGCCAAGGAAAACACCACGCTGATCGATGGCGCCGGCGCCGAAGATGCGATCAAGGGCCGCGTCACCCAGATTCGTGCCCAGATCGAAGAAGCCACCAGCGACTACGACAAGGAAAAGCTCCAGGAACGCGTGGCCAAGCTGGCCGGCGGCGTGGCGCTGATCAAGGTCGGTGCCGCGACCGAAATGGAAATGAAGGAAAAGAAGGCCCGCGTTGAAGATGCGCTGCACGCGACCCGCGCTGCCGTGGAAGAAGGCATCGTCGCCGGCGGCGGCGTCGCTCTGCTGCGCGCCCGCGCTGCGCTTTCGATCAAGGGCGACAATCACGAACAGGAAGCCGGCATCAAGATCGTTCTGCGCGCCCTGGAACAGCCGCTGCGCGAAATCGCCGCGAATGCCGGCGACGAGCCGAGCGTGGTGGTCAACAAGGTGCTGGAAGGCAAGGGCAACTTCGGCTACAACGCCGCCACCGGCGAGTACGGTGACATGGTGGCCATGGGTGTGCTGGATCCGACCAAGGTCACACGTTATGCATTGCAGAACGCCGCTTCCGTAGCCGGCCTGATGCTGACCACCGATTGCATGGTGGCCGAGCAGGTCGAAGACAAGCCGGCCGGCGGCATGGGCATGGGCGGCATGGGTGGCATGGGTGGCATGGGTGGCATGGGCGGCATGGATATGTAATTCGGGCAGCCGATTACATATCCAGTGGAAGGAACAGGAGGAAACCCAGGTTTCCTCTTGGGCTGCGCCCAAGAGCGCAGGTTTGGAACAGGAGGAAACCCAGGTTTCCTCTTGGGCTGCGCCCAAGAGCGCAGGTTTGGAACAGAAGGAAACCCAGGTTTCCTCCCGTTACCCGCCTTCCTTCTGGAATCGCTCCGAAAAGCCCGGCCGTCATGGCCGGGCTTTTTTTTTCGCGAGCGTAGCGGGCCATGTCAAGGCGCGGCGTGAGCTTGCTGCACCGCGCCAAGCTTTCGCTCCGCCGCATGACCGCGCCTTGCAGAAAAACTATCACCCGACACGGCTTCGGACACGCTATCATTTCGCCATAAGTCTTCATGAGGAGGATAGTCATGGCCGGCGCTGGCATCTATCGCAAGACCGAAAAGGGGCGGACCGAGATCGCGACTCGGGTCAACAGGCTTGGTATGCGGGAGCGGACCATGCTCATCATGGTGGACGACAAGAGCACGCGCCGCGAGCTGTTGTCGAAAAACGCCCACCCGACCAGCGAAGGCATTCTCAACAACCTGCTGGCGGATGGCTATATCGAGATTGATCCCGGAACAGTGCCTGCCGACCCTGTCGCGGCACCTGTCGCAGCCGTGGCGGCGCCGACCGCTGCGGTGCCCGATCAGCCGCCAGTCGAGGTCTCGCTGACATCGGCTTCGCGCTTTGCCTGTCGCGCGCTGTTGACGTATCTGGGGCCGGGAGCAGACGATCTGACCGCCCTGATCGAAAAATGTAAAGGCCTGGACGAACTCACGGAGAGACTCGAAAAATGCCGCATGGCTATCCAGAGCCTGGCCGGCAAGAAGAAGGCGGACGAATTCTGGGCGGGTGTCAGCGCCCGCTTGCCGCAGGGGTGATTCGTCGCGAGCTGCGCCGGGCCATGACGTCGCCATGAGACTGTTGCTTGCGGAAGACGACCGCATCATTTCCCAGGGGCTGATTGCCGCCCTGCGCAAGACCGGTTACGCGGTAGACCATGTCAATAACGGCGCGGATGCCGACACGGCCCTGCTGTCGCAGCCGTATGATTTGCTGATCCTCGATCTCGGCCTGCCGCGCCTGTCGGGCATCGACGTGCTGAAGCGCCTGCGGGCGCGCAAACTGACCATGCCGGTGCTGGTGCTGACGGCACAGGACGGTGTCGACGACCGGGTGCGCGGCTTGGATGCCGGCGCCGACGATTACCTGACCAAGCCTTTCGCGCTGCCGGAACTTTTCGCCCGGGTGCGGGCGCTGACGCGACGCGGCACCGGCAATCCGACACGGATCGAAGTCGGCCCCCTGTCCTACGACCAGTCCGAGCGCATTGCGCGTCTCCATGGCGAAATCGTCGAGCTGTCGGCGCGAGAACTGGCGCTGCTCGAAATCCTGCTGCTGCGCGCCGGACGCCTGGTGGCCAAGGAGCAACTGGTCGACCAGTTGTGCAGTTGGGGCGAGGAAGTCAGCAACAATGCCATCGAGGTCTATATCCATCGCCTGCGCAAAAAGCTGGAACCCGGCGGCGCCCGCATCGTGACGGTGCGCGGCTTGGGCTATTGCCTGGAGAAACCGGCCGAACCGGCAGATTTGGTAGATGGCAAAGCCTGACCCCGCCCCGGCCAAGTCGGCGGGCACGACCGGCAACAACCCCTTCGTCAGCTACGAATATCCGAATTCGCTGTTCGGCGAGATTCTCGACTGGATGCTGGCGCCGCTGTTGCTGCTGTGGCCGATTTCGATTGCCGCCACCAATCACGTCGCCAGCTACATTGCCAACCAGCCCTACGATCAGGCGCTGGCCGACAACGTCAACGCCATTGCGCGCCTGGTCAAGATCGAGGGCGGCCGGGTGGTGGTCAACCTGCCGACAGCAGCGCGCACGCTTTTGCATGCCGACGAGACCGATGCGCTTTTCTATCAGGTGATCGGTCCCAACAGCAAGCTGATTCATGGCGACCGGGAAATCCCCTCGCCGACGCTGCCGGAAAAGCCGGAAGCCGGCAAGGTATTGTTCCGTGACGGCCGCATTGAATCCGATAACGTACGCATCGCCTATACTTTCATTCCAGTTCGCAGCGGCCTGCCGCCCGCCATGGTGCAGGTCGCGGAAACCCTGAAGAAGCGCGAGGCGCTGGCATCCAGCATCATTTCCGGCGTGCTGCTGCCGCAATTCGCCATCATTCCCCTGGCGGTAATCCTGGTCTATCTTGGCCTGAAACGTGGCATTGCTCCCCTGCACCACTTGCGCAACCGCATTCGCCGCCGTCGTCCCACCGATCTGTCACCGATTCCGATCCATCGGGTACCGGACGAGGTGCGGCCGCTGGTCGTCGCCTTCAACGAAATGATGGGGCGGCTGGAAGAGAACCTGCAGGGGCAGCAGCGCTTCATCTCCCAGGCTGCACACCAGATGCGCACACCGCTGACCGGGCTCAAGACGCAGACCGAAATTGCCCTCTCGGAAACCGATCCGGAGCGGATGCGCCATGCACTGCAACTGATTGCCGAAAGCACCGACCGCGCCGCGCACATGATCAACCAGTTGCTGATGCTGGCACGCGCCGAGGCCAGCCATGAAAAGCTGCACAGCGTTGTCCCGCTCGACCTTGACGCGCTGGCCCGCGGGGTAACCGAAGAATGGGTGGTGCGCGCACTGGCGAAACGCATCGACCTCGGTTTCGAGGATTGTGGCCGCCCGCTCATGATCAATGGTGTGTCGCTGCTGCTGCGCGAACTGCTCAACAATCTGGTGGACAACGCCATCAAGTACACCGCGCCGGGTGGTCACGTCACGGTGCGCACCCGTGCCGGCCTTCTGGCGGTAATCGAGGTCGATGACGACGGCATCGGTATCGCGGTCGAGGAGCGCGCCAGCATTTTCGAGCGCTTTTACCGCGTGCTGGGCACCGACGCCGAAGGCAGCGGACTGGGCCTGCCGATTGCCGCCGAGATTGCCGATTTGCACCAGGCGAAAATAGATCTGCTGACCGGCAGCACTGGCGCGGGTAGCATGTTCCGCGTCAGTTTCCCGCGCTACTGGGAGACCCTCGACAGCCCGTCGAGCCAGGCTCGGCTGGTTTCGGGCAGCTTTCCGATCGGCCTGTAAGCGGCCCTGTAAGCTTCCTGTCAGTATTACTGGCCGACAATGGCCGCCATCTTGGGGCAATTGGCGCTGAATCTCGCCAGTGGTACTGCTCCGGGAATACGCCAGGCGCGCTACACGGGAACCCGGGGCGCGTCTCAGGAACGGCGGACTGTTCCGGTTCGCCGCACAGCCAAAAAAGGAGGAGTGCCAGATGCAGCTCACTGAGAAGCATAAACAGTACTGGAACATCAACCTGAAGATAAGCACGGTTCTGCTTGTCCTCTGGTTCGTGGTCACGTTCGTCATGGGCTGGTTTGCCCGCGAACTCAACGAAATAAATTTCATCGGCCCTCTGGGCTTCTACATGTCGGCGCAAGGCTCCCTGATCATTTACGTCGCGATCATCTGGTATTACGCCCATTACATGAACAACCTGGACCTGGAATACGGCGTCCACGAAGGGGAGCTCGACTGACATGGCCGAACAAATCGTAACCCAATCGCAGTTCGCCAAGAACCTGAAGAAGTACTACACCTTCTATACGGGCGGCTTTGTTACCTTCGTCATCATCGTCGGTATCCTCGAACAGTTGGGCGTGCCGAACAAGATCCTCGGCTACATCTTCCTGTTTGCGACCATCCTGCTCTATGCCGGCATCGGCTTCATGGCCAAGACGGCGGACGTCGGCGAGTACTACGTCGCCGGGCGAAGGGTGCCAGCGCTGTTCAACGGCATGGCGACCGGTGCCGACTGGATGTCGGCGGCCAGCTTCATCGGCATGGCCGGCACGCTGTACCTGACCGGCTACGACGGCCTTGCCTTCGTTCTGGGCTGGACCGGCGGCTACTGTCTGGTGGCGATCCTGCTGGCGCCCTACCTGCGCAAGTTCGGTCAGTTCACGATTCCG
>Ga0209211_10001330_pt1 | contig 47239 bp, 41 predicted proteins | sample RifGroA2_FD_183992 | JGI IMG/M metagenome (GOLD analysis project Ga0209211, IMG submission 183992) | Groundwater microbial communities from Rifle, Colorado, USA - Groundwater A2 (SPAdes) (version 2) | ecosystem: Environmental > Aquatic > Deep subsurface > Groundwater | place: Rifle, Colorado...
GACCGCCGAGCCGTAGAGATGGCGCGCGGCGGCGGCATACAGCGTGTCGTTGATCAGGGTCGATTTGCCCGAGCCGGAAACGCCGGTGATGCAGGTCAATAATCCCACCGGAACGGTAAGTTCGACCTGCTTCAGGTTGTTGCCGCTGGCATCCAGAATTTTGAGTTCGCGCAGTGCGTTTGGCGGCGTGCGCTTGGTCGGGATGGCGATTTCGCGCCGGCCGGAAAGGAAGGCGCCGGTCAGCGATTCGCTGCTGGCGGCAACCTGCGCCGGTGTGCCTTCGGCGACCACGCGCCCGCCGTGCTCGCCGGCGCCGGGGCCCATGTCCACGACATAGTCGGCTGATTCGATGGCCTCCAGATCGTGTTCGACCACGATTACCGTATTGCCCAGGTCGCGCAGATTCATCAGGGTTTCCAGCAGGCGCGCATTGTCGCGCTGGTGCAGGCCGATGCTGGGTTCGTCGAGCACATACATCACGCCGGTGAGTCCCGAGCCGATCTGCGATGCCAGGCGGATGCGCTGCGCTTCGCCCCCCGAAAGCGTTTCCGCCGAACGGTCGAGCGAAAGGTAATCGAGTCCGACGTTGATCAGGAAGGACAGCCGCGCGGTGATTTCCTTGAGGATTTTCTCGCCCACCTGCGCCTTCTGGCCGGTGAGTTGCAGCAGGTTGAAGAAGTCGCGGCAATTGATCAATGAGAGGCGGCTGATGTCGGAGATCGTCTTGCCGCCGACAAAGACATGGCGCGCCTCGCGGCGCAGGCGCATGCCGCCGCATTCGGGGCAGAGTTTGTTGTTGACGTACTTCGACAACTCCTCGCGCACCATCATCGAGTCGGTCTCGCGGTAGCGCCGCTCCAGGCTGGGGATGATGCCCTCGAACGCATGGCTGCGATCGAAGCGCGTGCCTTTCTCATTCAGGTACTTGAACCTGATCTGCTCCTTGCCCGAGCCATAAAGCACGATATCAGTGGTTGGCACGGGCAGTTTTTCGAAGGGCAGGTTGGTGTCGATGCCGTAATGCGCGGCGAGCGATTCCAGCATCTGGAAGTAGAACTGGTTGCGCCGGTCCCAGCCCTTGATCGCGCCCGCGGCCAGCGACAGGTGCGGATAGGCGACGACGCGCGCCGGGTCGAAGAACTGGATCTGGCCGAGGCCGTCGCACTTCTGGCAGGCGCCCATCGGGTTGTTGAAGGAGAACAGGCGTGGTTCCAGTTCCTGCAAGGCGTAGCTGCACACCGGGCAGGCGAACTTCGACGAGAACAGGTATTCGCGGCCGGAGTCCATTTCCACTGCCAGCGCGCGGCCTTCGGCATGCATCAGTGCGGTCTCGAAACTTTCCGCCAGGCGCTGGCGCACGTCCGGCCGTACCTTGAGCCGATCCACGACGATGTCGACGGTGTGCTTCTGCGTCTTGGCCAGTTTCGGTAATGTATCGATGTCATGCACCGTGCCATCCACCCGCAGGCGCACGAAACCCTGCGCCCGCAGTTCGGCGAAGAGATCGAGCTGCTCGCCCTTGCGGTTGGCCACCACCGGGGCGAGGATCATCAGTCTGGTGTCCTCCGGCAAGGCGAGGACGTGATCGACCATTTGCGAGACGCTGTTGGCCTCCAGCGGCAGGCCGTGATCCGGGCAGTGCGGCGTGCCGGCGCGGGCATAGAGCAGGCGCAGGTAGTCGTGGATTTCGGTGACTGTGCCGACGGTGGAACGCGGGTTGTGGCTGGTCGCCTTCTGCTCGATCGAGATCGCTGGACTCAGCCCTTCGATCAGGTCTACGTCGGGCTTTTCCATCAATTGCAAAAACTGCCGCGCATAGGCCGAGAGCGATTCGACATAGCGGCGCTGGCCTTCCGCATACAGCGTGTCAAATGCGAGCGAGGACTTGCCGGAGCCGGACAGGCCGGTAATCACGGTCAGCCGATTGCGCGGCAGGTCGAGGCTGATGTTCTTGAGGTTATGCGTTCGCGCGCCGCGAATCTTGAGGAAGTCCATGTTGCATGGTGCGATGTCGGGGGAACCGGAGAATATACCCCGGCGGGGATTCGATAGCCATCGCGACTCGGACTCGGCGGCGACCAGGGCGAAAAGCGACCGCCGTGTCGCCAGCGCCGACTCTTCGGGCTAGGCGGCAACGCGTCGATCATCAGAACGATCAGGAAGGGCGTTTTTCGGTCTGCATGGGCATGACTAGGGCGTCACGCGGCCCGCGTGGAACCCCGTTTTGTCAACAAGAGCTGTCGAAATCGCTGCGACAAAGGCGATTGATAAGCGTCTTTTCGTAACAGCAGGGCGATCTGGCGCCGCAGCACCGGCAGGCTGATTGGCAGAGCCCCGATCCCCTCGCGCCGCAAAGGCTCCAGTGAACTATGGCTACCAATGCCCAGCATGCGCGTTCCACGCAGCAAACCGACGTTGTTCAGACTGATGACCGTGACTTCCACCCGAACCACCAACTCCGGCAACCCTGCTTGTAGCACCAGCGTATTAAGTGCCGTCCGCAAGGGAGTATGCGGTGCCGGCAACAGCCAGGGTTGCGCCGCGAGATCGGCCATCTGCAAATCGCGACGGCGTTGCAGCGGATGCTCCAGATCGGCGATCACATGCAGGACATCCTGATAGAGGGGCAGTACCTCCACTTGCGCCGGCGGCGACACCGGTGCGGGCGCGACCACCAGATCAAGCTGCCCGTCCAGCAGCATGTCCAAGAGGTACTGCATCAGCTTCTCTGTGAGGTGGATACGGGCGGCAGGCCGTTCCAGCAGCATGCGCCGCATTACCGACATCAGCAGCCGATCGTCCAGGCTCGGACTGTAGCCGATCCGAAGAATGCCCATTTCCCCCGTTTTCATCTGATGCATCTCGCGCAGCGCATCGTCGTACTCGATGCGGATGCGTTGAGCCCGATGCAGGAATGCCTCTCCCGCTGTCGTCAGCATCACGCCTTTCGGATGGCGCTCGAACAGCGGCATGCCTGCCTGCGCTTCGAGCCGCGCAATTGCGCGCGTCAGCGCCGGTTGCGTCAAACCCAGTGCCTCGGCGGCACGCCCCACATGACGCTGCTCGGCCACGGCAACGAGGTAGTCGATATCGTTCAGGTTCACGGCGAATCTCCATAACTATTGTTTATCAGATTACACCTATTTGTACATTGCGAGAATCATGCTCACTGCCGACACTGTCGGCATGCATTCTTTCTTGGAGGAGGAAAAGTGGACATCTGCAAGAACATCCGTCTCGGCGCGCGCTACTGGCCTGATCGGCAAGCGGTGGTCTGCGGCGACCGCAGTTTGACTTATTTTCAACTGGACGAGCGCAGCAACCGGCTGGCCAACGCGCTGCTGGGACTGGGGCTGCGCAAGGGCGACCGAGTCGCCGTGCAGGCGCGCAATTGCACCCAGTTGGTCGAACTGGAAACCGCTCTGCTCAAGGCCGGCCTGGTCAAGGCGGCGCTGAATGCGCGGTTTACCGCCAGCGAAGCCGGCGACGTGATCTGCAACGCCGCCCCACAGGCGATGATCGCCGGCGCCGGCTTCACCCATTACAGCCGCGACACGGCGGGATTCGAATCGGTACGCCATTTCATCAGCATGAATGGCAGCGGCGACGGCATGCTCGATTACGAAGCCCTGATTGCCGCCGCGTCCGCAAGCCGCCCCCGGATAGACGTCAGCGCCGACGATTTGGCCGTGCTGCATTTTTCATCCGGCTCGACCGGGAAAATCAAGGCGGCCATGCAGACCTATGGCAATCGCATGGCTTGCGTGCGCAAGATGCTGTTCAACAACGAAGCGGCGCCGCTGCCGGGAAGCCGGCTCGGCCTGCTCGGCCCCATCACGCATGCGAGCGGCATGCTGATGCAGCCTTACCTGTATGCCGGCGCGACGTTGCACATTTTCGAAAAATTCGATCCGGCGGAGTTCCTCGCCGCGGTAGAGCAGTTTCGCATCACCGACACCCTGATGGTGCCGGCCATGCTCCACATGCTGCTGCAGGAACCCAGCCTGGCCAAGCGCGACCTGTCGAGCCTGCGGATGCTGGCCTACGGCGCCGCGCCGATGGCGCCCGCCCGCATCGAAGAAGCCTGGCATCGGGTTGGTCCGATTCTCGCGCAGGGCTATGGCGCCAGCGAATCCACTTCCGGCGTCACGCTGCTGTCGAGGCACGACCATGCCGAAGCGATACGCGAGGCGCCGCATCGCCTCGCGTCCTGCGGACGGCCCTACGGCGAGTCCGAGGTCCGGGTGGTCAGCGAATACGGCGAGGAAGTCAGCGGCGACGAGGTGGGCGAAATCGTGGTGCGCGGCGACGATGTGTTCAAGGGCTACTGGCGCGAACCGGAACTGACAGCCGAGACGCTGATCGACGGCTGGCTCCATACGGGCGACCTGGCGCGCGTCGATGAGCGCGGCTTTATCTACATTGTCGACCGTAAGAAGGACATGGTGGTGTCGGGCGGCTTCAACGTTTTTCCAACCGAGGTCGAAGCAGCCTTGTACCGGCATCCCGCCGTCTATGAAACCTGCGTCATCGGCGTGCCGGATGAACGCTGGGGCGAGGCCGTCAAGGCGGTCGTGGTGCGGCGCGACGGCATGCCATTGAACGAGCAGGACCTGATTGCGCATTGCCGCGCACTGCTGGCCGACTACAAGACGCCGCGCAGCGTCGACTTTGTTGCCGCGCTGCCGAAGAATGCCAACGGCAAGCTGGCCCGCAAGGAAGTCCGCCAATCCTACTGGGTTGGGCAACAGCGCATGGTCAACTGAATTCAAGGAGACGCACGATGAAACATCTGACGAGCCCGGCGTACGCCGAAATTCGCGAGCGCGCGCTGCGCTATATCCGCGATGAGCTGATCCCGCTCGAAAAGGAAACCGGGCTCGGCCCCGAAGATCCATGGCCGCGCGATCTGCTCGGCCGCATCTGGAAGCGTTCGAGCGAACTCGGCCTGCTGACAGCGGCGATGCCGAGCGAACTTGGCGGCGCGGGGCTGAGCACGGTCGACCTCTGTCTGCTGAAAGCCGAAATCGCCGAAACCGGCGCGCTGTTCGCGCCCCACGTGCTGGGCGAATTGAGCGGTCCGCCGCGCATCGGCAACCTGATGGCCTTCGCGCCGCCCGATCTGGTGGAGCGCTACCTGCAACCGGTCATGGATGGCGACAAGAGCATCTGTTTCGCCATGACCGAACCGCATTCCGGCTCGGATGCCGCCAGCATCATCACCCGCGCGGTGCGCGAAGGCGATGAACTCGTCATCAATGGACACAAGCATTACATCAGCGGCAGTACCTTCGCCGATATTGCGATCGTGATCTGCGTGACCGATCCCGAGGCTGGGCCCAAGGGCATGACTGCCGTCTTGGTCGAACTGGATGCGCCAGGCGTGCGGGTCGACGCGACCTACGTGCCGATGTCCGGCCAGCATATCGATGCCGACCTGATTTTCGAGAACGTGCGGGTGCCGGTCGCGAACGTGATCGGCGGCTTTGGCAACGGCTTTCGCCTTGGCATGGCGCGTGTCCGCCTGAACCGGCTGTTGCATACGGCGACGATGCTGGGACTGGCGCGCATGGTGTACAAAATGTCGCTCGACTATGCCCGCACCCGCCAGCAGTTCGGCGGCCCGATCGCACGCTTCCAGGCGATTCAGCACATGCTGGCCGACATGGCAACCATGCTGTTCGCCTGCGAAAGCATGATGCTGCATGCGGCGATGAAAGCGGACCAGGGCGAGGACCTGCGCATCGAAGCCTCGGCATGCAAGGTCTTCATCTCGGAACGGTGCTTTGACATCGCCGACCGGGCAGTGCAAATTCATGGCAATGTCGGCGTCACGCACAACCATCCGGTGGAAATGACGTTCCGCAAACTGCGCATGGCACGCATCCTGTCCGGCACCAGCGAGATCCAGCGCAATACCATCGCCCGCGAGATTCTGAAGGTCTAGCCATTCGAACGGCGCCTCGGTGCATGCCGCGCAAGACGGCAGCACCCATTTGCCAGCCAGTTCCGGCTTTCCAGCCGCTGCCTTGCGGCAGCCGCTAGGAAACCGGCCCAACCGAGGAGGAGACGAACATGAACAGGATCAACCCGCCCTACCAGCCCGCCAAGGCATGGGCCATTGCCGGCATGCTGGCGGTAATGATGCTGACCAACTTCCTGGACAAGATCGTCATCGGCCTGGTGGCCGTGCCGATGATGGCTGAATTGAAGCTGACACCGACCGAGTTCGGTGTCATTGGGGGAAGCTTTTATTGGTTGTTCGCCGTCGGCGCTGTTATTGGCGGCTTCGTTTCCAATCACGTGCCGGCCAAGCGCATCCTGCTGGTCATGGGCGTCGCTTGGGCGCTGATCCAGTTACCCCTGGTGGCATCGGCTTCCTTCCTCACCTTCATCGCCTGCCGCGCCTTGCTGGGTCTGTGCGAGGGGCCTGCTTCGCCGGTGGCGACGCATGCGCTGTACAAATGGTTCCCCGACAATAAGCGCAACCTGCCGGTCGCTTTGCTGCACCAGGGCAGCGCACTCGGACTGCTACTGGCGGGATTGCTGATTCCCACCATCACGGCACACTGGGGATGGCGGGCGAACTTCTACGTTCTGGCCTTGGCAGGCATGCTCTGGTGCATCCTCTGGTTCTGGTTCGGCGAGGAAGGGACGGTGGAGCAAGCGCGCGCCGGCGAGGGCGCACCGGATAGCAGACGCATTCCGTATCGCCGCTTGTTGAGCGATCCCACCGTGATTGGAAACTACCTGGCCCATTTCGCCACGCATTGGGTGCTTGCCGCGGGCTTGACCTGGCTCAGCGCCTATCTGCAAACCGGACTGGGCTATCCGGCGATCACGGCCGGCCGCATGTTCGCGCTCTTCATCGTCATCACCGCGCCCATCAGCCTGGGACTGGCCTGGTTGTCGCAACTCCTGCTCGCGCACGGCTGGCCGTCGCGTCTCGCGCGCAGTGTGTTTGTCGGAGTCGTGCTGATCGTGGCCGGTGGATTGTTGTGCTCGGTGTGCTTGCCCAACCTCTCCAATGTGCAGAAGTTCATCCTTCTGGCGCTGGGGAGTGGCATGGCGCTGGTGATGAATTCGGTGGGACCGGCGATCCTGGGCGAAATCATTCCGCACTCGCAGCGCGGCGCCATCCTGTCCATCGGCAACGCCGTGGCTTCCCTGTCCGGGTTGGGCGCCCCGGTCGTGATGGGATGGCTGATCCAGGTATCCGGTGGCGGCAGTGCACTGGGCTTCGAGCGGGGGTTTTTTATCAACGGCGTGATTCTCGCGCTGGGCGGCTTGGCAAGTCTGGCATTGATGAATCCGCAGAAGTCGGGCCGCCGGCTCTGGTCGCTATCGGTTCAGCGGACAGCGGCCTGAGTTGGCCCAATTTGCCGTGTCGCCAGCGCCGACTCTTTGGGCAAGAGGCGAGCGCCGTCGACACGCAGCCGCACAAAACCCTGCGCGCGCAGTTCGGCGAAGAGATCCAACTGCTCGCCCTTGCGGTTGGCGACCACCGGCGCGAGGATCATCAGTTTCGTGTCCTCGGGCAGCGCCAGCACCTGATCGACCATCTGCGAAACGCTGTTGGCTTCGAGCGGCAGGTCGTGGTCGGGGCAGTGCGGGGTGCCGGCGCGGGCGTAGAGCAGACGCAGATAGTCGTGGATTTCGGTGACGGTGCCGGCGGTCGAGCGCGGGTTGTGGCTGGCGGCCTTCTGTTCGATGGAAATTGCCGGCGACAATCCCTCGATCAGATCGACGTCGGGCTTTTCCATCAACTGTAGAAACCGCCGCGCGTAGGCCGAGAGCGATTCGACATAGCGGCGCTGGCCCTCGGCGTTGAGCGTGTCAAAGGCCAGCGAGGACTTGCCGGAACCGGACAGGCCGGTGATGACCGTCAGCCGGTTGCGCGGCAGGTCGAGGCTGATGTTCTTGAGGTTATGCGTTCGCGCGCCGCGAATCTTGAGGAAGTCCATGTTGCATGGTGCGATGTTGGGGGAACCGGAGAATATACCCCGGCGGGAAAGCGATAGCCATCGCGACGAAACCTTGTCACAGCAAGGGTCGGTTGCCGGGAATATCCGGCTAAGTGCGGTGCCGCACAGAGTCAATCGCGCGTCCTGCGTATGTTCGGGATCAGTTCCAGCGGAGCTGACGTGCCGTTAGCGCCCATGCGAACTTTGTCGCCGGACGCCGCGGCGGTACCGAAACCGCCAGTGGTGTGAGCGGCGACCGTGATTGTCAAAGGAGTTAGCCATGAAATCGAGAGGATTGCTTCAAGGAACCAGACTGTTGCTGGCCGCCACCGTTTTTGGCTCTGCCACCTTATTGTCACCGCTCGCTGCCTATTCGGCCGAAGGACCTTCGGCGACCATCGGGCAGGGCGAAACGGGGAAACTGGCTTTGGCCGATACGGACAATGCCATTGCGCGCACGGTGAATTCCCGGCCGGCGGCAATGGAATCAAGATGGCAGGAAATTCAACAGACCGTTCACCCGGAGCTATTGATCAAGCGCAGCGCGGAGTTCAGGATGGACTTTCCGAAGAGCCGATACGCGCAGGCCAACAGGAGGATCCACGTCGGTGCCCAGAAGGCGTTTCGGGCCCAGCAGGAGGCCAAACTTTCTTCCGATGCCATCGAAGAGTCTACCGGCAATCATGGCTATCGCGGTGAATTGATCCAGGCAATGCGCGGCAGCAAGGATTCGGCATATCGCATAGCCAAAATGTATCAAAAAGGCACCCATGGGCTGCCCAAGGATTCGCACCGTACCGAGCAATGGATGCGCATCGCCGCCGAACTCGGCCTGGGCAAGGCGAGCTGGGAGGTAGCCAATATCTATAACCGCGATGGCCAAATGGCGGACGCCGCCAAATTTGAAACCAGGGCCGTCAGGGATGGATTTGTTATCCCGCCGAGGGTGCCGAACAGGAACATAATCGGTTTTTGATCGACGGGACGTTTCCCGTGCGACATCGTCATCCGTGCGGGTGACTACCCGGTCGCAGAAACTGCGGTCGTGGCCGTGCGCCTCCGTTCAACTCTCCCCTGCTGTTGATAGCCGGTGGCGCGCGGGCTTCGATTGCATGCACTTTTCGCGCATCGCCGCAGTGCATCGGCCCGTTCAATTTATCTATTTGCCGGCGCCGTGGCGCCCGACTAAGCTCCCCGGTCTTGTCTGAATGCCTGTCCAAGGGGGACCGCATGCAATCCGGACCACGTGAAATCGTCACTCCCTTTCGTCCGATTCCGCTCGATGTGCCCGAGGGGATGAAGCCGAACGAGTTCTTCAACAGCGCCGAGAACCTCAACGACCTGGTGCATAACAACGGCCTGCTGGTGAATCCCGAAGGCCTGGTGCTCTACCGCAAGGCGCTCGGCCACAGCAACGAGTTCGACGCCTCGATCATCTACAACACCTCGCAAGGCATCCTCGATCCGCTCGGCCGCCCGGTGCGCCGCACCCAGGTGCCCGACGCCGTGAAGAACGTCTGGAACCGCATGAACCAGGTCATCATCGAGTACATGCTGGAGCGCTACCCGGACCCTCAGCGCAACCTGGTGCTGGCCGGCGAGGCGAGTCTCGATGCGACCTGGCCATTGACCTCGCCGGGCGTGCCGAGCATTCGCATGCTGCACAACCATTTCATCGTCTTCGACCAGGAGGAATTACGCGCCGCGCCGCTGGCCGATATCGACAACCCCAACCTCACCGATGGTGGCCAGCACTCGTTGTTCCAGGCCCACATGCGCGACGTGTACCGCGCCTTCTTCGCCGGACTCGACTTGCAGATCCTCCGCCCCTGCGCGGACGGCGCCTGCCGCCTGGCCCTCACCGGCTACCCGCAGGGGCTGCCGAGCTGGGAGATCCAGGGCGCTGAGGGTGGATTGGCGGCGCTGAAGGAAGTGCGTTTCTGGAAGGAGTACGACACCATCCTCGAGGGTTTCATCGATTTCTACCGGACCTTCTTCACGCAGGTGTCGACGCGCAACGCGCCGCTGCCGCGCGACATCCATTTTCCGGAACTGGTCGAGGCCAAGCTCCAGTTCGACAACGACTTTCTCAAGACGGCGAAGATGGTGCGCGACCGCTGCATCCGAGATGCCAAGTACGCCAACGCGATTCGCTGGCAGCCGGCCTTCAAGCAATTGATCTACCGCAACGACGAAGGCCGGTTGATCGTCACCATCAGCCAGAACTCCATCGGCAACGCCATCACCGAAATGCTCGGCGTCGTGGTCAGGCGCGCGCCGGATGCCGAGGCCTATGGCCGAGTCGAGCCGGCGCTGATCGCCCGCCTGCTGGAGGTGCGGCGGCGCCTGGTGGAGGCCGACCTGGGAGACGCGATCGCCACCCCGTACTGGGGCACCGAGTAGCCGCCGTATTCCCAGCGCCGACTATTGAGCCGAGGGCTTTCCCGGTGTTTTCGAGTACCTTGATAAGCTCATCATATTTGTGCTTTAATGCGTTTATGCGAACCACCATTGACCTCTCCGACGATCTGTTCCGCCGCGCCAAGGCGGAGGCGGCTTTGCGCGGACGCAAGTTGAAGGACCTGGTCGAGGATGGCTTGCGTCGGGTGCTGGACCAACCGGACTCGCCGACGGCAGCACCGCCGATTGCGTCTCTGCACGACCTGATGCAGGATTGCTGTGGCGTCGCGGAGCCTACTCCGCCGGATTATTCCTCGAATCCTTCTCATCTGGACGGCTTCGGTCGCTGAATTCGATGCGACGCGGCGTACTGCTCGATACCGGGCCTCTGGTAGCCTATTTTTGCCCTACGGATCGTTTTCACTCATGGGCGGTGAGCCAGTTCGCCACCTTTACCGCACCGGTGACCACCTGCGAACCGGTGCTGGCAGAAAGCTGTTTTCTTCTCGCCCGTGCCGGAGTGCCACCGACCCGCATCCTGGCCAAGTTGGCGCAAGGCGTGTTTCGCATCGGTCTGGGCGTCGAGCGCGAGGCTGCTGCTATCGCGGCATTGATGCAGCGCTACGCCGACCTGCCGATGTCGCTTGCCGATGCCTGCATGGTGCGTCTGGCGGAGACACAACCCGGCCCGCTGTGCACGCTTGATCGCGACTTTCATATCTATCGTCGGCAAGGCCGCCACCCGTTGGACTTGATCATCCCCGACGAAATTTGATGTCCTGGAGCATCGACTGAACCCCATGCTATCCCCCACTTCCGACGCCATGAGCCGCGATGAAAAGCGCGCCGGCGCCGGCCTGGCGTCAATCTTTGCGCTGCGCATGCTCGGTTTGTTCCTGATCCTGCCGGTGTTTGCGGTCCATGCCCGAACCATTCCCGGCGGCGACGATATGACGCTGGTCGGCATTGCGCTCGGCGCCTACGGGCTGACCCAGGCGATGTTCCAGATTCCCTTCGGCATGGCCTCAGACGTTTTCGGCCGCAAGCGGGTAATCGTTATCGGCTTGCTGCTGTTTGCCTTGGGCTCGGCTGTCGCGGCGCTGGCGACGGATATCTGGTGGGTCATCGGCGGCCGCGTGCTGCAGGGCGCCGGGGCCATTTCCGCGGCCGTTACCGCGCTGGCCGCGGATATGACGCGCGAACAGCATCGAACCAAGGTCATGGCGATGATCGGCTCTTCGATCGGGCTGGTGTTCGCCGTCTCGCTGGTTGCGGCTCCCGCGCTTTACGCCGCGATCGGCATGGCCGGGATTTTCTGGATGACGGCAGCCTTCGCGATTGGCGCCATCGGTCTCGTCACCCACGTCGTACCGCCGGCGCCGCCCCTGCCGGCCGGACCCAAGCCGCCGTTCCGCGATGTGCTGCTCGACACCCAGCTGCTGCGGCTCAACCTCGGCATTTTTACCCTGCACATGGTGCAGATGGCGATGTTCGTCGTCGTCCCTGGCCTGCTGATCCGCCATGGCGGTCTGCCGCTCGCCTCGCACTGGAAAATCTACCTGCCGGCGGTGCTGGCGTCCTTTGTCCTGATGGTGCCGGCGATCATCATCGCCGAGAAGCGCGACAAGGTGCAGCCGGTGTTCGTCCTTGCCATCGGTCTGCTGCTCGTCACCTTGCTGGTGATGTGGTTTGGCAACACGAATTTCATGGTGGTGGCGGGCGGTTTGCTGAGCTTTTTCGTCGCCTTCAATATTCTCGAAGCCATGCTGCCTTCGATGATTTCGCGGATCGCTCCGCCGCGTGCCAAAGGCGCTGCGCTGGGCGTGTACAACACTACCCAGGCGCTCGGCCTGTTCGTCGGCGGGGCTCTGGGCGGCTGGTTGATGAAGAACTTCGACGCCGGCGCCGTGTTCATGTTCGATGCCGCGATGGTGGCGTTGTGGCTGGCCGCGGCCGCGACCATGATGCAGGTGCCGGTGCGGCGGGTAGCGGCGACACAGCCGTCTGCACATGGCATAATTGAAACCAAACCCTGAGGAGAAAATGCATGGCTTCGGTTAACAAAGTGATTCTGGTGGGCAATCTCGGCGCCGATCCCGAAATGCGCTACTTGCCGAGCGGCGAAGCGGTCGCCAATCTGCGCCTGGCCACGACGGATACGTGGAAGGACAAGGAAGGCAACAAGCAGGAAGCCACGGAGTGGCACCGGATCAGTTTCTTCGGTCGCCAGGCCGAGGTGTGCGGGCAGTACCTGAAAAAGGGCTCGCAGATCTACGTCGAGGGTTCGATTCGCACCCGCAAGTGGCAGGACAAGGAGGGCCAGGATCGCTATACCACCGAAGTTCGCGGTGACCGCATGCAAATGTTGGGTGGTCGTCAGGGCATGAGCGACGCGCCGCCGCGCGACAGCGCCGGCGGCACGGGGGGCGGCAGTGGTACCGGCACTCGCCCGGCGGCGGCGCAGCCAGCCGGCGGCAACTTCAATGATTTCGAGGACGACATTCCGTTCTGAAGTCTTTGCCGGCTCGGGCTGATGTTCCCCAAACGCGCCGTCCCCGCTGAACATGCCTGAAAAACCCAAACTGCTTTCCTGGCGCGACATCGTGTTTGTCGCGCTGCCTTCCTTGCTGCTGGCCATCGGCGCCTTCTGGCTGGCGGCGCAGTTCATCAAGCCGGCGCCGTCCGAGCGGCTGATCGTCAGCACCGGCGGCGAAGGCGGCGCCTACCAGCGCTTCGCCGCCCGCTACAAGGATGTGCTGGCGCGCTACGAGATAACACTGGAGGAAAAGCCGTCCGCCGGTTCCGACGAGAACCTGGCGCGCTTGCGCAACCCGGATTTCGCGGTCGATGCAGCCTTCATCCAGGGCGGCGCGGCGCGGCCGGCGGAAGAGGACGGGCTGGTTTCGCTGGGCGATATCTACTACGAACCACTGTGGATTTTCTATCGCGAGACGGCAGTCCATGGCGGTGACAAAGTGCTCGATCTCAAGGGCAAGCGCGTCGCGGTCGGCGGCGCCGGCAGCGGTACGAATAATCTCGCCATGGAACTTCTGGCGGCCAACGGCATTGACGCAAAGAACACGAGCTTGATCGCGGCGGGCGGACTGGGCCTGGCGGAGCGTCTGCAGAAGAACGAAATCGATGCCGTGTTCGTCGTCGGGCCGACGCAGTCGGCGCTGGTGTGGACGCTGCTCTACACGCCGGGCGTGCGCCTGATGAGCCTGACCCATGCCGAGGCCTACACGCGGCGCTTTCCGTACCTAGCGCGGCTTGTGCTGCCGCGCGGTGCCATCGATCTGACGCAGGACATTCCGCCGCGCGATGTCCAGCTGGTTTCGCCGATGGCGACACTGCTGGTGCGCGAGGGCACGCATCCGGCGCTGCTTGACCTGCTGATGCAGGCAGCGAGCGAGGTCCACGGGGCGCCGGGGGTATTCCAGAAGCCCGGCGAGTTTCCGCGTGCCGGGCACGGCGAATTTCCGCTGTCGAAGGAGGCCGAGCGCTACTACAAGTCCGGCAGGCCCTTCCTGCAGCGTTATTTGCCATTCTGGGCGGCGACGTTGATCGACCGCATGGTGGTGATGCTGGTGCCGTTGCTCGCCGTGCTGATCCCGCTGTTCAAGTTCGCGCCGCAGATCTACGGCTGGCGCGTGCGTTCGCGAATCTACCGGCGCTACGGCGAGCTCAAGTTCCTCGAAAACGAAATCAACGAAAACCCGGGCCGCCACAGCCGCGCCGAGTGGATCGAGAAGCTTGACGCCATCGAGGCCGATGCCAGCCGCATTCGTACGCCGCTGACGTTTTCCGACATGCTCTACACCCTGCGCGGGCACATCGATCTGGTGCGGGACATGATCCTGCGACGCACTACGGCCTGAGTCGCCGTACCGCCAGCGCCGACTCTCAACCGAAATTCCTCACCACAGAGACACAGAGGCACCGAGAAAAGGGCGGCTATCCGGATTTGGTGATTGATAGCCTTCTGTGCGACGCACAATGCTATCGGCCCGCTGGCGCGGGCTGGAATTTGAGGTCGGCTTACACCACAGTCCGGTCATTCAGACCGTGCTACCGTGTGCGGACTGGTAGGCAGAACCCGGCCAACAAGAGTCATTCGATCCAGCGAACAAGGGGTCTGGCTTACGACTGCGGAGAGTTTCTAAGCGGCCGCAGTTGCCTTGCGTGGACGCCCCCCCAGTTTGCCGTTGTTGCGAGCTGCGGCCACCTTGGCATCTGACGTCGCCTTGCCGCCGATCTTGCCGTTTTGCGCGGCAATCCATCGCCGTGAGCCAAGAAAGCCTTCGAGCAGAGATGGCAGATACAGATCGGCATCCAATTTCGGAAAATGAATACCCAGCCCCGAGGGACTGATCTCGATTTCGCTCAAGTCACTGATTTTGGCGTGCTCCAGCCCTTGAGCATCGTGGGGGCGAAAAGCAATCTCGATCCCACTGGATAGATCAATGACAAGCCGTCCGATGCGACGGTCATAGCGTACCGCCGTAGCTATCGGCGTCTTGCGAACACGCTCCATACCCCGCTTGTTCGCGGACAGAATGAGGTCATCAGAAGGTTCCATGGGTTTTTCTCCACGCGTTGCACAAGTACGAAAGTTCGTCCATCAACCGACCCTGGATACGCCCAATTTCTCTGGACGCAAATCCGAAGTTCTCCCGCAGTTCTGCTGGACCGTCGGGACAATGGAGGCAGAACACAGCTTCACACTCATTGCCAATGACATGCACATGCGCCGGGCGATGATCGTTTGGGTAAATCACGACGCGCAAGCCGCCGATACGCAGAATGGTAGGCATGGCGCAATTATAGTCATAACCCAAGCTGTATTGGTTATTTCAATATCTGCAAACAGGCCAGGACGGCCACCGATTCCAAGACTTGCCGGTGGCCGCCATACATCGCATTGCAGTCTCTCATGACATCAATTGTCGAATGGCTCTTCCGGGCACGGAGTTGCCGTTGGTGATGCTTAGGTCATCAGGCAGCTCCGTGGCGAAAACAGTCGGTGGCGGCTTCACGCTTAGTCCACGCATCAGCGCAAATTCAGTGGCCCGCAGCATGCCGGCGCGATATCAATCACGAACAACAATACGCAAAAAGCACAAAAGGATTGACGGCCCCTTTTTGTGTGCATACAATAAATCACACGGATATCAGATTCGATCCCGCCAAGAATGCCAGCAACATCGCATCGCGCGGCTTGAGTTTCGAGCGGGCGGCGGAGTTTGATTTCCGGACGGCTATATTCACAGTGGATAGCCGGCGTGATTACGGCGAGCTTCGTCGTCGTGCGCTGGGCTTCCTTGATGGTCGCCTGCATGCGCTGGTGTTCGTGGAAACCGCCGAGGGGATCCGCGTCATCAGCTTCCGCAAGGCGAACAAACGTGAGGTGCGATGGTATGAACAAGAAACCCAACCCTGAACTGATTGACGACGAGAATCCGCAATGGACGGAAGGGGATTTCAAGCGCGCGGTGCCGTTTTCCGCTCTGCCGGAAAGCTTGCAGGCCAAGCTGCGTGGTCGTCCCAAGGCGGCGGTGACGAAAGAACGCATCACCATTCGCCTGTCGCCGGAAGTCGTGGAGACATTCCGGGCCAGCGGCGACGGCTGGCAGACGCGCGTCGATGCCGCACTGAAAGACTGGCTCAAAACACATTCGCCGGCATAGCTGCTGGCGGGTAAAGTCGGCGCTGGCGGGACGGCGAAGCGCGTCGCAATAAAGCGCTTCGGAATAGAAAACTGGTGCTTGGCAATGTCGCGATCCAGGAGCGCATCTGGGCGGTGTCGCAGGCGGTTCCAGGCAGCGCCCAAGGCTACAAGTACAGCCTTGCTTGATCGTCGATGGCGAATGCGTCTTGCGCTACGACAACGAGCGCGGCAAAGGCGATCATCGTCATTTCAGGGACCGGGAATCAGCCCATATCTTCGTCTCCCTGGAGACGCTGATGGATGATTTTCACGCCGACGTGCAGCGATTGATTGAGCATGGTTTGATCGAGAAGGATGCCGGCGATCATGTCCTTGTGCCATGGGATGATGTTGTTGTGCGCATGGATGCCTCGCTCATGCGACTTGCTGCTTGAAGCGTCAGCACGGGGCTCAGAGCCGGCGAATCTTCTCCATCAGTGCCGTGGTCGAGGTTTGATGTACGAAGGGCAGGGAATGCACGCTGCCACCCCAGGCGATCACTTCGCGGTAGCCGACAATCTTTTCGATTGGCCAGTCGCCGCCCTTGACCAGTACATCCGGTCGGCAATCGAGGATGCGCTTGAGCGGCGTGTCTTCATCGAACCAGGTCACCAGCGATACGGATTCGAGTGACGCCAGCAGCGCCATGCGGTCGGCCAGCGGATTCACCGGGCGATCATCGCCCTTGCCCAGGCGCCTGACCGAAGCGTCAGAGTTGGCGGCGACGATGAGGGAAGCGCCCAGCGCACGGGCCTGCGCCAGATAGGTGACATGGCCGCGGTGCAGGATGTCGAAGCAGCCGTTGGTAAACACCAGCGGTCGCGGCAGCAGGGCGATACGACCGGCCAGATCGGCGGGAGCGGTGATCCTGGCCTCGAAGGCCGGGGGCCTATATGCCATCCGGCGCGATCCCTACTTCCTGGCTGCCGGCTTGGTGTCCTGTGCCGGTGCAGCCGGCGGCGGTGGCGTGTTGTCCAGTGCCTTGGCCTGCTCCGGGCTGATGATTTCGAACAGGCGCACCACCTTCAGCACGCCGCCCGTGGTGCGGGCAATTTCCACGGCCGCATTGGCCTCGGCCTGGGTAACCAGCCCGAGCAGGAACGCCACGCCGGCCTCGGTCACCACCTTGACGTGGTTGGCGGCAAACTTGTTGGCATCGATGAAGCGCGCCTTGACCTTGGAGGTGATGTAGGAATCGTTGCTGCGCCCGCCAAAGCTCGACGGTCCGGCGATGGCCAATTCGTTGCTGATCGATTTGACGTTCGGCACTTCGATGGAGAGTTTTTCGACGTCGGCCTTGACTGCCGCATTCGGGACTTCGCCGGTGATCAGCACCATGCGGTTGTAGCTGACTACATTGACATGCACCTTGTCGCCGTACTTGCCGTTGATGCGGCTGACGGCGCGCATTTCCATGCCCTCGTCGGAGACAAAGGTTTCCGGATTGCGGCGGTCCGCAATCATCAGCGCACCGGTGCCGACGCCGACGGCGGCAGCGCCGAAACAGCCGGCGAGAAAGGGGACACAGAGGGCGAGCGCTGCGATGCTGCGCACTTTTGTTCCAATGTTGCCGGTTCGAATGTTCATTGCGTTTCTCCTAGTATCAAGGCATCGATGCCGTCGCACAGGCAGTGGATGGTGAGCAGGTGTACTTCCTGAATCCGGGCAGTGCGTTCAGCCGGCACGCACAAGTGGATGTCGTCGGGACCGAGCAGTGCGGCGATCTTGCCGCCGTTGCGGCCAGTGAGTGCTACCACCGCCACGCTGTGGGCATGAGCGGCGTGAATGGCTGCCATGACATTCGGCGAATTGCCCGAAGTCGAAATGGCCAGCAGCATGTCGCCGGCACGGCCCAGCGCCTGTATCTGCTTGGCGAAGACGTCTTCGTAGCGGTAATCGTTGGCGATCGAGGTCAGCGTCGAAGTATCCGTGGTCAGGGCGATCGCCGCCAGCGGCGGACGCTCCTTTTCGAAGCGGTTGATCAGTTCGGCGGCGAAATGCTGCGAATCAGCGGCCGAACCGCCGTTGCCGCAGGCCATGACCTTGCCGCCGGCCTTGAGGCAGATCGCCATCCGGCGCGCGGCGGCTTCGATGGGCGCGGCCATGGTGGCCAGTGCCGCGAGCTTGGTCTGGGCGCTGTCCTGAAAATGTTGCTGAATGCGGTCGGCGAGTGACATGGATCAGGTCTTTGTGGTGTGTATGAAAGTTGTCCGGTGAGAATAGCTGTCTCCGGCGCGAATTCGAGGCCGGAATAGGGCGCCTAGAGTACAACAAATACTTCGATCAGCACGCGCTGCCAGGGGTTCCGGTGCTGGCGCAATTTGGCGATACGGGCATCCACTGCCTCCCCGCCATCCATTGCGGCGGCTACGGCGCGGTTTTCGGCACGCGGCAGGTAGCCAAGCTTCTGCCCGCGCCATTCGATGCGCACGGCGTTGGCGTCGTGCGGGTTGTCGGCTTCGCGTACCAGCGTCAGGCGGTCGCCTTCGCGCATTTCCTGCCACAGGGCTTCCCCCGCATGATATTGGAAGCCGGCCAGGGGCGAACTTTGCACCAGGATGCGCACTTCGCCGGCCAGTGCGCTCAGGCTGATCGCCAAGCCGAGGATCAGCAACTGAAAGAATCTAGTCAGCGGAAAACGCATTGCGCAGCCATTCGATGCTGTGCGTGTCGGGGCCATCGAACAGGACGCAGTCGAAGCGGCACGGCCCTTCGCCATGGCGCAGCAGCCAGTGTCGTGCGGCGAGGATCAGGCGGCCCTGTTTGGCGGCGGTGATGCTGGCCGCCGCGCCGCCGAAATCGCCGCGACTGCGCAGGCGCACTTCGACAAACACCGTTGATGTGCCATCGCGGCAGACCAGATCGATCTCGCCGCCCTTCACCCGGAAGTTGCGCTCGATGACCGACAGCCCCTGCCGCACCAGATAATCGGCCGCCAATTGCTCGGCCGCCGCACCTTTGGCTTGCCTCGTACTCATCGGACTGCAAGAATGGCGGACATGGAAAATGCATTGTATGTCGTCGCCACGCCGATCGGGAACCTGGGTGACATCACCCTGCGGGCACTGGAAGTCTTGCGCGGTGTGGACCTGGTCGCCTGCGAGGACACGCGTCATGCGCGGCATCTGCTCGATCATCATGGCATCAGCGTGCCGACGCTGGCGCTGCACCAGCACAACGAGAACGAAGCGGCGGCCAAACTGGTGCGGATGCTGGGCGAAGGCAGGCGCGTGGCGCTGGTGTCGGATGCCGGTACGCCAGGCGTCTCCGATCCGGGTGCGCGTACGGTTGCGGCGGTGCGCGCCGCCGGTTTCAAGGTGATTCCGCTGCCGGGGCCGAATGCGGCGATTGCGGCTCTGTCGGCCGCCGGCCTTGTGGACGATCGGTTTCTGTTCGTCGGCTTCCTGCCCGCAAAAGTCGGCGCTCGCAGGACGGCGGTTGGCGAACTCGCGCCGGTCAATGCGGCACTGGTGTTTTACGAAGCGCCGCACCGGGTGATGGAAACGGTTGCCGATCTGGTCGAACTGCTGGAGCCGCAACGCGAAATCGTCATTGCCCGCGAACTGACCAAGATGTTCGAACAGATCGAACGCATGCCGCTGGCTGCCGCGCCCGCCTGGCTCGCGGCCGATGCCAACCATCAGCGCGGCGAATTCGTGCTGGTGGTTTCCGCGCCGCCGCTGCGCGAAGGCCTGGATGCCGAGACCGATCGCGTGTTGACCGCGCTGCTGAGTGAGTTGCCGGTCAAGCAGGCGGCCAAGCTGGCGGCGGAAATCACCGGCCAGGCGAAGAACGCGCTGTACGCGCGGGCGCTGGAGCTGAAGGACGGCTGAATACGGCCCCCGTATAATTCCCTCCATGCAGACCCTGACACTTATCCGCCCCGACGACTGGCACCTGCATCTGCGCGATGGCGCCGCGCTCGCCGCCGTGCTGCCCGACACCGCGCGGCGCTTTGCCCGTGCCATCGTCATGCCCAATCTGAAGCCGCCGGTGACCACCGTGGATCTGGCGGCGGCTTACCGCGAACGCATCCTGGCTGCACTGCCGAGCGGCATGCGCTTCACGCCGCTGATGACGCTGTACCTGACCGACAACACGCCGCCGGCCGAGATCGATGCCGTCAAGGCCAGCGGTTTTGTGCACGCCATCAAGCTCTATCCGGCGGGGGCGACCACCAATTCCGATGCGGGGGTCTGCGACCTGAAGAAATGTGCGGCAACCCTGGCGCGCATGGAAAAGCTTGGCGTGCCGCTGCTGGTGCATGGCGAAGTCACCGATCCGGTCGTGGACGTTTTCGACCGCGAGGCGGTATTCATCGACACCGTACTGGTGCCGCTGCTGCGTGATTTCCCGGCATTGAAAATGGTGCTCGAACACGTCACTAGCCGCAACGGCATCGAGTTCGTCCGCGACAGCGGCGCGAACGTGGCCGGCACATTGACGGCCCATCATCTGCTGCTGAATCGCAATGCGATGTTTGCCGGCGGCATTCGTCCGCACCACTATTGCCTGCCGGTACTGAAACGCGAGACGCACCGCCAGGCGCTGCTCGCCGCGGCGATTTCGGGCAATCCGAAATTCTTCCTCGGCACCGACTCGGCGCCGCACGCGCAAAGCGCCAAGGAAACGGCTTGCGGCTGCGCTGGCTGCTACACCGCGCATGCCGGCATCGAACTGTATGCAGAAGCCTTCGAGGCGGCAGGCGCACTGGAGAAACTGGAAGCCTTTGCCAGTTTCCATGGTGCCGACTACTACGGCCTGCCGCGCAATACCGAACAAATCACCCTGTTGCGCGACACCGTGGCCGTACCCATGAGCCTCGACTATCTCGTCGGTGAAAGACTTGTCCCGCTACGCGCCGGTGAGTCCGTCGCCTGGCGCCTGGCGTGACCCCGACCGGCGACGAACTTCATCCGCTATCAGCCTTCCTGCGGCCCTGGTTTGCCGACGGCACGCCTGAAATATTCCGACTGAATGCAGCAGCCCGCGAGCGCGGGCTCCGCACCGGCAATGGCGCACCGCTGAGCTTCGTCATGCCGCCCGTCGATGCCGAAGGATACGAGGAGCGAGCCTTTCTGACCGGCGAGGTCGCGACGCGGCCCGGCAACCGGCATGACCTGTTCAATGCGCTGATCTGGCTGGCCTTCCCGCGCTGCAAGGCGGCCCTCAACCGGCGTCATGCCGCAGCCCTGCGCGATGCGCGCCAGCGAGGCAGCAAGACGCGCGGCCCCTTGCGCGATGCGCTGACCCAGTTCGACGAATGCGGCGTGGTGGTGGCGGGGTCGTGCCCCGAACTGTGGTCGGTCTTGTGCGCGCATCGCTGGCGCGAGACGTTCGTCACGCGGCGCGAGGAATTGCTGCGCAGCACGCGCTTCGTGGTCTTCGGCCATGCCAGCCACGATGCTCTTGCAGCACCCTTTGTCGGTCTGTGCGGCAAGGCGGTGTTCGTGGACGTCGATGAGGCGTGGTTGAAGCTTCCGGCGGCGGAGGCGCTGGCAGCGCTCGATGTGCGTCTGGCCATGTTGTTCGATAGCAGCGACTTTTCGCCGCGCGACTGGCAACCCTTGCCCCTGCTCGGTATTCCGGGCGCCACGGTGGATAACCAACGTTCCGATTACTACGACGACACGCGCCAGTTCCGCCCGGCGCGTACAATGCGCCCGGGAAGTTCGCCAGGCAACCGCTGATCACGAAAGTGGTTGGAGGAAAGTCCGGGCCCCACAGGGCGGAATGCCGGCTAACGGCCGGGCGCTATAAGTCGGGCGGCGCAAGCCGCAGGACCCAAGGCGACAGACAGTGCAACAGAAAGATACCGCCTACGTTCGCAAGAACCGGTAAGGGTGAAATGGTGGAGTAAGAGCCCACCGCGTTTCTGGCAACAGAAATGGCATGGCAAACCTCATTCGGGGCAAGGCCAAATAGGGGAGCACTGGCGTGGCCCGCGTCGCTCCCGGGTAGGCTGCTAGAGGCCGTCGGTAACGGCGGTCCCAGAGGAATGGTTGCCCACGACAGAACCCGGCTTATCGGCGGACTTCCCACCATTGCGCGTTCGCGCAATGGTGCCAATTTGTGAGCTATCCCCCCGGCCCCCTTCCCGCGGAAGGGGGTGACGGAGTCAGGCCGCGTGCGGCGGCTTGGGAAGTGCGGAAAAGTCGGCGCTTGCCGGCCCGCGAAGCGGATTCCCCGGCAGACAGAGTCCGAGGCGGCGATTCAGCGGATTAGCAGCACGGGCACGCTGGACAGATGGACGACCTTCATCGCCACCGAGCCGAGCAGGGTTCCGGCCAGCCCGCTGTGGCCGCGCGTGCCGATCAGGATCTGGCTGCAGGCATGGCTGTCGGCGAATTCCGTGATGGCCGATGCGGGATCGCCCACCAAGACGTGAAGTTCGGGTTTCAGGCCGGCCGCAACGAGCTTGTCGCGCGCCGGACCAAGTGCCGCCATGCCTGCGTCGAGATGAAATTCGCGGATGGTATCGGCGTTGATGAAGCGCCCGATGTCGTTGGGCAGCGTCACCTGGACGTTGATCAGGGCTATCTCTGGCGGGTCGCGATACTCGGCGGCGTGTGCGGCAATCCAGGCAACCGAATGCAGGGAGATCTCGGAGCCGTCGATCGGCACCAGCCATTTTTGGGTCATGATTTCGTATCCTCTGCAGTCAGTTCGACGGCGGCGCGCGGGGTGGCGCGCAGCGCCAGCCACTTGCCGATGGCGATCACCAGCGCCGCGCCAGCGATTGCCGCCAGGGTCTTGGCGTAGGGGATGTTGGCCAGCAGGCCGGCCGGCAGCGCCGGGTCGGTGACGATCATGCCGCCGCCGATCCAGCCCAGCAGGGCGCCGCCGGCGGTGATGACGATCGGATAGCGGTCCATCAGCTTGAGCACCAGTTGGCTGCCCCAAACCACGATAGGGATAGAGATCAGGATGCCGAGGGTGACCAGCAGCATGCTGCCGTTGGCGGCGCCGGCCACGGCAATGACATTGTCCAGGCTCATCACGGCATCGGCGACGATGATGGTCTTGATCGCGCCGGCCAGCGTGGTCGACGCGGCAACGTCGCCATGGCCGTCGTCCTCGGGCAGCAGCAGTTTGACGCCGATCCAGAACAGCAGCAGGGCGCCGACGATCTTGAGCCAGGGCACCGCCAGTAGTTGCAGGGCGAAGAAGATCAGCACGACGCGCAGGCCGATGGCGCCCACCACGCCCCAGAAGATGCCCTTGTTGCGTTGCTCGGTGGGCAGTTTGCGACAGGCCAGGGCAATGACCACGGCATTGTCGCCGCCGAGCAGGATGTCGATCAGGATGATTTGCAGTACGGCGATCCAGAAGGCGGCGGTCGAAATGTCGAGCATGGAGGTGGTGGTGAATTGGGTGGCGTGAGATGCAGCCGCCAGTTTAGCGTTTGCCGCGGGCTTTGGTGGCGGGCGGCGGCTTTCGTTCGAGGTCGAGCGCCAGCTTGATGCCGAAGCGTCCGGCGGTACCGCGCAAATGCTCCTGGGCGCAGCGCCGCGCCGCCTCGGCATTGCCCTGCGACACGGCCTCGAACAGGGCGCGATGCTCGTTCTGGGCTTCGTGCGGATGGGCGTGTTCGCTGCCGGTTCCCTGCCACGACAACTTGCGCGAATCGGAAAAATGCCGACCGAGAAATTCCACCAGGCGGCTGACGTAAGCGTTGTGTGTCGCCATGGCCATCGCGATGTGGAAATTGTCGTCGGCTTCGGTACCGTCGGTGCCGTCGCGCATCGCCTGGTCCATGGCCTGCAGGTGCTCGGCCATGGCTTGCAGATCGCTTGCGTCGCGACGCTGCGCGGCGAGTTCGGCGACCGCGCCTTCGAGCATGGCGCGCAGTTCGAAGATGTCGCGCAGCTCGTCGAGTTCCGGGCCGGCGCCCTGCCAGAAGCGCAGGTTGATGGTTTTCGGCACCTCGACGACAAACGCGCCGGAACCCTGCCGGGTCTCGATAAGGCCATCGGCCTTGAGCCGGGCAATGGCTTCGCGCACCACCGCGCGACTAACGCCGAAGGCATCGCCAAGTGCCTTTTCGGTGGGCAGGCGGTCGCCCGGCTTGATCTCGCCGCGTGCGATCCGGCGTTGCAGATTGCCGGACACTTCCTCTGACAGGCGCAAGGGGCGGGCAATGCGGACAATCTCGGCATCGGGTCCGACAGGCGGGAATGGGGCAGCGACCATGTTCCTCCTTTTAGTTGTTGTCCTATTGTCAGACAAATTCAAACTCTGGTAAAGTCGGTCTGTCCTTCATGCGATCGGACGCAGGAATGTTTTAGACAGATCCCGAATAATGTTAAATGAGGAGATGACAATGACGGAATCCAAAGAGAATTTGAACAAGGCCGCGCCGCTGCAGTCGCGACGCAAGTTTTTAACAGGTGCGGCGGCCGGAACAGCTGGTGCCGCACTTGCCGGTTTCCCGATGATCTCGGTGGCGCAGTCGCCGATCGTCTTCAAGATGCAGGGCGCCTGGGGCGCCAAGGACATCTTCAACGAGATGGCCGAGGAGTACGTCAAGCGCGTCAATGAAATGGCCGGCGGTCGTCTGCGCATCGACTACCTGGTTGCCGGATCGGTGGTCAAACCCTTCGAAGTGATGGACGCGACCTCCAAGGGCGTGATCGACGGCGCCCACTCGGTGGCGGTGTACTGGTATGGCAAGAGCAAGGTCGCGTCAATGTTCGGCTCGGGGCCGATTACCGGTTGCGATGCCAACCAGAATCTGGCCTGGATCCACAAGGAAGGCATGCCCTTCTATAACGAGTTGATGCAAAAACTTCAGCTCGACGTGGTCGGTTTCTTCGCCATGCCGATGCCGACCCAGCCGCTGGGCTGGTTCAAGAAGCCGATCAAGTCGGCAGCCGAGCTGAAGGGCTTCAAGTACCGCACCGTGGGACTCGCCGCCGACCTCATGCAGGAAATGGGCATGAAGGTGACGCAGTTGCCCGGCGGCGAGATCGTCCCCGCCATGGAGCGCGGCGTGATCGATGCCTTCGAGTTCAACAACCCGACCTCCGACCGTCGTTTCGGCGCCCAGGACGTGGCCAAGAACTACATGATGGGCAGCTATCACCAGGCCATGGAATTCTTCGAGATCATTTTCAACAAGAAGAAGTACAACGCCCTGCCCAAGGACCTGCAAGCGATACTTGCCTATGCGGCGGAAGCGGCGTCCACCTCCAATTACGCCACGGCGATGGACAACTACTCGAAGGATCTGGCCGAGCTGAAGAGCAAGGACAAGGTCAACATCATTCGCACGCCGCAGAGTATTTTCGATGCGCAAATCAAGGCCTGGGACAAGATTGTCGCCAAACTGACCGCCGAGGATCCGTTCTTCAAGAAGGTGTGGCTGTCGCAGTTGGCATGGGGCAAGCGGGTCGGCTACTACAACTTCTTCAACAACGCCGATTACAAGGCAGCCTACGAGCATATCCACGGCAAACTCGGTTTCTGAGCGCTTGCGACTGATAATGCCTGAGGCTGCATAAACCACGGCGGGGATGCCCAGGCATTCCCGCCGGATTTTTATAGAACGCGGATTCCTATGTCCATTCAATCGCTGCTGCACGGCATCGATCAGATGTCGAAATCGGTCGGGCATGCCTTTGCCTGGTGCATCGTCGTCCTGACCCTGGGCACCACCTACGAAGTGTTCGTCCGTTACGTGTTGGACGACCCGACCAGTTGGGCCTTCGACATGAGTTTCATCCTCTACGGCGGCCTGTTCCTGATGTCGGGCGCCTATGCACTGTCGCGCGGCGCCCATGTGCGCGGCGATGTCTTCTACCGGCTGATGCCGCCGCGTGTCCAGGGCAGCGTCGAGCTGGTGCTGTATGTGATCTTTTTCTTTCCCGGCGTAATCGCCCTGATGTACTCGGGCTGGAGTTACGGCATGGAATCGATGCGCATCGGCGAGGTGAGCGTGAATAGCCCCGTCGGCGTACCCATCTGGCAGCTCAAGCTGATCATTCCGGCAGCCGGAACCTTGCTGGCGCTGCAGGGCATCGCCGAAATGCTGCGCTGTATTGTCTGCATCAAGACCGGCCACTGGCCGGAACGGCTGCACGATGTCGAGGAACTGGAAACGGCGATATTGCATCAGGCGGAAGAGCAGAAGCGCATGCGCCAGATAGCCGCCCTGTCCGGAGACGCAAAATGAGCAACCCGGAAGTCGCACTGTTGATGCTGGGCTCGTTCATTTTCATCATTTTGCTCGGCTTTCCCATCGCCTTCACGCTGATGGCCATGGGCGTCGGATTCGGCTTCTACGCCTACTACACGCCTGACCAGGCCTTCTTCGACAGCCGGGTGTTCTACCTGCTGACGCAGAATACCTTCAGCGTCATGAACAACGATGTGCTTACCGCCATTCCCCTGTTCCTCTTCATGGGCTACATCGTCGAGCGGGCGAACATCCTGGATCGCCTGTTCCTCAGCCTGCAACTGGCCTTTCGCGCGGTTCCCGGCGCGATGGCGGTAGCGGCCCTGGTCACCTGCGCCTTGTTCGCCACGGCAACGGGCATCGTCGGTGCCGTGGTCACGCTGATGGGCCTGCTGGCCCTTCCCGCCATGATCAAGGCCGGCTACGACCACAAGCTGTCGACCGGCGTGATCGCCGCCGGAGGCACGCTGGGCATCCTGATTCCGCCCTCCATCATGCTTATCGTCTATGGCGCGACCTCGGCGATTTCCGTGGTCAAGCTCTATGCCGCGGCAATGCTTCCCGGTTTCCTGCTGGCCGGCCTGTACATGGTCTATGTGGTGACGCGGGTAGTGATCAACCCGTCGCTGGCGCCCAAGTTGCCCAAGGAAGCCTACGAGGGCGTCACCTGGGGCCAGGTCTTCGTAATGTTGGCCAAGGCCTTCCTGCCGCTGGCGATCCTCATTTTGTCGGTGCTGGGCGCCATCCTGTTCGGCCTCGCCACGCCGAGCGAAGCGGCGGCCATCGGTGCCATGGGCGGCGTGCTCCTGGCGGCGGCCTATCGTGCGCTGACCTGGGAACGCCTCAAGGAAGCCGTATTCCTCACCGCGCGCACGACGGCAATGGTCTGCTGGCTTTTCGTCGGCTCCTGGACTTTCTCTTCGGTGTTTTCCTACCTCGGCGGCGAAGGCCTGATCAAGGATTTCGTGCTGGGCCTGAATCTGAATACCATCACCTTCCTGCTGCTGTCGCAATTGATCATCTTCCTGCTTGGCTGGCCGCTGGAATGGAGCGAGATCATCATCATCTTCGTGCCCATCTTCCTGCCGCTGCTGCCGCACTTCGGCGTCGATCCGATGTTCTTCGGCATCCTGATCGCGCTCAACCTGCAGACCTCCTTCCTGACGCCGCCGATGGCGATGTCGGCCTACTACCTGAAGGGCGTGGCGCCAAAACATATACAGCTGACGACCATCTTCGCGGGCTGCCTGCCCTTCCTGGGCATGGTTTTCGTCGCCATGGCGGCCGTGTACATCTTCCCGCAACTGGTCTATTGGTTGCCCGATCTGCTGTACGGCAATTGAGGATCAGCGACATGAGGACGCCATGGCGCAATTGAATCTGCTGGGTGCCTGCCAGGCCGCCCAGGGAATCCGGGACGGCCTGTTCAGTGCGGAAGATCTGGTGCGCGCCTGTGTCGCGCAGATCGAGGCGCGCGAACCCGAGGTTCAGGCATGGGCCTATTTCGATGCCGAGCATGCACTGGCGCAAGCCAGGCGCGCCGACCAATGGCGGGCGGCCGGCAAGCCGCTCGGCCTGCTGCATGGAGTGCCGGTGGGCATCAAGGACATCATCGATACCGGCGACATGCCGACCGAGGACGGTACACCCTTGCATGCGGGGCGTGCGCCATGGCACGACGCCAAGGTCGTCGAGCTGCTGCGCGCCGCCGGGGCGATCATCATGGGCAAGACGGTGACCACCGAACTGGCCACCTATTTCCCCGGCAAGACGCGCAATCCGCACAACCTGGAGCACACCCCCGGCGGATCCTCCAGCGGCTCGGCGGCGGCCGTGGCCGCGGCAATGGTGCCGCTGGCGCTGGGCACCCAGACCAACGGCTCGCTGATCCGGCCGGCGGCGTATTGCGGAGTGTACGGTTTCAAACCCAGCCGCGGCACGATCTCGCGTCAGGGCATCCTGACCCAGTCGCCGCGACTGGACCAACCCGGCGGCTTCGCCCGCAGCGTCGAGGATCTTGCCCTGCTGGGCGAGGTGTTGTCGGCCTACGATGCCGACGAAGCCGACATGGTGCCGCGCGCCTGCCTGCCCTTGCAAAAGGTCTGCGGCGAGGAGCCGCCGCTGCCGCCCAAGCTGGCCCTGGTCAAGACCCCGCTGTGGCCGCATGCCGATGCCGACGTGCAGGGAGGCTTCCTCGAACTGGCCGAACATCTGGGCGAACAGGTCGGCGAGTTCGTCTTGCCCGACTCCGCAGCCAAGGCACTCGATTGGCTCCAGATCATCATGGAAGCAGACATTGCCGCCAACTACGACGCCGACTATCAGCGCGGCGCGGACAAGCTTTCCGCGGCGCTGCGCGAGCAGATCGAGCGTGGGCGCGGCATCAAGGCGGTCGATTACCTGCAGGCCATGGCGCGCATCCCGGTGGTGACCGAGGCCCTCGACGATGTCTTCGATCGTTACGACGCCATCCTCACGCCGGCGGTGACGGGTGCCGCGCCGCACGGCCTGGAATCGACCGGCAGCCCGATGTTCTGCAGCCTGTGGAGCTTTTGCGGCATGCCGGCCATCAGCCTGCCGCTGCTGCAAGCCGGCAACGGTCTGCCGGTCGGAGTGCAACTGGTGGGTCGTGTCGGCGACGACGCCCGGCTGCTGCGCACCGCGCGCTGGCTGGTTGCAGCCGTGGCATAGCGGCAAATTCGGAAAGCGAGGAAGCGATGAATTTCAAGCTCTTTACCGGCCTGCTCGGCCTGGCCATGTTGCTGGGATTTCTGGCGGTACCCGTGATCAAGCTGAAGGATCTGGCGCTGGCGATCGTCGTGCTGGTCGGCGTCGCCATGGCGGCCTATGAGTTTTTCGAGCAACTGCGCAACAAGGATGAATGAAGGCGAGGGCCGGTTTCCATGAAAGCCAGGATACTGATCAGCCGGGAGGTGTTTCCCGAAGTGATCGAGCGTTTGTCCGCGCATTTCGAGGTCGATGACAACCAAACTGACACGGTGCTCGGCGTCGAGGGCCTCAAGGCACGCCTGGCGGGCAAGTCCGGTGCGCTGACGGCGGCGACCGATCCGCTGACGGCGGAAGTGATTGCTGCCGCGCCGGGCCTCAAGGCCGTCTGCAATTTCGCCGTCGGCTACAACAACATCGATCTCGCCGCCTGCACCCGTGCCGGTGTCATGGCCACCAACACGCCGGGCGTGCTCGACGACACCACGGCCGATCTTGCCTGGGCGCTGCTGATGGCCAGCGCGCGGCGCCTGCCGGCGGCGGAGCGCTGGTTGCGCAAGGGCGAGTGGAAAGGTTGGCAGTTCATCCAGTGGCTGGGCAGCGACGTGCATCACGCCACGCTCGGCATCCTCGGCATGGGGCGCATCGGGCAGACGGTGGCGCGCCGCGCACTGGGCTTCGACATGAAGGTGATCTACCACAAGCGCACGCCGCTTGCCGCCGAGGCCGAGGCCGCCTGCCGGGCGACCTGGGTAGACAAGGCGACGTTGCTGCGCGAGTCGGATTTCCTGGTGCTGCTGCTGCCCTACACGCCGGAAAATCATCACCTGATCGGTGCCGCCGAACTGGCCCTGATGAAACCGACGGCGCACCTGATCAACGTCGCCCGCGGCGGCATCGTCGATGATGAAGCCTTGATTTCGGCGTTGCGCCAGGGCCGACTTTCGGGCGCCGGGCTGGACGTGTACGAAGGCGAACCGAAGTTCAATCCGGGCTTTCTCGAACTCGACAACGTGGCCCTGACACCGCACATCGGTTCCTCGTCCCGCGCCACGCGCATGGCGATGGCGATGACGGCGGCCGACAACCTGATCGCCGCCCTCTCCGGACAGCGGCCGCCGAATCTGCTCAATCCCGACGTTCTGGCATGAACCCCGTCGCCACCCGCCCGGCCGTGTTGCTTGGCCTCGGCGTGGCGGTTGCCGCCTACCTGTTGTCCTTTTTTCACCGCGTCGCGCCGGCGGCGATCTCCGGCGATCTGCAAGTCAGCTTTGCCATCGGCGGCGCGCAACTCGGCACGCTGGCGGCGACCTACTTCTACGTCTATACCCTGATGCAGATTCCCACCGGGGTGCTCGCCGACACCCTGGGGCCGCGCCGCATCCTGTTCTGGGGCGGGCTGGTGGCCGGCGCCGGGGCGATCCTGTTCGGCCTGGCACCGAGTTTCGAACTGGCCTTTGCCGGCCGCACGCTGGTCGGCCTCGGCGTGTCGGTGACCTTCATCGCCATGCTCAAGCTGCTGGCGATCGGATTCGACGAACGCCGCTTCGCCACCCTGACCGGGCTGTGCATGCTGATCGGCAACCTCGGTTCGATACTGGCAGGTGCGCCGCTGGCCTGGGCGACGCAGGCCGCCGGCTGGCGGCAGGTCTTCGTCGTGGTCGGTTTGCTGTCCTTCGCGCTGGCGTTTGCCAGCCGCGCCTGGGTCATCGAGACGCCGGCCGGCAAGGTGGACCGCGCGGCGTGGCTGGCGGGTCTGGTCTCGGTACTGAAGAACCGCCGGACCTGGCCCGGCTTTTTTGCCAATGCCGGGCTGTCGGGGGCCTTCTTCGCCTTTGCCGGTCTGTGGGCAGTACCCTACCTGACGCAGATGCACGGCATGACGCGCGCCACCGCTTCCAGCCACGTGAGCATTTACTTCCTCGGCTTTGCGTTCGGCTCGGCCTTGTGGGGGCGGGTGTCGGACAGCCTGGGCAAGCGCAAACCGGTGGCCCTGGCGGTTTCCGGGCTGCATGTCGTCGGCTGGATGGTCTGGTTGTGGGCGACCCGGCCGGGGGAAAGTGCCCTGCCGCCGGCAGCGACCTATGCCCTTTGCATCGTGATGGGCCTGGCCACGGCCGGCTTCACGCTGTCCTGGGCCAGCGCCAAGGAAGTCAATCCGCCGCATTTGTCGGGCATGGCCACCAGCGTGGTGAATGTCGGCATCTTTCTCGGCCCGGCGATGCTGCAACCGATGGTCGGCTGGCTCATGGAGCGCAGCTGGGATGGCAGAATGGAGGCCGGCGTGCGCATCTATTCCGCCGCCGACTGGCGCAACGGCCTGTTGCTGCTGACCGCATCGGCGGTTGCCGGATGGCTGGCAACGCTGCTGGTGACGGAGACAGGCTGCCGCAATATCTGGCGGGCAAAGGAAGCGGAAAAGTGAAAGGCATACTTCTGTTCGGGCACGGCGCGCGCAATCCGGAGTGGGCGCAGCCCTTCCATCGCATCCGAGACGCCATTCTGGCGCGCGAGCCGGCGGCGCTGGTCGAGCCGGGGTTTCTGGAACTGATGCGGCCGAGTTTCGACGAAGGAGTCGATTGTCTGGTGCGCAATGGCGCGACGGAAATCGTCGTGGTGCCGATCTTCATGGCGGCCGGCAGCCATGTCAAAAAGGATCTGCCGCAGATGGCGGCCAATGCCATGGATCGCCATCCCGGCCTGGCGATCTCTCTCGCCGCGCCGGTGGGCGAGGCCGAAACGGTGCTGGCGGCGATGGCGGCCTATGCGCTCAACGCCGATCCGATTGACGGGTGACGCGGGTACAAACAGAACGCCGGCCGCAAGCCAATTTCGCCGTACCGCCGGCGCCGACTATCAGGCCTGCCTTTCCTGTCCATCACGTTGACTCAGCCCGCGCAGCAAGGTCGCAAACAGCGTATCCGGGTCGAAGGGCTTGATCAGGAAGTCATTCATCCCCGCCTCGATGCAGCGCGCCTTGTCCTCGGCAAAGGCGTTGGCGGTCATGGCGATGATCGGTATCCGCCCGTAGCCGGGCAGCGCGCGTATTTGCTGCGTCGCCTCCAGACCATTGACGTTCGGCATCTGCATGTCCATGAAGATCGCCGCATAAATCGTCATCCGTGCTCGGGCGATTGCCTCCACTCCGTCTTCCGCCGTGTCCACCACAAGATCGGCTGCCTCCAGTTGCATCTGGGCCACTTCCCGGTTGATCGGCTCGTCGTCGACCACCAGAATGCGGCTGCCGGCGTGGTGCTGCCGGATCAGGGTTTCGGCATCGACATCCGCGACCGGCGAATTCGCCGCTGCCTCTGCGCTCTTCTTCAGCCTGACGGTAAACCAGAAGGTGCTGCCCGTGCCCGGCGTGCTGTCAGCGCCGACTTCTCCTCCCATCAGTTCGGCCAGGCGTCGCGTAATCGCCAGGCCGAGGCCGGTGCCGCCATACTTGCGTGTCATCGAGTTGTCGGCCTGCTCGAAGGCGCTGAAGAGCCGGGGCATGGTCTCCGCCGGGATGCCGATGCCGGTATCGCGGACCTCGAAGCGTAATTGCACCGAATCCGCGGCCTCTTCCAGCGTGCTCACGCGCAGCATCACGCTGCCGTGCTCGGTGAATTTGACGGCGTTGGTAGCGTAGTTGAGCAGCGCCTGCTGCAGTCGCGTCGGATCGCCGACCAGACCGGAAGGCAGGGACTCGACCTCGATCACGAGGCGAATGTCCTTGGCCCTGGTGCGTTCGGACAGGATCGAACTGACATTGGCCAGCAGGCTGTCGACGACGACCGGCGCTTCTTCCAGGACAAATTTCCCGGCCTCGATTTTCGAGATGTCGAGGATGTCGTTGATGATGCCGAGCAGATGCCGCGCGGCGGTGTCGATGCGGTCGAGGCGTTCTGCCTGTTTGGCCGTAACGCCTTCGCGGCGCAGGATGTTGGCCATGCCGACGATGCCGTTCATCGGTGTGCGGATCTCGTGGCTCATGTTGGCGAGGAAGGCGCTCTTGGCGACGTTGGCGGCTTCGGCGGCTGCCTTGGCCTCGGCCAATTCCGCCGTGCGGCTCGCCACCAGTCCTTCAAGATGGCTGCGGTGCTTTTCCAGTTCGTCTTCGGTTTGCTTCTGCCGGCTGATATCCACCATGATGCCTCGCAGCCAGCGCGGCGCACCGTCCTCTACCACTACGGTGACGATGTCGTGCAGCCATACCGTATGACCATCCCTGGCGATGAACCGGTATTCGAAATCGTGCGGCGTCATTTTCGCGGTGCAGGACGCACAGTACGCGGGCGCCCAAACCAGGTCTTCGGGATGCAGGTGTGCTACCCAGAAGCCAGGCTGCAGCCAGTCATCCGCGGGAAAACCGAGCAGAGTCACCGCCCTTTCGCTGATGAAGGTGAACTGGAATGTCGTGGCGTCGGCTTCCCAGACGATTCCGTCGGTGGTGTTGACCAGATCCCGGAATCTCTGTTCGGAGGCCCTGAGCGTGCTCTCCACCCGGTATTTCTCGGTGACATCGCTGAACACAAGCACTACGCCGACAATGATGCCGGCGGCATTGCGGATGGGGGCGGCGCTGTCGGCGATCTGGTATTCCCGTCCGTCGCGGCCCAGCAGCACGGTGTGGTTGGCGAGACCGACTACCTGTCCGTGTTCCATTACCAATTGAACCGGGTCTGCCACCGCTTCGCGAGTGTCGGCATTGACGATGCGGAACACCTCGGCCAGCGGTCGCTGGCGGGCATCGGCCAGCGTCCATCCGGAGAGGCGCTGGGCAGTTTCGTTCATGCGCGTCACCCGTCCATCGGCGTCGGTGGCGATTACCGCGTCGCCGATCGAGTGCAGCGTGATGGCGAGGTTTTCCTCGCTTTCCTGCAGGGACTTTTCCGCCCGCTTTCTGCGCCGTCTGCTGAACAGCAAGGCGGCGATCAACAGCGACTGCGCCAGGACGAAAATTCCAAGACCAATCACATAGAACTGGTACCGCTCCCAAAACGTGGGCAGGCGATTGACGAAGACGGTGTTGGCCGGAAGCCGGCCCGGATCGCCGCCCCAGCGCCTGATCTGGCCCCAGTCGAACATGGCGACGACTTCATTGGGGGCGCCGGTCACCGGCTGCGACAAAAGAAGTTTTCCGCTCAGGAGCATGAGCGCAAGCTGCCCGGTGCTTTCGCCCAGTCGCCTGACGCTGACGACAGAACCGCCGATGCCGCCGTTGATCAGGTTGAAGTCGTACAGCCCGAACACCGGCGCATTCGCCGCTTTGACGATTCTTCCCTCGACTTCATAGGCCACCGTGACCAGGCCGTCGGCGTCGCGGTTGTATTGCGTGAAGATGATGATGGTGTGTGGCGGCAAGCTGGCAACCCGCTGCAACATGGACTCCAGCGACAGGTCGAAGGTGTATTCGAACTCCAGCCTGCCCTGCCACGGCTCGGCAACGGTCTCCGCCGCCGCTGCCATTTTCCTGTCCGCTTCGCTGCTGCCCGACACGAATACCACCCGCCGCGTGTCGGGAAACAATTCCAGCGCCCGTTGCAGCGTACCCTTGATGTCGAAGCTGGCCAACTGGCTGATCAGCTTGCGCTGCCCCGCCTCGGCTGCGCCTGGCATGGGTGCCTGCACGGTGATGGCGGGCGCGCCGGGGGCAAGCTCGCGGCCCTCGTTGAGCAGAAAATGCAGGGCCGGCTGCTGACCCGTGATGACCAGATCGATGCGCCGCGCGGCATATTTCAACTTCAGGAATTCCAGCGTGCGTGCGCGGTATTGCGGGATCGCCTTGTTGCGCTCCAGATCCAGATATTCAAAAAACAGGTTGTTGGTGGCTATTCCGCCGGCATTCAGGCTGTCGAGAAGTCCTGCGTCGAAAACGTCAATGCCCTTGCTGCCGTCGCCGTAGGAATAAAGCAGCAGGATGTTTTTCGCATCGGCTTCCGGTGGCGACGGTGAAGCCGCTGCGCCGGATATCTGCCCGAAAGCGATCGAGCAAAGCAGCAGCAGGGCCGCCAGCCGCCGCAGCGCCGGCCGGTGTCGGAGAAAAGTCCACTTCATGGTCATGCTGCACCTTTCGCTGCGGTCAATACCGGGGCCTTCCGATGCCGCCCTACCTGGCAACAGCGCCGGCCGTACGATCCGGCCCTGGTCAAATTTCACCCGTACATCATCTTTCCGCAATATTACTCCGCTTGCTGTATCGGCACGGCCAGGTGCCTGCCCAGCGCTGGCGGCGACGCCTGTTCCGGTCAGGCTACGTCAAGCGCCGCCCGGATCTCCGCGCACAGCCGTTCGACCGTGCCTTGCAGCTCGTCGAGCAGCTCATCGCTTGGCGCGTCTTGTTTCAAGGCAGCCTCGAGCGCCGCTACCATCAAGTGCAAGCCGGTCATGCCCAGCATGCCGACGCGGCCCTTGATGGCGTGGGCCGCCTGGCACGCGGCATCCTGATTGCCGGCGGCGACATCCTGGCGAATTTTCGCCGCATAGCCCGGCGCGTCGACCAGAAACTCTGTCAGCCAGTGCCGGTAGCGCGTCTCGTTGCCGGCGAAGCGGGCGAGACCGGCTTGCGTATCGATACTGGATAACGCCGCCAGGCCGACCGCGGCGGATGGTGTGACCGTGCCGGGCGAAGCGGCAGGCAGTTGCTGTTTGGCCGCCGGGATCCAGCGCGCCAGCAAGCGGAAGAAGTTTTCCGTCTCGAAGGGTTTGCCGATATGGTCGTTCATGCCCGCGGCGGTGCTGGCCTCTTTTTCGTGTTCCATGGTGTGCGCGGTCATGGCGATCAGCGGCAGCTCGGCAAACCCTTTCCAGCCGCGGATTTCACGGGCGGCGGTGAGGCCGTCCATGATCGGCATCTGGATGTCCATCAGCACCAGATCGAAGGCTTTGGGGTCGACCTGGCGGAGGATGTCGAGCGCCTCCTGGCCGTTGGTGGCAATGATCGGCGCGATGCCTACCGTGACCAGCAGGGCTTCGACAATCTCGCGATTGAGCGGCTGGTCTTCCACTACCAGCACTTGCGCATTCCGGTAGCGGGTCGGCAGGGCCTGCCTGGCGGAGGCGTGTGCGGCTTCCGGCAGGTCGGCGGCACTGCCCAGGCCGAGCCAGATTCTGACGCGGAATCGGGTGCCGATTCCCTCGCGGCTGGTGACGCTGATATCGCCGCCCATCATTTCCGCCAGACGCCTGGAGAGCGCCAGGCCGAGGCCGGTGCCGCCGAACCTGCGGTTGACCGTCGCATCGGCCTGGGCAAACGGCTGAAACAGGCGGGCGAGGCTTGCCTCGGCCAGACCGATGCCGGTGTCTTCGACGTCGATAGTCAGGCCGACACGATTCTGCTCGCGTCCATGCAAGCCGACGCGAAGTTTCACGCTGCCGGTGGGCGTGAACTTGACGGCATTGGAGAGCAGATTGAGCAGAATCTGCTCGATCCGCAAGGGGTCGCCGAGCAGTACGTCGGGTAGCTCCGGATCAATCTGCTCGATCAGTTCCAGACCTTTTTCCGCGGCGCGGTGCGCCATCACCGATTGGCTGCGTTGTATCAGCCCGCGCAGGCTGAAACTGGTGGTTTCGAACTCCATGTGGCCGGCGGCGATCTTCGACAGGTCGAGCAGGTCGTTGATGATGCCGGCGAGGCTCTTGCCGGCGCCGGTGACCTTGTCGAGGTAGTCCTGCTGTTTCGGGTCGGTACTGATGCGCCGCGCCAGTTCCGAGAGCCCGATCACCGCATTCAGCGGCGTGCGCAGTTCGTGGCTGACGTTGGCAAGGAAGGCGTCCTTGGCCAGATCGGCCGCCTTTGCCGCTTCCAGTGCCGCGCTCAGGTCGGCGGTGCGCCGCTGCACCAGATCCTCCAGATGCGCCCGATGCTGTTCCAGTTCATCTTCGCTGCGCTTGCGCTCGGTGATGTCTTCCTTGACGGCGAGGAAGTGCGTGACCTGGTTCAGGTCGTCGATGATCGGCGAGATCGACACTTCTTCCCAGAACGCCTCGCCGTTCTTGCGCCGGTTGCGCAGGACACCGCGCCACTCCCCGCCGGCGAGCAGGGTCTGCCATAGCTCCCGATAGGTCTCGGCAGGTGTTTCACCGGATTGGAGGAAGCGCGGATTCTGTCCCAGGGCTTCGCCTGAACTGTAACCGGTGACTTTTGTAAACCGTGGGTTTACGTACTCGATAAGCCCTTCGCGATCGGTGATGAGGATCGACACCGGACTTTGCTCGACGGCCTGCAGCAGTTTGTGCACTTCCTGCTCCGCACGGTGCCGCTCCGAGATGTCGGCATAAATCCAGATGCTGCCTTCCTGCGGCTGTGCCGGATCGATGGCGCGGCCGTTCAGGGCGCCGCGGAACAGGCTGCCGTCCTTGTGCCGCAGCATCATCTCGGTGCTGAAGTTCCTGCCCTCGGCGACCGCCTGATAGGCTTCCGCCCCGATGTCTTCGAAGGTCCGGGCCGAGTCGTAAAACACCCGCGACGATTCACCGATCAGTTCGCCGGGGCCATAGCCAAAGATTTCCTCGAGGCGACGGTTGCAGGAAATGACGTGGCGATGCCTGAGATGGACAATGCCGACCAGGGCGTTGTTGAGCGTCGTTTCGTGCTCCACCAGCAGGGCGCGGGTCTGTTCTTCCTGCTGCCGCAGCGTCTGTTCCGCTTCGTCCCGCTCGAGGCAGATCGCGGCCAGACTGGCTACCAGCTCGATGACCTGGATTTCGTTCGCAGCGGGGGAGCGCGGGCTGCGATAGTAGATGGCCAGCGTGCCCAGCACCTTGCCGGCGGACGAAATGATCGGTTGCGACCAGCAGGCGCGCAGACCCGCGGCCGCAGTCAGTTCGCGCCAGGCCTGCCAATACGGGTGGCTGGCAATGTCCTCGGCGATGACCCGGGTCGCCGTGAATGCCGCCGTACCGCAGGAGCCGACTCCCGGCCCTATCTTCAGCCCGTCAACCGCATTCGTGCAGGCATCCGGCAGCGATGAGGCGCAGGCGTTGAAAAGCCTGCCCTGCTCCCTATCCAGTCGCTGGAGAGTACAGATGCTTCCGGGCAACTCCGCCTCGGCCATGGCGATCATCAGCTTGAGCGTTTCCGCCAGCGGTGTGCCATTGGCGATGGCTTCCAGAATCCGGTTGCGGCTCTGGTCGCGCCGGTTGATTTGCTTTTGCGCAGTGATGTCTTCACTCACGGAAACATAGTGGGTGATTTCGCCGCGCTGGTCGTGCACCGGCGAAATCGACTGGCTCTCCCAGTACAGCTCGCCGCTCTTCTTGCGGTTGCATATTTCGTGGCGCCAGATGTTTCCTGCTTCCAGCGCCTGGCGCATGTCGACGAAGAGCGAGTCCGGCATCTCGCCTGACCAGAGGATTTTCGGCGTGCGCCCGATGGCTTCATCCGCGCTGTAGCCGCTGATGGCGAAGAAGTGCGCGTTGACGTAAATGATTTTTCTCTGAGCGTCGGTGATCATGATCGACACCGGACTTTGCTCGATCGCCAGTTCCAGCCTGCGCAGCGACGCTTCGATGTCCTTCCGCTCCTGAACGTACTTGGCGGTTCCCCGGTAGCCAAGAAAGCTGCCGTCGCCGTCGAAAAACGGCTGTCCGCTGACCGATAACCAGCGCAAGGCCTTGTCGTCGGCGCCAAATTGATACTCGAAGTCACGGAAGGGACGATGCGCATCCAGATCCGCTTCATAGGCGCGCCATTTTTCCACGGCCAGCTTTTCAATCTCAGGGCGCAGTTCCAGGCGCGTCTTGCCCTGTACTTTTTCAAGTGGCAAAGGTGCCTGCACGTTGCGGCCATCCTGGGTCCAGTTGAAGCGATGCTGTGCGTCGGTTTGCCAGAACCAGTCCGAGGATGATTCCGAAAACGCCTTGAAGCGCTCTTCGCTTTCTCTCAGCTCGCGCTGCGCCTGGTCGCGCGCGGCGACGTCGCCGGCGAGACGGCGGATGAGCGGGCGAAACACCCGGAACATGCCAAAGGCCACCATGCTGACCATGAGCAGGGTCGTGACCATCAGCAGGCGAAGCAGGATCGTCATCGTCTGTTCCGCGTCACGCTGAAAAATCGCAGTGGCTTCGTCGAGTTGCCCGAGCAGATGGCTGCCAGCCACATCCAGAATCTTTGCAGTGCCGGCGGCGTCGTCGGGCCGGGTCGGCACGGCGGCTTCAGCGGCAGCCCGCACCAGAGCCAGATAGTGACGGGAGTCCGCATCGACATTCCCTACCGGTCCGAAATATACGGAGTGGATAGGGGCGTTTGCATCGAGCTTTGCGGCGGTGGCCGCCAGCCGCGCGTGAGCCTGGTCAAACTCGGCTGCGGCCGCGTTGACCTGGTCGCGGAACTGTCGCTGCCTTGCCTGATCGGGTTCCTTCTGCTGGAGTACCAGATGCAGTGCCATCCGCTGCGACAGCATGCGCTGTCGCCCTGCCAGGTTGATCAACTCGTCGTGCTGTCGATCCTTCGCGATGACCCACCAACCGAACACTAGCGAGCTGACGGCAAGGGTAGCGATCGCGAACAGAACCATCCGCTGGCGTCGGGAAAGCTTGCGGATCAGGTCGCCGGTATCGGTAGTTCCGTTGACCATGGCCTTCTCGTGCAACATGCTTCAGACCTCGGTTGTCGATACCGGCACGATACTCCAATTCGTTAGCGTTGCTGCCGCCCATTGCCAACGCAAACGGGGGCTCGCGCCCCCGTTTGAATTACTCAAACAGCGTGTTATTCAATACACATCGTGCCGGGTGTTATTGATATTGAACTTGCCGGTCGGCGTAATCAGCTTGGGATCCTTGATCACGGCCTTCAGCTTGCGTGTCTTGTCATCGACGACGACCAGCGCGGAGATCTTGTCTTTCGCGCTCCACACCGAAAACCAGACTTCATCGCCGGCCATGTTGTATTCCGGCTGGACGATGCGCTTGGCGCCGTCATCCTTGATCCCGGCCCATTCGGCGATCGGCAGCACTTCGTAGCCCTTGTCGAGATTCCTGATGTCGAATACGGCAATCGACTGGCTGTTGGCGGCTTCCGGATTGAGCGGCGTATCTACCCACAGGTTGGTCGACTTCGGATGGGTCTTGATGAACAGCGAACCGCCACCCTGCGCCTTGAGGGTTTGCACCACGCGCCAGGCCAGGTCCTTGTGCTTCTTCGGATCGGTGCCGATCAGGCTGATGGTCTCGTCGCCGAGGTGGCTGGTGGCCCACACCGGACCGAACTTCGGATGGATGAAATTGGCGCCGCGACCGGGGTGCGGCACCTTGCCGACGTCGACCAGCGCCGCCAGCTTGTCTTCCTTGGTATCGACCACGGCGATCTTGTTCGAGGCGTTGGCCGCGACCAGGAAGTAGCGCCCGGTCGAATCCATGCCGCCGTCGTGAAGGAACTGGGCCGCATTGATGCTGGTGATCTTCAGGTTCGAAAGGTCCTTGTAGTTGACCACCAGGATCTTGCCGGTTTCCTTGGCATTGACGATGAACTCGGGGTTGTAGTGGGAAGCCACGATCGCCGCGACGCGCGGCTCCGGATGGTATTCCTGGGTGCCGACGGTCATGCCGCGCGTGGATTCGATGCGCAGCGGCTTCAGGGTGTCGCCTTCCATGATGACGAACTGCGGCGGCCAGTAGGTACCGGCAATCGCGTATTTGTCCTCGTAGCCCTTGAACTTGGAGGTTTCGACCGAGCGCGCTTCAAGGCCGACCTTGATCTCGGCAACGTTCGAAGGCTCTTCCATCCACAGGTCGATCAGGTTGATGCGCGCGTCGCGACCGATGACATAGAGATAGCGGCCGGATTGCGACATGCGCGAAATGTGCACCGCGTAGCCGGTCTTGAGTATCTTGACGATCTTCTTGCTCTTGCCGTCGATCAGGGCGACTTCGCCGGCGTCACGCAAGGTGACGGAGAACAGGTTGCCGAGGTCGAGTGTGTTCATCTTCTTCGTCGGGCGCTTGCCCGGCGGCACGCTGACTTTCAGCGAGGCCATCATTTCCTTCATGCCCCATTCCGGCGGCGTCGGCGGCTCCTGCTGGATATAGCGCGCCATCAGATCGACTTCGGCATCGGTCAGTTCACCGGAGGTGCCCCAGTTCGGCATGCCGCCGGGCGAGCCGTACTTGATGAAGACCTTCAGGTATTCGGTGCCGCTGGTAATGGTCTTGTCGGTGGTCAGGGGTTTCCCGGTCGCGCCCTTGCGCAGCACGCCGTGGCAGCCGGCGCAGCGCTGGAAGTAGATGTTGGCGCCTTTGTCGAACTCCGCTTGGGACATCGGCGGCGCCTTGGGGTTGATGTTGTGGTGCATCACCGCCTGGCCGACGGGCGACGAATCTCCGGCCTGATAGCTCTTTTCCGAGGGACTTCTGGCTTCCTGGGTCTTTTCCTGGGCGATGACATGAGTCAAACCCAGCGGCAGCGTCAGTGCAATGATCAGTCCGGCTTTGTGCCAGAGTGCGTAGTTGGTGTTCTCCATGCTTCCTCCCGATTTTATTGACTTCCAGGCAAAGAATTCCTGGCGAGAACGCGGAGAATGCACCGCATTCGTTCGAGCTTCCTTGATTCGGAACAATTCAGTCGGAGGCTTGATTTTTTTCAATATAAGACTATACTAATATACACGATGACACCAACAAATAAGCGTTTCCTCCCCAAGTGCCTGCTCCTCCTCCTGACGGCATTTGGTTCTCTGTTCGCCGGCCTGGTGCCGGCGAGCGGTTCTTTCGCTGCCGAGACGGCGGCGACCAGCGTCGTGGTCCAGTTGCGCGAGGTGGATCGCGGTTTTCCCGTCGAGGCCATGGTCGAAGCGGTGCGCCAGGCGACAGTGGCGGCACAGATCGCAGGGCGGGTGATAGAGGTTCGCGCCGATGCCGGCCAGCGGGTCAGACAGGGCGAGTCGCTGATGCGGCTCGATGCGCGCGAGGCAGCCGGGTCGGATGCCAGCGCGCGGGCCACCCTTGCGCAGGCACGCATGGCCTACGAACGGACGAAAAATCTGCATGCGCAGAAATTCGTTAGTCAGGCTGCACTCGATCAGGCAGCGGCGACGTGGCAGGCGGCGCAGGGCGCGGCGGGCAGTTCCGGCGCGGCGCTGTCACACGGAGCCGTTACGGCACCGATTTCCGGGGTGGTGGCGCAGCGCCTGGTCGAACTCGGAGAGATGGCGGCGCCCGGCCGCCCGCTGATTACCGTGTTCGACCCGAAAAGTCTGCGCGTGATTGCCAGCCTGCCGCAATACAAACTGGCCGAGCTGAAGAAGTCCGGTCGTGTCCGCGTCGAGTTTCCTGAAACCGCTACCTGGGTCGATGTACTGCGGGTGGAAATACTGCCCACCGTGGATGCGCGCAGCCATACCGCGACGGCGCGGTTATACCTGCCGGAAAACATCGAAGGCGTGGTACCGGGCATGTACGCCCGCGCCCATTTCACCCTGGGCCAGGTGAAGAAACTCACGGTGCCGCCGGCGGCCATCCTGAGGCGCGGCGAGGTCACCGCGGTGTATGTGCTGGATACCAACGGAGCGGCGCGCCTGCGTCAGGTACGCCTGGGCGAGGCAGTGTCCGGCGGCGAACTGGAGGTGCTGGCGGGGATCAGCTCCGGCGAGCGGGTCAGCCTCAATCCGGTCAAATCCGGCATTGAACTAAAAGCTGCTGCCGGCCGCTGAAAGGTCGACACTTCATGGGCATTTCCGGTCGCATCGCCGAGTATTTCCTCAGGAACTCCCTGACCCCGCTGATCGCGCTGATCGCGCTGTTGCTGGGCATCGGCGCGACCCTGATCACGCCGCGCGAGGAAGAGCCGCAGATCAACGTCACCATGGCCAATGTCTTCGTGCCCTTCCGGGGGGCGTCGGCGCAGGACGTCGAGGCGCTGGTGGCGAGGCCGGCCGAGCAGGTGCTGTCGCGCATTGCCGGCATCGAGCACGTGTATTCCGTTTCGCGTCCCGGCATGGCGGTGATTACGGTCCAGTACAAGGTGGGCGAGGATCCGATCCAGGCGCTGGTGCGCCTCTACGACACCATCAATTCGCACCGCGACTGGCTCTCGCCCAATCTCGGCGTCATGGAGCCGATCGTCAAGCCGAAGGGCATCGACGACGTGCCGATCGTGACCTTGACTTTCCACAGCGCCGACCCGTTGAAATCGGCATTCGAAATGCAGCAGGTGGCGCGCGCCGCCGAGATCGACCTCAAGCGCATTCCGGGCACGCGCGACGTGGCGACCGTCGGCGGCCCCGGCCACGTGATTCGCGTCGTCATGGACGCCGACCGCATGAACGCGTATGGCATTACGGCGCAGGACCTGAAGGCGGCGCTGCAGGTGTCGAACGCCTCGCAGCCGGCCGGCAGCCTGGTGGCCGGCAGCCGCGAAGTGCTGGTACAGACCGGCACCTATATCGAGTCCGCGGCCGACGTGAAGCGTCTGGTGGTGGGCGTCTTCGAGCGCAAGCCGGTCTATCTGGCGGACGTGGCCAGGGTGGTCGACGGCGCCGACCAGCCGGTCAGTTATGTCTGGCACGGCGACCGCAAGGCAGAGTTTCCGGCGGTGACGCTGTCGGTATCGAAAAAGCCCGGCGTCAATGCGGCCGATGTCGCCGAAGCCGTGATCGCACGCGCCGAAGCGCTCAAGGGCACGGTGATTCCCGAAGGCGTCGAATTCACCGTGACGCGCAACTACGGCGCGACGGCCACCGACAAGGCGCAGAAGCTGATCGGCAAGCTGATCTTTGCCACCGGCTTCGTCGTGCTGCTGGTGCTGTTCGCGCTGGGCCGGCGCGAGGCCGTGATCGTCGGCGCCGCAGTGACCCTGACGCTGGCGGCGACGTTGTTCGCCTCCTGGGCGTATGGCTTCACGCTCAATCGCGTATCCCTCTTCGCGCTGATTTTCTCGATCGGCATCCTGGTCGACGACGCCATCGTGGTGGTGGAAAACATCCATCGCTGGCACCTGCTGCAACCCGACAAGCCGCTGTGGCAAATCATTCCCCCGGCGGTCGATGAAGTCGGCGGCCCGACCATCCTTGCCACCTTCACGGTCATTGCCGCGCTGCTGCCGATGGCCTTCGTCACCGGCCTGATGGGCCCCTACATGAGCCCGATTCCGATCAACGCCTCGATGGGCATGTTCATTTCGCTGGCGATCGCTTTCGTGATCACGCCTTGGCTGGCACTGAAGCTGATGAAACCCGAAAAAGGGGCCAGGCTCGATTTTTCAGAGGCACAGAACCAGGCCCCTTTTTCGGACCGGTTCTTCCGTCGCCTCATGACGCCGCTGCTCGATGCCGACACCGGCAAGGCGGCGCGGCGCAAGCTGTGGCTCGGCATCCTGGCGGCGATCCTGGTGTCGGTCAGCCTCGGCTTCGTCAAGCTGGTGGTCCTCAAGATGCTGCCCTTCGACAACAAGAGCGAATTCCAGATCGTGCTCGACATGCCCGTCGGCACGCCACTGGAAGATACGGCGCGGGTGCTGCGCGAAATCTCCGCCGAGATCGCCCAGGTCGAGGAGGTGGCCGATTACCAGGCCTACGCCGGCACCGCCAGTCCGATCAATTTCAACGGCCTGGTGCGCCAGTACTACCTGCGCAGTGCGCCGGAAATGGGCGACATCCAGGTCAATCTGGTGGACAAGAAGCATCGCCATCGCCAGAGCCACGAGATCGCCGTATCAGTGCGCGACCGGGTGGTGGCGGTTGCCAAAAAATATGGTGGCAATGCCAAGGTGGTCGAAGTGCCGCCGGGGCCGCCGGTGATGTCGCCGATCGTCGCCGAAATCTACGGCCCCGACTATGCCGGCCAGATCGCCGTGGCGAAGCAGGTGCGCGCGGCCTTCGAGGGCACGGCCGACATAGTCGGCGTTGATGACACGGTGGATGCCGATGCGGAAAAGCTGGTGTTGCGCGTGGATCAGGCCAAGGCAGCATTGCTCGGCGTGGCGCAGAAGGACATCGTCGACGTGGTGAGACTGGGGCTGTCCGGCGAGAACGTGACCCCGGTGCACGACGGCGACGCCAAGTACGAAATTCCGGTGCGCATCGTCCTTCCGGCCGAACGCCAGAACAACATCGACCAGTTGCTCAAGCTCAAGCTGCGAGGGCGTGAGGGACAAATGGTGCCGGTCTCCGAAGTGGTGGAAATCCGGCGCACGCTGCGCGAGAAGGTGATCTACCACAAGGATTTGCTGCCGGTCGTGTTCGTTACCGGCGACATGGGCGGCAAGCTGGATTCGCCGCTGTACGGAATGTTCGACATCCGCAACAAGCTGGCCGGCGTCGCTTTGCCGCAGGGTGGCACGCTGGGCGAATACTTCATCAGCCAGCCGAAAGATCCCTACGCCCAGTATTCCCTGAAGTGGGATGGTGAATGGCAGGTGACCTACGAGACCTTCCGCGACATGGGCGCGGCCTATGCCGTCGGCCTGATCCTGATCTATCTGCTGGTAGTGGCGCAGTTCAAGAGTTATCTGGTGCCGCTGATCATCATGGCGCCGATTCCGCTGACCATCATCGGCGTGATGCCCGGCCATGCGCTGTTCGGCGCGCAATACACCGCCACCTCGATGATCGGCATGATCGCCCTGGCCGGCATCATCGTGCGCAATTCGATCCTGCTGGTCGATTTCATCAACGAGCAGGTCGCCGACGGCATGGATTTCGCCGAAGCCGTGATCCAGGCCGCCGCTGTCCGCGCCAAGCCGATCGTGCTGACCGGGCTCGCCGCCATGCTCGGCGCCCTGTTTATCGTCGATGACCCGATCTTCGCCGGCCTTGCGCTGTCGCTGATCTTCGGCATCTTCGTGTCCACTGCGCTGACGCTGGTGGTGATCCCTGTGCTGTATTACGCCGCAATGAAGGATCGAATCAAAAAAGCATGATCCCCAACTTTCCCCTCAAGGAGCATTTCGCATGACCGTCAATCAAATCGTTCGCATCGTCGCCGGCTTTTTCATCATGGCATCCCTCGTGGCCGCACACGCCACCGGCCAGCTCGACATGAGCAAGCTTTCCTGGCTGTGGTTCACCGCCTTCGTCGGCGCCAATCTGTTTCAGAGCGGCTTCACCAAATTCTGCCCGCTCGACATGATCCTGAAAAAGCTCGGCGTGCCAGAATCGGCGGGCAACAGCTGCGCCTAAGCGAACAGTCGAGCCAGCTCGGCACCTGGTGATAAGGCGCGCATGAAGGCCTCGCCGACGAGGAAGGCATGCACGCCATGGGCGCGCATCAGCGCCACGTCGTCCGGCGTCAGGATGCCTGACTCGGTCACCACGATGCGGTCGGCGGGAATGCGGCCGAGCTGCGACAGGGTGGTATCGAGGCTGACTTCGAAAGTCCGCAGGTTGCGGTTGTTGATGCCGATCAGCGGCGTCGTCAGTTGCAGCGCGATGTCCAGTTCGGCGGCGTCGTGGCACTCGACCAGCACGGCCATGCCGAGGCCGTGGGCGATGGCTTCCATTTCCTGCATCTGCGCCAGCGACAAGGCGGCGACGATCAGCAGAATGGCGTCGCCACCCATCGCACGGGCTTCGTAGACCTGCCAGAGATCGACCAGAAAATCCTTGCGCAGCACCGGCAGCGAGCAGGCGGCACGCGCCTCGCGCAAGTAGTATTCCGAGCCTTGAAAGAACTGCCTGTCGGTCAGCACCGAAAGACAGGTTGCGCCGTGCTTCGCGTAATCGGCCGCGATCTCCGCCGGGCGAAAATCTTGCCGAATGACGCCCTTCGAAGGGCTGGCCTTCTTGATTTCGGCGATGACTGCCGCGCCGATTTTTCCGCTGCGCGCCGTGTCACCAGAGCCGACTTTCATACGCATCGCCGCAACAAAGTCACGCGCTGCCGTCTGCGCTTCCGCGTCGGCGCGAACGGCCGCCAGCGGCTTGGCAGCGGACGCTGCCGCGACTTCCTCGCGTTTGACGGCGAGGATTTTCTTGAGGATGTCGGACATCAGGCGAACCGGCTGGTGAAGGAGATGAATTCGTCGAGCTTCTTGCGCGCCGCACCGCTGGCGATCGCTTCGCGCGCCCTGGCGATGCCGGCGCCGACCGAGTCTTCCAGATTCGCGGTATAGAGCGCGGCGCCGGCATTCAACGTGACGATCTCGCGCGCCGTGCCGGGCTTGTTCTCCAGCGCCTCGATCAGCATGGCCTTGGATTCGGCGGCGTCGGCGACGCGCAAACCGCGGTTGGACATCATGGCCAGGCCATAGTCTTCGGGATGGATTTCGTACTCGGTGATCTTGCCGTCCTTCAGTTCGCCGACCAGAGTGGCGGCGCCCAGCGAAATCTCGTCCATGCCGTCCTT
>Ga0209211_10001331_pt1 | contig 47205 bp, 38 predicted proteins | sample RifGroA2_FD_183992 | JGI IMG/M metagenome (GOLD analysis project Ga0209211, IMG submission 183992) | Groundwater microbial communities from Rifle, Colorado, USA - Groundwater A2 (SPAdes) (version 2) | ecosystem: Environmental > Aquatic > Deep subsurface > Groundwater | place: Rifle, Colorado...
CGCCGCAAGCGGCGGCAGCGAGCGAAAGCGACCTGAAGAAAGTCGGCCTCTTCATGGCGGCCCCCTTCATCGGCCTGGCCTACGCCGTGGCCCTGCCCTTCGTCGGGCTCGGCGCGCTGGCCTACATGGGACTCAAGGCATTGAGCCGGAACGCCCCGGCGATGAAGGCTGTGAAGTTCACCGCCATGCTCGTCGCCTCGCCCTTCATCGGCCTGTTCTTCATACTCGCCCTTCCGTACCTTGGCGCTGCTGCGCTGGTCTGGGTCGTGATACATGCATGGACCGGGGCGCGAACACTGGTCGGGAAAATTCAAGCCGGTTGAAGCGCGTGGCAACGCCGGCCGCGGCCGGTAGCGGAAACCGGGAGAAGGCAACGGGCGCCATCAGGATATTTCTGGTGGCGCTCTTAGCTGATGCATATAAAAAAATATCCGCCATGAGAACCTATCCGGCTGATTATTATCAGTATTAATCGGCGCAACGGATCGAAATGCATACATTGAATGTACTTGGAATGGTTCGCGGGATGCCTGGAAGGCAAGGCCGCACCGCCGCATCCAAACTCTAACTCATTGATATTATTCTTTATATCTTTCAATAACGACATCTGGCATGGCGGTTGCTGCGTAGAGATCAGGAAGAAAAGAATCAAGTCAGGGCAAGTCGCAGCAATGCAGACCGCGCCCGCATCATCAAGGAGAAACATCATGAGCGCATTACTACACAAAGTCTTGGTCGTCGATGACGACCCGGTGGTTGGCAAGAGTTTCAACCGCGTTCTTTCGCAGAAGGGTTACGTGGTGATCACCGCCGCGAATGCCCAGGAAGCCTTGAGCAAGGTACAGGAAGGCGAATACGACGTCGTCTATACCGATATCAAGATGCCCGGCATGAGCGGGATCGAACTGGCCGAGCGGCTCCGGGTGGAACGCCCCTGGACACCGGTGGTCATCGTCACCGGATACGGATCCCAGGCGAATCAGGATCGGGCCGAGGCTGCGGGCGTATCGTCCTTCCTGCAAAAGCCGCTGTCGCCGGAAATGATCGAGGGCAGCCTGACCAAGGCCTTGCTCGATGCGGTCCCGGCGGTGCTTCCGGGACTGGTGGCAGCGGCCGCGCCGCAAGCGGCGGCAGCGAGCGAAAGCGACCTGAAGAAAGTCGGCCTCTTCATGGCGGCCCCCTTCATCGGCCTGGCCTACGCCGTGGCCCTGCCCTTCGTCGGGCTCGGTATGCTGGCTTACTTCGGCCTCAAGGCGTTTGCGAAAACCTCGGCGCCTGGCAAGCTGCTGAACTTCGCGAAGAACGCCGCCCTGTTCTTCGCGGCGCCCTTCCTCGGGCTGGCCTACGCGATGCTGCTTCCGTTCGTCGGGATGGCAGCCTTGGCATGGGTCGGAATCAAGGCGTTGCGGAAGAACGCCGCAGCGATGCAAGTCATCTCTTTCATCGCCGCCCCCTTCATCGGCCTGGCCTTCATACTTGCCCTTCCGGTAGTCGGTACCGGGCTGCTGGCCTGGACCGCAGCGCAAGCAGCGATCGGGAAAGTTCGCGCCGGCTGAGGCAAATGGCAACATCGCGTCAAGACCCCGTAGCGGCAACCGGGAAAGTGCAACAGGCGCCACCGGAAGATATCTGGTGGCGCCTGTTCACATGTTCGCTGACCCGGCAGGGTTAGACTGCCGGCTCCGCTGGTTCGCCGATACCAGGCCAGCCGCTTGCACGACCGGAACCACGGGTGCGCGACGTCCGGTGACAAGTCTTGCTTAACCTTGGGAATACTCCGATGAGATGGCAAATGATCATGGGCAAGGCGATCGGGCTTTGGTGCCGGATGGAAATGGTCGTCGCTGGCGCGGCCCTGGCTCTGTTTTTTGTAGCGGGCGCCGTTCACGCCGAAGATGAAGGGCTGTCGAAAGAGACCAAGGCCTGCCTCAAGTGCCACGACAAGGAGGGCGAGCAGAAGACGCTCGACAACAACGAGAAGCTTTCCCTGCATGTCTCGACCAAGGCTTTCGAAGCGTCCGAGCACCGCAAGACCGAGTGCGAGGACTGCCACTCGGATATCGACGCCAAGACCCACGGCAAGAAGAAAAAGTCGATCGAAAGCAAGCGTTCCTATTCGCTGAGCATGAAAGATACTTGCCGGGAATGCCACAAGAAGCCCTTCAAGACTTACGAGGACGGCCTCCATGCCACGCTGGTCAAGGCGGGCGACGAAAAGGCACCACTGTGCTCGGATTGCCATAAATCGCATGCCTTGCGCTCGGTAAAAATTCTCCAGCCGATCGAGGCAACACCCTGCGCCAGTTGCCACGAGGATATTTACAAGGCCTATGCCAGGGACGTGCACGGCCTTGAGCGCGCCGCCAAGGGCAAAGTCGCGCCGATCTGCGCCAGTTGCCACAAGACCCACGACGTGAAGGCCGCCTCCTTCGGCGACGGCATCAAGGACAGTTGCCTGTCCTGTCACAAGGATTCAATCAGCCAGCACAAGGACTGGTTGCCCAACGCCGCGCGGCACTTTGACGCCATCTCGTGTCCGGTCTGCCATTCGCCGGGCGCCCAGCGCCGGGTCAACCTCCGGCTCTATGACCGCGTGGCGAAACAGCAGCTTTCGGAAAAGACCGGCGTGCCGCAATTCGAGAAGCGCGCCAAAGCCGCCGACGCAGCCAATGCAGGTCTCGACGAGAGGGCGCTGTGGAGCCTGCTGACGGAATTCAACCAGGACAGCGGCACAAACAATACGGTCCTGCGCGGCCGTCTTGAGGTGCGCTCGGGCATCGAGGCGCATCAGATCAGCGACAAAGCCAAGGCGGTGAAGGACTGCGATACCTGTCACCGGCCCGGCGCCGAGGCATTCCAAAGCGTCACGCTGACCATCGCCAGTCCGGATGGCCGACCGATCCGGCATGCGGTGCAGAAGGACGTGCTGAATTCGCTGGCGGCGATGGAATCGGTCAGGGGCTTCTACGCCATCGGCAGCACCCGCATCAAGCTGCTGGACTACGCACTGGTGGTCGTCCTGCTCGCCGGCTTCGGCGGGCCGCTGGTACACATGACGATCAAGTGGCTGTTCAGGAAGTCCCGCGAAAAGCGGCTGGCCGCGCAACAAGCCATCCCGCCTGCGCAAGCCATTGCCGGTGACCGTCGCGACGACGACGCCTCGAAATAGAAAGAGACCGCCATGAAGAAAATCTACATCAATCCGCTGCCGGTCAGAATCTGGCATTGGACCAATGCCGTCGGTTTCGTCCTGCTGATCGCCACCGGCGTTCAGATCCGCTATCTTGACCTGGTCCAGGCGATCTCGTTCAAACAGGCAGTGGTCGCCCACAACTGGATCGGCTTTGTCTTGATCGCCAATTTCTTCCTGTGGCTGGGCTTTTACCTGTTCTCGGACAAAATCAAGGTCTATCACCCCGAGCTGAGCCCGACCAAGTATTTCCGCGCCAGTTTCCGCCAGCTCCAGTTCTATGGATATGGCATTTTCAGGGGCGACCCCAATCCGCACCACATGAGCGCGTATCGAAAGTTCAACGCCCTGCAGAGCATGAGCTACCAGATCATCATGATGATGCTGGTGCCGCTGCAATTCTTCACCGGCGTGCTGTTGTGGGATGTGGCGCGCTTCTCCTCGACGGTCGAGATGTTCGGCGGCGTGCGCGTCGTCGATACCATACACGTGCTGATATTCATCTTCTTCACGGCATTCATTCTCATCCATCCCTATCTCGCCAGCCTCAGCCAGAAGCCCTGGGAGCATTACAAGGCAATGATCACCGGCTACGAGGAAACCGAGGACGACGCCGCCCAGGGGTGAGTCATGGGAGCGCCGGCGTCAGGTGGGTTCCGCTTCGTCGGAATCGAGTTCGGTATCGCGCACCCGGATGTTGTACTTCTTCATCAGCGCCTGAAAATTGGAGCGCTGCATGCCGGTTTCCTGGGCGCTGCGGGTGACATTGGAATCGTTGCGCCGGAGCGTTTCGAGAACAAACAGCTTTTCGACCTCTTCGACTGATTTTTCCCTGGCGATTTTCTTGACGCGCTTGAGGTCTTCGCTGGTTCTCGGCACGTCGAGATCCGGCGCCGGCGCCGGGCCGACAATGCTGGCCAGGTCGGATTGGCGGATCACGTTGTCGGTGGCGAGAATCGCCGCCCGATGTACGGTGTTTTCCAGCTCCCGCACGTTGCCCGGCCAGTCGTGGTTCATCAGCACGCTCATGGCGCCGGCCGAAATTCCCGACACGGGCTTCCCCAGTTCGTTGCAGAAGATTTTGAGAAAATGGAAGGCCAGTGCCGGAATATCCTCGCGACGGTCCCTCAGCGCCGGCGAGTGGATCGGGAACACATTGATCCGGTAATAGAGATCCTCGCGAAACAACCCGTCGGCCACCGAGGCCTTGAGGTCCCGGTTGGTCGCGGCGAGCAGCCTGACGTTGGTCTGCTGCGTCGTGGTGCTGCCGACCGCGCGGAATTCGCGTTCCTGGATGACGCGCAGCAGCTTGGCCTGGGTCGGCAAGGGAATGTTGCCGAACTCGTCGAGGAACAGGGTCCCGTTGTTGGCGACCTCGAACATGCCGCGCTTGTTCGCCACGGCGCCGGTAAAGGCGCCCTTGACGTGACCGAACAGTTCGCTTTCGAGAAGATTCTCGCTCAGGGTGGTGCAGTCGACCGTAACAAAGGCGTGGTCCTTGCGCAGGCTGTTGTAGTGGATGGCCCGCGCAACCATTTCCTTGCCGGTGCCGCTCTCGCCGGTAATCAGAACCGTGCTGTTGGTCGGCGCGCTTTTTGCGATCAGGCGAAAGACGGCCTGCATCGCCGGGCTTGAGCCGATGATGTTCTCGAAACGGTATTTGGAATCCACCTCGCTCTTCAGGCTGCGGTTCTCTGCCAGCAGGACGCGCCGCTCCAGAGCGCGATCCACCACGTGCTTCAGCTCCTCGGGATCGAAAGGCTTGGGCAGATAATCGAAGGCCCCGAGCTTCATTGCCTGCACCGCCGTCTTGATCTGCGACAGGCCGGTCATCATGATCACATCGATGGCCGGATGCCGCTCCTTGACCAACTGCAGGGCTTCAAGGCCATCCATGCCGGGCATCATGATGTCGAGCGCGACGATATCGTAGTCGCCCTCGTCGAGCATTTTCAGGGCCTCCTGACCGCTCTGCACGGAGTCAATCGTGAAATCGTCGCCGGCGAGTATCCGCCTGCAACTCCGGATGACGATCTCCTCGTCGTCAACAATCAGGATTCGTGCGCTCATTGGGGACTCTTGCCTTCACTGGATTCGCCATCGCCGAACGGGGAAGTAACCGGCAGCAGGATGTGGAATGTACTGCCCTCGCCGACGACGCTTTCAACGTTGATTCTGCCACCATGCGCCTTGACGATGCCATAACTGACGGACAAGCCCAGGCCGGTTCCCTTGCCGACTTCCTTCGACGTATAAAAGGGATCGAAAATTCTTTGCAGCTTGTCCGCGGCAATGCCGCAACCGGTATCGCGGACAAGCACTTCCACCATGGGAACCGACTCGACGCCCGGCTTGGCCGGGATCCCGGCAACATAGGGGCGGCTTTCCACCCGGATAGTTCCCTGAGTTTCGATGGCTTGCTGGGCGTTGACCAGAATGTTCAGGATGACCTGCTTGATGAGGTCGGCGTCGCCCCAGACCTGGGGCAGCTTCGGATCGAGATGAGTGGTGACGGTGATCTGCTGCAGCGATGCGGCGTGATCGGTAAATCGCACGGTTTCTTCAATGACCTGATTGAGGTCGAACCAGCTTTTCGCCGGAAGCTTCTCCCGGGCAAAATCCAGAAGGCGCTTGATGATGCTGGCGCAACGTCTGGTTTCGCGGATCACCAGGTCCATATCTTCCGCATCCTCGCTACCGTCCGGCATTTTCTTGCGCAACAGGGAGCTGAAGGTCAGCACTCCGGTCAGAGGATTATTCAATTCATGGGCAATGCCGGCCGCCAACACGCCGACCGAGGCCAGTTTTTCGCCCTGCGCAATCTCGGCCTCGGCGACACGAAGTTCCTGGGTTCTTTCTTCGATCTTCAATTCCAGGGTCTGTACCAGTTCCTCCAATTCCCGCCGGGAGTCGCTCAGTGCCTTGGCCATAACGTTGAAAGAGCCCGCCACATGACCGAATTCGTCATCATTGCGCACCGGAATATGCTGATCGAGGTGGCCGGAAGCGATGTTTTTGACGCCGGATTTCAGGTCTTTCAGGGGAAGATAGATCAGGCGCTGGAGCAGAACACCCATGCTGACTGACAGCAGCAGAATGATGCCCATCGAAATTCCGATGATGTGCAACCCATGCGTCTCCATCGACTGGTCTATCTCATCGAGCGAATAGGCCACATCCACGATGCCGAGCACCGTCTGGCCGGCAGGATGTTCATGGCACGATGCCGATGAACAGGACGGCTCGTTGCGTATGGCATGCATGGCGGAAAGGACCCGGTGCCCGTCCGGGGATTCAATAACCCGCCAGCGTTCCTCGTCGGGAACCTGTTGCAGGGGCTTGCCGCCATGATGGCAATGGACACAGGGCTCTTCGTTCTGTTCAACCGAATAGCCGATTTCCGCGGAGCGGTTGGAATGAATGATGGTGCCGTCCGCGCTGATCACCCTGACCCGCTCGATGTCCTTTTGTCTTGCGATGTCCGCAATGATCTTTTCAGCAATGTCACGCTTGTTCACCAGCATCGCGTAGCGGGTACTGTGCGCAATCACGTCCGTGATTTGCGTGACATGGCGGGAAGCCACTTCCTGCATGTCTTCCTGCCGGTGCTTCAGGATAAGTAGCGTGAACAGAAGCATCGCCACCGCAAGCGTGATGCCCAAATACAGGCTGACTCTGACCCTGAGGCTTAGTGGACGCATTGGTCAACTCGATCCGCAAGCACCTGATTGGCTAGCGCGTCCGGTTCGCGCCGGAGGGTCAAGCCCGCACACACTGCACCCGGCACCCCGCTTCAAGGCACGCGCCTTGAAGCGGGATCCAGGCATCAGTGACCGCCGCCGAAGAAGCCGATTCCGATCAACACCAGCAGCGTCAGGCCGATGGCCAGCAGCACCAGGCCGAGGATCCGCGAGGCCAGCGTGAAGGACTTCGACGGCGCATCCACCAAGTACTTCTCCAACTGGCCGGTTTCGACCAGGCGCTGGTACTGCGCCGCGTGCTCGTGCTTGAACTCGTCGAGCGACTGCGTGCCGGTGAACATCACCACATCCGGCGGCGGCAGCTTGTCGGGCCGGAAATGGTTGTTGAAGAAGTGCACCGTGAAGAGGAACACGGCGGCGAGCACCGCTTCTTCGCCATGCACCACCATCGCCACGTTGAATACCCAGCCCGGCAGGAAGGTAGCAACCACATGCGGGAAGGCCAGCATTGCGCCGCTGCCGCCGATGATCGCCATACCCCAGAACACCGCCCAGTAGTCGAACTTCTCCCAGTAGGACCAGCGTTCGATGCTCGGGCGCGGGCCCATGCCGAAGAACCACTTGAACATGCCGATGATGTCTTTCAGGTCCTTCCAGTTCGGCACGAAGGAATCCGGGCCGAAGAAGCGGAAGTCCTTCCAGTTCCGCGCCAGGTTGATCGCCACCGCCACCAGGTGGATGGCGAAGATGCTCAGCATGGTGTAAGCCGCCAGACGGTGTACCTGTCCAGCCACTTTCGGGCTGCCGAATGCTCCCATCACCGTCTTGGCCCAGCTGGTCTCGGGGAAGAAAGCCGCCATCCCTGTCAGCACCAGCGTCATCACGCTCAAGGCGAACAGCAAGTGGGCGATGCGCCACATCGGGCCGAAGCGCAGTACATGCTTGTGGGTAATATCCGTCCGTCGCTCTTCAATCTTAAGATCGGGCGGCAAGTCATGGGTGCGAATATGCCAGTGCGCCTTATGCTCCTTGCGATCCGCATATTCGCGATACCACCACAGGCCCGAATGCAACCAGAAGAAGGCGAATACGCCGATCAACAGCGCGATCATGGCCTTGGTAGTGAGCCAGATTTCCGGATACTTGGCAAAGTCGTGACTGTTGCCATGCGGGCTGAAGCTGAGGAATCCGGCGGTAGCCAGCGGCAGATCCTTCTTGCCGCTGTGGCACTTCTGGCAGGATTTCAGCCGGTTCTTCTCGTTCATCCTCGACTTCGGATCTTTCGACGGCTGGATGGCATGGCTGCCGTGGCAGTCGGCGCACTTGGCGGTGTAGGCATAGCCCAGCCGGTTTACCTGGCCGTGATAGGAGGCCTTGTAGGACGCGAATGCGTCCTTGTGGCAGTCGCCGCAACTGGAGGTGATTGCCAACTTGGCCGTGTCCGACGAACTGCCGATGATGTCATGCGTGGTGTGGCAATCGGAACAGACGGCCGACTTGAGGTTCTTCTTGTCCTTGACCTCGATACCGTGAATCGATTCGCTCCACTCTTCCAGGTGATCGGTATGGCAGCTGTCGCCGCAGATATTGGGCACGGTGAGGTGCCACTCCTTGCGCTCCTGGGTTCCACGCGGCGGCACATCGAAAGTATGCACGTCATGGCAATTGTCGCAGGTGGCGTTGAGCTTGGTCGGCTCATCCTTGTTTTGCTTGGCGTGGAAGGACTTCTTGTAGGCCTCGATGTTTTCGACCACGATACCCATGCGGGGTTTGTCCTTGGTCTTGTTGTCCTTCTTGGCGGCGTCCCACAAATCGAGGTGGCATTGCGCGCATTCAGCACCTTTCACGCCGGGCGTCTTCTGGTGCGGTGTGGCGTTGTCGGTGATTTCCTTGTGGCAGGCGACACACTCCAGCTTCGCATGCACGCTCTTGCCATATTTGTCCGTGTTAATGGAATGCAGCGCGCGCTTCTCGCCATCCGCCCCTGGCGCTTCCAGCTTGCCCTTCTTGCCGGCATGGCAGGTCTGACAGGTCGCGTTATCGAGCTTTTGCGGGGCAGGCGCCGAGTCCTTGCCGGTGGCGGCTGCCGCCGACCCGATAGTCAAGCTTGCGGCCGCCCAGACTGCCGCCGCCACAACCCACGCTGCAAACTTGTTGGTACGCATGATTTTCATTTCCCGATGGCTCATGATGTTCAGGTTCTGACGACGCCTGTCCGGCTACGGATTTCCGCCGCAAATGCCGGTTCCAAACAAAACGCTGCCGGGGCCCGATTGACAGGCCCCGGCAGCTGATTTCCGGATCAGCGCGACAGGATCCACTGAGCCAGGTTGCTCAGTTCTTTCGGATCCTTCGTCTCGATGATCTTGTGGTCTTCTTCGCTGCCGTCCTCGAGCTTGACCTTCTTGCCCTCGGTCATCTGCTTGATGGCATCCTTCTCGCCCAGCTTCTTCTCCTTGTACTTGGCGGCGACCTTCTTGTAGGACGGTCCCTTCTTGGTCTTGTCGACCGCGTGGCACTTGGTGCAATCGTTCTTCTTGGCCAGGGCCATGGCCGCAGCCTCATCGACCGCTGCGTGTACCGGGCTCATGGCGGCCAGCGCAACGAACAGGGAACCGGAAAGCAAAAGAGTGGTGGTGGTTTTCATGGTAAGGCTCCGAAAAAAATGAAAGAAAAATTGAAGGCGAAGCTTGCTGCAATAACAAAATTACATCTTGATTCAGGTCAATGACTGCGTGAAGATTTTATTCGATCGAGGTGGCCCCGGCTCAATGCAGGCGAGCCAGATCGGCCTCCATGCGCACAAAGCGCTCGGTAAGTCCGGCCAGTTCGCGGTAGAACCCGGTCTCCGCCCCGGCCTTGACGGCGGTGGCGAAAGGGCCGATCCAGGCATTCATGTGCTCGGCCGCAAAACGGCGATGCAGCTCGTTGGCGGCCGCCAGTTCTTCGGCGCTGCCACCCTGTTGCGCCTGGTTGCGGGCGAAGATCAGCAGATACAGAAACTCCAGCTCCACCGCAACATGATCCGGCAGTTCGTGCACATCCTCACCGACATCGAAGCCGCCTTGCTCGTACATTTCGATCACCGCGGTGGTCGCATCGTGCCGCATCGACTGGTCTTCGGTCAGCCAGAACGTGGCATAAGGCAAGGCCCGCACCTGGCCCGGCGCAATGATGAACAGCCGGGAGTAATCGACCAGCAATGTCTCCAGGTCCTGGGCGGCAAACTCCTTGCCCAGCCTGCGGGCAGACTCGGCGAGCTCGGGATCGATGACGGCGGCGGCGGCCAGCATCGAGTCGAACACATGCTCCTCGCCGAAGGCCGTGTCGAGTTCGTAAAAGCAGGCGGAAAGCAGACGGCACAGATCTTCGCGCGCGCCGGCCTTGCCGTTGACGTTGTCGGTCATTGCATCTCCTGAAGCTTAAGCGCACGGCGCGACCGGAATGGTCGCGCCTGACGCCGGCAAAAAAAGGGCCGGTCAGAAACCGGCCCTGACTACTCACATCACTGTATCACGCACGAGGACTGTACTTGCCTACGTAGTGCACGTTGGGCTTGGTCTTTTTGTCTTCCTGCAGGCGGAAGGACTTCTCCTTCTTCAGGATCATCGAGATCTTGCTGTTCGGATCCTGCTGATCGCCAAAGACGCGCGCCTGCGACGGACAGACCTCAACGCAGGCCGGTTGCAGGCCGTTGAGAACGCGGTGATAGCAGAAGGTGCACTTCTCGACCACGTCGTCGCTGCGTATCGCCTGCAGGTCGCCCGACTTCCAGTCATTCATCGCCGGTAGCCTGGCACCGGCCCTGGTCGCCACTTCGGCCCCCGAGGACGTGCCACCCGCAATCGCGGCGGTCTTGCTGGCCCAGAACGGCTGCGCCTCGTCTTCCGCCGCGTTGAGACTGATGACGCTGTAGGTCTCGCCGGTGAGGCTCTTGGCGTCGAGCTTCTCGTGGCTGTACGGACACCCCCTCGCCCTCTGGCAATCGCCACAACCAACGCACAGTTCCGGGTTGTGCAGGGTGATGCCTTCCGGCGTCTTGAACAGCGCCTTGTACGGCTTGCCCTTGCCCGCCTTCTCCGGATTTCCCGGGCAAATCTTGATGCAGGGCGCATCATCGCAGTGGTTGCACAGCACGGGGATTACAGAGTGCTTGGTGTTCGGGAACGTGCCCTCGCTGTGCATCAGGAAGTCGGCCCAGTTGTGGCTCTGGCCGGTGTCGCTGCGGTTGCGCGTGTTGTTTTCGGTCTTGCAGGCAAAGGCGCAGGCGCCACAGCCCACACAACGCGACAGATCAATAACCATTCCATATTTCATCATATTCTCCTTGTCGAGGGCGCTCAGGCCTTGGTAATCCGCACACCGGTGAATCCACCGTTGCGAGCCGTGGCACCACTCAAGCGATCATAGTCATCGACCAGGATCTCATTGTTGTTGCCGCCTAATGGAACTGCCTTGGCATAGTCCTTGGAAGCCACGCGGCCGTAGGCCCAGTGGCCCTGGCCGTAGCACTTGGCCACGGTGCCGGGACGCACACCCTCCCACAACTTGAGGTCGACCGTGATGGAACCCGCCTGCGAGGTAATCTTGACCTTGTCGCCGGTCTTCAGGCCCAGCTTGGCGCCGTCGGCCGGGTTCATCTTGACCACATCGCCCCAGGACACATCGCCCGGATCGACCTTCTTGAACTCCTGATACCAGGGCAGGTTCTGCGAGCGGCCTTCGCGATTCAGGCGCGACTTGTAGTCGATGAAGGTGAAAGGAAACTCCTCCACGCTGCCGTGGCGCTTGGGCACTTCGTAGTGCGGCACGAAGACCAGCTCGCCCTGCGCGGTATAGCCGCTGGCGGCAACGGCTTCGTCGATGCTGCACTTGTTCTTCTCGGCGTGGCCCGCGAGCGCCTTCTTCAGCGTTGCGCTGTAGAACTCGAACTTCTTGGTCTCGGACTTGAACTTGCCGCCCCAGCCCTTCTTGACCGTGTAGCGCGGGCCGGAGAACATGCCCTTGGCCTTGAACTCGGCCCAGCCCTTGATCTGGGCGTCGCCCTTCAGCACTTCCTTGCCATCCCAGATCGGCGCGCTGAGGAACTTGGCGACAGTCTCGGCGAATTCCAGCGAGTTGGTCGCCGACTTGCCGGTCTCGGGGTCCTTGATGGTGTCGTAGTAATCGGCCATCTTGGCCCAGCCCTTGGCCTTCAGCTTCTGCGCCAGCAGCCACATCACTTCGGTCTCTTCCTGCTTGCCCTCGGTGACGCGCTTGATCGGATTCTGCTGGATCGAAGCGTAGGTGTAGCCGTTGCTGCCGTTGGTGACGATGTTCCAGGCCTCGGAACTGTTGTGGGTGGAAGGCAGCACGATGTCGGCAAACTGGGTCATTTCCGACGGATTGGTGACCAGGTGGGCGAAGAACGGCACCTTGGCCAGCGCCTGGTTCCAGCGGTCGGCGCCGGTACCCGAGTGGTTGAAGTTGCTGAACGTGGAGATCGCGACCTTGATGAAGCCGGGGTTCTTCAGCAGCTCGTTCGGCACGTTGTTGACGTTCGAGGTCTGGATGCCGGGGAAGTCCTTCTTGCCACGGTTGCTCATCAGGTGGTTGTGGGAACCATGCGCGGCGATTTCGTCGATGAAGGGCTTCTTGTCGGGGAATTTGTTCAGTTTGGGGCCGTCGGCGCCTTGCCAGACCACGACATCGATCGAGCCGAGCAGGCCGTTCAGGGCATACACCGCCATCGCGGCATAGGTGCCGCGCGGCCACATCGCCGCGCCGGGGCCCATCCAGACTGCCGTGTTGGGCGCATGCTTGCCCATGGTGCGGGCGGCGCGCACGATCTGGTCGGCGGGGACGCCGCATTCCTTCTCGGCGAAGGCCGGGGTGCGCTCCTTGAGTTCCAGGTTCCACCACTTGACCAGGCCCGAGGTTTCCTTCTCGGCGAAGGCTTCTTCATCGACGGTTTGGCCGGCGACGAAGAGGTTCTTGCCTTCCTTGAAGTTGCCGACGAATTCCTTGTTCCACAGGCCCTCGGTCAGCAGCACATGGGCGATGGCGCCGGCCAGCGCGCCGTCGGTGCCCGGCTTGACCGGTAGCCATTCCTGACCCTTGGCGGCCGAATTGGACAGGCGCGGATCGACCGTGATGACGGCGCCGCGCGCAACAATTTCATGGAAGCGATGGATGGCGTTCGGCACCTGGCGATTGGAGGCCAACGGATCGCAGCCCCAGATCACCAGGCAGTTGGTCTTTTCGAGGTCGTAGTCGCGGTAGCCGGCGAAACCCTGCATCACGCGCGGAGGCATTTTCTCGGCTTCGGCGCAGATGGCGCTGTGCGAGAAGTAGTTGCCGGTACCCCAGACCTTGGACAGCACGCCGTAACACAGATCCTGCGTCAGCGGGCCGTAACGACCGCGCATGTAGAGCAGCTTCTCCGTCTCGTGGGCCTTGCGCAGTTCCATCATCTTGTCGGCGACGGTATCGAGCGCCTCGTCCCAGGAGATCGGCACGAACTTCGGATCGATGCCGCGACCCTTCATCGGATTGGTGCGCTTCAGCGGCACCCTAACGCGGTCCGGATCGTAGGTCATCTGCGGAATCAGGTGGCCACGCGGGCAGCAATACCCGTGATTGCTCTTGGAAAACTCATTGCCGCGCACGCGGGTCATGCGACCGTTCTGCACGTACAACTGGATGGCGCACCATTGCGTGCAGCCCTGGCAGGTGCTGCCCACCCACTCGCCCTTGGGCGGAGTGGTGGGTCCGGCCTTGCGCGGTGCAAAAGCATTTATCACCGGGGCCGGCGCGGCTTTCGCCTTCGCCTTGGCGGGCGCAGCCAGCGCGCTGCCGGCGGCCGTCAAGGCGGCGGACGCCGCCGACGCCTTGATAAAATCACGTCTTGTCAACTTCATGACTACCTCCTGGTTGTATCAAAATTCATCAATTTAGAAGCCTGATTGCCTACGCTTGGTAGGCCTTGCCCTGCGTAAATCCGCTGTGTCGCCGATCGAGCCCGACGTGCCACCTGCGCTGCCACGGCAAAGTTACCGCGCGGTAACGCAAAACAGAAGCCATCGAAGTCTTCCCGGCCCGCAGCCTGATAGGCGACAGACCGCACTCGGCGCTCATAGCCGCACTGGCTCACAATGCAGGCGTGAGAGGAAGGATTCAAGGTAAGTGGCGGAACATCATGCTTGCTCACCCAGTAGCGAGAACCATGCCTTCGCAGCAATGCGGCGCTGTTTCATGGGCTTGCAGAAACCAGCGGCAAACGTCGCGGCAGAAACAGGGCAATGCGGGTTATTATCGTTACCGTACCGTAACAGAAGAAGATGCCATGGTTGAGAACACTCCAGACTCGTTACCAAACCGTAACCGACGCCGCTGGCTGATAGCCGACGGATGTCTCGCCGCCGCCGGACTGATCGGCCTGTCGCGCAAGGCGCACGCCGCGAGCGGCAAGCTGCGCGTCGGCATGACCCCGGCTTTCCTGCATGACCAGCATAGCCTGCTCGACGAATGGCGCGATTTCATGGCGGCGTCCCTGAAGCGCCCGGTGGAGTTCGTCCAGCGCGACAGCTACCGCGAAACCATGGATCTGCTGCAACTGGAAAAGCTGGACTTCGCCTGGATCTGCGACTACCCGTATCTGCATCTCAAGCAGGTGGTGCGCCTGCTGGCGGTGCCGCTGTATCAGGGACGACCGTATTACCAATGTCATGTAATCGTGCGCAAGGACAATACTGCGGTGCGTTCGATCGCCGATCTCGGGGGCAGCGTGTTTGCCTATGCCGACCCGTATTCCAACACCGGCTATCTGGCGCCGCGTTACGAAATCCGCCAGTTGGGGCGCGATCCCGCCGTTTTCTTTCGCAAGACCTTTTTCACCTGGTCGCATCGCAAGGTGGTCGAGGCGGTTGCCAGCGGGCTGGCGCAGGGCGGCGCGGTGGACAGCTATATCCGGGACACCCTGGTCCATGTCGAGCCGGCGCTGGCCTTGCGCACCCGCGTCATCTGGCGCTCGCCGGAGTATGGTTTCCCGCCCTTTGTCGCCCATCGCTCGGTCTCCGCCGAGGATTTTCAGCTCATGCAGCGCCACCTGCTCGACACGACAAAAACCGAGGCGGGACGCCGCCTGCTCGCCCGCCTGCACCTGGATGGGTTCACTGTCGGCAGTCCGGCCCTGTATGAAGGTGTGTCGAGGATGATGCGCGCCTTCGGCGAAGCCTGAACACCCCGATGCGCTGGCTGTTCAATCTCTCCTTCCGCCACAAGATTCCGCTGTGGACCTCGTTCCTGATCGGGTTTTCGATCTTCGTCGTCGGCGCCGCGCTGATGGCGCGCGCCTATGAGGACATGAAGAACGCGGTGGTCATCAGCGCCGAAAATCTCGGTCATACGCTGGCCAATACCGTGGCGCCGACGCTGTTGCACGACGATACCTGGCGCGCCTTCGAGATCGTGCGCTCGCCGATCCGCAGCGGATCGGCGCATACGCCGGTCGAGGTCGATGCCGTGGTGGTTCTGGGACGGGACCGCCGGGTCTTCGTCTCCAGCGATCCCGATACGCTGCCGATGCTGACCGAGGCCGCGAATCTCGGCGCCGACTGGCTACGGTTGAGCGATTGGCTTGTCCCGGAGACGAAATGGCCGCTGGTGCTGGAGCCGGATAACTCGAACTATCTCTACCTGGTCCTGCCGATTACCGACAACGACGCGCAACTGGGACACCTGGTGCTGCGTTATGCCAAGTCGGTGTTTCATCCCTGGTTCATCGCCACCAGTTGGCAGGCCGTGGGCATCGGCCTGCTGGTGCTGGCGATCCTGATTCCCATCAACTGGTACTGGGCCAGCCGCATGGCGGCGCCGCTGGTCGACCTGGCGCGGCGCATGGGCAGCATGCCGGAAACCGTGCCGCAACCGCTGCCGCCCGATATGTACCCGTATCACGACGAGCTCGGCCAGTTGTTCCAGGCCTACGACCGCATGGTGCTGGCGCTGCGCGACAAGGCCGCGCTGGAAAACGAAATGGTCAAGTCGGAACGGCTGGCCGCGATCGGCCAGCTCACCGCCGGCATCGCCCACGAAATCAACAACCCGCTGGCCGGGCTGATCACGGCCATCGACACGCTCAAGCTGCGGCGCGATCTCGATCCGCGCGCGCTGCGCCACCTCGACCTGATCGATCGCGGCCTGATGCAGATTCGCGATACCGTCGCCGCGCTGCTGGTGCAGACCAAGGTGCAGGCCCGACCGCTGAACCAGCACGACCTGGAGGACATTCGCACCCTGATCCAGCCGCAGATCAGCAAACGCCACATCCGGCTCGACTGGTCGGCGGCGATGCCGGATGAGTTGCCGGCGCCGGCCAGCCTGGTGCGCCAGATTCTCATCAACCTGTTGCTCAACGCCGTGCAGGCGGCGGCCGACGGCGGCCAGGTGAGTCTGTGGCTGGGGCGCAAGGACGGCTCCGAATCCTGCCTGTCGATTGTGGTCTGCAACGACGGGGCGCTCCTCGACGAAGAACGACTTGCCCATTTGTTCGAGCCATTCTCGACCACTCGCGCCGGCGGGCACGGCCTCGGGCTGTGGATGGCCTACCAGATCGTGACCCAGCTTGAAGGCCGCATTTCCGCCCGGAATATCGACGGCCGGGTCGAGTTCGTGGTCAACCTGCCTCTTGGAGAAAACTCATGCAGCACCGCATCGGCCTGATCGAGGACGATCCCATCATCGGCGAGGCGCTGTCGGAGCGGCTCGACTTCGAGGGCTTTGTCTGCGACTGGTTCCGTGATGGCAAATCCGCCCGGCGCGGCCTCGGCCAGCGCCGCTACAGCGTGGTGGTCAGCGACATCAATTTGCCGGACATCAGTGGCGAACAACTGTTCAGCGACCTGCTCGACCATGGCCTGGCCCTCGCCCCCTTCATCTTCATCACCGGCTACGGCGCCATCGATCAGGCGGTGCGTCTGCTCAAGCTGGGCGCCCAGGACTATGTCACCAAACCCTTCAACGTCGGCGAACTGATCGCCAAGATTCGCGGTTTGTGCGAGCGCCGGCAGCCGGTGGCAGACGCCGACGCCGAGCTGGGCATTTCGACTCCCATGCGACATATCGAGGCGCTGCTGCCGCGACTGGCGGCAAGCCGCAGCGCGGTGCTGATCTCCGGCGAATCCGGCGTCGGCAAGGAACGGGTGGCGCGCGAGTTGCACCGCGCCGGCGACCCGGAGGGCAAGACGCCTTTCGTCGCGGTGAATTGCGGCGCGATTCCGGAGAACCTGATCGAGTCCGAGCTGTTCGGCCACGAGAAGGGAGCGTTCACCGGGGCCGACCGCGAGCGGCGCGGCGTCTTCGAACTGGCCGACGGCGGTTCGCTGTTCCTCGACGAGATCGGCGAAATGCCGCCGACGATGCAGGTCAAGCTGCTGCGCGCGATCCAGGACCGGGCGGTGGTTCGCGTCGGCGGCGCGACGCCGCGCAAGGTGGATATCCGGCTGATGTGCGCCACGCATCACGACCTCAAGGCCATGGTGGAGAAAGGCAGCTTCCGCGAGGATCTGTATTACCGCATCCACGTCATTCACCTGCACGTGCCTCCGCTGCGCGAGCGGCAGGAGGACATTCTCTGGCTGGCGGCGCGTTTTCTCGACGAACACACAAGCAAGGGCGAAGTCCGGCGCACGCTGACGGCCGAATCCGAGCACGCCTTGACCCGCTATCCGTGGCCGGGCAACGTGCGCGAGTTGCAGCATTGCCTTGAGCGCGCCAAGGTTCTGTCGCTGACACCGTCGTTGAACGCCGAGAACCTGTTCGGCGGCGACTGGTCGCCGCCGCAAGACGATGCACTACGGCAACCGCTCAGCGATCACCTGCAGGAATGCGAGCGTGCCTACATCCGCCGTGCGCTGACCGAGTGCGGTGGCCGCATCGCGGACACCGCCGCCCTGCTCGGCATCAGCCGCAAGAATCTATGGGAAAAAATGCGCAAGCTGGAAATGGCGGAAGGCTGAAATTCAAAATCTTTCACCACGGGGAGCACGGGGGACACAGGGGAAATCAAAGCATTGCCTCACCCCGTGATCCCCGTGCCCCCCGTGGTGATCGCTTTTACGGCTTGCGTCAGGGCTTCACCGCGCGGTGGAAGCCCAGCATGCCGTAGAACACCGTATCCACCGTCACATCGACGTAGCCCAGTTCGCGCAGCACGATCGACATCTCCTCGGCGGTGTAGAACAGTTCCAGCGCGTCGATGAAATACTGCTTGAACTTGGTCGCGGCGGGACTGCTGCCGACGATGAAGCTGGTGAAATTCAGGCAGGCCTTGAGATAGGTGTAATACAGCGTTTTCACGATCGCGTTTTGCGGGCGCAGCATGTCGGAATGGTGGAAATGCCCGCCGGGCTTGAGCACCCGCAGGATTTCGCTGAACACCTCGCGCACCCGCAGGTGGCGCGAAGCGAATTGCAGCGTGACGACATCGAAATGATTGTCGGGGAAAGGCAGCTTATGCACGTCGCCGATGGTGCTCTTGATGTGGAAGCCCCGCGCGGCGGCGCGCTGCTGGCCGACGGTCTGCATCTCGGCGCTGCGATCCATGGCGTGCACGTCCAGCGTCGGCTCGCGCTTGAGCAGGGCGATGCCGATGGCGTTGGTGCCGGCGCAGACATCCAGCACTTTCTGCTTCGGCTGCAAGTCGACCGAGCGCATGAAGCGCCGCAGAAAGCTGCCCCACAGGCCCAGTGCGGCGATCTGATTACCCCGGTCGTAGTAAGGGGCGATGTCGGCGAACGCATCGTTCAGCTCCTTGCTCCAGACACCGCTGAAACGTTCTTCGCGTACCGCCTCGCGAGTGGCAAGTGAGGGTGGCGCCATTGTGGTTTTCTCCTGCGTTGGGGTTGAATCGCGTCGATCCGAGGCCGGCAAGTTAGCTCCTGCGGCGGTCGGCTGTCAAGTCCGTCGGAACGCCGGCGAAAAAGTCGATGCCGGCATTCTCGATCATTCTTGTGCGCGGGATATCCGCAGGAAATACCCCAGCACGCCCGCGCCTGCCAGCGCCAGGCTTGCCGTCGCCGCGATCCAGAAGCCGGTCGCGCCCAGCGGCGAGCCGAAGGTGTCGGTCAGGCCCAGCAGATAGCCGCCGCCCAGGCCCACTCCCCATAACGCCACGGCATAAATCGCCATCGGCGCCGTGGCGCGCTTGTAGCCGCGCAGCACCTGGGCCATGACGGCCTGCACGGCGTCGGCCAGGTGATAGAGGGCGACGATGGCGAGCAGTGTTGCGGCGGTGGCGGCGACTTGTGCGTCGGTGGTGTAGGCGCGCGTCAACGGCGCGGCGCCGAGCCAGAGCGCGGCGCCGAGGACCGCAGCGGCGGCGCAAGCGACGGCCAGACCGAGCAAACCGGCGTGTCGCGCGCGCCGACTTTCTCCGGCGCCCAGCGCCTGACCGACCACCACGCCGGTGGCGCTGCCCAGGGCGAGGGGCACCATGAAGAGGAAGACGGCGACGTTCGCCGCGATCTGGTGCGCGGCGGAGATTTCCGGGCCGAGCCGGGCGATGAACAGCGCCATGAAGGTGAAGGCGGTGACATCGACGAGGAAGGTGGCGCCCATCGGCAAACCGAGCGCCATCAACTCGCGCAGGGCGGGCAGGCGCGGCGGATCGAAGCGGGCGAAAACGCCATACGGCGCGTACCCGGCATCGCGCCGGCACCAGGCCCAGGCCAGCGCGGTCATGGTCCACGCGATGGCGGCGGAGGACCAGCCGCAGCCAGCGGCGCCCATGGCCGGGAAGCCGAAATGGCCGTACATGAAGACCCAGTTGAGCGGCGCTTTCAGGGCCAGGCCCAGCAGGTTGAAGACCATCACCGGGCGCGGCCAGCCGATGCCGGTGGTGAAGCCGAAGAAGACGCGGAAGAACAGCGCGCCCGGCGCCGCCCAGGCCATGCCATCGAGATAGGCGCGGACTTTCAGGTCGACCTCGGGCGTCAGGCGCGAAAAGTTCAGCAGGGGATCGGGATGCTTGAGGAAGACCACCCCGATCACCGACAAGGCCAGCGCCAGCCAGGCGCATTGGCGCACGTCAGCGCCGATTTGCTCGAAGCGACCGGCGCCGAAATGGTGCGACACCACCGGGGCGAGGGCCAGCAACACACCCATGGCGGTAACGAAAATCGTGGCGTAGATGCTGGCGCCGATGCCCACCGCGGCAAGATCGAGGGACGAAAGCCGACCGGCCATCAGGGTGTCGATGACGCTATTGGCCATCACCGCCGCCTGGGCGATCAGCACGGGCCAGGCGAGGTGCAACAGTTCGCGGGGAAGGGAACGTGGAGCGGTCATGCGCGCAGTCTAGCCGACGGCGCAACGCCAGCCGGGCTAGAGCATCAAGGGCTGATCCGGCAATTCGTTGGGGTTCTGGTCGCTCGCGGGGAAGTGGCGCGCCAGCAGGCTTCCGGCTTGCGCCACGGCCCGCAGCGCGCCGTTTTTCCATTCGCCGCGACGAAAGTGCGCTTCCATGTCGCGGCAGATCGCATCCCATTCGGCTTGCGCCACGCGCGCCGCGATGCCGCGGTCGGCGAGGATTTCGACGCGACGGTCGACCAGTTGCACGTAGATCAGGATGCCGGAGTTTTCCTTCGTGTCCCAGACGCGCAAGCGGGCGAACAATTTCTCGGCCCGCGCTCTGGGCGGCAGGTCGCGCCACAGCACCGACAGCGGCAAGGCGCTTTCGACGACGAAGCGCAATTCACCGCGATGCGATTTTTCGCAGACCGCGATGGCCTCGCCGATGGCCGCCCGGTCGGCGCGTGAAAAAACCCGTCGCAGCCACCAGGCCGGCAGCAACAGATGTTTCAGAAAACGCGTCAGTTTCATGTCACCAGTTCCCCGAAGCGCCGCCGCCGCCGAAGCTGCCGCCCCCGCCTGAAAAGCCGCCGCCGGACGAGGAGCCGCCAAAGCCGCCCCTGCCGCCCCTGCCGCCGCCGGAGAACAGGTTCACGAAGGAAAGCAGGAAAATCAGCACGCCGGCGCCGATGGCGAGGGCCAGCGAACCGAAGACCATGAAGCCGAGCCAGCCGCCGATGGCCGCCGCCGCGAGCGAGCCAAGCAGGCCGAACATCAGGCGCAGCACGCCGCCGGCGACGAGCGTCATGAACAGCCAGGAAGTCCAGTCCAGATGCTCGCCGCCCGCGTCTTGCCGCGCCACGGCGGGCGCCGTATCGACGACCATCGCCGCTCCGGATGCCGGCCCGCCGATGGCCTGGTCAAGCGCCTCGATGGCGGCGCGCAGGCCGCCGAAAAAATCATTCTGTTTGAAGGCCGGCGTCATGCGCTCGGCAATGATGCGTTTGGCAATCGCATCGGGAATCGCGCCTTCCAGGCCATAGCCGACCTCGATGCGCATCTTGCGGTCGTTCTTGGCGACGATGATGATGACGCCGTTGTCGATGCCCTGGTGACCGACCTTCCAGGCCTCGGCCAGACGAATGCCGAATTGCTCGATGGTCTCGGGCTGGATAGTCGGCAGCAGCAGCACGGCGATTTGCGCGCGACCCACCCTGTCGATGGCGGCCAGTTGCGCTTCGAGCCGCCCGCGCTGCGTGGCGTCGAGCGTCGCCGTCAGATCGGTGACGCGCGCCGTCAAGCCGGGCAGCGGCACCGGCTCCGCCGCCCAGCCGATGGCCGGCAGCAAGGCCAGCCAGAGCAGCGTCAGCAGAGCGGCGCAAGCGCGACGCATTTAGTAATAACCGGGAGCACCAGGAGCGGCAGTGGCGGGTGCGGCGGCGGGTGCGGCGGCGGGCTTGCCGGCCGGTGCGTCGAACTTGATCGCCGGCGGCGCCGAAATCGCCTTCTCGTCCTCGACCGTGAAGTTGGCCTTGGTCTTCCAGCCCATGACGCCGGCGGTCAGGCTGTTGGGGAAGGTGCGCACGGAGATGTTGTACTCCTGCACCGTCTTGATGTAACGGTTGCGCGCCACGGTGATGCGGTTCTCGGTGCCTTCCACCTGCGCCTGCAAGTCGCGGAAATTGGCGTCGGCCTTGAGCTGCGGATAGTTCTCGGCCACCACCAGCAGCCGCGACAGCGCACCGCCCAGATCGCCCTGCGCCTTCTGGAACTTGGCGAAGGCGGCAGGATCATTGACCAGCTCCGGCGTCGCCTTCAGCCCGGCGACATTGGCGCGCGCCTCGGTGACCCGCGTCAGCACGTCCTTCTCGTGGCTGGCATAGCCCTGCACCACGGAGACCAGATTGGGAATCAGGTCGGCGCGGCGCTTGTACTGGTTCAGCACTTCCGACCACGCGGCATTCACCGCCTCGTCGTTGATCTGGATCTGGTTGTAGCCGCAGCCGGAGAGCAGGGAAGCCGCAAGGGCCAGCACCGCGAGCAGACGCATACGCATGGGAAACCTCCATCGAATTGAGGGAACAACCGAGAATATGGCGGCGATGGGGTGCGATTGCAAGGGGCGGGTTTCTTCGCCTGTCCGTCGGCGTCGGGAGTTTGCCCCGGCATCCGGCTCGAATTGAATCCGATTGAACGAAATCCCGGCACACGCTGTCCGACGCAGTATCTGGCAGTGCGGCAACCGCCGTGTCGCTGGCGCCGACTTTCACCGCCATGATCCGATACCTGCGACTTTTTCTCACCTTGGGATTGTTGAGCTTGAACACACTGGCTACCGCCGCCGACAGCATCGTGCTCGGCATGGGCTGCTTCTGGGGCGCGGAAAAACGCATGAGCGAGCTGCCCGGCGTGGTCGATGTCGAGAGCGGCTACGCCAATGGCGACATTGCCGGAGATTATCAGGCCGTGCTCGCACTCGAAGCCGCCATCAAGCGCGGCCAGGGCAACAAGCGCAACCACGCCGAGGTGGTCAGGGTGAGCTTCGATCCGGCCAGGGTCAGCCTCGACGCCGTGCTGGCCCGCTTCTGGGAAAGCCACGACCCGACGCAGGGCAACCGCCAGGGCAACGATGTCGGCACCAACTATCGCAGCGCGATCTATACCAACAACGAGTCGCAGCAGGCCGTCGCCCTGAAAACCCGCGACACCTATCAGACGGCCCTCGGGCTGGCCGGGCGCGGCGCCATCACCACGGAGATCGCGCCACTGAAGAAATACTTCAAGGCCGAGGAATATCACCAGGATTATCTGAAGAAGAATCCCGATGGCTACTGCGGACTCGGCGGCACCGGCGTCAAGTATCCCGGCGCGACGCCCGCCAAGGCTGCGGCGCCCGTCAAGCCGCTCGACCCCAAGGCATTGAGTGCGAAGCGCCAACTGATCGTCTTCGAGGCCGAGGATTGCGCCTACTGCAAGAAGTTCAAGGCCGAGGTGCTCGACCGCTGGAAATCCGCAGTCCCGGTCGCGCGCAGCTTCAGCCCGCAGCCGCCCGCCGACTGGACGCTGGAGAAGGCGCTGTTCGCCACGCCGACCATCGTGCTGTTCGAGAACGGCAAGGAAGTCTCGCGCTTCACCGGCTATAACGGTGACCTGCCGCGCTTCTGGAAATGGCTGGGCTTCCACCTGCTCACGCCGGCGCAGCAGAAGATCGCCTTCGAGCAGGGCACCGAACGTCCCGGCACCGGCTCGCACCTGGACGAAAAGCGACCGGGTGTTTTCGTCGATCCGATTACCGGCGCGCCGCTGTTCAGGAGCGACGCCAAGTTCGACAGCGGCACCGGCTGGCCGAGCTTTTTCAATCCCGTCGCGGGCGCGCTGAGCCTGCATGAGGACAACGCGCTTGGCATGCACCGCATCGAGGTCAGGAGCGCCAGCTCCGGCATTCACCTCGGCCACGTCTTCGACGACGGCCCGCCGCCGACCGGCAAGCGCTACTGCATCAACGGCAACGTGCTGAAATTCGTGCCGGATCGATGATAAAAGGTGTCGGGCCGGGACTGAATTGAATTGGCATAGCCGTTGAAAGTCGGCGCTGGCGACGCGGCGATTCTGCTACGTCAGCAGCTTCACGTTCAAGCCGGCAACCCGCCGAAATGCGCCATCGCCGGTCAGGAACAGGTGATCGCTACCCAGTTGCAGGCAAGAAGCCGCCTGCAACGCGTCCGGCGCCTTCAAGCCGGTCTGAACGCGGATCGCCGCCGCGAGTTCGACCACGCGCTGCGTCAGTTCGATCCAGACGAGATCGTGTCGCGCAAAGAAGGCATCGTATTGCGCCAGTGTCGCGCTGTCCCCGGCCTTCATCGGTCCCACCCGGCATTCCAGCCACGACAGCCGGCTGACGGCGGCGCCCATGTCCGGGTGCTTCTTCACGACCACCACGAGTTCCTTGCGTAACCTGGTGGCGAACGGCTCGGCGCCTTCGATCAGGTAGATCAGCGCGCTGGCATCATGGAAGGCGATCACCAGTCGCGCTCGGCCTTGAGGGCAGCGTCGATCTGCGCTTTGCTGCGCGTTCCCGTCACCCGCTGATTCAGCAGCCATTGCATGGCGCTCATGCCGTCCGGAACCAATACCCGACCGTGTGCCAGCTTTTCATATTCCGCCTCGGTCAACACCACCGCCGCCGGCTTGTTGCGCTTGACGATATGCAGCGGTCCGCGACGCAACCCGTCCTCGATGGCCGCCATGCCGCGACGCTTCAATTCCGATACGGTAAGGGAATTCATATCAGTACCTGTTGGACGTTTAACGGTACTGATTATAGTACTTAATGGCTCGACTTCCTGAGCCGCCGCCTCCTTTACTTCGCTGCGCAAAGCGCCGCGCCAGCCCGCCCCGGAAGCGCCCTGGTTGTTCGTCGGACCCAAGGCACAGGCCTGTCCCGCCAAGGGCGGCGGGTGATTCGCCGCAGCGAAGTAAAGGGACGGGCGCAGCCCGCCCCGGGGGACATGAGCAGCGGCGAATCACCCGCCGCCCTTGGCGCCCGCAGACATCGAGTGCACCAGGGGTTTTGACTTCTCGGCCACCGCTTTCGATTGCATCAGGCAACGGCGAACGATGCCGTCGCCAAAGCCCATCGCCTACAATGGAAGCCCTTTTGCTTCGCCGCACCCCCGCATGACCGCCCGCCTGCGCGAGATTCCCTACAACTACACGTCGTTTTCCGACCGCGAGATCGTCATTCGCCTGTTGGGCAGAGAGGCGTGGGCGACGCTGACGGAGCTGCGCGACGAGCGCGTTACCGGGCGTTCGGCGCGGATGCTCTACGAGGTGCTGGGCGACATCTGGGTGGTGCGGCGCAACCCGTATCTGGAAGACGATCTGCTGGCCAATCGCCAGCGGCGCGAGGCGCTGGTGGAAGCCTTGCGCCATCGGTTGCGCGAGATCGAAAAGCGCCGCGACGGCAATGATCGCGTCGCGCGATTGCTGACCGCAGCCGACTCCGCGGTGCGGTCGTTCGAGCGCTGGTTCGAGGAAACGCGGACGCTGCGCAAGAAAGCCTTCAAGGCGCTGGCCCGCCACACGCGCCGCGACAACATCTGCTTCGACGGCCTGGCGCGCGTTTCGCATGTGACGGACGCCACCGACTGGCGCGTCGAGTATCCGTTTGTCGTGCTGACGCCGGACACGGAAGAGGAAATGGCGCCGCTGGTAAGCGCCTGCATCGAGCTGGGCCTGACCATCATCCCGCGCGGCGGCGGCACCGGCTACACCGGCGGTGCGATTCCGCTGGATGCGCTCTCGGTGGTGATCAACACCGAAAAGCTGATCGACCTCGGGCCGGTCGAGATCAGGCGCCTGCCCGGTACCGACACCGATTACGCCACGCTGCGCACCGGCGCCGGACTGGTCACGCGCCGCGTCATGGAGGCGGCGGAAAAAGCCGACCTGGTGTTCGCCTGCGACCCGACCTCGGCCGATGCTTCCTGCATCGGCGGCAACATCGCCATGAATGCCGGCGGCAAGAAGGCGGTGCTGTGGGGCACGGCGCTGGACAACCTGGCTTCGTGGCGCATGGTGACGCCCGACGGCAACTGGCTGGAGGTCGAACGCCTGAATCACAATTTCGGCAAAATTCACGAGCAGGAACGGGTCAGCTTTCGCCTGACGCGCTTCGACGCCACGGGCAGGAGGAAGCTGGGCGAAGAACTGCTGGAGGTGTCCGGCAAGCAGTTTCGCAAGCAGGGCCTGGGCAAGGATGTCACCGACAAGTTCCTCGCCGGCGTGCCGGGGGTGCAGAAGGAAGGCACCGACGGCCTGATCACGTCGGCGGTGTGGGTGCTGCATCGCATGCCGCCGGTGACGCGCACCGTCTGCCTCGAATTTTTCGGTCGCGTAACGGACGCCGTGCCGTCCATCGTCGACATCGCCGATTATTTCAAGCCGGGCGGCGCCGGGCTGGCGGCGGGCGTGCGGCTGGCCGGCCTGGAACATCTCGACGAACGCTACGTGCGCGCCGTCGGCTACGCGACCAAGGCCAAACAGCATGGCCGGCCGAAGATGGTGCTGATCGGCGACATAGTCGGCGCTGACGAGACGGCGGTAATGGCTGCGGCATCGGCAGTGGTGCGCCTGGCAGGCGCGCGCGGCGGCGAGGGCTTCATCGCCGTCTCGCCCGAGACGCGCAAGACCTTCTGGCTCGACCGCGCCCGCACCGCCGCCATCTCGAAGCACACCAACGCCTTCAAGGTCAATGAAGACGTGGTGATCCCGCTGCCGCGCATGGGCGATTATTGCGATGGCATCGAGCGGATCAACATCGAACTGTCGCTGGCCAACAAGATCGAACTGGCCGACGCCCTGACCGGCTTCCTGCAAGGCGAATTGCCGCTGCATGCGGATGACGCCGCGCTCGACCATGAATTGCTGCTCGGTGATCGCCGCGAGCAGGCGCTGGAACTCATTGCCACGGTGCGCGCCGGGTGGCAGGCGCTGCTCGACAATCTCGATCAACATTTCCGCGAGTTGCAGGATTACCGCCTGCGAGTCTCGTGGAAAACCGAACTCAAGGCGCCGCTGGTCGCCATTTTCGACGGCAACGCCTTCCGCCCGGTGCTGCTGGGAATCGAGAGCGTTCACCAGGAGGTGCTGCGCGGTCGCGTCTTCGTCGCCCTGCACATGCATGCCGGCGACGGCAATGTGCATACCAACATTCCGGTGAATTCGGATCACTACGCCATGCTGCAAACCGCCTACCGGGTGGTGACGCGGATCATGGCGCTGGCAAAAAGCCTGGGCGGCGTGATTTCCGGCGAACATGGCATCGGCATCACCAAGCTGGAGTTTCTCGACGCCGAGGAGATTCGCCCGTTCCGCGATTACAAGCGCAGGATCGATCCCGAGGGGCGCTTCAATCGCGGCAAGCTGATGGCCGACTCAAACCTGTCCAACGCCTATACGCCGTCTTTCGCGCTGCTTGGCGTCGAGTCGCTCATCATGGAGCAATCCGATATTGGAAAAATCGCGGCGGACATAAAGAGTTGCCTGCGCTGCGGCAAGTGCAAGCCGGTCTGCTCCACCCACGTGCCGCGCGCCAACCTGCTCTACAGCCCGCGCAACAAGATCCTCGGCGCGTCCTTGCTGATCGAGGCCTTTCTTTACGAGGAACAGACCCGGCGCGGCATTTCACTGCGGCACTTCGACGAGTTTTCCGATGTCGCCGACCACTGCACCGTTTGCCACAAGTGCGTGACCCCTTGCCCGGTGGATATCGATTTCGGCGATGCCTCGGTGGCGATGCGCAACCTGCTGCGCCGCCAGGGCCGGAAGAAATTCAATCCGGGCACGGCGGCGGCGATGGCCTTCCTCAACGCCACCGACCCGGCGACCATCAAGCTGCTGCGCGCCGGCATGATCCAGTTCGGCTACAAGGCCCAGCGTCTGGGCCATGCGCTGGCCAGGTCGCTCGGCCTGATCCAGGGCAGCGTGAAACATCCGCCGGCGACGCTGGGGCGCGCCGACATCACGTCGCGGGTGATCCACTTTCTCAACAAGCCGCTGCCGCAGCATGTGCCGCTGCGCACGGCGCGCGCCCTGCTCGACATCGAGGACGACAGCCTGATCCCGGTGATCCGCGATCCACGACGGGCCAATGAAGAATCCGAGGCGGTGTTCTACTTCCCCGGCTGCGGTTCGGAGCGCTTGTTCTCGCAGGTCGGACTCGCCGCGCAAGCCATGCTCTGGCACGCCGGGGCCACCACGGTGCTGCCGCCCGGCTACCTGTGCTGCGGCTATCCGCAGACCTCCAGCGGCTTTGATGCCAAGGGGCAAGCCATCACCACGGCCAACCGCGTGCTGTTCCATCGCGTCGCCAATACGCTTAACTATCTCGACATCAAGACCGTCGTGGTCTCCTGCGGCACCTGCATGGACCAGTTGCTGAAATACGAATTCGGCAAGATTTTCCCCGGCTGCCGGCTGCTGGATATTCACGAATGGCTCTATGAGAAGGGCATCAAGCTCGATGGCACGAGCGACGCCGGGTACATGTATCACGATCCCTGCCACACGCCGATGAAGCACCATTCCGGCATCAAGGTCGCCAATGCCCTGATGGGCCGCCGCGTCGACCCGAGCGATCGCTGCTGCGGCGAGTCCGGTACGCTGGCCGTGACGCGGCCCGACGTATCGACCCAGATCCGCTTTCGCAAGCAGGAGGAAATCGAGAAGGGCGCCGCCCGCTTGCGCGAGGCGGCGAAAGTCGGCGCTGGCGCGCTCTGCGTACCTGGGATTCCGCTTCGCGGGCAGGTAACGGCGGTGAAGATTCTCACCTCCTGCCCGTCCTGCCTGCAAGGCCTGTCGCGTTACGAGAATGATGCCGCCATTGCCGCCGACTACATCGTGGTCGAAATGGCCAGGGCGATTCTGGGTCCCGACTGGATGCAGGACTACGTTCGCGCCGTCAACGGCGGCGGCATCGAGCGGGTATTGCTGTAGGCGATGGCAGCCTTGTGCCGGTCATGCCGCCGTGTCCCGCTGGCACACCGCGCCGAATTGGCGCTATGCTTGCCCGATGATGACAATCGAAGATTGCGAACTTTGTGCCGGTCCAGGCGGCGATCTGCTCTGGGAGGACGGTGTTTGCCGCGTGGTGCGGGTAACGGATGCCACGGGCGAGGCGTTCCCCGGCTATTGCCGGGTGATCCTGAATCGGCACGTTGCCGAAATGAGCGCCCTTACCGCCAGCGACGTCCGCCATGTCATGAACGTCGTGTTCGCCACCGAGCGTGCTTTGCGCCAGGTGGTCCAGCCCGACAAGATCAACCTCGCCAGCCTCGGCAATGTCGTGCCGCATCTGCACTGGCATGTGATTCCGCGCTGGCGGGACGACAGCCATTTCCCCTCGCCGATATGGGCCGCCGCGCAGCGCCCCGCAGTGCTTCGCCCCATTCCAGCCAGGGCCAGTCTTCTGCACGCCCTGACCGCCGAACTTTCGACCGGGAATGAATAGCCATGAACTTTGATCTGCCCGCCACCGGAACCGACCCGAGTCCCGCCTTCCGCAATGCGATTGCCTGCCAGGACTGGCTGGCCACCGTGCCCCTGGCGAACGCCGTGCAGGCGCAATCGATGTTTTTGCGTCAGCTCGGTTTGCTGCACCGGTTTGACCTGCCACCGACCGAGCGCTTCGCCGTCCTTGAAACCCTGCGCGGCCCGGTGAGCGACGTGCAGGGCGATGCGGCAAATAAGTTCGCCGCCAGGCCCCTGCCGTTCGCGCCGCACGAACAGGCCGCGCTGGATAGCACGCTGGCGGTATGGCACATGCTGGCACTCGGCTATCTGCGGTGTTTCGATGCCCAGTGCGGCGGCAATGACGGCGTTTCTTCGCCATCCGCGATGCTGGCCCAGCGCGCGCTGCTGGCAAGCAAACCCGATCTGGCCGCCAAGGCCGCCGTCATGGCCCAGCGGGCGCTGTCGGTATTCGCCGACTGGCTGGTCGATCTGTGTCGCGGCGAGCAGTTGGCGGACGCCCCCTACTGGAAAAAGCTCCATCAAGTCCTGCTGGCTGCAGAAACCCTCGGCATCGCCGCGCGTGCCGTGAATGACCCGGTGCGTCACGGCGGCGCGCAGACCAGTGCGCTGGCCGCCTACGCCGAATGCAACTTGTTGAGCGCCGCCAGCCCCTATGAGCTCCCGGCGCGTCATATGGCGTGGGTTGCGCGCTGGGCGAGACGCTGGGGCGCCAAACTGGCGCTGCTGAAGACACCGCCGGAAGATATTCACAACCGCGCCGTGCCGCTGTGGGTTGACCTTGAATCGGATCGTCCGGCAAGCTATACGCCGAAGCCATCGAGCGGCAGTCGCTGGCTGGAAACCACCGAGCTCCGAAAGAGCCTGCTTGCCCGTATCGCCCTGCTGGACAAAGGCCGGGCTCCCGCCGAGCTTCAACTCGGCGACGATGTCACTCAGCCGGCGGCGGGCCAACTGTTGCAACGAGTCCTGCAACGCTGGTGCAAGGGCGGCGCGCCGCGAACGCAGGAGCGGCACACGGCAAGCGGTAGCTGCGACCTTGTTGCCGGCTTCGACGCCGTGCATTACCACCTCTCCGGCAAGGCCTTTCGCGCCCCCTCCCGTGACGATGCGACGCTGCGCCGCGAACGCGAGGAATTCGAGACTTTCGGCGACCGCAGCCATCGCGTGGAAAGTGCCGGCAACGAAGACAAGTCGCACATCGAAAGCTGGCGGGTGATGGATGACTGGCGTCTGCTCGACGAGTCGACCACCGGCCTGCGCATCGCGCGGCCGCTCAAGGAGGGGGTGCGTATTGGCGCCGGACTGTTGATTGCCGTCAAGATAAAAGACAGCCTGCGTTTCACGTTGGGCAACATACGCTGGGCGCTGCGCGAAGGCGAGGACTCGCTTGCGGCGGGCATCCAGATGTTTCCCGGCGAGCCTCGCCCGGTGGCCGTTCGCATCGTGGAGTCGGGTGCGGCGGGCGGCGCCTGGCGGCAGGCCTTCCTGTTGCCGGAGATTGCGGCCCTCAAGGAGTCGGCAAGCGTGGTGGTTCCCGCCGGCACCTTCCGCATCGATCGCCGCATTGAGATAATGGTCGATCAGCAAGCGAAGACCCTCAGGCTGTTCCGCGTCCTTGATCGGGGCACCGAATTCGAGCGCTGCAATTTTTACGACTGAACCTGAAACCCCCGCTCATCACTGTCAGGAAATCATGAATAAGCGCACGCTCGTCATACTGGCTGTCGGTCTTTCCCAGGCGCTGTGCGCCCATGCGAATACCGACAAGGAAGTGGCGCAACTCCTGTCATTGAGCCTCGAAGATCTGATGGCGACAAGAGTCACCATCTCCACCAATACCAAACAGGCGCTTTCCTGGGCGCCGTCCGTGGTCTCGGTCATTACGACGGAAGACATCAAGGCCACCGGCGCGACCAATGTCACGGAGATTCTGCATAGCGTGCCTGGCATTTACATCAAGACCAACCTGTTCGGCTTCAAGCCACAGGTGACGTTTCGGGGCGCTGGGGCCAGCCACACGCTGCTGATGGTGAATGGCGCGCCCATGAGGGACCTGGTCTGGTCTTCCAGCATTTTCTGGAGGGGGCTGCCGACGAACATGATCGAGAGGGTCGAGGTCATCCGCGGTCCCGGCTCAGCCCTGTTCGGCTCGGACGCCTCCGCCGGCGTGATCAATGTCATCACCAAGGCCGCGGGGAAGATCGAACAATCCGAGGCGGGCATGCGCGCAGGCGATTTCGATACGCAAGCGGGCTGGATGCAGCACGGGGGAACCTGGAACGGTTTCGATATCGGCTTTACGGCGGAACTGTCGCACACCGATGGACACAACCCGTTCATCGAGAACGGCACCGCCGCTTCGTTCGCCCCCGGCCACGCCCGCTACGGCTACGACAATCAGGATATCCGCTTCTCCATGGCCAGGGGCAACTGGCACCTGCATGCCGACTACATGCACCACGGCAACGTCAAAACCGGGCTGTCGGGCGGCGGTTTGCTGGATCCGCGGACCACGGGAAGCGACAACCGGCTCAACATCGACCTGTTTTACAACAACGAAGCGTTTGCCAGGAACTGGGGCCTGAATGCGGAACTGCGCTATACCTACCTCGACTACACATCGGGCGACGGGTTCCAGGAAAGCCCCCCGACCGGCGCCTATCCCGACGGGAAACTCAATCTACAGCGATCAGCCGAGCGCCGGCTGGGTTTCGAGGTCAGCGGCCTGTATACCGGCGCCCGATATCATGCCATCCGCGTTGGCGGAGGATATGTCAACCAGGATTTGTATGCCGTCGAGCATTTTGTCAATTTCGGCAAGGGGCCGGACGGAACTACACTGCCGGACGGGGGGCCACTGGTGAATCTTTCGGGCTCTCCCTATGCTTTCGCGCCGGAAAAGGCCCGTCAGACGAGCTACCTGTTCCTTCAGGATGCATGGATGCTCGCGCCCGACTGGGAACTGACCGCCGGGGCGCGTTATGACCATTACTCCGACTTCGGCGGCGCGCTGAATCCGCGCCTGGCGCTGGTCTGGCAAGGCACGGACAAGCTCACCACCAAGCTGATGTACGGCCAAGCATTCCGCGCACCCTCCTATCTGGAGCTTTATTCCCTGACCGCCGCCACCAGCCCCAATCCCAATCTCGCCCCGGAACGATCCAAGACCTGGGACCTGGCAGTCTCTTACCTGGCCTCGCGGGATTTGAAGCTGGGCCTCAATTTTTTCCATTTCGCCCAGACCAACCTCATCGCCGGCGATTCGTCGAACGTATTCCAGAATATCGGCAGCAACACGTCTCGCGGCGTTGAACTGGAGGCCATGTGGCAAGCCACGAAAACACTGAGGGTTTCCGGCAACCTGACCCATCGCAAGGACATCAGTACCACCTTCACCTCCGTACCCAAGCAAAAGGCCTACCTGCGCACGGACTGGGCATTCCTGCCCAATTGGCACTGGAACGTCCAGGCCAACTGGATCGACAGGATATCGCTCCCGCTTGGCGATCCCCGTTCACCAATGGGCGCGTATACGTTGGTGGACACCACGATTCGTTACTCCCATCGCCGGAATTGGGAGTTTGCCGCTTCCATACGCAATCTGTTCGATGTGGATGCGCGGGAATACACCAGTAGCAAGCTTCCCAATAATCTGCCGCTGGCCGGGCGCAATGTATATGGAGAAATACGGTACAAGTTTTAGCCGTTCCATGCCAGGTAACTGGATAATGCCCTTTCGACAGAATCAAGTGACGACGAAGTTATCGGTCCGCGTCAGCCTCCGGCCACTCACCGGCAGCACGTTCAGCGCATGACGCCAAAGCGCGCTCTCCTGTTTCTGATCGTGCTGCTGGCGCCAATGACAACGGCGTGGCTGCCCGTTTTCGCGGCCGAAACGGCCTCGGAACAGTCGGTACGCGCGGCCCTGATATTCAACTTCATAAAATTTACCGAGTGGCCAAGCGCGGCGGCGGGCGAACCCCGACTGCGGATATGTATCGCCTCGAACGATCCGATGCAAATTGCCGCGATCGAAGCCCTGAACGAACGCCAGGTTCGCGGCAAACCCTTGGTGGTGGCGCGTTTCCAGCACCACGCCGATTGCAACGTGATCTACGTCGACTCGCGCCAGCGCTGGAACGCGATTTCGGAGCAGCACCCCAAGGGACACGCCCTGACCATCGGCGGCTACGCCGGTTTCGTGGCGAATGGCGGCATGATCGAAATCTCGTTGCAGGAAGGCAACGCGCGCTTCGACATCAATCTGCCCGAAGCGAAACGCGCCGGGCTGCGTATTTACCCACAACTGCTGCGGCTGGCGCGCCGCATCCTGGAATAGATCGACATGCAGCGACTGCGCCCCTATTTCGATCGCCACTCCATCCGCTTTCGCTTATTCCGATTGGTCGTGGTGGTCGCCACCACCGTGCTGGTTTTTTCCATGGCCGGCGGGGCGTTGTTCGAATGGAATAACCAGCAACAGCGGCTCGAACAATCGTTGTCTACCATGGCGCAGGCCACCGGCGCCGCGGCCAGCGCGGCCGTTGCCTTTCACGACAGCCGGGCGGCCAACGAAGCGCTGCGCATACTGATCGAGCGAAAGGAAATCGAGGCGGTCGCGCTTTACCCGCTCACCGGCTATCGTCTGGCCAGCTTCGGCGGTAACGCCGAACCGCCGAACACCGCCGAAGGCCAGCGCGAACACCTGCCAAGTTTCAGTCTGTTCTCGCCATCGACCACAATTTTTCAGCCGATCTGGCTCGACGACGCGCCCATCGGCTACATCTTCATCCGCGCCAGCCTGCGGGATTACCGCCGTACCTTTCTGCTGCAGGCCGCCTTGGCGATAGGCGCCAACCTGCTGGGACTTCTGCTGGCAATAGGGTTTGGTCTGCGCCTCCTCGACAGCATTCTCAAGCCCGTGAGGGAACTTGCCGACACATCGCGACAAGTGCGCGAGGACAAGAACTTCTCGCTGCGGGCCACGCCGCCCGCCGCGCGCGCGAACCACGATGAAGTCGACGAATTGGTCGTCAGCTTCAATGCAATGCTGGCCGAAATCGAAAAGCGCGAGCACGATTTGGCCGGCTATCAAAACAATCTGGAACGCATGGTGCAGGAGCGAACGGAAGCGCTGCTCGCCGCCAACCGGGAACTGCATGCGGCCAAGCAGACCGCCGAGACCGCAACGGTGGCCAAGTCGCGCTTCCTTGCCGCCGCCAGCCACGATCTGCGGCAACCGATACAGGCCATCAACCTGTTCCAGAACGCCTTGAACAGGACGGGGCTGACCGAAGAACAGGAACGCATCTGCAAATACCTGTCGCTATCGGCCCAAAACCTCGGGGATCTTCTGGATACCTTGCTCGATATCTCGAAACTCGACGCCGGAGCCATTATGGCAACACCCCAGGTCATCGATGTTCATGATCTTCTCAGCAACATCGATGCCGAGTTTGGCCCCATTGCGTCGGCAAAGTCCCTGCGCTTCAAACTCTATTTTCCGTCCGGCGAGATGGCTTTGTTTGCCGACGGCAAATTGCTTCAGAGTTTGCTGAGAAATATCGTTGGCAATGCGATCAAGTACACCGAGCGGGGAGGTATCCTGGTTGCCATCCGCCGACACGGCAATCACGCAATCATTCAGGTCTGGGATACCGGCATCGGCATCGCGGCGGAACACACCGATACGATCTTTGAGGAATATTTCCAGGTCGCCAATCCGGAACGGGACAAGGCGAAGGGTCTGGGGCTCGGCCTTTCCATCGTCAAACGCCAGGCCAAATTGCTGGCGACGGAAATTGTCTGCCGTTCCCGCCTCGGCAGAGGGAGCGTCTTTGAGTTCCGCCTGCCGCTCGCGGACAAGCCGCTGAACGATGAACCCGTACCGATTGAAGCGGAGACCGTTCCGCTTCCACGGAACAAGCGGCCTTGATCTGGCCAGGTCCCGCTATCAACTTGGCGAATTGGCTTCGAGTAGAGCGGCCAGTTTCGCGTCGTATTCAAGTATATGGCTGCGAATCCAGTCGGAAATGAAGGTGTCCAAAGTTCTTAGGCCTGTTACCGGATGGCGAACATTGATTGGGGCCACCGACTGGTTGTATCGGGTAGAAAAGTGAACGTGTTCACGCCGATGCGCCGCGCAATGCTCTCTCGTCGATCGATTGCGTGGCAACGCTTTCATCAGATCGTCTTCGCGCTGGAAATGTTCAAGCATCCGCACCATTATTTCGTGGCCGATTTCAATCAGCGAATCGAAGCAGAGTTCTGGTTTTCCCTCCGGGCATTTATCGCAATCGCATTCCATGGTCGGCGGGTTTCCACAGACAATCCCCACTCTCGCAATCAGCCGGGCGAGCGCGTGGTGGTCCTCATCGATCACTGGCTTGCACACATCGCCATCGCCGATAGCGGAACACTCTTCAGTGTGCATGGTTTCCCCCTGCGCCTCAGCAGGCAAACCGGGGATGCCTTGGACAATTGAGGCAATGATCGTCGCCGTTATCAATAAGGTCGGCAATGCACTTGCCAATCATCTCCTGATATGCGCGGTCAAACGCGTCCCTGAACTTTGCCGAATGCTCATGCAAATAAGCCGCGATCTGAACCTGAAGGCATTGCTCCGACTTTGCCGCACCGTTGCGTTTGTATCTTTCCCACAAGAACTCGTCGAGCAACAAGCCGCTCTTCCGAATTTTCTCGGTGTAGCCCAACGCCGCATAAAATTCATTGGCGTTACCGACGCGGTGATACACCTCGCCATCCGCCAATATGCATCCATAATGCGATTTGCGGATGTCCGACAGGTTGTATCTGAACGTGGGAATCGCGGCCAAAGGCGCCGCCGCGGCGCCAGGGCGCGACTCCGCCGCCATCTCGTCCGCACCGGTTGACTCTGACGAACATTCCATCCTGCATACTCCAAGCAAAGTCTGTTGTTGTTTTCGGAGCCAGTATTCGCTCTCGAATAACCATAGTCAACAACTTGAACTTGTTGTATTTACAACGAATATATCTTTAGTACTACGCGCCGAAGAGTAGTGGTCCGCCAAGGCTGCGTTGCAGCGCCTCTCGTCGCGCCGAGCGGTCTTGCCGGTAAAACTCGCTCTTCAACCACCTTTGCGGTTGTGCGTCCAATTCACCGCTGACGGCTTCACGACTGAACCCGGTGCGGCGGGAACACCGCGCTGAATACCGAACCCTGACCGAATTCGCTTTCGACCTGGAGCGCCGCCTGATGGCGCTCCAGCACATGCTTGACGATGGCCAGACCAAGTCCGGTGCCGCCGGCCTCACGCGAGCGACCGCGATCCACCCGGTAGAAGCGTTCGGTGAGGCGCGGCAGGTGTTGCGGGGCGATGCCGATGCCGCTGTCGCGCACTGAAAACCGCCCGCCACCCGAGGCCTCCGCATTCCAGCGCAGCACGATCTCGCCGCAGTCCGGGGTGTAGCGCACCGCGTTTCCAGCCAGATTGGAAAAGGCCGAGCGCAGTTCGCGGGCGCTGCCCAGCAAGCCACGCGGCCCCGTGTTTTCAAGCGTGATGCGATGCCGCCCGGCGGACAGGGCTTGCACTTCCTGGTGGATATCGGTCAACAGGGCAGTCGCGTCTATCGGGTCTTCCAGCGGCGGCGGCGAATCCGTTTCCAGCGATGAAAGCGTCAGCAGATCGTCAATCAACTGCTGCATGCGCAAGGCTTGCGCGGCGGCGGTTTGCAGATACTGCGCAATTTCCTGTGGCGGCGTGTCGTTCAGCGCATCCAGCGCGGTTTCGACAAAACCCAGCGTCACCGTCAACGGCGTCTTCAGCTCATGCGAGACATTGGCGACGAAATCGCGGCGCATGGTGGCAAGCCTCTGCAACTGCGTCACGTCGCGCACCAGCAGCAAGGTGCGTCCCGCCGCGAAAGGCGCGGCCTGAAGCTGCAAGCTGCGCCCCGGATTGCGCTGCGTACGCAGCTCCAGCGGCGCGCCGCGATGATCGGGGCTATCGAGATAGGCAAGGAATTCCGGTTCGCGCAGCAGGTGCGTGATGCGGCTGCCGGTATCGACCGCTGCCTTGAGCCCGAGACAGGCTTCGGCCTGCAAGTTCATCCACTCGATGGCGCGGCGCCCGTCGAGGATCACCACGCCGTCGGGCAGGGCCTCGGCGGCGCGGCGGAAACGGTCCAGTTCCTGGGTGGCCTGTTCGCTTTCGGCGCTGGCCAGCCGTCCTCGCCTATGCAAGGCCTCGAAGACCGCGCCCCAGGCGCCGCTGGCGCTCGGCGTCGGCGTGCCCAAAGGACAACGCGCCCATTGAATCAGCCGCAGCACCAACCAGAGCTGACGCAGAAAAAAGAAAGCGGCGGCGCTCAACGCCATCAGCCCCGCGCCGCGTTCGCCGCCCACGAACCAGCCGGCCAGAGTCGCCAGAGCCGTCAAGGCGATGGCCGTCAGCAGTTCGGCCAGTACCGCGTTCATGCCGCCGAAATCCGGTAGCCGCTGCCGCGCACCGTCTGGATCAGCGCGTCGTGCCCGCTGGCTTCAAGCGCGGCACGCAGGCGGCGGATATGCACATCCACCGTCCGCTCTTCGACAAAAACGTGATCACCCCAGACCTGATCGAGCAATTGCGAGCGACCATGCACCCGCTCCGGGTGAGTCATCAGAAAATGCAGCAGACGGAATTCAGTGGGGCCCAGGCTGAGTTCGGCGCCGCCCGCCGTGATGCGATGGGTCGCCGGATCCAGCCGCAAGCCGCCGAGTTCGATCACATCGTCGGTGGTCTGCGGCGCGTGCCGGCGCAAAACCGCCTTGATCCGCGCCACCAGTTCACGCGGACTGAAGGGCTTGGTCACGTAATCGTCGGCGCCGAGTTCCAGGCCTTCGATCTTGTCGCGCTCTTCGGCCCGCGCGGTGAGCATGATGATCGGCAGCGACCGGGTGCGCGCCTCGCTGCGCAACAGGCGCGCGAAGTCGACGCCGCTCATCCCCGGCAGCATCCAGTCGAGCAGCACCAGATCGGGCAGCGCCTCCTGAACCAGCCGCCGCGCGGTTTCGGCGTCCGCCGCCAGTTGCACGAGATGGCCGGCGCGACGCAAGTTAACCTCGATCAGCGACTGGATCGCCGGCTCGTCTTCAACTACCAGTATGGTTGCGGGCATGGGCTCTTCGAGTTGGAAAACCGAGGTTAACGTGAAACAACTCGTTCGGAGCGACTGATGATAGTCGAGCGAAGCGAGCTGACCAGGAACCCCCCGTGAGGGGGGATGGGAGGGGCGGGCCTTCAATTCGCCTTTCGCGTGTTTCATCTTCTGCGGGTGGAGCTTGCTGCCATGAGCGTTAGTCTATTGCGGCTTGATGACGGTTCCGTGACATCGATCCGAGCCGCCGCGTGCGCTATGATAGCCGGCCCAATAAAGGAGTTGCCACCATGTCCGGTCTCGACCGAAAAACCCCGATTCCCACCGAGATCACGCTGCACAAGAAATCCCGCACGCTCGAAATCACGTTCGACGACGGCAGCCACTATCAACTGCCCGTCGAGTTCCTCCGCGTCTGTAGCCCCTCCGCCGAGGTTCGCGGCCATGGGCCGGGGCAGGAGACGCTGCAAACCGGCAAGCGCAACGTCGAGATTACCGCTCTCGATCCGGTCGGCAACTATGCCGTCAAGCCGACCTTTTCAGACGGCCATGATAGCGGGATTTACTCGTGGGACTGGCTGTACCATCTTGGCGCCAACCACGATGCGCTGTGGGCCGAATATCTTGAGCGACTTGAAAAAGCCGGCGCCAGCCGCGATATAGACCTGAGCACGAAGCTGCCCAAGCAGGGCGGCTGCGGCAGCCATTAAGCCAATGACCCAGACCCATTTCGGTTTTGAAACTGTCGACGAAGGCGAGAAAGCGCAGCGCGTGGCGGGCGTTTTTTCGTCGGTAGCGAAGAAATACGACGTGATGAACGATCTCATGTCGATGGGACTGCATCGCCTGTGGAAGAGGTTCGCCATCGAGATTGCGGCGCCGCGCCGGGGCGAGCGCGTGCTTGATGTCGCCGGCGGCACCGCCGACCTGTCGTCGGCCTTCGCCCGCCGCGTCGGCGCGTTCGACGAGACTGGCGGCGAGGTCTGGCTTACCGACATCAACAATGCCATGCTCGGCGTCGGTCGCGACCGGCTGCTCGATGAAGGCGTGCTGGCGCCGGTGGCGCAGTGCGACGGGGAAAAACTGCCTTTCCCCGACAATCACTTCGACATCGTCACGGTGGCCTTCGGCCTGCGCAACATGACGCACAAGGACCGGGCGCTGGCGGAAATGCACCGCGTGCTGCGGCCCGGCGGACGCCTGCTGGTGCTTGAATTTTCCAAAGTGTGGAAACCGCTGGAAAAGGTCTACGATGCCTGTTCGTTCAAGCTGTTGCCCTGGCTGGGCGAGAAAATCGTCGGCGATGCCGAGTCCTACCGCTACCTCGCCGAATCGATCCGCATGCATCCGGATCAGGCCGCGCTCAAGTCCATGATGGAACAAGCGGGGCTGGAACGGGTCGAAGTCTTCAATATGACAGCCGGCGTCGTCGCGCTGCATCGTGGTTACAAGTTCTGACAGGAGAAAGTGTTTATGAAGAAATTAGCGATTGCCGTCTTTGCCGCCGTGCTTGGACTGGGTCTGATGGTTCCCGAGGCCGAAGCCGCCCGTCTCGGCGGTGGCAGGTCGTTCGGCATGCAGCGCCAGGCGCGGCCCGCACCGACGGCGCCGACCACGGCCGGCAAACCGGCTGCTGCTCCGGCGGCGGCTACGGCCCCCGCCGCCGCCGCAAAACCGGCGGGCATGAGCCGCTTCCTCGGGCCTCTGGCCGGCCTCGCCGCCGGTCTGGGCATCGCCGCCCTGCTGTCGCACTTCGGCATGGGTGAAGGCATGGCCAACATGCTGCTGATCCTGGCGCTGGTCGGAGTTGCGTTTTTTGTCGTGCGCTGGCTGATGAGCAAGCGCGCTCCCGCCTCCGGCATGCAGTACGCCGGCGCGGACAATGTTCGACCGGCAAACTTCAATCCGGCGCCCGCTCAATTCGAGGCCGCAGGAGTTCCCGGAGGGACGCACAGCGCTGGCGCTACGGCGGCAGGTGCTGTCGCCGCCGCTGCCGCGAACATTCCCGCCGATTTCGACGTGGAGGGTTTCGTCCGGCAGGCCAAGCTCAGCTTCGTCCGCTTGCAGGCAGCCAATGATCGCGGCGACATAAACGACATTCGCGAATTCACCACGCCCGAGATGTTCGCCGAAATCAAGATGCAGCTTCAGGAACGCGGCGGTCGCGCCCAGGAAACCGATGTCATGCAGTTGAACGCCGAGCTGCTTGAAGTGGTCACCGAAGACAATCGCCACATCGCCAGCGTGCATTTCTCCGGCCAGTTGCGCGAAGAAGCCAACGCCGCGCCGGAAGCCTTCAGCGAAATCTGGCATCTGGTCAAGCCGACCGATGGCAGTCGTGGCTGGAATGTAGCCGGCATTCAGCAGGCTTGATTTTTCGCATGCAAGCCCTGCCCGCGCCGCTGCTGGCGGCGATCAATCACCTGCTCGGGCAGGCCGCTTGGGCGCGCGAAAAGCTCATGCCGTATGCCGGGCATGCCGCACAGATCAAGCTGCCGCCTTTCGAGGCGGCTTTTTTGATTGGCAAGGATGGCTGCATTGCCGCGCCCGAGCCTGTAACCGGGGCCGAAATCGAACCGGAAGTCAGCATTTCGCTGCCGGCGGCAACGCCCTTGCTGGCCCTGCAAGGCAAGGATGCCGTGATGCGCGCGGCACGCATCGAGGGTTCCGCCGAATTCGCCGAGGCGCTGGGCTTTGTGATTCGCAACCTGCGCTGGGATGCCGAAGAAGACCTGTCCAAAATCGTCGGCGACATCGCGGCGCACCGCATCGTCGCCGGCGCGCACGAACTTGCCGGCTGGCAGCGACGAGCCGCCTTGAACCTCGCCGAAAATCTCGCCGAATACTTCACCGAGGAGCAGCCCCTGATCGCGCGCCGTGCCGCCATCGCCGACTTTTCGACCGAAGTCGCCCTCCTGCGCGACGACGCGGCACGACTGGAGAAACGGCTGGAGAAACTTTCGGCTGCCTGACCTTGCGGCTCAGGCCGCGATGGCGATGCGGTAGCCCGCGGGCCGGGCGGCGGCAAGCGCCAACATCCGCTCGTAGATTTCCGCCGGCGGTGTTCCCTTGGCTTTTTCAAGCTCGTACACGGCGATGCGCGTCATGCGGGCCTGTTCCATCTCGGACTGGATTTTCGGAATGTTGGCCGCGTTGCTCGCCGGTGAAGTTCCGCTGACGTACAGGGATGTCGCCAAATCGCTGTAGGCGGCAGGCGGCGCGATGATGACCTCGCGGCGATAGGCCATCTCGTGGGCCATTCTCGCGGCAAGTTCCGCATCCGCGCGGACGGCGCTGAGATTTTCCGCCTGTTCTGCTTCGAGTTCCCCGGCACGCTGCAATTGGCGCACGCCTTCGGCGCTGATGCTGACGCGGTCTGTCGATGACGACGACTCGATCGGTTCCGCGACCGCTTTGCCTGGCGGCAAGGAAGGGGAAATACTTGCCGGCGTGGCGGCAGATTGTGGTCCAAACGAATCCAGAGACCGCGCCAAATCCACCAGACTGACCATCGAACACCCCGCAACACACAAGTGTCCGATGCATTGCAAACATCAGGCCAGCACGCCTACATGGGCGACGTCATTCCCTCGGGCGGTCGCTCTCCGCGCTTGCCCCCAGCGCCTTGAAAAAACTCGCCGCCGTCGATAGCCACTGCCGCCGTACCGCCAGCGCCGACTGTTGCGCGGCGAAGTGTTCGCGCTGGGCGTCGAGCAGTTCGAGGTGGCTGGAAACGCCGGCCTTGTAGCGCGCCTCGACCAGCATCAGGCGTCGGCTCTGCGCCGTGACGTTGTCTTCCTGCGCCTGCAACTGCTCGGCGAGCTGACTGCGCGCGGCGAGCAGATCGGCGATTTCGCGGAACGCCTGCTGGATGGCCTTTTCATACTCGGCCACGGCGATGTTCTTGCGCGCCTTGGCCAGATCGACATTGTCGCTGCTTCGACCGGCATCGAACAGCGGCAGACGCAAGGCCGGGACGAAACTCCAGGCGCCGCTGCCGCCACTGAACAATCCCGAAAGTCCGGCACTGGCGGTGCCGGCGGCGGCCGTCAGGACGATCTTCGGCAGGAAAGCGGCGCGCGCGACGCCGATGTTGGCATTGGCGGCGATCAGCTTCTGCTCGGCGGCGAGCACATCGGGACGGGCCAGCAGGATTTCGCTCGGCAAACCCACCGGCAGAGCCACGGTCACGGCGGCGATCAGGCCGGGCTGCGCCAGTTTACCGCCGTCCGCCGACGGCGGCGCAGCGCCGACCAGCAGGCGCAAGGCGTTCTCCACGGCGGCATGGCTGCGCGCCAGGCTGGCGGCTTCGGCGCGTGCGTTCTGGAAAGCGCCGTCGGCTTGCAGATAGTCGAGATCGCCGGCCAAGCCCACGTCACGGCGGCGCGCGATCAGCATGCGGGTTTCCTCGCGGCTTTTCAGGGTGGCCAGCGCCAGGTCGCGGCGCTCGCCCAGTTCCAGCAGGCTAAGCCAGGCGTTGGCGACATCGGCGATCAGCGGCAGGCGGAAGGCCTGCCGCGCGTAGTCGCTGGCGAGGAAATTGGCGCGGTCGGCATCGTCGAGACTTTTTACCCGGCCCCAGAAATCCAGCTCGAACGAAGCCACGGCCAGATTGACGTCGTAGCGCTGACTGTTGAGTTGGCGTCCGCTGCCGGACAGGTCGGCTGGGGCCAGCGAAGCGGCGCGCTGCGCGGCGAGATCCACGGTCGGGAAACGTTCGGCGCGGGCGATGCCTGCCAGCGCGCGGGCCTCATCGACGCGCGCCACGGCGACGCGCAAATCGCGGTTGTGTTCCAGTGCGGCGGCGATCAGCGCTTGCAGGCGCGGATCGGGGAAAAGGCGGCGCCAGTCGGATGTCATCGCCGTGCTTTTCGCCGTACCATCAGCGCCAGCGCGGTGCGTCCCTTCGGGAACTTTCATGGGCCAGGCGGTAGGAATCGGCGCCTCGGGACGCTGGTAATCGGGCGTGAACGAGCAGCCGGCCAAGGCCAGAGTGATTACCAGAGGAAGTGTCTTACGCATCATGCTTCTCCTCATGATGGCGTCGAGTATGCCTAACCCCGCCGGGAAAAATTCGGCGCACCACCACGAAAAACACCGGCACCAGGAAGACCGCCAGCGCGGTGGCGGCAAACATGCCGCCGATCACGCCGGTGCCGAGGGCGTGGCGGCTGTTGGCGCCGGCGCCGCTGGAAACGGCGAGCGGCAGCACGCCGAACATGAAGGCGATCGAGGTCATCAGGATCGGTCGGAAGCGCAGGCGGCAGGCTTCCAGCGTGGCTTCGATCAGGTCCTTGCCCTGCTCCTGCAACTCGCGGGCGAACTCGATAATGAGGATGGCATTCTTCGCCGAGAGGCCGATGATGGCGATCAGGCCGACCTTGAAATACACGTCGTTGGGCAGGCCGCGCAGGGTCACGGCCAGCACCGCGCCGAAGATGCCCAGCGGCACCACCAGCATCACCGCGAAGGGAACCGACCAGCTCTCATACAGCGCGGCGAGGCAGAGGAAGACCACGATCAGCGAGACGGCGAAAAGGAAGGGCGCCTGGCTGCCGGAGAGCCGCTCCTCGTAGGAACTGCCCGACCACTCGAAGCCGATACCGGGCGGCAGTTTGGCGGCCACCTGCTCCATCGCCGCCAACGCGTCGCCGCTCGAACGACCGGGCGCCGGACTACCGGCAATTTTCATCGCGGGCAGACCGTTGTAGCGGTCGAGCTTTGGGCTGCCGACGATCCACTGCGCGGTGGCGATCTCGGCGAGCGGGATCATGTCGCCGCGCGCATTCTTGATCGGCAGCCGCAGCAAGTCTTCCGGCGTGCGCCGGGTCTCGGCCTCGGCCTGCATCTGCACGCGCAGGATGCGACCCTGGCGCACGAAGTCGTTGATGTAGGCCGTGCCCAGGGTCGCTTGCAGGGTGTCGTTGAGGTCGCCCAGGTCGATTCCCAGCGCCCGCGCCTTGACCCGGTCGATGTTGAGGAAGACCTGCGGACCGGCCTCCTGTCCTTCCGGTCGCACGCCGGCCAGCGCCGGATTCTGGCTGGCGAGGCCCAGCGCCATGTTGCGCGCTTCGAGCAGCTTGTCGCGGCCCAGGCCACCGCGATCCTGCAGGCGGAAATCGAAGCCGCCGACCGCCGCCAGTTCGGGAATCGGCGGCACGTTGATGGCGAAGATCATCGCCTGCTTGATGCGGAAGAAGCTCATGTTGGCGCGTTGCACCAGCGACTCCGCGCTGTTTTCCTTGTTCGGTCGCTCGTCCCAGCTCTTGAGGCGAACGAAGGAAATCGCCGCGTTCTGGCCGCGACCGAAGAAGGAAAAGCCGAGCACGCCGATGACGTGGGCGACTTCCTTTTGCGCCATGTAGTGCTGCTCGACGGTCTTGAGCACTTCGAGGCTGCGCTCACGCGTCGCGCCCGAAGGCAACTGGATGATGCTGAGGAAGTAGCCCTGGTCTTCGCTGGGCAGGAAGCTGCCCGGCAGTTTGGTGAACAACCAGCCGGTGGTGGCCAGGATGGCGGCATAGAGGATGAGCCAGCGCCCCGGCTTGCCCAGGATGCGACGCGTGGCGCCGATGTAGCGCCGCACGGTGGCGGCGAAGAAGCGGTTGAACCAGCCGAAAAATCCGGTCGATGGCAACTGGTCCTTGCCGCCGGGCTTATGCTTGAGCAGCGTCGCGCAAAGCGCGGGCGTCAAGGTCAGCGCCATCAGGGCCGAGAAGCCCATGGTCAGGATCAGCGTCACGGCGAACTGGCGGTAAATCGCACCGACGGCGCCGCCGAAGAAAATCAGGGGCACGAACACCGCCGTCAACACCACGGTGATGGCGATGATGGCATTGAAGATCTGGCCCATGGCCTTGCGCGTTGCATCGCGCGGACTCAGACCTTCCTCGCTCATGATGCGCTCGACGTTCTCGATCACGACAATGGCATCGTCCACGACGATGGCGATGGCCAGTACCATGGCGAACAGGGTCAGCACGTTGATCGAATAACCGAGCAGATACAGGCCGATCAGGGAACCGAGCAGCGACACCGGCACGACGACCGTCGGGATGAAGGTGGCGCGCAGGTTTTCGAGGAACAGGTACATCACCAGCACCACCAGGATCATGGCCTCGATCAGCGTTATGACCACTTCGCGGATGGAAATGTCGACGAAGGTCGAGGTGTCGTAGGGAATCATCCAGGAGACCCCTTTGGGGAAATACCTGGCCAGCTCCGTCATCCTGGCGTTGACCGCCTTGGCGGTATCGAGCGCGTTGGCGCCTGGCGCCATGCGCACGGCAATCGCGGCGGTGGGCTGGCCATCGACGCGGGCGGCAATCGAATAATCCTGCGCGCCGAGTTCGACGCGGGCAACGTCCTTGACGCGCACCGCTGCGCCGCGTCCATCGCTCCGGATGATGACGTTGCCAAATTCCTCGGGCGTGGACAAGCGGCCTTGCGTGATGATGGTGGCGGCGTATTCCTGGCCGGGCACCGCCGGAATCTGGCCGAGTTCGCCGGTGGCGATCTGGGCGTTCTGCGCGCGCACCGCTTTCGCCACGTCGACCGGCGTCAGGCCGAAGGCTTGCAGGCGCTCCGGCTTGATCCACAGCCGCATCGAATACTCGGTGCCGAACATCAGCGCTTCGCCCACGCCTGGGGTGCGGCGCAGGCTCTCCAGCACGTTGGCGGCGGCATAGCTGCCGAGCGCGACATTGTCCAGCGTCTTGTCCGGCGAGAACAGCGCCACGATCATCAGGAAGTTGCGCGCCGACTTGGTTACCGTGATGCCGAGACGGCGCGCCTCTTCAGGCAGGCGAGGTTCGGCGCGCTTGATGCGATTCTGCGTTTCCACCGAAGCAAGATCGAGATTGGTGCCGGCATTGAAACTCAGGGTGATGGTGCCGAGGTTCTGCTCGGAGGCCGAATCCATGTAGAGCAGATTTTCGATGCCGTTGAGTTCCTGTTCGATCAGCGCTACCGCAGTTTCCTCCACCACCTTGGCCGAAGCGCCGGGGTAGTTGATGCTGATCGCCAGTGCCGGCGGCGCCACCGACGGATAGCTCGCCACCGGCAACTGACGCAGCGCGAGCAGACCGCCGAGCACGATGATGATGGCGATGACCCAGGCGAAAATGGGCCGATCAATGAAGAATCTTGGGAGCATGGCTTACTTCTTTTCTTCGCTGGGCTTGGCGGCGGGGGCGGACGGTTTCCCGACCGGCGGGGGTGCGAGCAGCGGCGCGCCGGGGGTCCACGGCACCGGTTTCACCACGGCTCCCGGTCTGGCCTTCTGCAATCCATTGACAATCACCTGCTCGCCATCCTTGAGACCCTCGCTGACGATGAAGTCGCCGCCGGACATGGCGCCGGTCTTGATCGGTCGCGGCACGACCTTGCCTTCGCCATCCACGATCATCACGAATTGCCCCTGAGCGCCGCCCTGCACCGCGCGTTGCGGCACACGTATGGCGACGTCGAGTTGCGCCTGCGGGAAACGCACCCGAACAAAAGTGCCGGGCAACAGGTCGCGGCGCGAGTTGGGGAATTCGGCACGCAGGATGACCGCGCCGCTGTTCGGATCGACGGCCAGATCGGTGAACTGGAGGCGGCCCTTTTCGGGGTAGATCGAGCCGTCTTCGAGTACCAGTTCGACTTTGGCCGAGTCTGCTCTCTTCCGTGTTCCGGCCTTGATCGCCTGCTGGAGTTGCAGCAAATCGGAATAGGACTGGGTGAACTCGACGCGAATCGGGTCGAGTTGCTCGATGGTCACCAGATGAGTCGCCTCGCCCTTGCCCACCAGCGCGCCCTCGGTCACCAGAGCGCGCCCGATGCGACCGGAAA
>Ga0209211_10001332_pt1 | contig 47111 bp, 38 predicted proteins | sample RifGroA2_FD_183992 | JGI IMG/M metagenome (GOLD analysis project Ga0209211, IMG submission 183992) | Groundwater microbial communities from Rifle, Colorado, USA - Groundwater A2 (SPAdes) (version 2) | ecosystem: Environmental > Aquatic > Deep subsurface > Groundwater | place: Rifle, Colorado...
CCCCCCTTTACCACCGACAATCTGTGCCAGTTCACCAACAATTTTTCCGGCTTGGTATTTTGATGTCAAATCCTTGCTAACCGTGACGAGCAAAGAAACTTTTCCGTCAGATTTGGAGGCCAGCACAACAATGCCGCTTCCCAGACGATTTTTGACCTGGTCGGAGAAATCTCGCAGCGCTTTGGGGTCATCGATCTCTGCTTCAAACGCGAGCAATTTGACTCCGTTGATCTCCTTCACTTGGGACATATAATCGGCACCGGCTCCACCGCTGGCAACCTTGGTTTTTAGTTTTGAAATTTCCTGCTCCAAAGCTTTCATACGGTCATTCATCTTCTTGACACGATCCGAAACTTCCAACGGTGTTGCTTTCAGAGTATCGGCTAATTGTTTGAGCGTTCGCTCCTGTTCCTGGAAGGCTTTGAAGGCCGCCATCCCCGTGATGGCTTCGATACGGCGCACTCCGGAGGCAACGGAGGACTCGCTCGTGATTTTAAACAGACCGATTTCGCCCGAGGCATTCAAATGCGTGCCCCCGCAAAACTCCATGCTGTAGGGGCCCACGGTTACCACACGTACACGGTCGCCATATTTTTCGCCGAAAAAAGCAAGAGCGCCCTTCTTTTGGGCCTGTTCCAAACTCATTTCTTCCTTCGTGACCGGGTAATTGGCCTGGATCACTTCGTTCACTCGTGTTTCAATTTTTTGGATTTGTTCGGGCGTTAGGGCTTCAAAATGACTAAAATCAAAACGCAGGCGCTCCGCATCCACTAACGAACCGGCTTGTTTGACGTGATCTCCAAGAATTTCGCGGAGAGCAGCATGAAGGATGTGCGTACCTGTATGATTGAGCATCGTTGGCCTTCGCGTCGCCGAACTTACTTCTGTATGAACCTTCTCTCCCGCTTTAAAACTTCCGCTCAAAACTTTTCCGTGGTGCACCCACAAACCATCAACAGGTTTTTGCGTGTCTTCTATTTGTATTTTTCCGCTCGAGGAAGAAATTATTCCGGAATCTCCCATCTGTCCGCCAGACTCACCGTAGAAAGGCGTTTGATCGAGACAGACTTCAACACTTTGCCCAACATTCACTTCTTTGGCCACCTGCCCCTCGACCAACAACGCCGTGATCTTTGAGTCAGCGACAAGCGCTTCGTAACCCACAAATTTTGTTTTTCCTTTTTCATTGAAAATCTGGCGATAAATTTCGCCGACCTTCTCCTGCCCCGACCCCTTCCAGGCGGCCCGCGCGCGCTTTTTTTGCTCATCCATTTTGCGATCAAATTCACTCTGATCCACTATCAAGCCGCGTTCTTCCGCAATAAGTTGTGTTAAATCTAGAGGAAAACCGAAGGTATCATACAGCCGAAATGCCAATTCCCCGCTTACTTCCTTCCGTCCTTGCTTTATTGCTCGATCCATCTTTTCCTCTAAAACCCCTAACCCGTTTTCAAGTGTCTCCAAAAATCTCTCTTCTTCAGTCTTCACTACCTTCTCGATGAAACTCTGATTCTTCTTCAAATCCGGATAAGCGCCCCCCATTTCGCGGACAAGAATGCCGATACCTTCGTGAAAAAAGGGTTCCTTCATCCCCAAAATTTTTCCATGGCGGATCGCCCGGCGCATAATGCGGCGAAGAACATAACCCCGTCCCTCATTGGAGGGTTGCACGCCATCGCCAACGAGGAATCCCGCAGCGCGGAGATGATCCGACAAAACACGCAGGCTGACATCGTCATTGGGGTTGGCCCCATAAACCTTCCCGGTGCGCTTCGCAAAATATTGGAGGATGGGCTGGAATAAATCGGTGTCGTAATTGCTTTTCTTTTTTTGGAGGACTGCCGCCAAGCGCTCCAAGCCCATGCCGGTGTCGATGGAGGGTTTGGGAAGGGGTGTCATTTTTCCGGAAGCATCCCGGTCAAACTGCATGAAGACCAAGTTCCACACTTCCATAAAATCGGCATCATTGATCGCTGGGTTTCCTTTCGCAACGCCCTCTCCATGCAATTGTTTTAAATCCACGTGGATTTCTGAGCATGGTCCGCAAGGTCCCGTTTCGCCCATGGACCAGAAATTATCCTTTTCATCCAGACGAAGAATGCGTTCCTTGGGCACTCCCTGCTCCTTCATCCAAATTTGTTCGGCCTCGTCATCTTCGCGAAACACCGTAATCCAGAGCCATTCCTTGGGAATGCCGACTTCCTTGGTTAAAAATTCCCAAGCATAGGCAATCGCCTCTTTTTTAAAATAATCACCGAAGGAGAAATTGCCCAGCATTTCAAAAAAAGTATGGTGACGCGGTGTGCGGCCGACATTTTCTAAATCGTTATGCTTGCCAGAAACACGCAAACATTTCTGAGAGCTGGTAGCGCGGGAATACGGACGTTTTTCCTGCCCGGTAAAAACGTCTTTAAAGGGAACCATGCCGGCATTGACAAAAAACAGGGTCGGATCGTTTTGGGGCACAAGCGATGCTGACGCAACACGGCTATGTTTTTTGCTTTCAAAATATTTAAGGAATTTTTCGCGGATTTCGTTGCCTGTCATGGATATTGGATTGTAGGGCGAACACCCTCCTGAGGCGGGCAGGCAAGGTTCGCCCTACGGAGATATGTTAATTCTTCACCGCTTTTTTATCTTTCTCTGCAACCAACGCGGCCTTTGCTGCTTCCGGCCCACCAAGCCCTGCCAATTTGCGGATCTCGGTTTCAATTTTTTGGGTGATGCCATTGTTTTGTTTCAAAAATTGAACAGCATTTTCCTGCCCCTGCCCAATGCGTTCGGGGCCATAAGAAAACCAGGAACCGCTTTTTTCAATAAGTTCATGTTCCACAGCCAAATTTAAAATATCCGATTCTTTGGAAATACCCTGATTGTAAAACATATCAAATTCCACTTCCTGAAAAGGAGGAGCCACCTTGTTTTTTACAACTTTCACACGGGTACGATTCCCTACCATTTGTTCTCCTTGTTTAATCGCCCCAATGCGACGAATATCCATGCGTACGCTGGCATAGAACTTGAGGGCGTTACCTCCAGTAGTTGTTTCAGGATTCCCGAACATCACACCGATTTTCATACGGATTTGGTTGATAAAAATAAGAAGGGTTTTGGAACGGGCCACAGTGGCTGTCAGCTTGCGCAAAGCCTGACTCATCAAACGGGCCTGGGCCCCCATGGTGGCATCCCCCATTTCCCCTTCGATTTCTGCTTTGGGAACCAAAGCCGCCACTGAATCAATCACAATCACGTCCACGGCATTGGAACGGACAAGGGTTTCAGCAATTTCTAAAGCTTGTTCGCCATAATCGGGTTGTGAAATAAGAAGATCTTCCGTTTTAACCCCAATTTTTTTGGAATATTGAACATCCAAGGCATGCTCAGCATCAATAAAGGCACAAATTCCTCCCAGTTTTTGGGCTTCAGCCACCACATGGAGGGTGAGTGTTGTTTTCCCCGATGATTCCGGGCCGTAAACTTCAACAATACGTCCACGAGGAAGCCCCCCAATACCCAGGGCAATATCTAAAGCCAGCGACCCGGTGGGGATGGCATCAATGGCCTTGTTTCTTGAGGCTTCATCGTCCCCCAATCGCATGATGGAACCTTTGCCAAACTGCTTTTCAATGCTGGAAAGGGCCAGGGCAATGGATTTGTTTTTTTCGGTAATATCTTGAGTGGTGGACATGGGGTGGACTCCTTTTAGTTATGAGTGATGAGTGATGAGACCAAAATTTTTCTCATGACTCATCACTCGTAATTCAACTTCTTACTTATAAACCGATCCCTTATTTGTCAACTTACTTATATAGACTTACTTATATAGACTTAAATTTGGAGGGGAAATTTACACCGACTTTAGCGATAATTTCAAAAGAAGATCAAAAAAACCGGGGAAAGAAGTGGCCACACAGTCGATATCTTCAATGACGGAAGGGCCATCAGCAACAAGCGCCGCAACAGCCAAACTCATCGCCACGCGATGGTCACCAAAGCTTTGAAACTTCCCTGCCTTAAAAGGAAAGGGTTTGCCGCCATGAACCTTAAAGCCATCTTCTCTTTCATCAACCCCCACTCCCAAGGTTTTTAAATGCTGGCACATGGTTTTGATGCGATCGCTTTCCTTGACCCGCAATTCTTTGGCATCGGCAACCACAGAATCCCCTTTGGCCCTAGCCGCAGCAATTGAAAAAACGGGAATCTCATCAATGAGTTTTGGAATAATATCCCCACCAATGGATATGGCTTTAAGATCCGCACTTAAAACTTCAATATCCGCCACGGGTTCACCGGACACTTCGCGTTTATCTACAAGCGAAAGTTTTTTTTCTTTACTCCCCTTCTTGGAAACAACCATTTCTTCTAGCACACTCATCAGGGCATCCCGCGTCGGATTCACACCCACATTTTGAATAAGAAGTTTTGAATGAGGAACCACAAGCCCTGCCACCATAAAAAAAGCAGCACTTGAAAAATCACCGGGCACCCTCATCTGAAAATTTTTAAGCTTTGACCCCGGACGAACAGAATGGGTCAGTTTTCTTGATTTGAAGAAAGCCCCCAAACCTTTAAGCATGCGTTCCGTATGGTCACGCGACTGGGCAGGTTCATGCACCACTGTCTCCCCTTTGGCATACAATCCTGCCAACAAAATAGCCGATTTCACCTGAGCTGAGGCCACCGGCATTGTGTAATCAATGCCTTTTAAATTTTTATTCCCCTTCACCGTAATGATGCGTCTTCCACTCGCCTCGTGGTTGACTTCAAACTGGGCCCCCATTTTTTTAAGAGGTTCGATCACCCTTTCCATCGGGCGACGATTAAGAGAGGCATCTCCGGTAAAACGTGATGTAAAAGGCTGGGCGGCCAACAACCCCAGAAGCAGACGCATGGTTGTGCCGGAATTACCACAATCTAAAATTTGATCGGAGGGCCTTAAGCCATCAAGCCCCACCCCGGAAATAACAAGGGTGTCACTGGGACTTAAATCCTCTGGTTTGTGGGACATGCGCACCCCCAGTTGTTGAAAAATACGCATGGTGGACAAAACATCTTCGCCCAAAAGCAGATTTTCAACACGGCTTTCCCCTTCAGCCAACGAACCAAACATCACGGCACGATGGGAAACGGACTTGTCCCCTGGAACAGTGATAGCCCCTTCAAGTTTTTGGGCAGGATGAATCGTGATTGAGTTCATGAGATTTTTTGTCTTAGGGACTGAGCGGATTCAAAATAGTTCAACATTTTCTTTTGTTTTCCTTTGGAAAGAAAATTGGAAATTTTTGTGAGTTCTTTCTGAAAAATTTTTATGGCTTTCAAAAGATGGGGCTTGTTGGAAAAACAGATGTCCCGCCACATTTCTGCAGGAGAAGCTGCAATGCGCGTGGTATCACGAAAACCTCCCCCTGAAAATTGCTTGATCGTCTCGATGGGCAACCCTTGACTAATAACATTCATCAGAGTGGTGGCCATTACTTGCGGCAAATGGCTGGTATAAGCCAAAAGCCGGTCGTGCTCTTTGGGAGGAACAAGAATGGTCTTGGCTCCCATTTTTTGCCAAACCTGCATCACTTTTTTAAGGACAACCGGATGTGTCGTCGCCACAGGCGTGATCAAACATGACTTTCCCCGAAACAAATCGGGAATGGCCGCCATAGCTCCCGATTTTTCAGTACCGGCCAGGGGGTGAGTCCCCACAAAGAAAACATGTTTGGGAAGTTTTTTGGAAGCCTGATCAACAATGGTTTGTTTGGTTGAGCCAACATCAATGACAATGGCCCCTTTTTTTAAATGGGGAGCGATATCTTTTAAATGTCTTAAAATAGCTTGAACCGGACCTGCAAGCACTACAAGGTCGGCATCACGAACACTTGACTCAAGATTGACCCCAATGGTGTCGATGAGCTTTCTTTTTTTTGCTTGAATAAGATTAGCCTTGGAACGACCGACGCCTACAACCTGGCGCGCCAAGCGCCTGCGTTTAAGTTCCAATCCAAAAGACCCACCAATCAATCCTACACCCAAAATGGCTACTTTTTGAAACATACATCAAATCCCGTTAAGCCACGACGGCACTCTTCGGATACGAACCCAAAATTTTGAAAATGGAGCATCGTTTTTTTACCTCTTCCAGCGCTTTGGCAATGCGCTTGTCTTCGGCGTGTCCGTCCAAATCGACAAAAAACATGTATTCCCACGCCTTCTTTTTCAAGGGACGGGATTCGATTTTAGAAAGATTCACTTTAGCCTTGGCCAGAGGTCCCAAAATTTTGTAGAGCGCCCCCACTTCATCGCGGGCCACAAACAAAATAGATGTTTTATCTCCCCCTGTTTTGCCTGCAGCATGAGTCCCTATGACCAAAAAACGGGTATAGTTTTGGGTTTGATCCTGAATACTTTGCTCCAAAACGGGAAGTTGATACACGCTGGCCGCAATTTCAGAAGCGATAGCCGCAACCCCATTTTCTTCGGCCGCAAGCTTTGCGGCCATGGCCGTACTTTCCGTTTCTTTAAGAACAACATGGGGAAGATGATTGGCCAGCCAGTTGCGGCATTGAGCCAGGGCTTGGGGATGGGAATAGACCACCTTGATGGCATTTAAATCCGTTTCATGGCTTAACAAATGATGGCTTACCCTTAGCACCATTTCACCACACACCTTCAAATTTGAATTGGCAAACATATCCAGGGTATGGCTAACCACCCCTTCACTTGAATTTTCAATGGGAACCACGCCATAATCGCTGTGTCCTTTTTCAACATCTTCAAAAATGGCCTGGATACTTTTAACCGGCAACATTTGCGAAGAAGATCCAAAATATTTAACTGCCGCCATATGGGTGAACGTGGCTTCCGGCCCAAGAAAAGCCACACGCACAGGAGCTTCAACTGCCCGGGTGGCTGAAATAATTTCTCGGAAGATGGATTGAATCCCTTCAGGCTTGTAAGGACCGGGATTTGTCTGAATGAGGCGGTCAAAAATGTTTTTTTCCCTGGCCGGCACATGAATGGCCGCACCCTCTTTTCCTTTAAGCTTGCCAATGGCCAGAGCACATTCACCGCGCTTTGACAAAAGCTTCAGGATTTGATCGTCGATGGAATCAATTTTGTTGCGATACTGATCTATTTTTTCAGACATGGGCGAGAATACTAAACCATCGCTTTCAAAGCGGCAACCGGAATCTGGGAGATTAAAAATGGTCTTAGCAGAATGGTTGGTAGGCGCCGCCAATGCTTCCCATCACTCCACAGCAAGCGCTATTTTGAGGGATGAATTGAGTTCTTCCATTATTTCGGGGGAAAGTGATCCTATGAAATGGGTGAGTGATGATTTGGGAAGGCTGACCAATTCGTCACAGTGAATGGAGCTGGAATGTTTGAGCCCTTCTTCGGTGCCAATGGCCACTTGGGTTGAAAGGCCGTCATAGCGGGAATAAACAGGGGCGCAAATGCAGGTTGAAAATTGGGACCCCAATAATGTGTTTCGACTAACAATGACGAATACACGGAATTTTTTCGGGTCTTGCTTGCCCGGTTTGTAAACCCTGTAGAGATCTCCTCGTTTCATAAATCCACCTGGTAGCTAAGCGTATCTTCCGCCTCTTTGTTCAAAGCCCTGGCCTTCTTGTTGAGTATTTTTAAATCCCGACTTTCCCGAAGCGTTCGGGCCATTTGTTCCAAAAAGGCAAGAACGGCCTTTTCAATGATTTCGGACCGGGTTTCGTCCTGCCCCAGGGCCCGATCGAGTCGACTTAAAACAGAAGAAGATAGTGTGATTGATGTCTTGACTTTCATACCCCACTTATACTCCAAATGGAGTATAAATCAACAAAATTTTGCAACAACTTTTTCCTTCCCCTTCCGATAAGTTACCAAACCGGAAAAAACCATGAGCTCCATCGTCTCCCAAATACAGGCCGCTTCGCGGGATTTTTTTGTCCCCCCATTCCAAGACTGGGTGGATCATGTTACCCGTCCTGACGCCACACCCCTTGAACTTCTGCAAGCTTTTGAACATGGTCTTTATCTGGCGTTTGGTGGGCGGGAAGGGACCGAAGAAAGAAAAGAAATTTTAGGGACCTTTTCAATACGCATCGCTATAGATTTAGGCACTGAAACAAGACGGTTGGAGGCTCTCAAATCACACAAAGGCAAACCAACCCCCACTCAAATAAGGGCCTTGGTACAATTAGGCGAAAACTTACGTGAATCAGCTGAAGGAATCCTTACGCAAATTAAAGTTTATTTGTCGCAAGCCGATGTTTGGCCTCTGCAACTTAAGGAGACCCTAAGCTACATCCGCACTTTATTGATTCGCATGCGCGATCATGAACCCATGCTCGGCCAGTTGACAGAACATCCAAAATTATTAAGCCCCTTGGAATTGGATTTTCCCGAATCTCCTATCGATTCGTTTGATGAAGATGTGATTGACAATGTCCTGCTTCAAAAATACACCGCACCCCTTTTCTTTTCCTGGCGGAATTTATTTACATGGCCCCCTCCTTCCTTTCGCAGAACAAACCATGTTGAAGTGAATCTAGCCACTATGGCAGCTCTGCTTGGAGGTCTTACCTTGAGTCAGGGAGATTTATGGATTGATTTAGGAACAGGGAATGGGGACACCCTATGCCAATTGGCCCGAAAATTTTCTATGGCCTCGTTTTTAGGTTTGGATCTGGATGAGTCCTTGAGTGTTCAAGAAGAAAAAACATTGGGACGTCCCCACGGACGTAACAATCCTAGCAATGCCACATATACAGTTTTAACCCAAACTCGCGGTGTGCCTGACTCATCTTCTTTTTATCAAGGTCTGCATGATACCTCGCTTCACACAGCAGGACGGCATGGAGCTCGAGTCAGTTCTATTTTTTACCCGTGCTCGACCGATGGAGATCAATTGGCGCACAGTGCCAAAAGCATGCTGGACACCAGTCTTGATGTTTTACAACCGGGAGGCCTTGGTTTTTTGGTCACTGAAGATCTCCATGTTTTGGCTGAATCTGTGGCTCATTTGGAGGAAAAAAGAGGGAAAATCACAACCCTTGCCTATGCGCCCCGTCCTTTTCATGGAAATCAATTACGGGAAATGGGCATAAAACCCTACCGTCCCTTTGCCTCCGAAATGGGAATTCGAGCCTCTAACCGTTTTGCCCGCGCAGGAACATTTAATTGGGGATATATGATGGCTTTTCGGAGGGCGTGAGGGAAAATTCATTATTGGGCGAATACAAGATTCGCCCCTACTAACTCATTTAAATGAGCGGGAGACGGGGCTCGAACCCGCGACCTCTTCGTTGGCAACGAAGAGCTCTACCACTGAGCTACTCCCGCAAATCCGCCGAAGGCGGATCGTGACCCGCGGCACAAGGCCGCAAGCACGAAAAAAGTTTTACCCCTTTAAAATAAAGACACCAACTTGTCAAACAGATGATGTGTGCCTTTTCTCCATCCCCAAATAAACCATCCGGTCCGCCACTGAAGTTTCCTTGATAAATACCCGCACTTTGTCCCCCACGCCGAAAGACTTTCTTCTTTTCCGGCCCACAAAACGGATATGTTTTTCGTCATAAATATAAAAATCATCGCTCATGTCACGCACATGCAACAGGCCTTCCACAAAATGGGGAATCAATTCGACAAACAGGCCAAACTTGACAATCCGCCGCACTTTCCCTTCAAAGACATTGTCCACATATTTTTCCATGAACCACACACGGTACAAATCAAACATTTCGCGTTCCGCCTCCATGGCCTCGCGCTCCCTGCGCGAGGACTGTGCAGCCATACCTTCCAGATCTTCAACAGACAGAAGCTTTGCCGCTCCATGCCGCTTGATCTCCGGCTTGGAAACATGTTTGGGACTATAGGAAACAACCCCCTCTTTGGAGGAATGCAGCAAAGTCTTTAATTGCCGATGCACCAACAGATCAGGATAACGCCGGATGGGCGAGGTGAAATGGGCATAGTTTCTTAAAGCCAGCCCAAAATGCCCCTTGTTCTTGGGCGAATAAGAAGCTTGTTTCATCGAACGCAACAAAACCTGACTGACCACATCAAACATGGGATGAGCATGGATGGACGCCAAAAAATGGGCAAAATCCTTGGGATGCCGCAGACGGTCCACATGCTTTTTAATGGAAAGCCCTTTCACAAATTTTTCAAATTCTTCCAGCTTGAAAGCATCCGGTTCTTCATGCACACGATAGATTTGGGGAATATGATTTTGCGCAAAATAAGTAGCCACAGCGACATTGGCGGCGATCATGAGTTCCTCGATAAGTAAATGGGCAAAGAACCTCTCCGTCTTGCTAATGGCCATCATTTGGCCGGCTTCATCATAAATAACTTTCGCTTCCGGCAAATCAAATTCAATGGCTCCCCTGTCCTTGCGAAGTTTGATGAGCAAATCGGCCACTTCCTTCATCGCCTTGATGCTTTCAATGATTTTGGGTTGAAAACGGGTTTGATGAAAATGGGAATCAAGCGCTTTTTGCACCTCGGTATAAGTCGCGCGATGCCAGCTGTTCATAACCGCTTCATACAAACGAACATGAAGCGGGGTGGCATCCGGGCCAAATTCAATTTCGCAACAGAGAACCAGCCGATCTTCATTGGGCCTTAAGCTGCAAAGATGGTTGGAAAGTTTTTCAGGAAGCATGGGCACACAGAAATCGGAAAAATAAACAGAGGTGCCACGCTTGAAGGCCTCGGCATTAAGTGGTTTCCCAAGCCTTACATAATGGGCCACATCGGCAATGCAAACATAGAGAAGATAATTTTTCCCTTTTTTGGTGGCATAAACAGCATCATCAAAATCACGGGCCGTTTCTCCGTCAATGGTGATAAGCGGAATTTTCCGCAAATCAATTCGTTTTAAAACTTCATGTTCATCAAGAGAATCACTTAATAATTTTGATTCGTGCTCAACGGCGGAGGGAAACTCGCGCTCGATGGCATGCTTGGCCAAAATGGAGGCGATTTCCGTGTTTTTTTCAAGGGGAGCCCCCAACACTTCAACCACCTGCCCCGTCATGGGGTTTGAAAAGGCCCCCGCATCATCAATTTCAACCAAAACCCGTTTGCCAACAAGGGACGATTTGAGATTTTTCCCCGAAACAACCATGACGATGTCGGTTGAATAATCATGGTTCACAACGAAAAAAACACGCCCCTTTTGTTCCAAGGTTCCGATCCAGCGTTTGCGGCCACGTTCGACAACCCGTAGAATGCGGCCTTCCCGGCGCAGATCACCCGGGGTCGCCCAAACATCCACTTCAACTTTATCATCGGGCAGCCCCCCGTTAATAAAGCGCGGAGGAATAAAAACATCGGGTTCATCGGGGTTATCAGGCAGAACAAAACCATACCCATCACGATGCAGTTTTAAGCTGCCGACAAGTTTTTTCTGGCTAGATTTTTCAGGTTTAGGTGAATGTATTTTTTTTTGACGAGAAAAATGGTGTTTTGATTTCATGATTTATGTGGAAGGCAAAAGTTGGTTTTTTTATACTTTGTATTAGCAGTCTGTTGATAAAGTCCCATTTCATGGTTCGACGGAGCTCACCATGTCCTATAGGTAATTGAAAAATAATGGACACCCTGCTTGCCCGCCTCTGGAGGGAGCTTGTCGAAGGGTCAATTTGAGTTTATCAACAGACTGTTAGTTTGTTCAACATTTGCTTTGCAAGTTTTCCTTCCGTGTATCGTGTATCGGAACAAATTTGCTACCGCAAATTTGTGCGCGAGGGGGGAATTGAACCCCCACAGCCTTGCGGCCGCTAGAACCTGAATCTAGTGCGTCTGCCAGTTCCGCCACTCGCGCTTTTTAAAAAAGTGGTTTTTCTTTATAGGATGGATCCTCGGGCAAATCAATTCTTAATTCAAAAGGCTACCGACACGCCAAATTCCTTGTCCCCCTTTAGGCGACTATGTTAAAAGAATTGGTTTCATGAGAAGGAAAAAATCAAATTCAAATGCAAGGCAGCTTACTAAATTGGTCAGGGGAATCATCTATGGCATCCTGGCTTTTTTTGTATTTCTTCTCATCAGTTTTACAGGTCTTATTGCCTACTATCGAAACGATCTTCCCAAACTAGACACTCTTCAAGACTACAATCCTCCCGTTGTTTCCGAAGTTTACGATAAAAACGAAAGCAAGATCGGCGAATTCTGGACGGAGAAAAGAATCTTGCTCAAACCGGAAGAACTTCCCAAAGTGGCCATTCAGGCTGTTGTGGCCGGTGAAGATGACCGGTTTTATGATCACAAGGGAATTGACTATTGGGGTATCGCCCGCGCCATGCTCGAAAACCTGAAAGCCGGCCACGTTGTCCAAGGGGGCTCCACCATCACCCAACAAGTCACCAAATCCCTTCTTTTGACTCGTGAACGCACCTTCGAACGCAAGATAAAAGAAGCCATGCTTGCCACCGAAATTGAAAAAAAATTCAGCAAGAATGAAATTTTATATCTTTATTTGAATCAGACATTCTTTGGGAACCGTGCCTACGGCATTGAAGCGGCAGCCCAAAATTATTTTCACAAATCAGCCAAGGAGCTAAACATTGCCGAGGCCGCCCTGATTGCAGGTTTGGCCAAGGCCCCTTCCACCTATTCCCCCCTGACCAATTCCAAAATGGCCAAAAACCGTCAGGAATACATTATCGACCGGATGTATGCCGTGGGCTATATCACCAAAGAACAAGCCAAAACAGCCAAACAGGCCCATCTTACCGTTTACAAGGCGGGCACAGACAAGGAATATAACAATCAATATGCCCCATGGTTTACCGAATATGTCCGCAGAACCATTCAGGCCAAATATGGCGAGCAGGTTCCCTATACTCATGGGCTTAAAATTTACACCACTCTTGATTTGAAAATGCAACAAGCTGCTGACAAAGCCGTTTCAAGAGGTTTGGCCGAATTAGATAAACGGGAGGGTTATTCTGGCCCATTGCAAAAACTCGACTCAGAAGACTCTATCCGTAATTTCACAAAAAAAGAACAACTACGCCTTACTCGTGAAAACCCAAACTGGGATTTTATGCACCCGCTTCCCGACGACGAAATCCTGAAAACAAAAGCTCCCTTAGCTCCCAACACTTACTATAAAGCGGTGGTCACAAAACTTGATTCTCAAGGGCAAACCGTAAATGTTTTGGTTGGAAATATTTCCGGTTTGATACGTGTCCACGACTACAAATGGGCCCGTAAGCGAAATCTCAACTCAGCAGGTTATGATGACGCCACCTATGTAAAAGATCCCAAGGGGACTTTTTACCAAGGAGATGTTATTTGGGTTAAATTAAAGGAACCTTCCGAAAAGGAATATCAGGAAAAGGGCTATGCCAAAGGACAAACCTACTTCAGCCTGGAACAAATTCCTGAAGCTGAAAGTGCCCTTTTTTCCTATGATCAACACACCGGGTTTGTCAAAGCCATGGTGGGAGGAAAAGATTTTTCAAAAAGTGAATACAACCGGGCGATGCAGGCCTTCAGGCAAACAGGCTCGGTTTTCAAACCCCTTTTATATTCAGCCGCCCTCGACAAAGGCTACACGCCTGAAACCATCATTGATGATTCTCCCATTTATTATGAATATCTCCCCGGAAAATTTTGGTCCCCTCAAAATTATGGAGGTGAATACAAGGGCCCCACTCCTTTCAGGAACGGGCTCGTTTTTTCGCGAAACATTGTTTCCGTACGTATTCTCATGGACATCGGTGTTGAATATATAGATGCCTATGCCCGAAAACTGGGAGTCGAGTCCCCCATTCAAAAATATTATGCCATGGCCTTGGGAGCCAACGACATGCGCCTTTTTGAAGTAAGCCGTGCCTTTGGAGTATTTGCAACAGGAGGTGTTTTGCCCGATCTTGTTTTTATCACCAAAATTGTTGATCGTTATGGAAATACACTTGAAGAATACGTTCCCAAGGAAAGAATCGCTTTTAATGCACAGCCAAAAAAGGAAGCTCCTGTCGTAAACCCTGCCCCTGACGACACCGCCGAACCTGTTAAAGTGAAAGTACAACTTGACCCGAACCGCTTGAAGGAAGGTGAGGAATGGATCAAAAAAGACAAACTCACCTTAAGTGATATCGAAAAACAAATACTTTACGGAAATTATATCCCCCAAGGATATGCCATTTCTCCAAAGACCGCTTACACCATGATGCATTTGATGAATGACGTCGTCAATTTTGGAACGGGATACAAAGTCAAAGAACTTAAAAGACCCGCCGCAGGAAAAACAGGAACCACCAATGAAGAATCGGACACATGGTTTGTCGGGTTTACCCCTGAACTATTTGCCGGGGTCTGGGTGGGTTTTGACCAGGTCAAAAAAATCGGTTCCCGTGAAACGGGCGGGAAAACCGCCGCTCCCATTTTTTTGTATTATATGCAAGAAGCTCTCAAAGATATTCCCGTGACCGAGTTTGTATATCCCAAAGAAGTTGAGCTTGAACAATTTGATGTCCCGCTGGGCGCAGGAACAGATGATGCTGAAGCCGGTGGCATGTCAAATACGGGAAGTGGTGCGGATTTTTTCATGCATGATTTTTAAATCGGGGGTTCCCCACCAAGATAAAATGAATTACACAACCATCATTCTTGCTGCAGGCATGGGAACTAGACTCCATCCTCTTACACTTAATAAACCCAAATGCCTTCTTGAAATAGCGGGAGAATCTTTTATTTCAAGGACCATTAAAACCTGTCTGAACCATCACATCAAAAAATTCATCATTGTCCTTGGTTTTGAGGCGGAACAGATTAGCCAACATATCCACAATACTTATCCAAACCTGCCCGTTCAGTTTGTCATCAATAAAAAATATAACGAAACCAATACGGGCTATTCCCTATTCCTGGCTTTAAAACAACTCACCGGATCTTTTGTCCTATTTGATGGCGACCTATTGTTTGATCCAAAACTTTTGAATCTTTGCCTTGAAACAGACTCCAAAAATGCCATGGTGACAGATATACGCATCGAGCGCCTGGATGAAGAAGCTCTTAAAGCACGCGCCAACGCAGACAATGCCATCATTGAGCTGGGGAAAAAAATTCCTTTATCCAAAGCCCATGGTGAGTTCATTGGTTTATGTCGTTTTTCAGAAAAAAATGCCCTCACTTTAAGATCAATGATGGAAACCACTTTTGCCAACTCTTCAAACAACCAGCTTTATTATGAGGATGTGATATCCAACTCGCTGGATAAATATGAAAAAGTGGCCCTTGTTCCCACAAAAGATTATCTATGGTCGGAAGTGGATACATTGGAAGATCTTGAACACATCCGATTAAATTGGAACCTTGCATGACAAACCAAAACATGACTTTTGAAAAATCCCTCAAGCCAGCGGCTGTTGAAGAATGGCTGGATGTCGTTTTTTACAGGAAACTGGCTCACAAGCTTGTTCCCCTTTTCATTAAATTAAAATTTTCTCCAAACATGATATCGGGTTTAAGCCTGGCTAGTGGGTTATTAGCCTCACTTTTTGTTTTTCATGAGCATTTCTGGGCTTCCGCCCTTTGCATGGTCATGGCCATCATTTTTGATTGCAGTGACGGCCAGGTAGCCAGGCTTACAGGAAATAAAAACCCTTTTGGCCGCATCATCGATGGTGTTTTTGACATGATATGGATTGTCAGTTTCTGGATCTTACTGGACCGCAGTCCCTACTTTACCAAACACCCCATCCCCCACATCACTTTACTCATGTCGACTGCCGGTTTCTTTTTTGTTGTCCATTGCTGGCGCTATGATGGTGTAAAAATAAAATATCTCGAGCGGGTACAACCTGGTTATTCGGATAAAGATCTCGACCTTTCTCAAATTAGAGTCTTGCTCAAGGAAGAATGGAAAAAGAAAAATATTCTCACCTGTTTTTTATGTGTGTGTATGGCTTTTCAGATGTATTTCTTTGTAAGGGGAAAACATCAAAAAACATCCATCTTCCCCTCCTTAGAGCAACAAGAGGAAGCCAGGTTAAACTTGACTCCTGTGATGCGTTTGTGGAGCTGGCTGGGTGAAAGCCATCATAACACCCTCATGATTTTAGGAATTCTTTTGGCCCCATGGACGCCAGCCGGGCTGTTGTTTGTCTTTTTTTACATTACTATTCCACTTAATTTTTTATGGATTGTTTCGGAATGGAAATGGAAGAAACTATATAAGAACATGTAAGGGCAATTCATGAATTGCCCTTACAAAGGCCCTTACAAAGGCCCTTACAAGACCTCTACAAAGACCCATCACCTGCGTCGCACCAAGGACAAAACAAAAGACGCCCCATGGACCAAAAATGTGGCGCTAATAGCGACTGTGCTTATCCAGAATAACAGCACTCTTAAATCAAGAATCAGCAATACAAACATTAAAAAAACAAAAAAATCCCGTTTCATGAGGGGACGCACTTTTTCAAACCATCCTTCTTTGGCTGATGCCGGTTTATCAGACCATGCCGGTACAAAATCCTTCACATTGGCACTCTTTGTCCGTGTCATCATCTGGTAATAAAGAAAAAGACTCACCAAAAAAGACAGCCCAAAAAGGACCCATCCCCCATTGAAATAAAAAGTGTTTCCCGTTGTCCTGAAAAGACCGACAAAAACCCCAAGCCAAAAAAGATTATTGGCCAAGTCATCCGCTATCGTGTCAAACCAGGCTCCAAAGCGGCTGGATAAGATCTTTATTCTGGCCACTTCACCATCGCAACCATCTATAATGGAAGAAAACTGCATCAAAATAGCCCCTAACACTCTCCACCCATAATTGTTGTTCATGATCAAAAGAGCTGTCAAAACAGCCAAAGCCAAATTAACAAAAGTAATGGTATTGGGGCTTAAATCTGTTTTAACCAACTGCCTGGTCATCGCAAAAGAAACAGGCTTGTTAAGGTGGGGAGCCACCCAGCCTTCGGTTTTGTCTTTAATATTTTGAAAAATCTTTTTTTCAATCGCCTTCAAACTGGCCTTGGAATCTTCCAAACGATGCCACCACATGGGGTTTATCTTTCCCAAATAATCACTCGGATTGGTGATCTTCTTGACATGGACCCAACGAATAAATTCAGACTCGTAATGATACTGTGCCGAAAAAATAGAAACACCACTCTCAAAATGAGGGGTATCGTGGGACAACTGGATATATTCAAGCATGCCAAAACGGTTTAACAGGGGTCTTAAATTTTCAAGGTGTCTGGAGACCATCCAAATTTCTTTGAAACCAGCCTGACGAAGCTGTCTTAATGTACGAATGAAAATGGGCAAACCAAGAACCATCTTTTGGGCCAAATCGGCTGACTCAACAACAAGAACAGCCCTGACGTTTTCAGAGATGCGGCCATCAAGATCGGATTGGAACCCTGAGGTAATTATTTCCACGTAAGCTCCGACCTAGCCACGGGGCCTGACAAATGCAAGGTAAGCTCTTTGGTGCAAGAGGATGGAGGAATATCAAAAGATACGAGGTATGTCTTCGACCAAACATCAAGATAGGGATAGAGAAGCCTTACAAGGGGCGAGGGATTTTTGGCCAGTTTTTCTATTTTAGGCTGATAAAAATTCCCGCACCATTCAAGATTAAGCGACCATGTTTTTTGACTATCCAAAAAGTCATCAAAGCGTCTTTCCTGGGAATAAAAAGAAACGAAAAAAACCGTATGAGAGGCATCCAAACCCGGGATCATCAAATCGGCTGAATGAACAGAATGTCCATCGACATCGTAGGCTTGATGAGTACGGTTTTTCTGAGATTGTTTCATCTCGGTATTGAGAAGGGTTGCATGCCACAAAAGAGAAGCATTAAAATTTTGGGGGGAATAAATATGATGGGAACGCGTCCATTTTTTTAAAACTTTTTTATAGTTGGGGCCTGCAGAAGCAGACAAAGAGATAGAAACAAAAAAAAGTGTAAAAATAAATCGAACCATTTTCATGATTTGTCCCCTATCAAATCGTTCTTGGTAAAGAGCGAATAAACCTTATACCCCTTCGCTTCAAGATTTTGTTTTCCCCCTTCTTCCCTATCAACCAAACTTACCACCCCCACAACATCCAGACCAAAAACTTCGGCACGCTCAATGGCTTTTAATGAACTTCCTCCCGTTGTGATCACATCTTCCAAAATGGCCACTTTCATGGCTGCTTTAAGATTTTTTGTTCCTTCAATCCAGTTCTGGGTCCCATGTTGTTTGGGCTCTTTTCGAATGATAAAAGCATGAATGGGCTTGTTTTTAAGAGCACTTATCACAGAAACAGCACTCACCAAAGGGTCAGCTCCCAAGGTTAACCCTCCTACCGCTTCAACTTGGGGCATCTTTTCAGAAATAAGCTCAAACATCAGCTGCCCAATCAAGGCTGAGCCCTGGGCATGAAGGGCCGTTTGTTTGCCATCAAAATAAAAATTACTTTTTAGCCCTGAAGAAAGGGTCACTTCACGTTTTTCGTAAGAAAGGGTAAGAAGAAGTGCTTTAAGTTGGTCTTTGGACTGCATGGATAGGGGCGTTCTCTTCCCACGCCGTGGCCTTTTAACAAAAGCCTTTAAAGAACATTAGGTGTCAGCAAATGATTTTTCCACTTTTTCCTGTTCTTCTTTACAATTAATGCACAGGTCTGTCACAGGGCGGGCTTCCAATCTCTTGGCCCCAATCTCTTCACCGCAGGATTCACAAACACCAAATTCTCCCTGCTCAATTTTTTTGATGGCTTTTTCGATTTTTCGTAGAAGAACGCGTTCACGGTCTCGAAGACGCATGTTTAAAGATTGATCCGCTTCGGAGGAAGCCAAATCAACTTCATCGGGAAGATCATCCGGGTCAAAAACATACCCCTTTTCCTTGGTACTTTCTGCCTGGCTAAAAAGCTCCTGGCGACGTTGTTCCAACAATTCTTTGAAAAACTTTAATTCTTTTTTATTCATTAAAACCTCCCGTAAAAGACCGTTGATAATAAAACCATGGCTGGTTTTGTCAATCAAAAAAGCCTTATTGCTTTAAGAAGAAAATCCACGATATAGGTAAAACAATCCCTTATCTATGAATAAAAAATCCTCTCTAACAAAAGCCTCTCACATTATTGAAGAAACTCTTAAAAACCTTAAAGCCGATCGATCCTTCAAAGTTTATCCCATTTGGAAACAATGGCCCCAAATCGTTGGAGAAACCATCGCCGCAAAATGTGAAGCCACCTATGTGCAAGGAAAAATACTTGTTGTGACCGTGACAAATTCTGTATGGATGAACGAACTCGGGTTTCAAAAAAGACAAATCCTGGAAAAAATCAAGGAACTCATCCCTGAAAGCACCGTCGAAGATATTCGTTTCCAATTGAAGAGGGAATGACGTTGTCATAAGGGCAATTCACAAATTGCCCTTATCCCCAAGTTCAAGCCACTTTATCTTCTTTTAATTTTTTGGCGTAATCTTGCAGGCTGGACACTTCCAGTTTTTTCTTTTGAAGGGCTTCAATACCACTGGATGCCGCTTGGGCAGCGGCTAAGGTCGTAAAATAAGGGATTTGCGAGGTAAGGGCCGTGCGACGAATGGAAAATGAGTCAACAGCGGTGGCCTTGCCCTCATGGGTATTGATCACCATGGTAATCTCCCCTGCTTTCAGTTTATCGACAATATGGGGAGAGCCCTCACGTACCTTATTCACCCTGATGACATTCAAATTGCGATTTTTGAGATAATTGGCTGTTCCATGGGTGGCCACAATGTCAAAACCAAGATGGGACAATTTTTGGGCCACAGCCACAACGGCTGCTTTGTCTTTGTCCCGCACACTGATAAAAGCAGCTCCATTCAAGGGAAGGATGGTTCCTGCGGCCAGTTCCGCTTTGGCAAAAGCCATTCCGAATTCGGGATCAATCCCCATCACTTCGCCCGTTGATTTCATTTCAGGGCCCAAAAGCGTATCGACCCCCGGGAATTTGGTGAAAGGGAACACCGCCTCTTTCACCGAACGGAATGGGGGAATGATTTCCTGCGTAAAACCCAGTTCTTTTAAAGTTTTTCCTACCATGATTTTGGCGGCCATTTTGGCCAAGGGAACTCCAATGGCCTTTGAAACAAAGGGCACCGTACGTGAGGCACGGGGATTGACTTCAAGAATATAAACCTCACCGTCTTTGACCGCATACTGGATATTCATCAATCCCTTGGTCTCAAGTTCAAGGGCAATGGCTTTGGTTTGTTGACGGATTGAATTAATCACCGAAATTGCCAATGAATGAGGAGGCAAACAACAAGCACTATCTCCTGAATGTACACCGGCATGTTCAATATGTTCCATGATGCCGCCGATAACAACGTCTTTACCATCGCAGAGGGCATCCACATCCACTTCGATGGCTCCTTCCAGATATTGATCAACCAAAACGGGCCTGTCTTCAGAAGCCTGCACCGCTGTTGTCATGTATTTTTTCAAATCATCTTCGTCATAAACAATTTCCATGGCTCTTCCTCCTAAAACATAGGAAGGACGAACCAAAACGGGGTATCCGATCTTTTTGGCAATGACAATGGCCTCTTCGGTGGAACGGGCGATGCCGTTTTTGGGCTGACGTAAATTGAGTTTACCAAGCATGGCCGCAAAACGTTCCCGATCTTCAGCGCGGTCGATGGCATCGGGGCTTGTCCCGATAATGGGAGCGCCCCATTGGTATAATGGAACCGCCAATTTGAGCGGCGTTTGTCCTCCAAACTGGACAATAATTCCATCCGGCTTTTCTTCCTGCAAAACACGAATGACATCCTCTTTGGTCAGCGGTTCAAAATACAGGCGATCGGAAGTGTCGTAGTCGGTTGAAACCGTTTCCGGATTGCAGTTGATCATGATGGTCTCAAAACCTTCTTCGGCAAGGGACTGGCTTGCGTGCACACAGCAATAATCAAACTCAATGCCCTGACCAATGCGGTTGGGACCACCGCCCAAAATAACCACCTTCTTTTTTGTCGTGGGCTGGGCTTCGTTTTCCTGTTCATAGGTGGAATACATATAAGGTGTGAACGCTTCAAACTCGGCCCCACAAGTATCCACACGCTTGTAAACGGGAACGATCTTGTTTTTTTCACGGAAAGAACGAATGCCATCTTCTGTTTGACCTGTAAGCTTGGCCAAACGCCGATCAGAAAATCCCCATTTTTTAGCCTGCAAAAATAAGGGAGCATGCTTTGAGGAAAGCGTACCGAACTTTTTGTCCTTTGATTTCAAAAAAAGCTTCCTGATATTTTTTTCCAAATCGACAATCTGCTTGATCTGGACCAAAAACCACCGGTCGATAAATGTCTCCCTGAAAATTTGATCAACGCTTAACCCTTCGCGAAAGCCTTGGGCCACCCACCACAAACGATCGCCGCGCACCACTTTTAAATGTTCTTTAAGCTCTTTTAAACGCGATGCCTTATTTGTTGATTTTAAGTTTTGTTCTTCAAAACCATAGGTGCCAATTTCAAGGGAGCGAATGGCCTTTTGGAGCGATTCTTTAAAGGTACGGCCAATGGCCATGACCTCGCCCACCGATTTCATCTGGGTTGTCAGGCGGTCATCGGCTTGGGGAAATTTTTCGAAAGTGAATCGGGGGATTTTGGTGACCACATAATCGATGGTGGGTTCAAAGGAAGCGGGCGTTACCTTGGTGATGTCGTTTTTGATTTCATCCAAGGTGTAACCAACGGCCAGTTTTGTTGCAAACTTGGCAATGGGAAAACCCGTGGCCTTGGAAGCCAGGGCCGAACTACGCGAAACACGCGGGTTCATTTCAATGATGACAAGTTCCCCTGTTTTTGGATTAACCCCAAATTGAATATTAGACCCCCCGGTATCCACCCCAATTTCACGAATAATGGCCAAGGCGGCATTGCGCATGAACTGGTATTCTTTGTCGGTAAGGGTTTGGGCGGGGGCCACTGTAATGCTATCCCCGGTATGAATCCCCATGGGGTCAAAATTTTCGATGGAACAAACAATGACGACATTGTCCTTCCTGTCGCGCATCACTTCCAGTTCATATTCTTTCCATCCCAAAACGGATTGTTCCACCAATACTTGGGAAACAGGGGAACAATCCAAAGCCCATTTGATGTGCTCTTTGTATTCCTCCATGGTGTAGGAAATATTGCCGCCTGTACCTCCCAAGGTAAATGCAGGCCTTAAAATAAGAGGGAACCCGATATCTTTGGCGGCAGCCAGTCCTTCTTTTATGTTATGAACAAGGGCGCTCTTGGGAACCTTAAGCCCAATCTTCTGCATGGCTTGTTTGAAGAGATCACGATCTTCAGCCTTTGCAATGGCCCCGACATTGGCCCCAATAAGCTGGACGCCATATTTTTCAAAAACCCCTTTTTTAGCCAGAGCCATGGCGGTATTTAAGGCCGTCTGTCCCCCCAGGGTTGGCAAAAGGGCATCCGGGCGTTCTTTTTCGATGATTTTTTCAACGACTTCGGGAGTAATGGGTTCAATGTAGGTCGCATCCGCCAAACCGGGATCGGTCATGATGGTGGCAGGGTTGGAATTGATAAGAACAACCTCATAGCCCTCTTCTTTTAAAGCCTTCACCCCTTGGGTTCCCGAATAATCAAATTCGCAGGCCTGCCCAATCACAATGGGACCGGCACCGATGATCATGATTTTTTTTAGGTCGGTTCGTTTTGGCATATCTCGGGCGAACACGAGGTTCGCCCCTACCTCATTAAATCAATAAATCTTTGAAACAAATAATGGCTATCATGCGGACCGGGGGCTGCTTCCGGGTGATATTGCACACTAAAAGCGGCAAGTTTTTTATGTTTTATTCCTTCAACGGTTTGATCATTTAAATTGATGTGGCTTACCAGGACATCACTTAAGTGTTCACAATCAACAGCAAAGCCATGGTTTTGGGCGGTAATTTCCACCTTGCGCGTGCTTAAATCCATCACGGGCTGATTGCCCCCGTGATGTCCAAATTTTAATTTGTATGTTTTAGCTCCCAAGGCCAGTCCCAAGATTTGATGGCCCAAACAAATTCCGAAAATAGGTTTTTTGCCCAAAATCTTTTGGACATTGTTGATGGCATACGTACACATGGCCGGATCCCCGGGTCCATTGGACAAAAATACACCATCCGGATTTTCTGCCAACACTTTTTGAGCGGGATAATCTCCTGGCACCACTTTCACCTGGCAGTCATGATCCACAAACATTCGGAGAATGTTCTGCTTGATGCCAAAGTCGTAAGCGATCACTTTGTATTTTTTCTGCCTTCTCGCATTCTTCGATGCCCGCATAAAAGACTCGGTGCCCTTCTTCCACTGGTAAGGTTTCTGACAACTAACAATTCTGGCTAAATCCTGTCCTTCCATGCCTGGAAGTTTTTGGGCTTTTTTAACAAGAGAAGTTTTGTTGGTTAAAGGCCCGGTCACAATAAGGGCCTGCATGGCACCCTTCTCTCGAATGTGGCGCACAAGGGCTCGTGTATCAATGCCTTCAATGCCGGGAATGCGATTCTTTTTTAAATAAGCCGCCAAATCGCTCCGCGCCCTGAAATTACTCACCGTGGGTGAAAGTTCTTTAACCACAAATCCCGAGAGATAAATTTTCGATGATTCAACATCTAGGGCATTGACCCCATAATTCCCTATTTCAGTATAAGTCATGACCACAATTTGCCCTTGATAAGAGGGATCCGTCAAAATTTCCTGATAACCCGACATCGATGTATTAAAAACCACTTCACCGTGCTTGGAACCAGCATAGCCAAACGAGCTCCCTGAAAAAATCGTTCCATCTTGTAAAATGAGATGCGCTGGTTTCATAAATTGAAATCGTAGGGACAATCCTAGGATTGTCCCTACATCGTATATACAATCTTCCCCGAAACAATCGTGGTTTTCACCCTTCCCTTCACCTTCATGCCATCGAAAGGGGAATTTTTGCTTTTGGACTGAAAGGCCGAAGCTTGGACTGTCCATGCCTGGTTTGGATCAAAAATCACCACATCCGCATCCGCACCCACAGCCAGATCTCCCTTCCTTAAACCCACAATGGAAGCCGCCTTCCAGGTTAACAGGGAAATAACGTCCTCAATTTTAAGTTTTTTGGATTCAACCAATTTAAGGGACAATGCCAAAGCGGTCTCCAAACCAACAATGCCAAAACAGGCACAATCATATTCCACTTCTTTGTCAATAAGCGCATGGGGTGCGTGGTCGGTGGCAATAGCATCAATGGTGCCATCGCGCAAACCTTCAATAAGCGCACGTCTGTCTTCTTCACTGCGAAGAGGGGGAGCCATTTTTGTGTTGGTGTCATAGCCGGATACAGCATCATCGGTGAGTGTAAAATGATGGGGAGTCACTTCACAGGTGATGGACAAACCCTTTTTCTTGGCTTTAGCCACCAGTTCCACCCCTTCACGCGTGGCAACATGGGCCACATGCAAACGAGCTCCGGTGAGTTGGGCCAAGTAAATATCCCGGGCAATAATAATATCTTCAGCTTCATTGGGGATGCCGCGAAGCCCCAGAGAAGTGGACATAGATCCTTCACTCATCACCCCTCGCTCTGCCAAGTCGGGATCAATGGCATGGGTAATCACGGGCAAATCAAAACTGCGGGCATACTCCATGGCTAACCGCATGAGCTGGGCATTACGAACTGTTTTTCCATCATCAGAAACAGCCACACATCCTGCTTTTTTCAATTCCCCCATTAAAGAAAGTTCTTTTCCTTCCAATCCTTTAGTGACAGCTCCTATAGGAAAAACATTAACCAGACCCTTTTCTTTAGCCTGCTTTAAAATGTATTGGGTAATAGAGGCTTGATCATTGACGGGATTGGTGTTGGCCATACAACACACTGAAGTAAAACCTCCGGCCGCGGCTGAAGCTGTCCCTGTTTCGATGGTTTCTTTGTATTCAAAGCCGGGTTCCCTTAAGTGGGTGTGTAAATCAACAAAGCCCGGGGCGACAACCAACCCTTTGGCATCAATGACCTGAAAATTTTTATGGGCGGGTTTTAAACCCGCCCCTACGGAACCGGATTTCAAAATATCTTTGACCACCCCATTTTCAATAAGAAGATCCCATTTCCCATTCTTCTTGTTTTTGGGATCAATCAGCGTTCCATTTGTAATCAATAATGTGCCCATTTTCATCTTTCTTCTAATTTTAGAAGCCCCCAATTAACATCCGCACCCCCGCACATCAGCACAACTATTTCCCCCCTGCCAACAGATAGAGCAAGGCCATCCGTACTGAAACTCCGTTGGTCACCTGAGTTAAAATAACAGAATAAGGGCCATCGGCCACTTGGGCATCAATCTCAACGCCCCGATTGACCGGGCCCGGATGCATGATGACTACATCCTTCTTGCAATTCTTTAATACTGATAGGTTAAGTCCATATAATTGTGAATATTCCCTTAATGTAGAAAATGGAGCCAACCCCAGACGTTCCTGTTGAATTCGCAGCATCATAATAACATCGGCATCGCGAACTCCTTCTTGCAACTGATGGGAAACCCTTACCCCCATTTTTTCAATCCCATGGGGCATCATGGTATAGGGGGCCACAACCGTTACCTTGGCTCCCATTTTCAAAAAACCATAAATATTGGACCGGGCTACACGGCTATGAGCAATATCCCCCACGATACTAATATTGAGTCCATCGGTTTTACCCTTGGCATCTTGCACGGTCATAATATCAAGCAAGGCCTGGGTAGGATGCTCATGGGCCCCATCCCCCGCATTAATGACCGAAGCTTTCAAATTTTTGGCCAAGACCCACGGGACGCCTGCCGAGGAATGTCGACATACGATAATATCCGGTCCCATGGCTTCAAGGTTTTTGGCTGTATCTAAAAGATTTTCTCCCTTTTCAATTGAAGAACCACTTTTTGAAATATTGATGACATCGGCCGATAATCTTTTGCCGGCAATTTCAAAAGAAGTGCGCGTGCGTGTGGAACTTTCAAAAAATAAATTAATGACTGTTTTTCCACGGAGCGTGGGAAGTTTTTTGACTGCGCGGTTTGAAACCTCGTTTAAGGTGCGGGCTGTATGAAGAATAAATTCAATCTCCTTACGCGAAAGATCTTCAATACCCAACAAATCCTTTCTTTCAAATTTCATCATTTATTCAAGCACCCCCACTCCATCCTCGCCATCGGTTTCAACAAACTTGACTTTGACGTTATCCCCGGGCTTGGCATCGTAACGCACTCCCGTAATATCCGCCTGAATGGGAAGCTCACGCCCATTGCGTTCCACCATCACCACCAGCTTGACCGCCTTGGGGCGACCAAAATCAAACAAGGCATCCAGCGCACACCGAACTGTGCGTCCCGTATACAAAACATCATCCACCAAATAGATCGTTTTTCCTTCCAGCGAAAAATCGATCTCAGTTTTTTTCATGACCGGGTATTCTGCCAATTGGGATAGATCGTCCCGATAAAGGGTAATATCTAAAATCCCCATATTGACCTTCTGTTTGGTTCTGCCCTCGATTTCAAGTTTTAACCGGGCAGCCAGGGGCACCCCTCGCGTACGAATCCCCACAAAAGCCACGTCCTGCATATTGAGGCCCCCTTTTTTCCAGCTAGCCAGCAAAGTATCGGCCATGGAAGAAATGGTCTCTTTAAGTTGTTTGGTATCGAGCAGTTTTTTCATGGTCAAAAAAAAACCTCCCATTGGGAGGTTTTATGAAACTGGCAAATTGTGTACTTTCTTGGGATTCAATTTTCAAATGCCTCAAAAAATAAGCTGGAAATTTTATAGTGGAGTGCCCCGAGCTTGTCAAGAAAATGAAAATGAAATGGAGAAAAAAATGGAGAAATTTCTTGCCCAAAAAACACTTTTTAAGTATTTCGGGCCCCCTATGACAACAAACTCCGAACTCAATACAATTACTCACATTTGGACACGCTTTAACTTAAGATGGATTTTATCCGGTATTTTCAGTGCCCTGGGTGCTGGGATATTGGCCATGGTCATCGCCTCCATCTTTACTGCCAAAACCTTTGGCGATTGGAGCCAGTCCCTTAAGTTGTTGGCCGCCATCCGTTATGGGGGCGAGGCCTTAGCCTTTGACGCCCCTGTCTTCATCATGGCTTACGGAGCTTCATTGCATGCCAGTCTGTGTATCCTTTATGGTTCCCTCTTTGCCCAATTGGTAAACGAAAAAAGTTCCCCTCTTTCTTTGGTCATTTTAGGCTGGGTGACAAGCGCCATTGTTTGGGTTTTCGGCTTTCAACTCTTCATGCCCACTTTTGATCCCTACCTTCGCATGATCACACCTTTATGGGTGGGGCTTTTCCTGCATTTTACCTTTGGAATCAGCTTTGGGCTTATTTTAAGCTTGTTTCGTCAAAAAAATTGATTTTCATCCGACCCATTGTTCATCTTCTTGGGCAATGGGGCCCTTGTAATTGTCCTTCCAGAATTGAAGAATCGGCCCGTAAAAGTCCGGCTGGATCAATTTAAAAACCCCATACGATACCGTCTCCAAAACTGTTTCCCATTCAAGCCCCGTTCTTTGTTTGAATTTGTTTTGGGCTTTTTCATCCAAGGGAATTATTTCCACCCCTTCAACATGGTAAGAATACAAGACTTCTTTAAGAACTTGTTGCCAATCATCTTCAGTAAAAGATTCGGGCCATGACATTAGTTTTGTCTCGTATTTGCCTTTTTTCTTTCCGGAAGAAATTTTTTCAGTAAGTCTATACGCACCAGGTTTTATAAGTCCTAAAAGGGCTTCCCGGTGCTTGGCCAAAATGGGTTTGGGATCAATGGGTTTGCCAAAAATGACTTCAATGGTCTGCCCCTTGACAACCCATCCCCAAGTTCCCTTGGGATCAATAATGCCAGCCCCGTTCACCACGGTGGGGACAATGGGTTGGCCTGAAATAAGCGACATAAACACCACCTGGGTTTTATGGGGATGCAACCGGGAATGAACAAGATTCCCCTTCTCATCCTCTTCTCTTTCACTTCGCGTCCCCGACCCAAAAACAAAAGTATGGCGAGCCGTGGCCCCAGTGAGCGCCTGTTTTTCTGAATCCGCCTTTATTTTTTGCCGTGCTTGCCGCGGTTTTTCACGGTCAATCATGATGCTGCGTGTGCCATCTGCCAGTTGAAGGAAAAGACCAAGAACAGGAACGTTTTTTCTGGCCACCGCACGAAAATTCATTCCAAGCATCTGGGCCGCCAAAAGTAAGGGGGGGCCCTCGGAAATACTGCCCCCTGTGTGGGTAACATCAATGAGAAAACCCCGGGATGAAGGAGGCAGATTTTCAATCCCCTTCACAACAAGCCTTGCATCCAAGGTAGAAAGACAATGCCCTGCCCAACTAGCCCCCACCATACCCACAGCGGCTTCGTCCCCGAATTCAAGTTCTTCAATTCCTTCGACAACAGAACCAAAAGTTTGGAAAATTCCTGTAATAGCGGCCCATTGTTTGCGGGAATATTCAGAAAAATATCTCGGCTCCACACAAATGTTTCCGTTCGGCAAAAGAGAAATGACAACTTTGCCCGAATCCCAATCAAAATTGAAACTATGGGGAAATCCTGTTTCTTTAAACTGAATACGCTCATAAAAAGCTTCCAAGGTTCTTAAATATTCCCCGATGGCCGACTCTTTTAAAACGCCTGCGGCACATCTTGCTTGCACATAATCAACCAAACGATTGGGATCGATAAGCTTGGGGTGTAAACGGGATCGGTTGGTTTCAAGATAATTAAAAACAGCGCCACGAATCCCATCATAAAAAGCCTCTCGATGCTCATTATCGACCCAGACCTCCCACACACAGTTTCCTCCACGCAGGTTCACCCAGAGGTTTGATAAGGTTGTCAGGGCGGTACTCACATGCCCTTTGGCATCACCGCCAAGAACCATGAGGGAATTCGCTAGCGTAGGATCAAACACAGATGCCGCCACCATACCCCCTGCAAAAAGCGCGGATCCCATCTGTTCATAGGGCCGTTTTTTAGGATGAGTGATGTCGTTAAAATCAGGTGAAGAAGGTTGTGGGGAAACCGTTTTACCAAAAATTCCCAAATCCACTCTCCTTCCCCACTTAAAAGCACCAGAAAGAGAAGCCAAACTATTCGGAGACGGTCTAACTTGAGGTTTGCTTGCAGGATGCATCACGCTCAAAGAAATCCGTCGAGGCGCAAAACTCCTGGGACCAAAACCACTCACAGGCCGAAATGTGTTCAGCAATACAGGCATAAACCTCCCATTGAATTGGAATGTTTTTAATCTCGGCAGGATGAAGAAAAGGTTGCGTTATTTAAAACCATCAGCGAGCCAAAACCCGAGCCATCCCTGTTAATCCAGGCACACGCGGCATTCGGGTATGAGTGGGACTCAACCCACGAACCACTCCCCTATGGATGGTTCTCTGTCCCCGGTGAGGACCTTTATTTCCAGATTGAATGCTGGAAACCGCACCCTGAGCAGATAAAGATGAAGTTGTTGGAACTCTTTTACTTCCTCGCGGAGGTTCTGGGGACGGGTCTGCTGGAACCACCACCGATGCCATCCCCAGCGCACCTACTTCAAACATGGTATGGCCAGGCCGAACCGGAAACTGCCAGGAGGCTTGTAGTGGAGCAGAAATATCAATCCCTTCTATCCCCTCAACCAGTTTGCTGAGATCATTCACAGGTTTGTTCCCGGGGCTAACAATAAATGAAAAATCATTGCGAGGCCTTCGATGAGTGATCTCTGTTTGAAAATAAACCAGACGCCCCTTTCTCTTGGCAAACCGTGCCAGACCTTGCACATGCGTTTGAGTCATTTTCCATGCCAGTTTTTCAAAGACTTCCCTTCCCATTTTTGTCGAAAATGAAGTTTTATATTTTTCCAAAAAACGGTTGGAAAATACGGCATCCGGACCCCAGGCCATCTCATTGCTGACAAAAGTGGAAATAAGAAAGTCGACATCTTCACCTGCAGTGGGATCAACATCCGACACCTGTTTTTCTAGATCGGTAAGTAAATCCAAATAACGCGCACGTGTGAGATAAATATTAAGATTCCGTTTAAGGATTTCTTTGGCGCCACGCACCCACTTGGCTGTAATACCTCCCGAAACATCCCGCACCCTCAATTCTACATAGGGCTGCAATTCCTTCGGCAAATTTTTACGGGCACAGTCGATATCTTCAAGGCTTATATCTACAAGAATCACCCTAAAATCTTTTGCTAATTTTCTAAGTGGGATCTCGGTGCAAGGGCCCGCACCCAGGATCATGACCAGCGGTCGTTTGGAAGAGTCTGGATCTCCTCGATGGCCACGGGTTATTTTGTCCGCCATTTTCAGGATATTTTCACTGCTGATACGGATATGTTCCCGATAGGGTCCATGGATATATTTTTCTACTTGCGGCAGGATGTCAGTATCATCCTCCCGAAACCATTCCACCACATCGGCTACATCGTCCTGGATAACCGGATCTAAAACCGGAAACATAGCTGTGGCAGCAGAAGAAGAAACTCCACCCGCCACAAAAGTATCGGGACCCGATGCAGACTGTGCCCCAGCAGCCATAGGTTCGCCCTGTCCCGATGGGTCGGCAGGAAGCTTATCCTCCATGGATACAGTTCCTGGGGAAGTGGGGGGTGTTTTAGCAATGGATGACATGCTCTCTTTTCGATTGAATTTGGGGAAAGTTGCTCAAAAAAATCCATGTTACATCCTTAATATCCTCTTGTCTTCGAACTACAAAATTTTTGAATTTTATATTACAACAAGGCAGGATGGATGATTTTACCTTCGTAACAGTTGATCGCCCCTTTAAGTTCGGGCCAGCGCTTACAAGCGTCCACCAAGCCATAATGGGCAATACGCAAAACGTAAGGGAAGGTTTCGGTACTTAAGGCCAAAGTAGAGGTCAAGGGAACCACTGCAGGAATATTAGGAACCCCATAGTGCAGCACACCATGTTTGACGACGGCGGGATTTTCGTGGCTTGTTACTTCCGACGTTTCAATGCAGCCTCCCTGATCGACAGCGACATCAATGATGACGGAACCCTTCTTCATTTTTTTGACCAAAGTTTTGGAAACCAGTTTGGGCGCTTTGGCTCCGGGAATAAGAACCGCTCCTATAAGCAAGTCAGCTATAGGAACCAGCTTGGCTCTCCACCTGGATGTTGAAGGGTGGACATGCAAACGGTCCCCGTATTTTCTCTTCAAATTTTGAAGGCGTTTTTCAAAAACATCCAAGATATGCACGGTGGCTCCAAGGCCCATGGCCATCTGCGCCGCATTTTCCCCCACAACTCCCGCCCCTAAAATCACCACCGTAGCCCCAGGAACTTTGTCGGTGCCCCCCATCAAAACACCGCGCCCTCCTTGATCAATGCGTAACAAATGGGCGCCATTTTGGGTGGCCAGGCGACCGGCAATCTGACTCATGGGGATTAAAAGAGGCAAATGCCCATCGGGGGCTTGCAATGTCTCATAACCAAGGGCGATGATTTTTTTTCGAAGGATTTTTTGGGTAAGCCTGGGGAAAGCCGCCAAATGCAAATAACAAAAAATCATCTGGCCAGGCCGCATCCATTCAAGTTCCTCCATGGTGGGCTCTTTTACTTTAAGCAGAAGGTCTGATTGCAAAATAATTTCTTTAGATGAATGTAATAAGCGGGCCCCTGCTTTTTTGTACTGGCTATCGGCAAAAGAGGAAAGTTCCCCCGCCCCTTTCTGAACACATACACGATGGCCCGTACGAACAAGCGCGCCAATATTTTCAGGAGTTAACGCCACTCGCCCTTCATTCTTCTTTGTTTCTTTTAATAAACCGATCTTCACCAAATCTCCTTTTTCACCCATACACCCATCAAAGAATCATCATAACCGACTTCCCAGTCCTCTTGGGATTGCAAATAATCGGCCAGGGGTTTGTTCTGGCCCAAATGTGCTTTTGAAAGCACCAGGGTTTTAACGCCCAAGTTTTCCCAAAGTTTGGTTAGTTCATCCGGTTTATTGGCCACGCCCATCACCTGATGCAAAAACTCTTCTCCGTAAACAGGAGTGCGGGTGTCCACAAAAACCTTATTACGCGGCCATAAACGAAAAATCAGATATCCCCCCAAATCCATCGAATTATAAACAGCTCCTTTTGGAGGGTATGCAAACAAATAATTTCCTCCCGCCCACGAAAAAGCAGAATGATCAAATCCAACACTGAGAGATCTTCCTAAAATAAAATCCAGACGGCCTTGTTCAGCATTGTACCGCGCCCCTTGAATCCAGCCATTTCTGGCCCACAATAAAGGGATCACAACAAGGATTCCCAACAGAAGAAATTTTACCCGCAAAAAAAACTCTCCTGCTTTTTCCCGTACCCATTTAAGAGAACTTAAACTTCCCAACAAAACAAACATCACCACTACAGCATAAAAAACGAAACGTTGATGCTTAAAGGCCAAAAAAGAAAAATAAAGCGATGCTAAAATAAGTCCCAAGTTTTTTGGAACATCCCGATAAGAAAAAAGAAGCCCTATTCCAGCTATCAGACACAATCCCAGAAAAAGCCAGATAGTCAGATAAGAAAAATGTCCTGCCGATAGAAGAGGAACCCAATCAGACACACGAGCCATTGTGACTGGGGCTGCCATGTGTTTAAAGGGATAGAAAAAAGCCTGAAGGCCATAAGGGTTTAAAAGGGAAGAGCCCGCCAACACCAAGACGACCACGGAAAAAAATTGAACGGCCTTCCAATCCTTACGAACAAACCTCTCCATCAATGCAAGCCCCGTTAATCCGATCCCCAAAAGAAAGGAGGAATGTGTATTCACCCATAAAACCTGGATCAGTGCCAATAAAATGAGTTTTTTAAACGTAAATGATGCATCCACCCACAATTCAAAAATAAAAATGGAGAAAAAAATAAAAGAATAAAGTTCCGGCCTTAAAAGTTGCAGTCGATTCCCTGAAAGATACAAAACCAGACAAACCAAAAACAAACCCAGCCATTTTTGATCATAAATTTTGTAAAACAACTTATAAAGAGTCAGAGCCAAAACAAAAACACTCAAGGCACTTAAAATACTTAGCCCCAAAAAATGGCCCCATTGAAAAACCTTCCAGAAAAGAACACAGGCCAGCCATTCCAGATTGATCCATTCTTTCCCAGGCACTGTAAAACTGAAAGAATCAGTTTGAGGAACCTGGTGGTTTTCCAAAATAATCTGCCCTGTTTTAAGCTGCCAAAACAGATCGGAATTCCCCACGGCATGCATCCCCAAAAGCAGGGACCAGAAAATTAAAACGAGCCCCACAGTTCCTTTATTAAAATAATTCATGGTTACCTTATGCAAATTCATGGTTCGACCACCGCGTAGCGGGGTCCCGTGTACGGGAGAGCCTCACCATGTCCAATTTCTAACCTTATGGACATATAACATGCCTTTCATGGTTGTTGTTCCAATTCATTGAGCCTCTTCTTATACGTTTCATTATCGGGTTCATAGATAAGCAGAGTCTCCAATTGTTTTTTTTCTGCATGAACATACCATTGCGGATTGGTTTGCAAATACCAGCTTAGGATGAATCTTTTTTGCATTACAAACATAAGACTATAAAGCACCAGCAGGCAGACCAACAAACTCACTTTTTGCCGGGTGCTTGGTGCCACATGCCGGCATCGACAAAACAATTCCTCAAGACCCAAAGCACTTAAGATTGAAATAAAGGGAATCACCACCAAAACATAACGTATCCAGTTCAATTTGTAGGTGTAAGCTGTCGCGGCACTCCAAAAAAAAGCATGCAGCAAAAAAACAAGAACCTTATTGCCTTTTTGCTTCAACCATAAGGGAAGAGTAAAACACCCGACACAGAACAAAATAAAAATAAAAGGGATTTTTATAAAAGCATAAACCCGGTCATTGGCCCAAAACATTTGCCTTAAAAAGGCGGCAAACCCCATCAGGGGGTTGGGAAGAGCATCCAGCCGAAACAAACTCATCTGCAGATCCACCCTTTCCCATCGATGCCCAAACATTCTCAGAATAAAATGGAAAGGATCTCCCCACAACGACGGGTTCAAACCATAAGTGAAAAGGGCAAAAAAGAAACTCATGGCAAAAAAACTGGCAAGAGCCATTTTGATTTCGGCCCGGCCCGATCGGATGCAAAAAACGGCAAGACTTAGACCGCTCACACAATAAGCCAAGAGCCCATTGATCTTGGTTAAAAACAAAAGGGCCAAAACCACACCCAATAAGCTTGAAGCCAGAATTTCGTGTTTCTTTTTTTCCAAACAGGAAATTTGATACAAATTCAAAAGAAGGCTTAGCGACAAAAAAAACAGGAAAAGACCATCCGAAATAACCCAGACTGAAGTCAATAAAACATGTGGAGAAAACGAAAATAAAATTGCAAAAAAACAGGCCACACGAAACGAAAAAATATTTTTTACAATAAAGAAAAAAAGAAGGGTGGCTAAAGCAAAGGACAATGCATTAAGAAACCGCCCCGCCACAAGAGATTGGAGTGGAGTTTTTTCAACATTGGCCCAATGAAAATCAACAAAATGACTGATATTTTCATCATTGGCATGCCACCACTCCTTTAAGTCAGGTGTTGTAAAATGAATTCCTACAAGGGCCAAAACCCCACCCAAGGCATATTTAAACAAGGGGGGGTGGTCGATGGCATCCAGGGCTTGCCAGTCGGGGCTTTCCCAATTTTTTTGGACAAAGGCCAGATCGTAGTAATAAGCCGAATAAATCCAGGCCGATTCATCAAAATCACGGAGAGGACGATGGGCATTGTAAAAAAAATTGATTGCGAAAACTGTAAGAATAAAAAAACAACACACAAAAGAAAGAATTCTGTCTTTTTGCACAGTGAGATTATGGCACATTTCTTCCTAAAGCTAAAATTGTCTTTTGCAGGAATTTGTCCTGAAGAAACAGCCAAAATTTTTCTGTCAAAATTTTTCTTGTATTACCGGCAACCAGCGACTAGCAACTAGCGACCAAATATGTTTCCTAAAATAAAAATTACAGCAAAGGGGTTATCCTGGTTTCAAACCGGGCATCCTTGGGTGTTTAAGTCTGACTTGGCTGACAAGTCGGACAGATCTGACAGGTCCGACACGTCTGACCTTAAACCCGGGATCGTCGAGGTGGTTGGCCCGAAAGAAAAATTTTTGGCTTTAGCTCTTTATTCCCCCCATTCCAAAATTGCCCTGCGTATTTTGGCGCGCAAAAAAGAAAGCATCAACCCATCGTGGTGGGAACATAAAATCCAAAAAGCAATTTCCTTAAGAAACAAACTTCCCATTGCTTCCAACGCAAAACGTCTCATCTTTGGAGAGTCCGATGGCCTTCCCTCTCTTATTGTTGACCAATATGACCAGTATCTTGTCATTCAAACTTTGAGTGCCGGCATGGAGGTTTATAAAAAAGATATTATCCCAAGTTTAAAAAACATTCTTGAGCCCAAGGGAATTTTAGAACGCAATGATGCCACGGTACGCAACCTGGAACACTTGCCCCAAACAGTGGAAGTGCTTGCAGGAGAAGTTCCTGAACATATCACCATTGATGAAGGTTCCCTAAAATTCATCGTTAATTTACGCACGGGACAAAAAACCGGCGCATTTTTAGATCAAAGGGATAATCGTCTTCTTGCGGGCCGGCTCGCCTTTGGAGATTGTCTCGATATTTTTTCCTATCAGGGTTGGTTTGCCTGCCACATGGCCAGCAAGGCCAAGCGCATCACTTGCCTTGATTCATCGCTTGAAACCCTTGCCATGGCCAAAGAAAATGCAAAACTAAACGGGTTTGAGAATAAAATGACCTTTGTGCAGGCCAACGCCTTTGACTTTTTAAGAGAACTTGAAACCAAAAAAGAATATTTCAACACGGTCAATCTTGACCCTCCTGCCTTTGTCCGCAGCATCAAAGAAAAAGAAGGGGGTTATCGCGGATACAAAGAAGTCAATCTGCGTGGCATGAAATTGCTAAAGGATGAAGGTGTGTTTATCAGCTCTTCATGTTCCCATGCCATGGAACGGTATGATTTTCTGAACATGATTCACCAAGCCGCCCTTGATACAAATGCTGAGCTAAAAATTTTGTATTTAATGGGTCAAGCCCCCGACCATCCCATTCATCCGCATGCCTCTGAAACCGAATATTTAAAATGTTTATTTGCATGGGTTGAAAAAAACAAATGACAGCCGGCTTGTGTTTGGGATAGTTGTTTTTTTGTAGGGGCGAATCTTGGAAGTGGTCACCGAGCGGAGTCGAGGGGTCGAAGGGGCCACCTCGACTCCGCTCGGTGACCAGCCAAATAAGCCCCCACACAATACAAAGGAGCAAAAAATGGCCATCGTTGAAGAATCCGAATATAAAGGAAACCCCATGATCGTGTTAAAAAATAGCGCCGAAGACCGCTATCCTTTCCAGTTTGGACTTAAAAAAGCCAAATTGGTCATTGAACACATTGAAGACATCAAAAAGTTTGTCGACAAACACGACAAAGAACAACCTGAACCCCCGGAAGAATAATTTTGTAGGGGCGCTCCTTGGTGCGCCCTATTGGGTACGGCAAGCGAGCCACCCCTACCAATAAATTATGCATCCATTTCCAAAAACAAAACACCTCGCCATTATCGGATTTGTCCTTACCCTTTGCCTTCAATGGGCTTTTTTCAGGTTTGGAGTGGAACATCTTCACTCCCCCTGGAATGCCCTGGCCTCCGGTTTGGCCATTTTTGCTGCTAGCTACATGCTGTCGTGGGGCGCCGAACTGGCCCAGTTTGAAATGCCTCAATCGTTGGCCATTGCCTTTTTGGCCCTTGTGGCTGTTTTACCTGAGTATGCCGTAGATATGTACTTTGCCTGGAAGGCCGGCACCAATCCCGAATATATTCACTATGCCACAGCCAACATGACGGGGGCCAATCGTTTGCTCATCGGTGTGGGTTGGGCCGCCGTTGTCTTTGCTTATTTTTTTAAGACAAAAAAAGGAGAGGTCATCCTGGAAAAAGAGAATCGCACCGAGATTTTTGCCCTTCTTTTAGCTACGGTTTACTGCTTCATTGTTCCATTCAAACAAAGTTTATCCTGGATTGATTCGGTTTTTCTTCTTTCCATCTTTGTCTGGTACATCCGGCAAGCCATGAAAGCCAAACATAAAGAACCTGAAATCGAGGGCCCCATTCTTGAAATTGCCGAATGGAAACGTTTGCCAAGAATCATGGCCACCTTTTTCTTTTTTGGAGTGTCCGGTTTCACCATTTTTATCGCGGCCGAGCCCTTTGCTGAAGGAATTTTGGAAGTGGGAAGAAAAACGGGCATTGAGGAATTCATTTTGGTGCAATGGCTGGCTCCCTTGGCCTCAGAATCACCCGAATTTATTGTCGCCCTTATTTTTGCCTGGAGAGCCAACGCAGCCTCAAGTTTGGGAACGCTTATCTCATCAAAAGTGAATCAATGGACCCTGCTTGTGGGCATGCTTCCCCTGGTTTACAACCTGTCGGCCGGGCACATTGGCCCCATGGTCATGGATGCGCGCCAATCGGAGGAAATTTTCCTTACGGCGGCCCAATCCCTCTTTGCCATCGTCATCATCGCCAACCTGCGCTTTTCCATTACAGAAGCCCTTTTGCTGTTTGTATTGTTTATGACCCAGATTTTCTTCACTTCAACAGAGGCCCGAACCATCTACGCCTTTGTTTATATTGCCCTGGCAATAGGTTGGTTTTTTGCGGTGAAAAGCAATAAAAAGGGATTTCAGGAAATTTTGAAGATAGCCATCAAACGTTAAAATAACGGCATGGGAACTTTTTTCAAAAGTTTTTTATTCCGTTTTTGCTTCATGAAAACAAAGGGCTCTTCTTCGCCAGAAAATTTTTGATTTTCATACAACTCATCTCCGAGAATACGAATAATACTTCCCTGGTTTGAGTTCACTCTTCCCTCTATTTGCCCTGCCTTTTTAATTGCCAATAAAGTTGAATAGGAAGACAAAAAATCATCATGCGTCATTTTATCGAAAAATTCAAAATAAGGATCATGCCCAAGATTAATGCGTGAACCGTGGTCCCCATGGATCACTACCATCAGATTTTCAAGAGCGCCTTCCTTTTGAAGCGACTCAAACAAATCTTCCTCTAATTTCATCAGGCAGCGTATTTGGCCGTAATAAAGAGCATATTTTTTATCATAAGTTTCGGGAGTGTTCATGGACGGTGCATCCTCGCTGTATCGATTCTTCATCTCCCAATCCTGAACGGGAAGCGGTTTGCAGGAAGCATCATAAACATAGGGGAAATGAGGCATGAGCATATGGACAAAGAAAAGCTGATAAGAACCCTTTTGAAGGATATCTTTTTTAATTCCACCAAAGACTTGGGGCACGACACCAAGCCCCCCGGTAAGGGCAGGAAAGAAGCGTCCAAGCACAGTGCGTCTCCTGAGTTGCCGGTAAACTGAATTGCTTTGAAGCACAACATTTCCTAAAAAAATGAAGCGATCCTTGAGGGAATAGCCTTCTTTGATAAGGGAAGCGGGATTTATTTTTGGATACTCTTCACAGGTCGCAATACCTTCCCCACAGTAATCGATGTAATCGTTCTGATAAACATGAAGATCATATCCCGCTTGAAGGGCCGCATCGAACAGGTCGTTTTTAAAAAGTTCGCGCTTTCCCTTTTCTCCAAACCACATCGTCTCCTTTTGGGTCCCGTTAAGAATGTTGGGAATGGCGTTATCTGTCGTAAAATAAGGACTGTAGGCTTTTGTAAAAAGAGTGAAACCCAGTTTTTGGTAGAAATCTCGGATATCCTCTTGGAGGGCCTTCGTTTGAGGGTGTTCCGGGGGCATACCTTCAACCCCTATATGCTCATCTAAAATGATATAAAGAACATTCTCCCCAGAAAAGAGCCATGACTCCTGTGAAGAGGTTTCCATCGCTGTATGTGAAGAACCTTTTTTGTCGGAAGATATTAAAAACCATTTCATTCCTTGTGCAAACCCCAAGCCTATAAGAAAAATGAGGATGATTTTAGGCAGAGGAAAATAGATCTTGAGGAAAAAAAGAAAGAGGACGAGGCAGAGTCCTGACAACATCAAAAGCTTGACGATCGTCATGTCGCGGCCTTGCGTGGATAGAAACCAAAAGATCAAAAAGGCTGAGGTGAAAGAAACTCCAAATTTCTGGCTACAGAGACGCGAGCTAAGGAAGGCAAGTGCAAGAATTAAAACAAAGAGAATCCAAAGTTCGGAGAAGGAAAGTGTATACCCATTGTGCAGGACAATATTGATGACGGGACATGCCATCAAGAGCAGATATCCCAAAAATAATTGAAAGGATCGGGAAAGGTTCATTTAAAATCTCACCATATCACGAGGAACCATAACGTCGTCTTTCCCTGACTTAAGCACTAGATAGAGGACGGGGTGGGCATCGTCTAAAATTTCCTTACCTTCTAAAAAACCATTCACAATCTGCGTCAAGCTTCCCATGGCATTATTGATTTTACCCGTTCTTTGGCCTTTATTTTTAATGGCCATCAAAGCCGCATGGGAAGCAATCAGATCTTCATCGCTAATTTTATCCGCATACTCACGGTAAGATTCATAGTTGAGCACAATCCGCGACCCATGATCCCCATGGACAATGAGGGTCACATCATCAAACAAACCTTCCCGCTTCAAACCTTCCAAGGTCTTTGCTAAAAAAGTGTTTAAACAATCTATTTGCGCATAATAACTTCTGAGTCTCTCCGCATGACCCTCCGGAGTATTTTTAGGGACGCCCCCAGTAAATTCAACCCGGTTCATCCATTGGTTAAAGGGTTTCACTCGACATTTATCGTCATAAACATAGGGGCTGTGCGGCATGAGAATATGCATGAAATAAAGGGTACGGCCGTTATCCTTCTTTAAATCTTCATTCAACTCACCAAACAAATCGGGAATGACTTGAATGGCCCCTGTCCTCTTGGGCATCCAGGCAAAGTTTCCCGTGTATTTATTAAGATCCCGAATGAGCGAATTGGTTTGCAAGTAAAGGGAAGTCAAAATCCATGATTTCTCATACCAGGGGAAATCCGTCCCAAAAATCGCATAGGGTGAATTTTTATTATAGCGATAGCATTTGGATACAAAATCATTACAAAAGTCTATATGATCAGGGGCATAAACATGGATATCGTATCCCTTCTCTTTGAAAGTCGTGAATAGTTTATTCTCGGAGAGAAAACGCTTCCCCTTACGTTTGTCATAAAACTCCTGATGAACGACGGAATAAGTTCCGTTGAGGGTGTTAGGAAGGGAATCTTCAGTCGCGTAATAATTACTATAGGCTTTAGGGAAAAGGGTGAACCCATAATTTAAATAAAAATCTGCCAGCTTTTGGCGCATCTCCGCCGTCCCGGCCATTTTTTGAGGCATGCCGTCTAAACCGATGTGTTCATCCAAAATAAAATAGAGAACACTTCCCGATCCCGAATGATCCACGGGGGTTGACCTATGAACTGCTAAAGAGGAATCTCCATGTTTCTGCACAAGAATCAAAATATCTCCCACAAGAATACCCACAATGAGTAAAAAAATAATGGAGTGAAGATGTTCGTAAACTGCCCTTAAAAAGAAATATAAAATCAATGAGCCAAGAGCCAAAAGGGCCACCACACCAAAACCGAATATGGACTTAAGACTTAAGATAAGCCAAAAAATCAGAAACGTATACATAAGCGCCAGCCTGCTTTGTTTTTGGGAGGCAAAGAAAGCAATGATAAACAGGAGGCACACCGTCACGAAGGCAGGAATAACAACTTCAAAGGTAAAAAGAGGATAATGATTGTACGCGAGAAAACGAACAAAAGGATAAAACAACAAAAAATTAAAAAAGACTCCGTGGGAAAAAAGGCGCTGATTCGTCATGATTGAGACCTTTTCAAAAAAGGGATTAGGATTTCTTTCTTAAAATACATGCCCCCTTTTCGGTTTCGATAGTTTCCTGAAGCAAATGGGGATAAAGTTTTGCCCATTTTTGAAGCATTGTTGTTTCATCTTTTCTGAAAGTATCATCCACCAACGCCGTAGCTTTACTTGAAAGCTTTTTAATCAAAAGGGGCAAAGCAGGGAAACGGGCTAATTTTTGCAACCATCCAGGAGGGCCATCTACAATTAACAAATCAATGGACTCAATTTCATTGAATTTTTCAATATCATACCATCGATGATTTTGTAAGTTGACTTCCAGATGAATCAAAGGAGCATGGATCAGTTTTATTTTTTGAGTTAACCCATGGGCCTCTAAATTCTGCCGTGTTTTTTCCAAGTAAATAAGATCATGTTCAAAAGAATAAAGGGTTGTATTGCCCAAGCCCTCTAACAGATACCCCATAACCAGTGTAGAAACCCCACATCCCAATTCAACAATAATTTTAGGTTTATGATCTAAAATTTCACTCACAATAATATTTACAAAATCCGGAGATACAGCCCAGCTTCGCATAATGGGCAATGGTTTTCTGATTTTAACAACAGCATGAAGAGATTGAAGGGCATCCAGTTGGGAATACAACTTAACAAGCTCCAAATAGAAAAAACAAAAACATACAATCATATAAAACAGAATGACTAAAGCACTCACAACACCAACAAGGGTCAAATAAAGCTTATCATTGATGAAAAAATACCCGTAGCCACAAACACACAACGCACCAACAGCGGGCGCCAACAAAAAAGTTTTTTTCATTAATAGATTTTTAATGCTCATTTCAATCTCCTTTATTTGTCTTAACCAATATGAACCCTCATTTAAAACAAAACCATCGGGTAGGGCACCAGTTTTACCGACCCCGGGCTTTCCGCAAAATAAACAACCCCGTCATTTTCTCCTGTAAACTCCCTATCATTTAATTCTTCTTTTAGAATCGCATTGAGCCCACCCTCGTTTGAATTTATCGTTCCCTGTAATTGAAACGATTTCTTGATTGCAAGCAAAGTGGAAAATGAGGTGAGGATGTCTTGGGCACTTATCCTGTCTTTGAATTTAGCAAACGGATCATACTCTAAATTAATCCGAGATCCATGATCCCCGTGAACCACGAGAGTCATCCCATTAAAATCACCTTGATTGATAAAACCATCAAAAAGAGAACCCAGCAAGCTATACAGACAGTCCATCTGTTCATAATATAAACCATAGCGCTCTTGATAACTTGAAATTGAATTTTTCGGACTATCCCCGGAAAATTCGGCCCTTCCCTTCCATTGGCTCACAGGTCTTGGCTTGCAAGATGGGTCATAGACATAGGGGTAATGGGGCATAAGAATGTGGGCGAAAAATAGGGTGCCACTTTTATGAGCACGGGCATCTTCCCCTATTTCTTCCAACATATGGGGAACCACATTGAGCGAACCGGTGATGCTTGGGAAGGTGTCGGGCGAAAATGATTTTAAAACCTCTTTGAAAATGGAATTGGTGTACAAATAGAGCGAGCTGGTTACAAATATTCTTTCAATCAGCAAATAGGATTTGTCATTTATAGCCAAGGGTGAGTTTTTTGAAAAACGGTGGCATTCATCAACAAAGCTATTACAAAAATCAAGATAGTTGGTTTGATAAACATGAATTCGATATCCTTCTTTTTTAAGATTTTCAAAGAACTGGTTAGAAGCTAAAAGGGCGCCTTCCCTCCTCTCTTTCCCAAAGTACGCCTGGCCCTGGGGCAAATCGGTGCCATTAAGCGTGTTGGGAATGGAATCATTGCTCTGAAAATAACGGCTGTAGGCCTTGGGGAATAAAGTGAAATGATATTTTTCGTAAAAGCTATCCAGTTTCTGTTTCATGCCCTGTGTTTGGGGTACGGACAAGGGCATGCCATCCACACCGATATGCTCATCAACAATGAGATATAAAATATTTTTTTTGTCTAAAAGAGAAATATCTTTTGGGATTTGCGGTGTAGGATCTTGATGAATCTTATTTGAAATGGCCAAAATTACATCAACAAACAAGATGCCGGCTATGAATACACCTGCCATGCGAGAAAAAAACAGATTGGCTTCTTTAAGGCAAACAAAGAGCCCAAAAAATAGGAAAGCCATTCCTACAAATTCACCCCAAGCCAGGTTTCCAAATACAAAGCTTAGCAAGAAGTAGAATAAAACAAGATAGATGATGTCGACCGCTCCGTTCTTTAGAAATAAGGCCAAGAGCCCAAAAATCAGGATGAAGAAAAAACATGGCAACAAAAATTCCCAGGTAGTTAATGGATATTGATGATGAAAAAAGAATTTAAAAAACGGGTAAAGAAAGATGAAACTCCAAAAAGCCCAATGGATTAGTTTTGATGGTTGCATGTCATTTTCTTTTATCCAACAGGAAAAACCTAAGACTCAAAAAAATAGAGAGTGCGTTCAGAACCGGGGATTTTCTCCTTGTGCATTTTGGACCAAACAGCTCCAAAAACTTGTTCGAAATGCTGGACAGTATAATCATGAAAAACATCTTCACGATGAGTAAGCAAACGGGCCACCATCGAATCGGTTTTGGGAACAAATTCGATAATGAGTTTGCGCCCACAGGCAGCCAAGAACTCGGCAATTTTGGCCAGCGGCACATTGGCTGTAATTCGCAAATGATGGATAAGGGCCAACGCCATCACAAGATCGGCCCTCCCCCGTTGGGTAAGCGACATGCGCTCGGTGTTATTCCAGCCAATAGCGGGCGTGGGGTTGGCCAAATCAGTCACCAAGGGAAGCATGAAAGCATCCCCTTCTTTTTTTGCCTGCTGATAATTGGCATCGACACAGAGTTGATCGCCGTCAAAACACACCGAATAAATTTTCCGGTTTGAGCCAAGCCGCGAAAAAAATCCCGTATTTCCTCCAAGATCCCAAAGTGTTTTTACAACCCCCGCATCCAAAACTTTTTCAATAAACTCCTTCTTGAAGTTTTTTGATTCAAGCTCGTAATTATTATTGCTGTCGGCGTAGTCAATCCACTCCGTTTTCACAGAAGGAATCTTTAACCCACGAACGGTAGATTCCAAACTGTCAATCAAGGCCAATTGGCGCGTCAAATTAAAAGCCAAATTCATTTTTTGACTGGTGGCTTGTTTGATTTCTTTTTTATTTTCAAATTTCTGCTGGCTCTTGGCATGCATCACCAAGTGCATCATCAACCCTGCCCTCATTTTCGATTTGAAAGGAAGTAATTTGGAAACCAGGGGAAGCGGAAACCCATCAATATGAGCCTGCAAGTGACGATTTAAACCCAGATCAACTTGACTCATTAAAGCCAGGGGTGCCAAAAAATGCTGACAAAACTGTCGGTAGGCCACCCAGGGTTTATCCTCTCTTTTTTCAAAAGAAAGCGTATCGATAAAAATCGGCTTTGATCCGATAAACTGCACATTGAAAAAAGAGGCATCTTTTAAGCTCATGTTTTTTTTAAGGGCTTCGCGATGGACGTCAAGAGTTAAAAGAGCCGCATCTTTAAATTGTGAAAATGACCATTCGTAGGGGTAAGAAATGAAGGGAATTTGAACGGGCTTTAAGATTTTATGGGGGGAGGGCGCACCAAGGGGCGCCCCTACGGGATCTCCCGTACGGGCGCTGCTTGCTGCGCCCTTCCCGTGTAGGGGCGCCCCTACGATTTCCTCATGCGAAACCAAAAGTCCGCGCGAAGCTAAAACATCATAAAGCCCGCTGGACATGAAAGCCTCAAAGTCGTCACGGCCTTTATCGGTGATAACACGATAGATGACCCCATTTTCTTTCACAACATAACCCGCATCATCACGAAAGGAGGAATTGACCCTGAGCGATTCCGTGCTAGTCGAGGAAGAGTCGAATGGGTCAAGAACAAGCATTTAGGAGGGATCCTTTTTTCTAAAGAAAGCTTTGATCTTTTGCCAGTACACCTTGACGGTATAAACAGCGGCCAAAACACTTCCCACCACAATTTGAAGAATCATACTCCCCGTGCCCGGATCAAGGTAGGCATGGGCTGTAGATGGGAGGAGGAAGATGGAGAGAATAAGGATAAAAAACATAAATTTATTAAATCCCCCTCTTTCCCCCTTTAATAAAGGGGGACGAAGGGGAATTTTTTCCATTATCAATTCCCCAACACATAATTAAACACAAGCGGAGCCACAATTGTGGCATCCGACTCGATAATAAACTTTGGAGCATGGGGCTCTAGCTTATACCATGTGATTTTCTCGTTGGGGACAGCCCCGCTGTAAGAACCATACGAAGTGGTGCTATCGCTGATCTGGCAAAAATAACCCCAAAGTTTTGTATCTTTTTGATGCATATCCTGAATTAACATGGGCACAACGCAAATGGGGAAATCACCCGCAATGCCCCCACCAATCTGGAAAAACCCCAGGGGATTTTTAACCGTCATCTCTTGGTACCATTGGGCCAAAAAAGCCATTTGTTCCAAACCGCTTTTCACCACGGTATAGCGGCTGATTTCCTTGTTTAAAACATGGCTGACAAAAACATTGCCACAGGTTGAATCTTCCCAGCCGGGAGTAATGATGGGAATATTTTTCTCGCAAGCAGCCAAGAGCCAGGAGTTTTTGGGATCAATCTCGTAATGTTTCTCAAGTTTTCCTGATCGAAGCAACTGATAGGCAAATTCGTAGGGAAAATAACTCTTGCCCTCTTTGTCAGCTTTTTGCCAAAGATCGAGGATATGGTCTTCGATGCGGCGAATGGCTTCATCTTCAGGAATGCATGTATCAGTGACACGATTAAAACCTTCGTCCCTTAAGGCCACTTCTTGTTCGGCTGTCAAATAACGATACCCGGGAACTCTTTTATAATGGGTGTGAGCCACCAGGTTATAAATATCTTCCTCCAAATTGGCCCCCGTGGTGCAAATGCCGTGGATTTTGTCTTGGCGGATCATTTCAGCCAGTGAAATACCAAGCTCTGCCGTACTCATCGCACCAGCCATGGACAAAAACATTCTTCCCCCACCTTTTGAAAAATCAATCCAGCCCTCAGCCGCATCAACGATAACGGCCGAATTGAAATGACGGTAATTATGTTTAATGAAATTTCGAATCGTCTGATTGCCCATAATGCCTCCAAGAATTTTGAGGATTTAACGTGAGAATGAGAGAAATGCAATATTTATGTATACACATCCACCACCAACCCGTCATAGGCCAATTCAATCCCCGCAGGCAGGGTCTTATTGAAGACATCGTGGTCGTAATCATGGGTTAGGTGAATCAGATATGTTTTTTTGGCTTTGATTTCTTGGGCTGTTGCAATAGCCTGATCTAAATGAAAGTGAGTGGGGTGTGGCTCCAACCTTAAACCATCCAAAAAAAGAACTTCCAGATTTTCCAGATTTTTCATGGAAGCTTTGGGAATCCCGTTGGTGTCGGTCAGCCAGGCCGCGTTGCCAATACGATAATTATAAGTCATGTACTTGGAACCATGACGGCATGGAATCATTTGAACCGGCACCCCCAGACAATCAAAACTCCCTTCAACACTAAAAGCCTCCAGACGTGGAACAAGACTGGGGTAAGCCGATGATGACCTGAAGATATAGGGAAAAATTTTCACCAAATGATCGATGGTTTCTTTTTCACCATAAACGGGAATGGCCGAGTTTTGATAGGCATTATAAACACGCATTTCATCAATTCCATGAACATGGTCTGCATGAATATGGGTATAGAGCACGGCATCCACACGTGTGATGTCAAACCGTAAGGCCTGCCAACGTAAATCGGGACTGGTGTCTACCAAAATGAATTTTCCATCCACTTCAAAAAGGCAGGAAGAACGCATCCGATTATTTTTTGGATTGGACGATTTACAAACGGCACAGTCGCACCCGACAACAGGAACACCGGAAGAAGTGCCTGATCCTAAAACGGTTATTTTCATGGTAACAAACTACCATACACTTTTTATTAGGAAACAAAAAATTTTATGGTTGATTAACATTTAATTATTTCTAACTTTTAATGAGCACTAACGGGGTCAATCCCATTCTTAGTTGAAATTGTTTGATAACCATCACGCTGCTATTTTTTGTTGTTTAATAAAAACCGTTTTCATCTGCTCCCGTAGTTCCCTTAA
>Ga0209211_10001333_pt1 | contig 47088 bp, 48 predicted proteins | sample RifGroA2_FD_183992 | JGI IMG/M metagenome (GOLD analysis project Ga0209211, IMG submission 183992) | Groundwater microbial communities from Rifle, Colorado, USA - Groundwater A2 (SPAdes) (version 2) | ecosystem: Environmental > Aquatic > Deep subsurface > Groundwater | place: Rifle, Colorado...
ATGTTCTTTTCTTTGTCCCAGTCAAATCTGATATAAGCCATATATTTACATTGTAAAGATATAATAATGACTTGTCAAATTGCTATTTTTCGGTTAAATGCCAAATCCAGAAGACCCCGTAGAAATATCAAATGCCATAATGCCAAGCCAGACCCCGCCACGTATTTGGATATTAGTTTTTTGGCTTGATGCTAATCGTCGGTTCGATTTCCCCTGTCTCGGCAGTTACATTATATTTCTCTTTTAAAATACGTCTAACTATTAATCGTGCAATTATATATAAAATTATAAAGCCGAGTATTGGAAATGAAATAGCTGTGCTGGGAAGTCCTGGCTTTATTATAATGGGCCATCTTGGCTCATAATTGGAATTGTATTTGCTCATGATATCTGCTTCAGCTTTAGCAAGGACATGCAATTCAGCATCTAATTTAGCTTTTTCCACCGGATCATCAGTCATAAAGTATTTTTCCTCAAGCGCCTTGATTTGAGCCGACAATTTGTTAATTTCCAATTGGTCTTTTTCAGGAATCTTATATATCGTTTTCGACTTGCTTGGGATATAGGTTGTTATGATCAAAGCCGAAGTGCCAATTAAAGCCACTATCACTGGCACCAATAATGACCAAAACATAGTTTTTCTATTAAACTGTTTTTGACTTATCTTTTTCTTCTTCATTTCTTATTCTTAATTTACCCGCAATCTCATATGTAACAGCCAAAATATATTTTATTCTATTTCTTTTTTATCAGCTATCAACAGACGCGTCCAGTAATCTTAATGACTTTACTGTACCCACTAATTTAAGAGTGGACAATGACTTAAATAAGGCGCGGGTGTGGCACCCAGCTTTATTGAAAACCAAAAAGCGCTTATTCACCGTCGCCTTGATTTTGTTGTGTACGCCCGGCACGGGCGTGAACTTATGTGGTGAAAGTCCCCTGTACGAGAACCTTATGATATTCATAGTAATGAATGTTAACAAAAGTACGAGCCGAAGGCAAGAGCGTCTCCGCGAGGAGGGGTCTGAAGGAAGCTGGAGTGTCCCGAAAGCTTTCGGGATGCGAGACGACGAACAGAAACCGCATATAAGGCTTAGCTCTTGGGCGAGTAGGCACAATGGGGTCAGGCCTGTCAAAATGGTATTTAAAAAAGCACCTCATCAAAATAACTCGACAAATGACAGTATGACAGGCCTGACCCTCCCACGTTTATAAACACCTCCAGAACGCAGATGGTCGGGACAATAAGCTTATCGGCATCTTCGAGAGGAGGAGCAAAAAAACCTGCATTGGGGCCGTCGGCAAAATATTCAAGCCAGCCGCAGGAATCTACCAAATTCATATCCTGTCACCCTCGCGCTTTACTGTCGTGTCAATGCCTTTCAGGAACCCTCTCATCTTTTTTATGCTCTTTACCGGAATTAATTCAATCCGATTCCCAAACTGCATGATATTTATCTTTTCGCCGGGCTTTATCTGAAGAGACTCCCGGAGTTCCTTTGGAATGACAACCTGGTATTTCGGAGAGACAGTAATAGTTTTCATCAACCAATCCTCCATCGATAACTCATTTGTAATATTATATCATGATCGATCAAAAAGAGGTAGGGAAAGGCAATAATCAATTGATGCAACATATTGGGATGGAATTTCTTTAAATCTTTTGATGTCTGATACGAACACCCGTGGCAAGAAAGTTCACGCAACTGCCCCGGCAGTTGGATAAACCACATCTCCCTTCAGAACTTCAGCAGCAAAGGCCATAGCAGCAAGAAGCCCCTCGCGAGTTAAGCGGGGATGCGCTTCAAGTAACTGTTCTATTGTTTCTCCTGCCGCAAGTTTTCCCAAAACAAGTTCGACAGTTATTCTTGTCCCTTTAATAACTGGCTTGCCCATCATTATAGTGGGGTCTGATATTATCAAATCCGTTTGCATTTTACCCTCCTTTCTCCAAGCCCATTACCGCTGGCCATCTGATTGACCTATTTTAACAGATATTTCCCATTTCCGCGCCTGCTGCCTTCCAGCCGTCTGTACCTAAGTTGTCCTTTATTCGACAAGTCTGAATTCTCATAAGGATGTTCGGATGACACAGATATACACCCACGTCATGAGGCAGTCCCTTATTCGTCAGGTCTTCAGTGTTCGTAAATGCGGCAATGCTTCATGTTCATCGGGTAATACGTCGCAATCCCTTATTCATCAGGTCTTAGATTCTCACACATCTACAAACGCCTACGGTCTCATAGCCGCTGGAACAAAGTCGCAATCCCTTATTTATCAAGGCATTGTCTCTAAGTGAAGATAACGAGCGGCTGACCCGCTTGACGGGTCGAGCCGCTGGTTGAAAATTCATGCAGTTTTCCAGTGAAGGGCTAGTTTCTTATGTGATGAGGCACAATCTCTCAGGTAAAGGTTGATGAGCGTCTGGTAAGGGACGCCATTTTCCTGCGCCAGGGTTTTAAAGTAGCTGATAGTGCCTTCATCCATCCTGAGAGTTACTTGTCGCTTGAGTCTACTTGCATACGGGTTTTTTTGAGCCTTAGAAAAATCATATTCTTTTCTCATAGTCATCACCTTTTCCAATAACGTTTTTGTTCTATACGAGTTGCCTTCCGAGCAGAGATGAGTCGAATAACATCATCGTTTTCACGATAACAATGGCAAACAACCATCAGGCGAATAGAGGCGCTTAACCCCAGAAGAATGAAACGATCTTCGTCGCCGGAATGGTCAGGATCATGAATCAGCAAGGCATTTTCATCGACGAACACAGTCTGAGCCTCTTCAAAAGATATTCTGTGTTTCTTCTGGTTTGCTATGTTCTTTTCTTTGTCCCAGTCAAATCTGATATAAGCCATATATTTACATTGTAAAGATATAATAATGACTTGTCAAATTGCATTACAATTCCCTGACACCCCCACTAAATGCAACAATGCAATGCCTGGCACCGCCATGTGCCCGGATGCGCCATTCATCAACATCCAGTCCTTACTGTAACGAAGAAGCTCAAGGGGAGCGCGGCAGTTCCGCGCGATCCCTTAAAGCGGTTCGTTATACCTTATTTGAAGCATGTTCTTTTCATAGCCGCTATTTCTTAATAAAGCCCCTTATCTCTAAGAAATAAGAGAGCATCTTCATTTGCGCGGCCCAAATGAATAGGGCTGCTATTTAAGTCTTTGAATGTTTCTTTAATTGTGATTTTATCTCCTTCGCTTAAGTCAAAAGCTGTGCCAAAAAATTTACTCGCTAAAATTGGACCGCCTATCTTTTGTTTTATTAATCTTTTCATATTTGTAGGATGATAACCAAACCCAATAAAAACAACCTTGTTCGCTGCCTCAATTAATTTGTGCGCTATTTTAAAATCCTCAGTTATTTCATCAATTTCATGAATGATAAGTATATTGCCAGCACTCTTTTTTACTATTTCTGCATTTAGGTTGTCACTCTTTAAGTTGTATTCAAGAACATTAGTGCCTACATATGGCAGATGACCTAACTGCCCATGAACATGAACAATAGGAATAGTTTTTAATACCATTGCAGTTGCATCATCATTAAGACCATAGCTATGCTTTATTGCTTGAAAAAGAAAGTATTCAAGAGAACGGTCATAATTAAATGTTACAAAAGATATTCTATTTGATTGAAAGTCGTCTGGCGTCTTAGCATCCATTTTAGAAAAGAGGTATTCATACCAATGTAAATTATCTTGCCATCTTTCCAATCGTGCCTTTCGTTCATATGGTATTAAGGCCCTTGCAATAGCAGCTTTTCCTATTTCGAGGTATTCATTTCTTTTCTCAAGGAAAGCGTCTACCGATGGCTGCATAGAATTGAAAAGCTCAGAGCGGAACTCCTTTATAAAATCAAAAGCAAAGCCACATTTATTGATTGTCTCGCAAAACGGTGCATCTTTTCCCTTTACTAAGTCCAGTTTGTCGCAAATTTCTATTAATAGCCGTCTCCCTGATGGAAATCCAAAAGGAATGCTTGCACCTGCGCCTAAGATTAATGTTATTGTGTTTGATATCATAATTTGTCTTTCATTTTAATTGTATAACGCGGAGTTCACACGCCGCGTAGCGGTCGGCGTGGAACGATTTGTTGGTATTTAATGGTTGTCATATATCGATTGAAAAATAATACGCTCTTTTTTTGAAACCGTTTTTTTCGTAGAAATCATGAGCGGTTTTTCTGTGAAAGCTCGATTCCAACTCCAATTTTTTGCAGTTTCTCTTTCGTGCTATAGCAATTGCAGCCTGAAGGAGTTTTTTCCCTATACCTCTATTTCGATATTCTTCATGAACTACCATTGTTGAAATTTGCGCAATTACGCCTTCCTGCCAAAAGTTGTTGGCGAATACAATTGCACAAAAACCTACCGTCTTACCGTCCAGCTTCGCTGAAAGGCACTTGTCGTATTCTGATTTAATAGATTTACGAAAGACCTTAAACACCTCAAGATTATTTAGTGTCTTGTCTGGCCATAATTGGCGCAACAATATCACGACGTCTTCAAATTCACTTTCCTTTGCGTCTACTATTTTAATCTCTGTATCCATTGTGCTGAACATTCATACCAACCGACCAGCATAAGGGGCGCGGGAGCACAAATGCCCGTATTGAAAAAAAATCACGGCTATTCCCGCGTCCCTCTCGATGCATTTGTTATCCCAAGCTTTGCTATTTTCTCTTTTATGAGATCATGTTTCGACAGTGTCTTGCTAAAAACTTCGTCAAATACTTCAGGAAGATGACGATTCAAGACCTTAACGCCTTCTTCTGTTATTCCGCCTTTAGTTGCAACACGTCTTATCATTTCCGAAAAATCAATCCCTCTTTCCGTCAAAAGTTTTGCAGTTCCAAATAATGTTGATACAACCATCTGGTGTGCAACCTCCGGTGGAATGTCACTATGCCTAATACCTGCATGGACGAAATTGTCGAAAATTGCAGCAATCATCCCTGGAGCACAACTTGTAAGATCGGCTGCCGCTTCAAAATCGGTTTCTTTAACTTGGACAACTTTGCTCACTGAGCCCAGGAGATTTTCAAGAATCTTCTTTTGATTTTCCGAAACTTTCGAGTTATGGCAAACTAACGATATACCCTCATTAACTTCCGAGGTTAGGCTTGGAATGATTTTCGTTATCGGCCCTGAAAATTGCCTTTCAATATCGTTTATTGTCACGCAGGCGGCAATGGAAACCAGATGAGTTAATTCTGTCAGATTGCTTTTTATCTCGTATAACACAGTAGAAAAATCCAATGGTTTAACACAGACAAACAATAAATCGCTCTCTCTTGCTACTTTACGATTGTCACTTGTAATCGTAATGTCCGCCCATTGCAGTCGCAGGCTTTCAATTTTTGTCATAGTTCGATTTGAGATTCCGATCTGGTCAGGGGTAACAGTCCCGGAAGCAAGAAACCCATTGACCAACATACTACCCATACTGCCGTAACCGATAAAGCCACATTTTTTCATTTTATATCCTTATTGCGGGATAACGCACGCGTCACGCGCCGCCTTTTGGCGCGTCGCTGTGGACGCGTTTGTTGGAATCATTGACTCTGACATCATCTATTTCAAGGGAAAAGACCTAGCTCTAGTGATGCTCCTTGGATACTGGATACCATGAGGACACTTCTCCTAAAGGCAAACATCTCAAATGAAGATCGTCTTTTTCGAATAGGTAAAGACAATCATTTGTCTTTGAAAAGAAATAATAGTCCTTTGGTGTTCTGGCCCGTTTTGTTGTGTTTTTATACTCGACTGTAACTTTTGGGTAATCATAATACCCATTCTTGTCTTTTGCAGTAGCAGCGTGGTATTTGCCAAGAGACACTGACAAAAAAGAGAAAAAGAAGACAATAGCCATAATTAGTGAAATCGCAAAAACACTTGAGCCAACTTCCTTCATGTAGTCATGATTTCCGCGCGTTGCCAAAGTAATAAGGGCATATAGAAAGAGAAGAGACAAAATCGACGCTAAACGAATCATAATATTTGAGTAATTGTACCAATATGATATGTTCCCAAAAAAATTCAGCGCGATTATTAAAACCAGCGAAATGTAATACAACCACCTAGCAATTTCAAAATACTTTTTGACATCTAGCAGTAAGCTGACGAGATAGTAGACGATGAGTGCGAGAAGCACATAGGGAAGAATAAATTGACTCGTAATTTCGATCCCCCGGACAAGAATGAAATCCCATGAAAAATAGTATGTCGCGGGTATATTAATATTAAAGAGCTGTTTTAGCACTTCTTTGTAATATAGATACCCAAGCAGGTACCCAAAAAAGCTTAAACCTATACCCAAACCACCTATCGACTTCACAACCTTGGACATTAAATTCACCTCATCACGAGGGCTATAAGAGTTTAATATTGTCATATATTTTTAGCATAACGCCTGAATTCACGGGGAGCGTTTTACGCGATCCCGTGAAATGAAATGTTCTGAGGCTTCTATTTGTCTAGTCCTTATTTTAGCTGTTATTTGCCGTATTCTTCTTTCTCATTGCCGTTATTTCTTCGTGGTCTTTATTAAGCCGTAGTTGCGTTATTTTCTTCCCTTATACAAGATAAGATAAAATCCAAAGATCGAAACAATAGTGCCAGCAAGTTGAATAAGCCCATTTGTAATATTCAATAGGCTGGGGATAAGAGTACCCCCAAGTCCAAATAAAATGCCGACATAGCCTATTAAATTTATTTCAGTCAATTTATTTTCTTTCATAATTTCATCTCGCAGAACGACAAGTTAAGCGGGTTCCACGCTTGAACGCCTGGTTGAAATCGGATTAGCTTTGCCCATCTCAAGACCACGTTCGCATTTATTATTGACAAACTTCAACGACAGAAAGGTCCGTCTCTTTAAGACCGTTAAATTCAAGCCAGTGTAAGAATTTATAGGTTTTTTGCAAAAAGTTGCCTTCACCAGGAGAAATCAAGCCTAATGTGCGAAGGATCAGATCGAGTTCTTTTGTATTGTAATCTCGGCCATAATCGTAATCCCGGTTGCGAAAGTCGATGCCGTGATTATTTAGTATCTTGTCGATGTATTCCGAAAATTCATATGAAACATATCTTGAATGCCCCAGCGCTATAAAACTCACTAGGGAGGGGAGGAATCCAAGCGAATAGTTCTTTTCTTGCCAAGGATTTTCCAAAATGTTGTAAGTCTCTAGATCATACTTACCTCTTTCTCTAAATCGTATTTTGATGACAACGGGAATATTTATCTTTCTGTAAAGATATTCAAATTCATCATGTTGTCTGGATGAGAATGGCCTGTGAAGTCCGAAGGTTGTCTTATTTATCGATGGACTATTGATTATCGACACAATTGCAGTATTTAGTTTTTGAATTAAGAACGGTTTTTGAGATTTTCTCGCAATAGAATCTGATCTCCGCAGATCAAACAGAATTGGCCATCTACGGTGCTGCAGGTCAAAGAGCAAATCTTTCGGTTTTCCGAATGCTTCATTGAAAACACAAATAATCCTGTTGGGTCCGAGGACATTTAAAGCAAAACCAAGTTCAAAAATGACATTTTGGTTTGATACTTTTTTAGTTGCACCGCTATAATTTCGATACTCAGAAACAAACGTTAGATCAGCAACAACAATGTCTGCTGTGGAAATCTTGAATAGGATAGTATTAGCGATATCAGGTATGCCAGGCGTACCTTTTGTGTCATGATCAAGGTTTATTCGTGGCCGATTAGCTTCATTAACTTCCGACTTCCTATTAATTTCGGAAAGGGCAGACTCCAGACAACCTTTGATAAACGAGCGATTGAGCTTGCTATCAATGTCATCTTGCCAAGAATAGAAAAGTCGCAAAGTCTTCTTTTTCATTTTGATTCTAGTTCAACCAGTTATTATCTGAACGAAATCTTGCATATGCATATAGATGCACTCATCTACAGGTATATGCCCGCATCTACCTGTAGATGCTAACCCGGTATATACAGGCATATGCTTTTTCATATTCATAGCTTATCATATGTCATCTATATGTATATGCTTTTCCAGGGATGTGCCCGAGATTTTACCATACTTTACAAACCAGAGCCGCTTCCCGGGATTCCACCTTCCGCCTGCTGCTTTGGCTTGCATGCGCATCGGGATGTCTGCGGCTTCTATGCGCAAAGCTACCAGAGTGTCCGCAGTATATCGCAGCAGCGGCGGCGTCCATCAGGACTCTTTCTTTGCTGATGCCTGTCTTTAAAAGCATTCTCATAGCTAAAGCGCCTTCTTCCTATTAAACAAATCAGTCTTTATCCAAAGCCAGAAAAGACTCTTTGCACTCCTGAAAGCTACCATAAAATCATGTGGAGTTCTCAGCTCAAGAAGCATCTTTATGATAAACGAAGGCCTTGAATAAAACCTCTTAAATGCCATCTGGCGGAGCTTCAATATCTCTTCCCTTGTCATGCTGTACGGGACAAAGGCAGCTCCCTGATATGTATAATCAGTAAGTTCATTTGATATGGTGCCGTATTTTTCGAGATTATCGTATAGATGCGTGCCGGGGAATGGAGTTATTGCATGGAAGTTTGCGATATCAGGGTCAAGGTCTATTGCAAACTCAATGGTCTGCAGGCCCTCTTCAAAGGTCTCTCCAGGGATGCCGAACATAAAAGGGGTGCTTACCCTTAGCCCAACGTCTTTTGCGGCCCTTACGGCCTTCTGTATCTGTTCAAGAGTTGTCCCTTTTCTTATGGCATTGAGGTTCTTCTGCACACCGCTTTCAGCGCCAAAGAGTACTGCCCAGCAGCCGGCGTCCTTAAAGGCCTTCAGCAGGGGCCTGTCCACCTGGTTTACACATGCTGAAGCAAACCATGTGAAATCAAGACCTCTTTCCTTTATCCCTTTGGCTATCTGCATTGCCCTGTCATAATCCGCCGCAAGGGTGTCGTCAATAAACTTTATCTCCCTGTAGCCTTGTTTTATACAAAGTTCTATCTCCTCAAGCACATTATCTACACTGCGATAGCGTATTCCGCTCTTCCTTGTCTTGTCTATCTGGAAACAGTAAATACACTGCCTGTTACACCCCCTGGAAGTCATCAGAACAGCCACAGGTTTTCTCCTGTAAGTGGCAGGCGGGGGCACATACAGATTGGCGTCTCCCAAAAGCTCCCTTGCAGGAAAAGGCAGAGAGTCGAGGTCGGTAATTAAGGGCCTTGGAGGATTTTTGACAATCCTGTCTCCATCCCAATAAATGACACCCTGCACTCCTTCAAGGGCCTGACCAGCGTGTAATCTTTCGAGTATTTCAAGAGATGTATATTCCCCTTCACCGGTAACGGTTGCGTCAAAAAGTCTCCCGGCATCTTCAAGGCAGTGTTCCTGCATTGCAATGGGATAGGGACCGCCGGCACATATAAAGACATTTTTATCGAGTGCCCTTCTAAAGTCTTCCGCAGTCTTCTTTGCCTTTTCCCAGCCAAAGGTCGTCGAATATATACCTATGAATTCGGGATTGAATTTACATACATCGGAGAGTATGCTGTCATGGGTCAGGAATGCGCCGTTGAAGAACCTGACATCATGTCCTGCCTTCTGAAGGACCGCAGCCACATACAATGTACCCAATGGCTGCCAGTAGTTGATCTGCGAACTTGCTGTCTTGGAGGAAAAGATTTCATCAGGGACCCAGGAAGGTATTACCAAAGCGCATTTCATCAGATTTTATTATTGCTTATTATCGTTTCTGCTGTATTTATGCCGGATTCTATTGCATGGTCCATATTGTAGTACCTGAACATCCCGCCCCTGCCCGCGATATGCAAATTCTTGAACAAGCTGAGATAATCATAGATCACCTTACAGATATCCGCATAGCCCACTTCAAAAAGAGGATACGCCTTCTGGACCCTGACAACAGCACTGTCAATCACCTCATTCTTCCTGATATAACCAAGCTGTTCCAGTCCATGTACAGTAATATCAGTAAGCTCCTCATCCGTCTTGTTCCATGTCTCATCATTCCTGAAGCTGAAATATTCCATAACAAGGAGCGTTTTATTCTCAGGGGCCATTTTTTCACTCCAGTTAGTCGGCTCGTGTATCCGGCCAAAAGGTATCTTCTGCTCAGGTATATATATCCATGTCTGGTCTGTGACCCTTTTTTTATCAACCATTATTGCAACTATGACCAGGTCTCTGAATTTGAGCCTCGAAGCCGCATCGAGCACATAATCAGGAGGGGCAGGATCGAGCAAACCCACAAGCTTTGTGAGAGGCACACTGGAGATAAATTCGTCACCTTCCACTATCTCTGACCGGCCATTGCCGGCTACTTCGATATTCTCCACCCTAAAGCCGGAATGTTTAATACGTCTGACACTAGTAGATGTGTAGACATTATTGTTTCTCTCAATTTCTTCACTAAGCCTGTCGGAAATACGCCCTATTCCCAACCGGGGATATACAAATCTGTCTACGAGGGACGGTATGTCCCTTCCGTTTAATCTGAAAAAGGCATTTTTAATGGCCTTTGCAAGCGAAAGCCCCCTGATGCGCTGGGCCACCCAATCCACGCTTATCCTGCTGCAATCAATCCCCCATACCTTTTCGCTGTATTCCTTAAAGTATATATCGAACATTGTCCGGCCAAAATTACTCACTACCCAATCCTCAAGGGAAATCTTGCTTGGCTCTTTGATTAGCCGCCTGCACCTTTCAGTTCCATAATCAAATATGATCTTTGTTGTTGTAGCGAAACCCAAGCCGAAAAAGGCATTTACAGGCTTCAAAGGATAGTCAAAATATTTGCCACGCATGTATATCTTGCTCTTGCGGGGGACGGAAATCAATTCATCGCCCATCAGGTCTTTGACAAAATCATCAATTTTCCTGTCTTTTGTGAAAAACCTGTGGCCGCCCAGATCAAATCTGAATCCTTTGCGGACGATTGTTTTTGAAAGGCCCCCAACCGTTGAATCACTCTCAAATACCTTGACGCTCAGACCGGACTTGGCAAGTATATATCCTGAAGAAAGCCCTGTAAGGCCCCCTCCCATTATAACAATACCTTTATTTTGGTCTTTCATTTAAGGTCCATTTACAAAAAAATACCCTGCGGAAAAGCCGCAGGGTATATTTTAACATACACCGGACACTGCTTACTTCTATGCTTACTTTACAAGCAATACCGGGATTTCAGCGTTATTTGCAACTTCTCTGCTGACGCTGCCCATAAACAGGTGTGTGGTCCTTTTGCCCCTCGAACCGATGATAATCATGTCAACTCCCTCTTCCTTGGCAGTCGCAAGTATCTCTTCAGCAGGGTGACCTTTTCTTATTACTGTTTTAATCCCTGTCAGACCTTTGTCTTCAAGGGCCTTCTTGTAAAAATCCAGTACCGCGTTCGCTTTCCTGTCAAGCGCCTCCTGGTACTCGGTACCCTCAAGGGCTTCCTTCAAGGTCTTCATTTCCGAAACACTAAGCAGCACCTCATCCATTAAAGACCTGCCCTCAAGTTTTTCGACGTGGACCAGAATAATATTATCAGGACGCATACAGGAACATGCATTCCCGCATATTTCAAAAGCACTTTTTGTACCCTTAGTGTCGTCTACTGCAATCAATATTTTTTTCATTTTTTCACCCGCTATATTTTAGTTGAAATGCAGAGTGTTTATTTGCTGTGGTCACCGGAAGGTGCGGAACTTTGCCCGCTCGCTGCTGGTGTATCCTGAGCTGCCCCCTCACTGCCTGCTGCTGGTTCCTGAGCCGGCTCAGTGACGGCCGTTCCCTGTTCAGCAGGCGTGCTCGCCTGCTGGCTGTAAAACAACAGGAACCCAAGGATCGCAACAACAACCACAATAATAATTACCGTTGGTTTCATCATACCCTCCTGAATATATTCAAGGCAAAAAACATCTTATGCCTTTTGGATCCTGAATATTATCTTGTTGCCCTCATTTTTTTTCTCCAGGATTTCATGTCCCACCTGGTCGCACATCTGGATGATAGTCTCCGCAGATGAAGGGTTATCAATAACCAACTCCAGGATATCACCTTCATTGATTTTCTCGAGTGACTTCTTACAATAGATCTGGGGGTGCGGACAAACATACCCACAGACATCAAGCATATAGGTACCTTCCCCTGTTTTTTCAAATTTCATTGCCATAACTAATTTCCCTCCTGTGATTATTTTTATTTAGTTAATCAAATCAAAATGATTCCATTTCTTTTGCCATTTTTCTCTCAGACCACCAGTTGAAGAACTTGACCCCAAAGAATGCGCCGGTTACCATGCCTATGCCGTATAACCATCCGCTTGGGTCTCCGCCTGCAACCCTTATGAAGAACGCTCCGATATTACAGCCTAGGGCAGGTCTTGACCCCAGTCCCATCAATGTCCCACCCAAAAGACCCCATACAATAAGTTCTCCCTTCGGGATCTTGAACTTAAACTCCTTATTAAGAAGCGACATTACCATTGCGCCGAATATAATGCCGAAGGACATCCAGAGTGCAGGATTGCGCCATGGCTCAGGAAGACCGTTGTTAATACCGAAGAATACGTTATCACGCATGTCCCATCCGAATAGCTGGAGCACCCACGCGCCGAACTGCCCCTCCTGACTTGTGATATACCAGTATCCGGGATCAAAGACAGTACCGTTAATCCCAAGGTCAGCCGTATGCCCCATTCTCTCAAGGAGCTCTCCAAAATTCGAAATACCGAATTTTATCTGCATACCCTTCATAACAAAGATGTGGAGACCGGCAGTAATACCTATTATCACTCCCATCAGAGTTGTCCGTTTGGACGCGGTTATCATGCCCCATATACCTGAGAGCTCATCTCCAAAACCGGTCGTGCCGCCCTTCAGTTTGGCCCTCTTCTTCATAAAGCCTTTTCTTGAATAGAAGTAATAGATAACACATATCAATATGGCTGCAGGTATCAGCGCATTTATAAGAGAGTCTGCAACAAAATACTTCAATGCTCCAGGCAAGGCCTCTGAAACAGACTTTACGTGGGACAACTGTATTTTGGGCTGGTCCCAAACATAACCTGTAAGATAATAATCAAACCATGAGGTTATTTTTTCAGCGGGTAACTCTTTTGCGTTACTTGAGTCAATCCATGACTGAGGGACAAGTTTCAATAAAGGCCCTCCAACATCTACAAATATCGCCTGACCAAAAGATATGCCGAGGATTGAAAGTATCGATGTCCCGTTACCCTCACCTATCTTGTACAGGGAACCGGATGCACAGCCTCCGGCAAGGACCATCCCAACACCGAAGATCACACCTGATATCAATGTGTGGATGCCGAACGGAGCCGGATGAAAGGTACTCATGTTGGTTGAAGCGAGTGTCGCCTGAATCAGGCTGAAAAAGAAAAGCGCTACAAGAATGCCTACTGCCATTCGCGGTACTCCGGCAGCGAAGAGGTCCCTCGAAGCCGACGCAAAACAGAACCTACCATACTGAAGCATCATACCATACGCGAAACCAAACCATATGTACACCACAACATACATGTAATATACATTTGCCTTGTAATACAACATACTCACAAGGATCAGGAACCCCGTTACTAAAAAGGCCCAGATTTGATTTCTTTTTTCTGTCGTATCAACAGTTTCCATAGCCTTACCCCCTTTTTATTTTTTTTTGGCTAATCCCCAAACTTTGTATACAACCCCCCCAAAAATATGTCTACTTTTATAATAAAACAGCTACCTAAATGTCAAGAATTCTTTTGGTCCCCCTCCCATTCACCTCCCCTGTAACTAATACCTGCTAACATTAAAAAACCATTTTGCAGATTTTAAATATGGCTGTTTTTATAATAAAAAAAACAGGCAAAAGTCAAGATGTTATCAATTTAAAGTTTTTATGTCTGTATTCCGGGTGCAGCATCTGTGGCTAATGGTAAACAGTTACGACAGTCTCATGCCTGAACAATTCATCAGCGGTTTTGAACACTTTAGACTTGCGGCAGCCCCTGATCTTCTGTGCAAGAAAACCAGGCAGCGGGGTATCAATTTCATTTAAAATCAGGACCAGCGCTCTCCCTTTCAGGTGTTCTTTATTAGCAAGATAATACCGGGGATTTTTGTACTCCCATGTGAATCTCAAAGGCGACTCCTTTATCTTTTCAATGGACGGTGAAAACTTCTCGTCATGGGTATAGTGAATATTCTTATGGGTAAAAATATCCAGCAAAGGTACCGAGACCGCCTGGTTGACTTCAGAATTCGGCGTATTTATTGTAATAACTTCAACCCCGGATGCTTCAATGGAATCCAGATATTCGCCGGCCTCTTTCAAATTGACAGCGCTTATAGTCTGCACAAAAGGCAGGTACGCAAAAAGCGCAATTATAACGGATGAGACTACAATGCACAAAACAACAAATCTTTTAAGCTCGACATTCCTGACTTCCTGCAGGCCGTATGAGGCCATGAGGGAAAGCATGGGGAGCACCATTATAATATAGCGAATTCTTCTTATCTGCATCAGGACAACGAGGACTATCAGATAACTTATGATCGCATATTTCATGTCCTTCTTCCTGGAAGCAACATAGAAGGAGTATACTGCCGACAGTGTTATAAAAGGATGTATCTGGAATAAAAATGTAGATATAAAGCTCTCACCCCATCTCCTCAACCCCGGCCTTTGATAACTTAAAAGGAGACTGATCTGCTCTGAGATAACATCAAATTTCAACCAAATCACGACTGCTGCAAGAGATATGGACACAAGGGCAAGCATAAAAGCCCTATAAATGTATTGCTTTGGATCGCGTCTGGCAATATAGACAGCAAACACGATTATCAATACTGAAAGCATCAACCATGCAGAATACTTTGAGTAAAACGTAAGGAATATGGTGATTGATGAAAATACTATCATCAAAATCCCGCCATACTTCATGGCCTTTATCGAGGTATAAATTGAAAGCGTCAGTAAAAACATCACGGGGACATCAACAAGCATTAACGGTGTCTGTGTATAAAGATACGGCATCCCTAAAAGAAGCGCCCCGCCGGCAAACCCGACATCCTTATTCCAAAGCTCTTTTCCTGTAAGATATGTAAGCACAACAGTGACAGAAAAAAGAAAAGTTGTGAATACCTGTATGTACGACCTTGATTCTCCGATAAACCTGAAGATCAGGCCATAAAAAAAAGGGACAACGGGCATATCAGTCCATGCGGTAATGTCCCTGCCCCATTCATTAAAGAAATATCTGGTCCCGTATACTTCAAGATGCTTTGCCTGTGTAAAATACCTTGAAGCGTCCACAATGAGTTCAGGCTCTTTCCAGAAAAAAGCTGATATGACAAATGATATTGAGAAAAGGACAACAGCAGGATTTTTTTCAGGAAAGGGTCTCTTTGAGAAAAGAAATGAAAAGAAAATACCGATGACAAGGATAAAAAAAATTCTACCTGCGTCAACACTGCTAAATACCCATTGCCAGCTTGTTAGCCTGTTGTCGTCCGCTGTCCGGAAAACAAAAAGCGTGACAAAAGTAAAAAGAGTCAGCAGGGAGACCAGGACTACATAGTCATTTTTTCTCAGCATTTATTAAAGACATCCAAAAAATAACCCTGCAGCAGGCTGCAGGGCATTAATTCCTACCTCCGCTGCAAGCAGCAGAGATTTATATTTTGTTTTAACGTATCGTACCTCTATCGTCAGTCAGGACCGGCCTGATATTTACCAGGACACGACCCTGTCAAATGAAAAAATATCATCTATAACACTTTCATATGACGCTTCTTTCTTGGCAAGATTAATAACCTTGACCTCATTATCTTTTGCTTGCACACTTATTATTTCGTCCGATAATTTTGAAGGTCCGTCATTGAGTATATGGAGAATCTTCATTTCAACCCCTCCTATATGTTTTTTATTGCTTTTTATTATTAATTTCTACAGGACGATGACCCTGTCTGCTTCATGATGCATAACAGCATTATTGTACTGGCTACCGCATACGATCTCCTTTGCAAGACCCTCTGATGTAACCCCCAGATGTTTTGCGCTGTGATCGCAGAAACTCATTGTAACGCCCTTTGTTTTGCAAAGCTCCGCGAACTCAGGGGTATGCAGCAGCTTTGTGCCGTCATCCATGTTGAACAGGATAACTTCATGCCCTTTGGCAAGGGCCGCCTTTACCAGGCCGACGACATCCGCAAGGTGTCTGTCAGTGTTAACAAAAATACCAAGTTTCATAAATCCCTCCTCTTAATGAAACGAATTTTATAATTTTAAGCACCTATTTTGTACCTGAAAATACAGATAAATGTCAACCAAAAATTGCAATAGCATTCGGTTACAGAAACCCCGCCTTACCAGGGAGGGGTGGAATGGGGAGGAGATTTATTTATCGCCTTTACCTGCCCGCAGGATTGAAGTATAATAATCCCACTATGGATTACAGGCTTACAGAAAAGGTAAAGGCCGCCGGCTGAGCGGCAAAAATAGGTCCGGCGGACCTTGAAGACATAATAAGTGATATACGGCACCAAGAAAGCCCGGATGTTATCGTCGGCCCTGGGGATGACGCAGGGGTGTATCTCATCAATGGTACTGCTATAGTTGAAACAGTCGATGTCATAACACCTGTAGTGAATGACCCCTTTACCTTTGGCGCTATAAGCGCGAACAACTCACTTAGCGATATTTATGCAATGGGCGGCAGGCCTGTTGCAGCCCTGGCTATTGCAGGCTTTCCGTCTTGTGATTATGCCCCGGCTGTCCTGAAGGAAATACTCAGGGGCGCGGTACACTCGTTAAAAAAAGCAGGCGCAGCACTCATGGGAGGGCACAGCTTTGAAGATACCGAACTCAAATTCGGCCTGTCAGTTACAGGCACTATAAGCATGGGGAATGTGCTCAAAGTTTCAGGAGCAGTTGATGGAGATGTAATAATAATCACAAAGCCATTAGGCATTGGTATCCTGGCTACAGCGCTCAAAGGCAGAAAGATAACAGATGACGAAATGAAGCCTGCGATCGAATGGATGCTCACCCTTAATGATCTGGCCTCAGAACTTGCTGTCAAATCAGGCGCAACAGCTTGCACGGACATAACGGGGTTCGGTCTTCTAGGACATGCCTATAACATGGTAAAGAATTCCTGTGTTGATTTTATAATAGAACAAAACAAAGTCCCTGTTATGGACAAAGTTCTCCATATGATAGAATCGGGAATGGTCCCTGAGGGCGCATATAATAACCTTAGATTTTTTCAGGATAAAGCCGATTTCACCGCGAATATCAGAGAGGAAGACAGGCTTTTGCTTTCTGATCCCCAGACTTCAGGCGGTCTGTTGATTACGCTTAAGGAAGATATGGTAAAGATATTTAAAGAGAGCGGAACATTTTTTTCTGTTGTCGGCAGAGTTGTAAAAGGCTCTGGCAGGATTTCTGTGAAGTGAATGCTTCCCTTATACTCCTGCTCCACGCGCACCTCCCCTATGTAAGGCATCCTGAATACGAATACTCTCTTGAAGAAAACTGGCTGTTTGAAGCCATAAGGGAGTCATATGTACCGTTGCTTGATGCACTTGAAGATATGGTCAATAACGGCATCAGCCCTCACCTGACATTGTCCCTCAGTCCGACCTTAATGGAAATGTTTAATGACGAGATGCTCAGGTCAAGGTTTGTCAGACATATAGATAACCTTATAGAACTGTCTGAGGCCGAGAAACTCAGAACGCGCAAGACACCTTTTGAGGCCTTGGCATTTATGTACAATAATAAATTCAAAGCAGTGAAGCAGTCATATCTTGGGAAATACGGACAAGACCTCATCTCCGCATTCAGAAGACTGCAGGATGAGGGACATATCGAAATTATCACAACATCTGCAACCCATGCTTTTTTGCCGGCTTTTGAAAGCACTCCTGATGCAGTTAAAATCCAGATCGAAACAGGGATTGAATGTTTTGCGCGTAATTTCGGCAAAAGACCGTCAGGACTCTGGCTGCCTGAGTGCGGTTATTTCAAAGGCCTTGATTCATTTTTAAAGGATGCAGGCATACAGTTCTTTTTTCTTGAATCTCACGGCATTCTAAACGGGAGGCCTACGCCGCGTTACAGCATATACAAGCCGGTTTCACTGCCATCCGGACTGGTCGCCTTTGGCAGGGACTTTAAGTCCTCCAGCCAGGTATGGTGTTCATCAAGAGGCTATCCTGGAGACCCTTCCTACAGGGACTTCTATCGTGATATAGGTTTTGACCTGCCTTCAGATTATATAGACAGGTACACACATCTCGATGGCATAAAGACATTTACAGGAATGAAGTATTACAAGGTCACAGGCAGGACTGACGACAAACTGCCTTATGACAGGGCCATGGCCATGGAAAAAGTATCGGAGCACTCCCGGCATTTCATTGAAAGCAGAGTTGCTGATTTTGCCCGCCTTTCGGAATTTGAATTTCCAGGCATAATATTCTCTGCATTTGATGCCGAGCTTTTCGGCCACTGGTGGTTTGAGGGGATTGAGTGGCTGGAGACTTTATTGAGGAATGCATCCGAAGACAACCAGGCATTCCATATCCAGACGCCCTCCATGTACTTGTCCAGTAACCTCTCAGAGTCTATGGAGATTATTGAGCCGTCTCCATCAAGCTGGGGAGAAGGTGGTTACAACTCATTATGGATCGGAGAAAAAAACCATCATTACTACAGGCATCTTCACAAAATGATAGAGGACCTGAAATCAATTCCCCGAAAAGTCTTAATGAAAAAACCTTTTCAGAGTCCTTTAAAAAGGGCGGCCAATCAGGCACTAAGGGAAATGCTTCTTTCCCAGGCAAGCGATTGGGCATTCTCAATACAAAGGGGTAATGCGTCGGAATATGCCGTAAACAGGTTAAAAAAGCACATCGAGAATTTCGACATGCTCATTTCAATGATAATCAACAACAATGTTGATATAAAGAGATTAGAAGAGTTAGAGAACCAAAACCGTTTTTTCCACTGGCTTGATATGCACTGAGTTTGCGGTTACAGTCTGCCGTCAGACAACAGCTTATCGTAGGAATATGTCTTGATATATGAAAGGAATTCATCAACAGCATGAGACAGCACAGCATTCTTCTGCGTTATAAGGGAGAAATTTCTGAGCATCTTTTCTTCCTTGATATTTATCATTTTTAATGTCCCGTATTTTACTTCTTTTCTTGCCGCCCATTTTGAGACAATGGAAATTCCCATACCGCTTTCAACAGCGGCCTTTATCGATTCAGTCCCACCGATAACAAGAGCTATCCGCATATCGCTTACATTAATGCCGTGAGCTAAAAGGTACTTTTCTATCATCTGCCTTGTCCCGGACCCTTCCTCCCTGATAATAAATGGCTCTTTGGTTATCTCCAGGATAGAAACAACTTTCTTCTTTGCCCAGGGATGAAAAGGCGGCATTATGATTGAAAGTTCATCAACAATTACAGGTTCTATTTTAACTTTATGCCTGGCCGTCTCTCCCTCTACGAGACCCAAATCTACAACTCCGGAGTTCAGCAGGTCGACAACCCTCTTTGTATTTCCGATCAGAACATTGACTTTTATCTTTGGATGGGTCTTCTTGAAATCAACTATTACATTAGGAAGAACATAACTGCCGATAGTAGTACTTGCTCCGATTGTGATACTTCCCTTTATCAAACCGGTTATCTTCCCGATCTCTTTTGACAGCTCGGCATAAAGAGCGAGTATGTCCTTTGAGCATCTGTAAAGTATCTCCCCTGAAGGGGTCAGGGTCACGGTGCTGCTGGACCTGTCAAAGAGTTTTGTTTCATACAATTCCTCAAGCGCCTGAATCTGCAAACTGACTGCAGGCTGTGTCAGGTGGATAATCTCAGAGGTTTTGGAGAAACTTTTTGTCTCTGCGACAGTACAAAAAACTTTAAGTTTGTGGTCTTCCATTCCCATTGCTCGATTATTATATCATAAGAATTTTTTATAAACAACTAAAACCGAAAGCAGGCCGGAATGATAAGTTTTAATTCATCACTCCCTGACAGTATCCTGCTTTACGTAATAAAGGATCCTTCTGCACTGAGGGCAGTTGATCAATTCGTCGTTGTTTTTTATTTCAACAAATAACTGTGGGGGTATATGGATATTGCATCCCTGGCATATCTCATCTTTTGCCGCAACAACAGCAAGGCCTCTGCTGGCCTTTAGCCTGTTTTTGTAATGTTCATAAATATCAGCGTCTATTTTATCAACTAACAGCTTTCTTTGTTCTTTGAGTTTCTTTACCTCTCCCTCACATGTAAGAACTTCCTTTTCAAGGTCTTTCTTTATTAACTCAATTCTCGCCTTTTCCTTTTCTATGGTTGCAATTTCAACTTTCAAATGTTTTGAAGATTCCTCAAGAGACTCCATGATGGTTAACAGTCCATCCTCCGCAGTCCTCAAATCTTTTTCCGCTCTTTCTATCTCTTTCAAATGCGCCTGATATTCCTTATTGTTTTTTATCTCAGATGACCTCTGCTTCATTTTTTTTATCTTTTCATTAATGTCATAAATCTCCCGTTCCCTGTCTTTCTTCTTTTTTTCAAGAGATTCATGGCGTTGCTTTGCATTATCGTATGCAGCTTCGGCCTTTTTAAAAGGGCCCTCTTCAGAGGAAATCCTTGCAGGGATTGAGTCGATTTTACTTCTATCAGAAAGGATTACAGTGTCAAGCTTCTGGAGTTCAACCAGGAGTTTCAATTGTTCGTTCAAAATACCCACCTTTAATCGTTCATAGATTATAGTTCATAGCTTCGTCCCACTGCTTTTGTTGTAACCCGTCGTCTATGAGCTATGAAACAAATTGGTGGGCCCACCAGGACTCGAACCTGGGACCAACCGGTTATGAGCCGGTAGCTCTACCAACTGAGCTATGGGCCCGCAAAAAACAATTACGAATTATTAATTGCGAAGTAAGAATTAAGGATGGAATATTAAATCCGTAATTTCTAACCCTTAATTCTAAATTTTTAATTGTATTTACGTCAAGGTCTTCCAAGAAAATCCCTGAGCCACTTGCTTCTTGAAGGGTGTTTCAGTTTCTTTATGGCCTTTACTTCTATCTGCCTTATCCTCTCGCGTGTTACATCAAACGCCTGTCCGACTTCCTCAAGCGTGCTCGCATTGTCCTCGCCTATCCCGAATCTCTTCCTTATCACCATTTCCTCCTTTGAGGAGAGTGTGCATAGAATCTTGTCAATAAGTATTCTCAAGTCATCCTGGATAACAGCATCAAGGGGTGACAGGTTTGATTTGTCTTCTATGAAATCCTTAAGCATTGTATCATCTTCGTCCCCTATCGGTGTCTCTATGGAAATCGGCTCTTTTGAGATTTTAAGGATATTTCTTATTTTTTCAAGAGGTATCTTCAGCTTTTTTGACAGGTCCTCAGGCATAGGTTCCACACCATGCTCCTGTACAAGCTCTTTCGTGAGCCTGTTTATCTTGTTTATATTTTCTATCATATGAACAGGTATCCGGATAGTCCTCGACTGGTCTGCAATGGCCCTGCTTATTGCCTGCCTGATCCACCATGTAGCATAAGTGCTGAACTTGTAACCTCTCTTGTATTCAAACTTCTCAACAGCACGCATAAGCCCTATATTGCCTTCCTGTATAAGATCGCCAAAACTCAGCCCCTTCCCTATGTATCTTTTTGCAATACTTATAACAAGCCTCAGGTTTGATTCAACAAGTCGCCCTTTTGCTATGTTAAGTTCCAGTTCTTCCCTTTCAAGGTCCTTCACTATCTTTCTTATTTCGATAGTCCGCAGTCCGAAGGTAGCTTCAAGCTTTTTAATGACATCAGCGAGCCTCTTTGATTCAGCTGTCTTGTTTTTTGATTTTTTCGCCTTGAGGAGTTCTTCATGCAGGGACTGTAGCTGGCTGTTCACCTTCTTCAGCTCGTTAAAAAAGGCATTCACAACATCGTCTTCAAGGTTCAACTTCATGATTTTCTCAAGTATCCTGTTCTTGTTGTCCTCCAGTAAATCAAATATGCGTCCGTCCTTTTTGGAAGTCAGGCATCTGCTTTCAACGCAATACCCCCCTTCATTTAATAGTTTTTTCCTTTTTAAAAAAAGCGTATTTATTCCTTCCGTAATCTTCGAAAATTTTTCCTTCTCAACCAGCAGGTCATCTTCAGACAGTTCCTCTCCATCCTGTACCAGTTCAATAAATGGGGCCTCTCCCTTTTCAATGAGCCTGCCCAGCATTATGAGTTTGCTCAAAATAAACGGGATAGTAAATATAGACCCGCATATTACTCGTCTGCACGCCTCTATCTGTTTCGCCATCTCTATCTCCCCCTCTCTTGTAAGGAGAGGGATTGAACTGATCCCCTTGAGATAACTCTTCAGGGGATCGTATTCCATTTCAACAGGGTTTTCCACTGTTTCAGCAGGCTCCCTAATAGCGGTAATGTCCTCAATGCTGTTCTCACTTGCTTCTGCTTCATCTTTGTTAAACCCCTCTTCATAAATATCAAACATTTTTTTCAAAACAACCTCCTTTAAAAAACCTTGCCGGATATTAATTTACTTTTTTCCAAACGCAAAAATTGTAAAAGCTTTTCATCATTTCCTGCTGTCTCAGCCATTTTTATCTGTTTCTCAAGCTTATTTATGGCAATTTTTTTAAGACAGTCCGATATATTCCTGTCAACATGGTCTCCATCAATGCCAATGTTTATAGACAGCTTTGTTATAAGACCCTGTTCCTCAGAGCTGCAAACAGAAAGCAATTTGTTCATGGATAGTTGCCCGTTATTACTGTCACTTGCGGCATTTTTTATTTTTTCAAAAATTCCCCTTGCCACATGATTTTCTATTTTTTCAATATCCAGGCCTGACATTATGCCCTGTATCTTTTCAGGCATTGAAAGGGCAATACTTAAAAGTATTTCCTCCTCCCTGCTGATTGCAGGTCCCTGAACTGATATGTCTGGTCCTGACGCATCCCTTCTCTGTCTTCTATTTTCAGATCTCAGGTTTTTTTGACCAATGTTTTTAAATTCATCCCTCAGTGTCAGTTCATTAATTCCGGACCGTTCTGTTAATTCCTTTAAAGTTTCATCTTTTTGCAATGGGTCGGGACAGGCAGACAGAATATTCAGAAGTGATCTTACCGCGTCAAGTTTATTTTTACCATAAACCTTCAGCAGAAATTGCACAGGCGTCATGGCCCTGCTCATGCTCTTCCTGAAATATTCCTCTCCATGCTTTCTTAGCAGGGTATCCGGGTCTTCACCCTCTGGCAGCAGAAGCACCTTGGGAACCATTCCTGCCGCAAAAACAATCTCAAGAGACCTTTTTGTTGCAGCCAGGCCGGCAGAATCTCCGTCAAATACAAGAAGGACTTTATTCGAAAACCTCAATAGCTTTTTCAGGTGACCTGGGGTCAGGGCAGTGCCCAACGGAGCAACAACATTATCAAAACCATACTGGTGACAGACTATGACATCAAGGTATCCTTCCACAATAATTGAATACCCTTTCTGAACAATGGTATTTTTTGCAGCGTCAAGCCCATAGATGGATTCGCCTTTCCTGAAAATTATAGTGTCAGGAGAATTTATATATTTAGGTGCCGTTTTTGAAGCAGATAATATCCTGCCCCCAAAAGCAATAGGCCTTCCCTGAAGATCAAAAATAGGGAACATCAGCCTGTCCCTGAAAAAATCGTGAGTGCCCTTCTCTCCATAATATACAAGTCCCGACGCCTTTATTTGTTCAGGCTGGAAGCCTTTTGACTTTAAATGAACGAGCAAGGCATCTCTTTCATTCTTACTGCAGCCGACTGAAAATTTTTTGACCGTTTCATTATCAAGACCCCGTTCTCTAATATAAGACAATGCTTGCCTTGAATCTTTCAGATTATTTACGTAAAAATCCAGAGCTTGCCTGTGAATTGCCAAAACACTCTCTTTTATGCCGCGGCTGAATCCAGTCTCCCTCTGCAGATTTTCATATTTTACCCCTGCCTTATCGGCCAGATATAAAATCGCCTCCTGAAACGCCATATTTTCATAATTCATTACAAAAGCGAATATATCACCGCCCTTGTGACAACCGAAACAGTGGAACATTTGTTTGGACTGGCTCACTGTGAAAGATGGTGTTTTTTCGGAATGGAACGGACAGAGGCCTTTATAATTCTGGCCCGCCCGTTTTAAGTCAACGTGTTCAGATATAAGGTCAACTATATCAAGTCTTGATTTTATCTCTTCTGTGAGATGGTCATTTTTCATAAGCGTTATAGCATTTTCGAATTACAGCGTTATTGCGTTTGAGATCATAGCGTAACACCATAACACTTCATACTCCACTCTATACGCTATAAACGGGTTATCCTTCTGAACCCCGAGCATTCAAGAAGTTCAAGCTTTTCATCCTTTGTTATACTATCCAGTAGAAGGTTTACTCCCAGATTGTCGCTGGCTATGTGGCCGGCGATAACAACATTAACATGGTATTTTTCAGCTTCCTTACGATGATCTTCTCCAAGATGCATTCCAACGACTGTATTAATTCCACTCATCGAGAGACTCTGAAAAATGTCCTTTGACCCTCCGGTCCCACCTGTCATATCGACAAAAATCTTTCCTGCCTTCCTGTTCTTTGCTCCAAGCAATATCTTGGGCCCGGCATTGTTTTTCTCAGCTTCCCTGTACTCAGGCAGTTCTTTCAGCAATTCAATAACATCGTCAAGCGTATAGGGCTTCCTGTCATCAAACAATCTCTGCAGATAAGTAGCGACCATATTGTCCGCAGGAGTATGAAGGCAAACGAACGGAATGTTCAAAAGCTTTGCTGCATCAACCGATCTCGTGTGATTTACAGGCATCAGCTTCCTCTCCACCTCTTTTACCCTGCCCTCCATCAGGTCCTCTGCTATGTTTATCGGAACTCCGAACCTGTGCAGTATGTCTGCCTGCATATACATAACCGAGAAAAGGTTAGCATATGCCCTGCCTTCCGGATGGTGAGAAAGGACCATATCAACAGGTCTGTTCTTGCCTCTCAGTGTCTCCGCAAGCAGGACCTCACCAACTTCGATATCAATTCCGGCAAGCACCGACCTTATCTCCTCGTCTCCCTTGCCGTTGAGTATTCTCGAATCTGAATATGGATTTTCAAGGGATTCGATATCAAACGTCTCTTTTTCCCTTGGTTTAAGGTTGTCATAATCTTTCTTCTTGCACTCCAGGTCCTTTAATACAAAAGCCTTTCCCCTCGGGTCATTTTCCAAACCCGCTTCTATGGCTCTTTTATAAAATTCAGACAATTTCATAAAGAATCACCCCTTAATTGAAGCCCCCCTGCAGCAAGCTGCAGGGAATAGTTCGCTATCCATTTAATAAAAGTAAGCTGCACACAACAAAAGAATAAAATAAAAACCTTGAAAATTCAAAAACAAGGCAATCTACTCCTTACCTCTCACTGCTTGCTCAAAAACTCCTTCACCCGCTGGTTGACCATTTTACCATCGGCAACCCCTTTAATCTTCGGAGACACGAGTTTCATTACCATTCCCATCTCAGCAGGAGATGATGCATTGCATTCCTTGATAGCTGAAAGAATGATAGCATCGATCTCTTGTAGAGATAGTTGTTTGGGAAGATACGATTGAATTATTTCGAGTTCAGCCTTTTCTTTATCAACAAGGTCTGTCCTGCCTGCCGTTGAAAACTGTTCTATTGACTCTCTTCTCTGTTTAACCATAGTGGATAAAACAGAAATAATCTCTTCTGCAGTCAGTGTTCCAGTTTTATCAATTTCCTTGTTTTTTAAGGAGGCTTTTATCATCCTGACAACTGAAAGTTTCAGCTTGTCACCTGATTTCAAAGCCTCCCTGAGTTCAGCATCAAGTCTTTCAAAGATAGGCACAATTACCTCGCCGAGAATATTCTTGTTCGTTTCGCAGCTTTTTTACGAGCAGCAATTATCTTTTTCTTTTTTTTGACACTTGGCTTCTCGTAATGCTCCCTCTTTTTTATCTCTGAAAGTATACCTTCACGCTCGCACTGCTTCTTAAAATGTTTGAGCGCAGACTCTAAGGATTCGCTACTTCTAACCTTTACAGAGGGCACTTATATATCACCACTCTCTCTCTTTGGGATTTGGAAAAATACTTTACCAATTCAGTAAGATATCTGTCAAGGAAATGAATAAAAAAACCCTTCCCTCGCTGCAGAAACCGGGACTTAGCCCCGGACATTACAGACTTTCAGGGAAGGGGATAGGGGGAGAGGGTAAATATCCCGATAATTCATCATTTACTGAAGTATTGTTCCCACTTTCTTTACAAATTCTTTTGGCTCAAAAGGTTTCTCTATATAGTCCAGGCATCCCTTACGCAGTTGTCCCTTAAAAAGCTTTTTCTCTACAAGGCCTGTCGAGACGAGGACTGGCATAGAAATATCATTATTTTTCAATTCCCTTATCAGTTCCATACCGGACATCCCGGGCATCAGGATATCAGTCATAAGCAGATCATAAGTTTCCCTGCCCCCTTTGGCATTTAAAATCATTTTAAGCGCATCCTTGCCATTGACCGCTTCGCTTATCCTGTACCCATTCTCTTTCAAAACATTACCGGCTGCATAGCGAAAATAAACCTCGTCATCCACAATCAACACATGTTTTTTCATTATTTCTCCTCTTGTATAATATTTATCCTGATTACATACTCAAAAAAGATTACCTCGGATTAAACTTTATAGTGTATCTCATGACCATTTCTGGTAGGTTTTGCACTTTTCAAAATGTCTGCTGCAATAATATATTGTTGCCTCTATATTTTGGCTGTTCATATTAGTGCATACACAATCTTCATACGGTGCCTGAATAAACGGACAAAACCTCCTTATATTGTTATACTGTCCGATTCTTTTCTCATTCCCTTTTTTTAATATTCCCTGCGCCATAAATACACTCCTAATTCTTTTCGATGCTGCATGCAATGTCACGACATCATGCCAGAGAATTCATATAATATTTGATCAATAATCATGCCAAGACGATTAATAATATTATTATTTTATTTTTCTTTTTCTATCAAGGAGTTACAACGGGAAGGGGGTTATAGAAAATTATTTTGGGATACCCAAAAGCATGCCATGTCATAAAAGCATGACATGTCCAAAGCATATTATGTCACATATTTTCAACACTCTCATTATTAACAATGTTGTATTCTTGTATTTTCCTATAAATAGTCCGTTGACTAATACCGAGCAGTCTGGACGCCTTTGCCTTGTTCCACCCTGCCTTTTGGAGTGCCTCCATGATAACCTGTAATTCATTATCGTGTTTATTTGAAAGTGGAGATGTCCCTTTCTTAACACTTTTGAAATCAGGTGGCAGGTCCTCAATTGCAATGCTGTTCTGCCGACAGACGATAAAGGCATGTTCCAGTGTATGCTCAAGTTCCCGGATATTGCCGGGCCAATCATAGTTCATGAATCTGTCCTGCGCTTCCGCTGATACGCCCACTATGTCCTTGTTAAGTTTCTTGTTGAACTTCTTTATGAAGTGCTCTATTAACAATGGGATGTCCTCTCGCCTCTTCCTCAGCGGCGGCAACGCTATCTCTACCACTTTTAGCCTGTAATACAGGTCTTCCCTGAATTCACGGTTTCTTACCTTTTCCCTCAGGTCCTTATTGGTCGCCGCTATTACACGTACATCCACTTTTATTGGCGTGGAGTCCCCTACCCGCTCAAATTCCATCTCCTGTAATACCCTCAACAGCCGTGACTGCATCCCGGGAGATATGTCTCCTATTTCATCCAGAAAAATCGTCCCGCCGTCTGCCCTCTGGAACCTCCCTATCTTGTCCTTTATGGCCCCTGTAAAGGCACCCCTCACATGTCCGAAAAGTTCGCTCTCAAGCAGGTTCTCAGACAAGGCAGCACAGTTGACCTTGACCAATGGGTTCCCGCTCCGGCCCCCCCGGTAATGCAAAGCCTCTGCCACAAGCTCCTTACCTGTGCCGCTCTCCCCGGTTATCAGCACTGTTGTCTGTACATCGGCAAGGTCCTCTATCAGCCTGTAAACCTTCTGCATTGCCTCGTTGCTCCCTATGATGTTGTGAAACTGCTGCCGCTCGTTAAGGTCCCTCTCAAGGTCGGCCAGCCGCGTCTCGTCCCTTACTACAAGTACTGCCCCTGAAAAAAAACCCTGGCGGTCAAGCAGAGGTGACGCTGTAAGCGTCACTACCTGTTCAGCCCTGTCCCTTTGACGGCATTCAAATCGTGATATTTCCACTGCCTGCTTCTTCTCTATGGTCTCTACCATGGTCTCAAGGCATTTGCCGCTGCAGCCCTGAGGTATTGTTGTAAATGTCCTGCCTATCATATCACGGGATATGTGACATAGGTTCTCTGCTGCCTCGTTCACTTCTACTATCTGCATGTCTTTATCAACTGTTATTATCCCGTCCTTGACGCTCCTGAATATGGCCTCAAGGTTTGAACGGTATTTTTCCTTCTCATCAATCACCTTTTTATGCTGCAATGCCAGTCCTGCAACGTGCAGAAGCATTTCTTTCTGTATCGGTTTTGGTATATAGTCAAAAGCCCCAAGCCTGATGGCTTCTGTAGCAGTCTCTATATTAGGATAGCCTGTAATCATTATCACAGGACATAATATGTTGCGGCCACGTATGTCTCTTAATATATCAATCCCCGTCATCCCACCCAGTAATATGTCCGCAAATATCAAATCAAAATCTGCCTGCCCGACTTTTTGTATTGCCTCGTCATAGTCACCGGCAGTCTCTACCTCATAGCCTTCTTTTACAAGAAACTTCTCAAGGGTAAACCTTATGCCTTCTTCATCATCAATAACAAGAATCCTGTCTTTCATCTCTCTCCTTTGACGGTCTCGTGCCTAAAGCACCTACTTTTGGTAAAAAGTCCCTATGCGGCGTTGCGCTGCATACTTCGTCACTGCGGCGTACATTACAGTACGCCTCATTCCTCTGTATTTGCGCGCCTTGCCTATGGAGCTTTTTACGAAACCGTTTGGATACGGGTCATGCTGCGCCTGTGGTTTTATTATTTATAACAGGCAAATCTATTATAACATTCGTAAATTCGCCCTCAATGCTTTCAATTGTAAGCCTGCCTCCATGGTCGCTTATAATGCCGTGACTGATGCTTAACCCCAATCCCGTTCCCTTGCTGCTCGGTTTTGTGGAGAAAAACGGGTTCATTATCTTGTCTATTACATTAGCGGGGATCCCGGAACCGCCGTCATTAAATCTGATCCTTACATAGGGGCAAATATCTATTGTTACCTCTTCTCCATAAATCTCGAACTTCTTCCCCTCGGCAGCGCCTTTATATTTCTGGTTCAGGGCATATCGCGCGTTGTTTATGACATTCAAAAAGACCTGCTGTATCTGCTGGGAATGGCCAAATATCTCCGGCAGGTCCAAAGGCATTTTCACCCTCAGTCTGACGCCGTCCTTCCTCATCTGGGCCTCGATCAGGGTCAGGGAATCAAGCAGTATCGAATGAACATTTACAGGCTGCTTTTCTTCCTTCCGGTCTCTTGCAAATGAGAGCAGGCCCTTGATTATGCCCGCAATACGTCCGCCTTCTTTTATGATCCTGCCGGCAATATCATCCTTTATAATCTTGGCTGCAACGTCCGTGTCCTTTTCATCGAGCAAAACTTGCGCATAGTTGATGATGCTGTTTACGGGGTTATTGATCTCATGGGCAACACCTGCTGCGAGCTCGCCTATTGAGGCAAGCTGTCCGGCGCGTATGGTCTCTGCCTGAAGCGTAATCTTTTCAGTTATGTCTCCTGTCAGCACTATTACATTACTTATTTTCCCGTCATCGTCCCTTGTAGGGAATGCCCTTACATTCCAGAACCTGCCGTCATCGGTTGTACTCTGGGAACTCTCGGTCTTCCCGGATTCAAAGCTCTTTATTGCAGGACAGTTGTCGCATGGGACAGGACTGTTATGCCATAGTTCATGACAGTATAGCCCTGTTACATCTGGAATGGTCTTGCCAAATATGACGGCAGCACTCTCGTTTGCCCAGACTATCTTCAATTCCGGAGACAACAGCATCAGGGCGTCGGGAATGGAATTAAAAAGGGTATGGAATTCCATTGAAAGCTTCCTGAACCTTGCTTCGCTCTCTTTCAGGGTTTCCTCAGCCCGTTTCCGTTCTGTTATTTCCTGCTGAAAACTTTCATTCGTCTTTATCAGTGCAGTAGTACGCGCCCTTACCAGGTCCTCAAGGTGCTCGCGGTATCTCCTCAGTTCCTCTTCTGCAAACTTAAGGTCCCTGTTGCTTCTGGTCAGTTCTCCTGAATATCTCTCAAGTTCCAGGGTATAACTCTGCAATTGTTCCTCTGCCTCTTTACGTTTCGTGATGTCCCGGTCAACCGCCAGGATGTACGGGGCACCACCCAGATGGATTAATTTTGCAGAGACCTCTACAGGAAACACCAACCCGTCTTTGCGGACATGATTTATATCAAAGGTCACAATATCACCGTCCATCAGGCGTTTGACCATTTCAGGGGACTGCTTTGCGCATTCAGGGTCATTCAGAAATGTTATAGGCTTTCCGAGAAGCTCCTCTCTTTTAAATCCATGCATTTCACCGGCAGAAATATTGGCGTCAACGATAACAGCTTCTCCGTCTTTTGATGGTTCCAGCAAAAGAATGCCGTCTGACGCCGTGTCAAAAAGTGTACGGAAGCGTTCCTCGCTTTCCCTCAAGGCCGCTTCCATTTGTTTTCGCTCTGTAATATCGCGACTTACACCTACTGTCCCGGCAAGATTGCCCTCGCTGTCAAAAAACGGGGCCTTGATAGTGTCAACGACCATTACCTTGCCGGAAGCGCTCGTAAGCTGCTCCTCAAAACGGACTTCCTTGCGCATTTTCATTACTTCCCGGTCACTGTTGTCACATTCTTCGCCCAGGCCAGGCAGTAATTCAGCCTTAGTCCTTCCAATCAAGTCTTCCTGTCTCATTCCTGTAAATTCTTCTACTGCCCTGTTCACAGCAAGGTGGCGACCCTCAGTATCCTTGAAATAAACCATCTCGGGAATCGCACGGAGCAGGCCCTGAAGCTTTGCGTTCATCGCGGTAACGGCTTCTTCGCTTTTCTTGCGCTCCGAGATCTCGGACTGAAGAAGCCGGTTGGTCTCTGACAGTTCTGTTGTACGCTCTCTGACAGTGCTCTCAAGCTGCTCTGCGGCCTCGTCTTTAAAATACATTACTACAAAAAAGGCAATTACAAGGCTGCAAAAGATAAAGGTTGTAAAGATTGCAAACAGTCTGTATGCCCTGATATGCCCAGTTGAATTCAGGAGCACAATCGACCATCCCTCCTGATTGATGATCCAGCGTGTTGCCAGAAGCCTCTCTCCTCCAAGGCTTGCATAATTTCCATCAACAATCTCTTTGAAAAAGACCGGCGTAACCGTGCCTGTGCTGAAATATCCATTCAAGGAAAGTTTGCGGAAGTCATTCTCTTTAAGGGGCCAAAGACTTTTTAATTTCATGTCCTCACGGCTTGACAGGAATACTATGCCAAAAGGGTCTACAAGGAAACAATAATGATATTTGTTTAAAGTTACTTCAAACTCATCCAGGCTCCTTTTAATCACAACAGCACCCAGGAGCTTCCCTTCTTTATTGCTTACAGGTGAGCTTGCATAATATACAGGTTTCTTTGTCACTCCTTCGAATGTGTAATATTCGCCAGGCTTGTCAGAAGAGGCTTTTTTAAAAAACTGTCTTGTTCCAATGCCTTCAAGACCCGTCTTTCCACCGCGATGGCAGGATATAATTACTTTGCCGCTGGTGTCCAGCAAATAACATAATGTGGAATCGCAATCAAAATTGTCCGAGCAAAGGTCAAGTGCAGATCTGGCCTGCTCTATATCATGCGGGCTGCGGGACATTAAGGCCCGCGCTACAGCAGGATTATCAGCCCTTTTCTCAGAGACATGTTTGGTATCTGCCAGCAAATGGGTCAAGTGGTCTGCCAAAGAGCTCGTATTAAGATTGCTCTCATTTATATCTTCCTTTTTTGCGTAGTTTCCAACAAAATGAGTAACAATCCAGCCTGAAATAATAATGGCAATTAACATGCCCACAGGCAGAAAAATGCGCCTTTGCCTGGAGTCATAATTGACAGTTACATCACTCGCAGGCGTTTGTGAATAGGCCCAGATTGATATGGCTGAGAAGATAGCAAGCAGCCCTCTTATTAACTGGACAGGGACTCCCAGTGTATTCAGAAAGGCATCATTGTTCAGAAAAGAAGCAGGGGGAAATGGCGCATAGGGGACAATTGTGCCTGCAGCAAGTGCATAAAGTCCTATAGAAACACTCCCTGCAATCAGCCACATGCGTGGACGCAGCCCGGCTTCCTTTGAGGCCATAGACAGGACAACTGCAGACAAAGCCCCGCCAGTAATGCCAAAGGCATATCGTAAGGAAGCATATACCCCTTGCAATCCGACCAGCCCTCCCATTGCTGCAAAACCCAGCAAGGGAACAAATATCCACCTGCCCGGCCCCTTGCCTCTCAGTCTGACAACCCCGGCCCTGCCAAACTCAAACAGGCACATAAAAGATATGCCTAAAAGCAGGACATGCACAATCTTGACAAGCGGGTTGCTGCCAAAACTGAAGACAATAAGGTCCATCCATTCATGTATGCCGTGTGTAATGCCGAACAGCCCTAACCATGACCAGGGCAGGCGCTGCTCCTTGTCTTGCCTGAAGACAAAGCAAACAGCAGCCAGCATAATAAAGGCAAGGCCGTAAAAGAAATAAATATAGTCCATCTGGTCTTTAAAGAAATCTATCATGGTTTGTCCTCAGGGTATTCATTACAATTGATATTTTAAACAAATTTCTCAAGTTTTTTCCCTATTTATAATCATACATTCACCATGCACAATAAAAAACTTGACAGCAACAAAAATATGGGATAAAAATAATTATGAAAAGGCTTGCATGCATAAGTATTGCTTCCCTGATGCTTATTTCCTGCTATCCGGTCCTCAGACAGGACCTGCTGAGAACCGCAAGTTCCAATGTTCCCTTCCAGAATATTGTAAACGAGCCCGCTCTGTACAGGGGAAAGCTATTTGTCCTCGGGGGCTTAATAGTCAAAACCAAAAATACTGAAAAGGGTTCCCTGATCGAGGCGGTCTATATCCAGAGCACGGCCTCAGGCTATCTCCAACCCCCTGATAAGACACACGCCAGATACCTTGCCTTTTATCCTATAGAAAATGGAATTTTAGACCCTGCTGTTTATCGCCAGGGGCGGGAAATAACCATTGCAGGACAATTTATTGAGACCCGGAAAGGCAAGATAGATGAAATGGACTATGTCTTCCCGGTATTTGAGATAAAAGATATCTACCTGTGGGAGGAATATTTAACATCCCCTTACGGACTGCCGTATTCACCCTATTTCTATCAATCTCCTTATTCTTATCCTTATCCTTATCCCTACTGGTACGACCGCTGGGACAGATACTATTATTCTCCCCCCTATTTTATTCCGCCACTGCCGCGGAGATAGTTTTCAGGTTTGATGCCCCTCATTCTTTGGGTCTTTCAAAAGCCTTCCCATAATCTCAACAGACGAGTTATAGACAATCCTGGCTTTTTTCTCAGGTGGGAGCAGCCTGTTTTGGATCGCTTCCCTCATCTCATCGGGAATCAATTTGTCGTGCTCCCATTTTTTTGGAGGACCCATTTCTATGTCGCTATGGCTTATTGATTCAACCTCGGCAACAGGCCGTCCCTTTGATGTATCAATATCAACCTCATCAAAACCGCTATCGCTGATCTTGTTTGTATCATCCCTGGACTTAACACTAAACTGGTTTTTCAAAAAAGGGTGTTTAAGCCATGAGACCGGAAGGATCACATGCATCAAGGCCTTTAAATCCCGTGTCTTTACTGTCTTTATCATGTAAAAGTTTAACATAAACAACCTGACATGACAGAAGTCCGCATTTCGTGATAAACTTTTCAAAGCAACTCTGGAGGGCTGACGAATGGGACTTTTTGACCTGTTTAAACCGGTAAAATCCATATCTCCCGATCAGGTGCGGACAATTATCAAGGAAAAAAGCACCGAACAGTATTGCCTGCTTGATGTAAGACAGCGTTCTGAATATGAAAGCGGACATCTGCCAGGTGCGAAACTGATTACCCTTGGAGAGCTCCAGGCAAGGCTCAAGGGATTGGACCCTGAAAAATATACAATCGTATACTGCAGGTCCGGCAGCCGCAGCAGGGCAGCTTCAGGGATATTGACCGGCGCCGGCCTCAAGCAAGTATATAATATGGAAGGGGGAATAATCGCTTACACCGGAGTAAAAGCTGTAGGACTGCCAGAGTCTGGTATGTTCTGTTTTCCTGAATCATTAACACCGGCTGAGCTTGCAGCAGTAGCCTGGCTGCTTGAGGACGGCAATCTGAGATTTCTGGACAGCTTAAGTGCCATCATCAAAGAAAAAACCGTACTTGATCTTATTTTAAAGCTCCACATGGCAAAAGCAGGGAACAAAGCCGCAATCCTGAAGCTCTATAAGGACCTTACAAGCAAGCCTCCTGATAAAGATTTCCCCCGGAGCGTGCTTGAGTCTCCGCCTGAGGACATTATGGCCGGATGCGTAAAGGTCAGTGATGCCCAGCATTGGATGAAGGGGAAAAATATTTCAGACATACTTGAGCTAATGATAGCACTCGAAGCCAATACCCTGGATTTATATCTGAAAATGGGAAGGCTCGTAAAGGCCAAAGAGGCCAGGCATGTTTTTAAAGTGCTTTCAGGGCAGGAAACCCACCACCTTGAACTCATATCCTCGGTGTTCGAGAAAGGCATTTAAGGAATCCGGGGGAACAGACTTTCCAGTAACGCCTACTACAAAACAAATGCCTTACGTATCCTGTCAGCCTTAAGTCTTTCGTGAAGAGTAAATATGTATACTCATCTCCGGTTATATTTTGTAGCATTGTCTTTTGAAAGGGCTACAGGATATTTCTTCTCGTTAAGGGAAATCTTGTCTATGACCGCCCCTTCCATGTCCACGCCGAGCTTGTCGGCAAGCCGCGCAAGGTATATAAAAACGTCCGCAATTTCTTCCCTTATTTGCGCCATCTCCTTTTCATCGCCTGTTATTCCTTTAGATTGCTCCTCCGTCAACCACTGGAATATCTCAAGGAGTTCAGCTGCCTCGGCAGCCAGCGCCATTGAAAGGTTCTTCGGGCTGTGGAACTGGTCCCAATTGCGCTGCTCTGCAAAATCTGCAAGTCTTTTCTGGATTTCTTTTATGTTCATAGGTTTAAGCTCCGTTTAACTGGATAGCGAACGCATTCCCTGCAGCTTGCTGCGGGTAGTCTTCAATACTTGTTAAGAGCATCTCAGCCTTCTCCAGCCATCATCTTTTTCGCAGGCCTTTTTCCAGTCACATTGAGAACAGCATGATTTTACCCATTGATCAAATATCCCGGGCAGCCTTTGTCTGAGTCCTTCCCATGATATTTTCATTCCGTCGCGCACTTTAAGCAGATCCATGGCAAGCCTGTCCATCTCAAGCACCTCTGTGTCAGCATCCTCACTGTAACTGCATCGGGCATCTTTGAGAGAAGGGCATTTAATGCATATATCATCAGTTCCTGCACAAACCTCCACGCTGTCGCGCTGCACCTCGGCAAGGGACTTTTTGAGATTCAGCACAAAATCCTCGGGGTAGCCCTCACCGTGGAAAAAATGCAGACAGACAAGATGATGTCCCCTGAATCGTATCATAAACTAAATTACCATACTGCGACATGAAGATGCTCTTTTGCCTTGACACAATCCAGGGCAGCGGTTAATCTTAAAATATGGCTGATGATAAACATACAGATGAGAAAATGAAGAAACTGAATTGCTGGGAGTTCAAAAAATGCGGAAGAGAGCCCGGCGGAGTGAACTCCGTCAAATTGGGGGTATGCCCTGCTTCAACAAACACCATACTTGACCGTGTAAATAAAGGGAAAAACTCCGGCAGGGTCTGCTGGATCGTAGCAGGTACAATGTGCAATGGAGACGTTCAAGGCACCTTTGCGCAAAAAAACAAGAACTGCGAACAATGCGACTTTTACCTTGCCGTAAAAGACGAGGAAGGTGATAACTTTGTGCCTATAGAAGTACTCTACCGTTTGCTTAATAGCGGCTGCTTATAAATATCCTTCCCTCTATTCTATATTAAATACAGCGACCTCTTTTATTCCCGGCAGATACTGCCCCACCGGCACCAGCTTCTTGCCTTCGTCCACGCAGCCTATGATAATAGTCCAGAGCTGGTTCAGCTCTGTCTTCTCCCTGTCGTTTTCAGGTATCATTTTTAGGAGTGTCCCTTCAAGTTCAATCCTCATAAAATCCCTCCTGTTTTGCTTTCACGCTAATTAATTCATAACATAAATAATCCTGACTTGCAACTAAGAGCGGCTTCGGCAGCCCTTCCCTTACGGCTCACTCATCTTTCCCTGAATGCATTCAGACCAGTGAACCAGCTCAGGACAGCGCTTATTACACTTATCAGGAAAGCGCCTTTTAATGCAGGCCAAAAGCCTCTGATGTGAAACCCGAGTTCAAGGGTATCGGAAAGGTATGCGGTCAGTCCGAGCATCAGGGCATTGATTACAAGAGTAAAAAGCCCGAGCGTCAGGATTATGAAAGGGAAGGTAAAAAGCTTCACAATAGGTTTGATAAGGGCATTGACGAGACCGAAGATCAGCCCAATAATAATGATCTTCCACCACTCACCGACAAAGGTCATCCCGTCAACGAGCTTCACAGCAGCCGCTATTGACAAGGCATTGATCATTATTCTCAGAACCAGATAAGTCATGTATTAATAATAACACAAAAATAAATCGTAACCATTATCTCATATGAAGGACAGCCACTCGCCACCAAGACGACAAAATTGATTATAATAATATCTTCTTATGATTTGCTTTTTCAGGTTTTAAAATGTTTTATTAATTATAATTATAATATGACTTCTCAGGGGGACAGGTACTGATGGGAAAAAATGAAAATTCAGCTATAAAAGAAAAGGAAGAAATGCCGCTTTTTACAATTGGCATAGTGGCCGAATTAATAGGGATTACTGATCAGACCCTCAGGCTTTATGAAAAGCATGGACTTATCAAGCCTGCAAGGCGCAATAAAAACAGGTATTACTCCGAGAATGACATTAAGTGGCTGAGTTGTATCAGGGACCTCATCCATACAAAAAAGATAAGTATTGAGGGGATTAAGAAGCTGCTGGAATACGCCCCGTGCTGGGAGATTACAAACTGTTCTGAAGACAAGAAAGAAAAATGCACAGCTTTTGTAGACAAGTCAAAACCCTGCTGGGAGCTTAACAGGACAATCTGCAACAGAGAATCGGGAAAGATGTGTGAAGATTGTGTGGTTTATATGGCAAAGAAACTTAAGGTGAACTAAGCCGGCGCTAAGCGATCAATCGTAATCCGCATTAATATTTTCCTTCTGTATTTTAACAGGCTTTTCGGAATATTTTGTCGGCTGCGTCCCCTCTTTAAAGAATTCAAAGGTCCCTTCTGTCTCGCTGCGTGACAGGAGGCCTGTTGCCGGATCTATAGGCAGTTTTACTATCCCTTCAGGCACAGGGAACCCTGATGCCGGCCCCTCAGACAGCACATTTCTCATGAAATTTGCCCACACAGGCGCTGCCGCCCTTCCACCCACTTCCCCGGGGCCCAGGGAACGCCTCATGTCGTCAAATCCAACCCATACGCAACTTACAAGCTCAGGGGTATAACCTACAAACCATGCGTCCTTGTAATCATTGCTTGTACCGGTCTTGCCTGCAACAGGTCTGCCGATATTGGCCCTCATCCCGGTGCCGTAGTTAACTACATCCTCCATCATGGATGTTATAAGAAAGGAGGTCTGCGGGCTTATGACTTCGACTCCCTCAGGTTCGTTGCTTTCAAGGACAGTTCCCCTTGAATCGGTGATGTATTTGACGGCAATCGGGGTTATTCTTGTGCCGCCGTTTGCAAAGGTAGAATAGGTCGCCGCCATCTCAAGCGGGGTGAGACTTATGGAGCCGAGCGCTATTGTGAACTCCCTGGGCATGGCAGATGTTATTCCCACATCGTTTGCAAAGGATATTACATTATCAATACCTACCGCATCTATCAGCTTTACGGTGACGACATTCCTGGAATATGCGAGGGCGTCCCTCAGCCTGGTCGGTCCGTAATGCTTGTGGTCATAGTTTTCAGGCTTCCATTGCCCGTTCGGGCCTCCGGAATACGATACAGGCTCATCGGTTATGATGCTTGCAGGGGTGAACCCGTGTTCAAGGGCCGAGGCGTAGATAATAGGTTTAAATGAAGAACCAGGCTGCCTCTTGGCATATATCGCGCGGTTGTACTCGCTTTTTGTAAAGCTGAAGCCCCCGACCAGTGCCCTGATATAGCCTGCCTCAGGCTCTACTGCAACAACCGCCCCTTCTACCTCCGGTTCCTGCTCAAGGCTGAAGGTCACGTTATTTACTGATATGGCCTTGAATTTGACCCATACTATATCGCCTTTTTTCAGTATATCTGTCAGCTTTAAGTTTTTGATGTTCCGGAACTTCCCTTTTGACCGTTCTATGATGTTGCTTGCCCAGAGCGCATCTCTGACCATAAGTTTTCCGGAGATCCCTCTTGCCTTGATAATGGCCTCCTTTGGATTTACAGAGAGCACTACCCCTGTTGAAATATCTCCGGAAGATGCTGAAAAAAAGACCTTTTTCCCATTACTGTCATCAGTTTTAATATCATCTTTATGTCCTATCGCACCTCTCCATCCCCTTCTCTTATCAACCTCTCTCAATCCTTCCTGCAAGGCCCTCTGGGCATACGTCTGGGCTTTTTTGTCAAGAGTAGTATATATTTTCAGGCCGCTTTTATATACTGCATCCACCCCGTATTTCTGCTCAACGATCTGGCGTATATATTCAAGAAAATAACTGAAGGTTTCCGTATTTGCCCTTAATGAAGACAGTGCGATAAACTGTTTTTTTGCAGATTCCCGCTCAGTCGGTTTTATATACCCTTCTTCTTCCATCCTCAGCAATACTATCTCCTGCCTCTCCTTTGCCTTTACAAGATTGTTATATGGTGAATAGATATTGGGGGCCTTGCTCAGCCCGGCTATCATGGCCGCTTCAGGCAGTGTAAGCTGGGTAACGGACTTGCCGAAATACACCCTTGACGCCATCTCGACCCCATATGCTCCGTGTCCCAGGTATATCCTGTTAAGGTACAGCTCCAGTATCTCGTTTTTTGTGAGCTCTTTTTCGAGATTCATGGCCAGCTGGGCCTCCCTGACCTTTCTTGTGACGGTCTTTTCGGAAGAGAGGAACAAAACCTTTGCAAGCTGCTGAGTAATCGTACTGCCGCCTTCCTTAAGGCTCGCATGAAGAATATCTTTTACCAATGCCCTGGCAATGCCGATGTAGTCTATGCCCTTATGATGCCAAAAACGGGAGTCCTCAACCGCAATTACAGCGTTCTTCATATGGGCAGGAATTCTTTCCAAAGGCATGAATATGCCTTTTTCGACCTTGAACTCACCTATCAGGGTATCATCATCGGCATATACCTTTGTCCCTTCAATTGAGCGGTATTTTTTCAGCTCGGAAATAGAGGGGACCCCTTTTGCAATGGCAACGAAACCTCCGGCGGCGAACCCTATAAATAGAACCAGAATAGCGAGGATATATTTGAAGCGCATTTATAAATTATAAACCTGGCAGGACAAAATTTACAAATTAGAAAAGCTGATTTGGTGAATTATGCTACAGGAAATGAGGGAATAAAAAAGGTGGTGCTTGCGTCTTCTACCCGGTACATCTTCAGACTTAACCTCCTGAGACTTAAATCATGAGATTTACTTCCTGAGACATCTTGCCTAAGCCTTACATCTTACGACTTAACTTCCTGAGACTTTAAATCTTGCTACGCCGGGTAAATATCAGCAAGTCATCCACCTCAATTAAAGCCTATATCAATATCAGGTCATTGTCAAGTTTTTTATTGGCCCTTTTTTATTGGCCCTGATTATCTACGGTGGTCAGCAGATTGTAAAGCAGCTTGTCTGTTTCGTCCAGAAGTTCTTTGAACAATCCTCCGTGGCTCTTTGAGGTTGAGAATAATTCCTCTCTCAGCTTTTTGATTTCCGGGTCTTCACATCTTTCATAAGTTATGTGCCCATTTTGCATAGCAAGCCTTTCCATGACCAGAAGCCCCTTTGCTTTAGCGACAAAAGGGAGAAGAAGTTTTTTGATTTCATCGAGTTTTATTTCTAAGTGCTGAATGCTGAGTGCCGCTTCAGCTCCTATTGTTGGTGAATGCTGCATTTGTATTATTTCCGTGATCTCTTTTATCATCACATACAATGTGCAGTATTCAAGTCCTCTGACCCCACGCCGCCATTGCAAAAGCATCGGGTTTCTCCAAAACCAGAGAAAGTTACGCACGCCTAAGCTTATAAGTTCCTCGACGGATGATTCAAGGTCGTTGATCAATGGGGACAATCCATAGTTCGACAAGCTCACCATGACACTGTCATCCTGGGCCTGTCGAAGGAGTGGGACAGCCGCTTCATTCCCAGACTTCCGCGCTTTTGTGCTTCCCACGTATTCCCAGAGATTTCTCAGCACCGCCGCGCCGTTTGCATCATCCGGCGTATCAAAATGGACCAGGGAAAGGACTACCCTGCCTTTTCCGTAAAGGCCCCCGATCACGGCAGGTTCGCCAACAAGCCTTTCAGGGTCAAGCTTTATCTTATATACCGCTTCAAGTCCTGGCCAGTTGCCCTTGGCCTCAACATCGCCGACATTCATGTCCGAGCTGAAAGAATCAGGCATGGCCTTCCCATATGTGGCAAGGACTTTTATGCTTTCGTCCTCTACCAGAAATTGAGATGGCCACCAGGCGTGAAAAACAGGGGAATTGTTTTCTGCCAGGTCGTTCCAGACAGGATGTTCGCTGATATTAAGCTGTATCCTGCCGCTGAAACTCGGGACCCGTTCTTTAGTCGGCCTTCTCTTAATATTCAAAAGCCCTATGCCGTCAAGGGTCGCAAGCCCTGCGCCGCCGCAAAAACCGATGTAATTGCCGCCGTTCTTTACAAAACTCCTGATCTCTTTGGTCCCATTATCTCCAAGGGTCTTGATTTTATTGGATGCCCAGCCACCCGGTACAAAAAGGGTTTTATAGTTTTTCAGTATTCCGTTTTTGATTTCCTCTGAACGCACAAGCTCAAAAGGAAGGTCATTGGAATTCAGGGCCTTATACGCCATTAAGCCCCATAAAAAAGATTCGTCCCAGAGCAAGGCGGTATTTGTTGTCATATCCATTAAGTTTTCAGTTGACTTGGTAGCACACTATTTAAAAAATTATAATAACGCTGCAACCAATCCGCAAAATGAAGTGGACTTGTTTTTGATCTTATAAATCTACAAAAGTAGTCTCTTGCAATATCCTCTTCTCCAACGCGGAACGCATACATGGCAATTCTTAGGTTGAATGTAACAACGCTTGGATGCGATTCAATTTTTCCCAGGGCATCAATTGCTTCTTGCGTATACGTCCATATCTTCTCTGTCATATTTTGAGACATCGCTTCATCAGCAATATCAAGACAAGTTTCTATGGCGGGAATGAAGTTATCCTGGTAGAGCAGTATGGCTTTAAGTTCTTCCATCTCTCGAAAGATTGCGCTGGCATCATACATCCCTGGAATTGCTTTCCTGAGGAAAACCTTTTCCTTTAACCAATAGCATCGTTCTCCAACGCAATAATCGGGAAGATTAAGAAGATACTTATCTATCTGTTTTTCCTGTTCGATAGATTTAAACTGGAGAATGATTTTCTGCCACAACGATTTAAACTGTCCAAGCTGATCAACAGTTGCGGCAAGTCCGTTTAATACGATGAAAATCTCTTTTAAGACTTTATATCGCTCAGTGAATTCAAATGATACATATTCGACGAGATTCTTTTCTACGCTAACCAGGTGTTCTATACTTAAAGTATTAGCATTCGAGAGGATTCGCAGTTCAGTTATTTCAAGGATTAGCTGCTCTTTTTTCGTGGCCTTTGGAAGTATCTCCTTGCGGCCTTCTTCAAAAAATCCAGCAAACAAGGAGAAGTCTTTTTTTTGCCGGGCATATTCGAGTTGGTAGTTGCGAAACTTGATCAGATCGTCTATGTTTGTCCTGTCAATAAGATTTGAGTAGGCAGTCAGATTTTCATCTGCTTCTTGATATCTATCCTGCAATAAATACATATCGATAAGGTTTGGATATGCGATGTGAATCAATTCTTTTTTATTCAACTCCCTCGCTATTTCCGCCGCCTTTTTATAATAATGCATTGTGTCTGTAAAGTTATGTTCTGCCTTACGCATTCTTCCCAGATTATTGTATATTGCTGCAATTGTTGCATCAGGGTTGCCTGAAAAACTTGAAACTGCGTCGAACAAAGCTTGAGTCGCAGACTTTAGATTGCCTTCAGATTCAAGAATCCAGGCTTTAAGGTAAAGTTTTTTTAGCAGGTTTTTGTCGGTCTGCTCATTATTGACAGAGTCAAATAAAAGCCTTGCTCTTCTGTTATCTCCGAGCATCAAAAGACATGACACCTTATTCATCTCTACAAATTCTTTTTCTTCAGCAAACAAATATACAGCATTTATGGAATTGTTTATCTCATATGCTTCACGGAAATTCCCTGATTCAAACTTATAAGAAGCCTTTGATTTTAACCACTCGAGTTTTTCTTTTGCGTCCAGAAAATAAAACGGCATACTATCAACAATCTTTTCCAATTTCCGATACTGTGCAGTTTTAAGCCAACCCTCAATCTTTTGTAGTTTTACTGACGAAGGCCAGATTGCATTCTTTGAAGCTGCCCACGCTACGGAAGCATAGGCCGCGATCAATGCTAAAAGAACAGCAATCTGTAAATACGTGGCGTTCACCGATAAAACAGCTCCAAAAAGCATAGCCGCCATTACAATTCGAATGCGATATCTAAGGTGGCGTAAGTTTGGAACTTTCCAGAATAGGGATATGAAAAAGACAATTATTAAAAGCGCAATTCCTAAAGGGTCACGATTTATGATGGCTGTTTTTATTTCGAAGATATTAGGCATTTCAGATAGTTTCGCTGGACATAACTACTGCAATCAAGTCAGATCACTCATCGCTTGTTTGTTTCAGGATTGAAATGATCTGAGGTTTAATCTGCGGCAGGCGTTTCCGGATGGTTTTCCATAAGACATCAAACTTGATCCCGAAGTACTGATGGACAAGCTTGTCCCGTATCCCAGCCATTTCTTTCCAGGGCACTCCAGGTTGACCTGCTTTTATTTCATCGGGAATGTTTTTGACCGCCTCCCCAATAATTGTGAAATTCCTAATGACGGCATCAACAGTCTTTTCGTCTTTTGTGAAATCCTCTAAAGTAAGGTCCGCAGAGTATCGGATTATCTTTTCCATTGCTTCGATGATATCATCAAGGTAAAGTCTGTAATCCCTGCTCATACAGGCACAGCCTCTTTGAAAATTCGCTCCCTGATTCGGGGCTTGACAGTATCTTTCATTACGAGGTCAACTTTGAGGCCAATTCTATCACTCAAATAATTTTCGAGAGCGATGAACTCGAACAGGTCAATTGTGTCTGAAAATTCCACAAGAATATCTATATCACTGCCTTCTTTTTGGCTGCCCCTGACATAAGACCCGAATATTTCCAAGGATTTTACGCAATATTTTTTTGATAAAACAGGCATAATAGCTTTCAGCTTTTGAATTATGGAGCGGACTTCATTCATTGGACTTCTTCCCCTTTAAATTCGTTGCCATGTTAAGCTTTGATTTTATTATACCTTATCATATCATGCAACGAGCATATAGTTTCTCTCGTGTTTTTATTCTGAGGTACTTTAAATTCAAGCCTGCACTTGTTGGCCTAACCCTTCTCAACATCTCATCTTTTTTTCATATCCTCGCGGAGTTATCATCCATTGTTCCCAGGCAAGGGTATTTGAATTGCCTATGATCACCGTTGTCTGCATATCAATATCATGGTTGAGCATGTCCCTGAGGTTTGTGATAACTATCTTCTCCTCATCCCTCATCGCGGCCTTTACTATGCCAACAGGAGTTTCAGGGCTCCGGTATTTAAGGAAAATTGCACGCGCTTTTTTAACATGTTCCGGCCTGCCGACGCTTTTGGGATTGTACAGGACTATCACAAAGTCGGCCATCGCAGCAGCAGCAAGCCTTTTTTCAATCAAGTCCCAGGGAGTAAGCCTGTCAGACAGGCTGACAGATGCAAAATCATGCATAAGAGGCGCGCCAAGCCTTGCTGCGCACGCATTCAGGGCTGATATGCCTGGAATGACCTCGACGGAAAGCGCCTTCCGCGCTTCCGATCTAAGGATTTCAAACACCAGTCCTGCCATTGCATATATTCCAGGGTCACCGCCGCTGATAACTGCAACCCTTTTGCCGGTCAAGGCGAGTTCAACAGCCTTTTTACACCTTTCAGTCTCCTTAGTCATACCAGTGGAATAGACTTCTTTCCCGGCTGTCAACTCCGGGATAAGCTTAAGGTACGTGCCGTATCCAACAATAACATCAGATTCCCTTATGGCTTTTTGCGCGTATGGAGTAATATGCTCGATGCTTCCCGGCCCTGTCCCGACAATAAACAGTTTGCCATGCTCCGGGGACAGTCCCGATTCTACGACTTCGCTCCGCAAAGTCCGTAAATCTGGGACAGTCCCCTTCGTCTCCGCTACAGCTACGGTCACGTTACCTATCCTTTGTTTTGGCACCAGTAAGGTATCTGAGCCCGTTGCAAGAAGGGCTGCAGGCTCAGCAACGGCGTTAGCGCCGGTTGCATCAAACGCGGCCTTTGATTTGGTTATCCCCTGGACTGTATTCAGTTCTTCAGGCGTAAAGGTGTTGAGGTCCAGGCCATATCTGCCGGCAAACTCAACCAGCCCCGGCTCATTCCCCTTTTTATCTATAGTCGCGAGAGAATGTATAGCCGAAAAGGAGAGGCTGTTTTCATCAAGTGTCTTCCTGATCGAAGCCTCAATCTCATCGGCTGAAGTGGCGCTGTTGCATCCAATCCCTACAATAAGATTCCCGGGCCTAATATAAAGGCGTTCTGACTTTTCGTTGTAAGTTTTATTTGAGATGATTACATCAGCCAGTTCAGGCCCGCTGACCCTTATAAATTCATCAGGCAGCTCTGTCCCGATTTCAGCATATACGTTTAAAGACCCATTATTAATAAGGTGCGTAGCTGTTTGCGGGAGCATATGGCTGTTCTCTATAACGAGATCATTGTCCCTGGCCCACAGGTCTATGGCAGGCATGTCATTTACATCAGAGGCAGTTGTTATAACGGCCTTGCCGCCCAAAAAGGCCGCGATGTCCTTTGCTAAATTATTAGCGCCGCCAATATGTCCGCCAACAAGGCTGACAGCAAATTCACCCTTTTCATCAAGTACGACAACCGCCGGGTCTGTTTTTTTGTCTTTTATCAGGGGAGCAATGGTCCTCACAACAATGCCGGAGGCCATAATGAAGACCAGGGCGCTGTATTCCCTCCACAGGTCAGGCAATATCCCGGCCCTGAATTTAAGGACCACGGCGTCCGGATAAAGCCCCTCAAGCCTTTGCGCAAGCGCAAGGCCGCTGTTGGTTATGTAAAAAATAGCAGTTTTTTTTCTCTGGTCCATTACAGATTTTCTGGTCGTAAAAGATTTTTGCTAAAAAGAGTACGTTTATTATATCAAATATTCCTTTTTTCTGTGGTGGTGAGGATACGGTAATGACAATGTTTATTCCAACCAGGATTCAAAGTCTGCCTGGCGCATTCATGACAGGTAGCAAGCACCAGAAGCAGGTGCTTTAAGCAGAAAAGGTGATATAGTGCTATACTTCTTAAGTATGCATAAGTAGTTAAAGAGCAAGTATTTTCCCTCATTCGACCGACCCTCGGATAATTCACTCACACGGAAGCCGTAACAATATAAGACGTATAATGCAACACATCAGGAATGCAGTGGCAGCGGATTTCGCTGCAAGGAGAAGCATCCCCCATTTGTATATCCTGTTAGCCGGGAAGCCTTTAAGAAGGAGACCTCCAAATTGAAGATACGCAGCAAGACCATTCTTGAGACCCTGTCCCTTTTGCGGGCGAAATTTAAAGAAAACAGCCAGATCCAAAAATGCCCTGCCACAGAACTGCCGTTGAGATCAGAACTGTTCAGCAGCGATCAGATGGAACAGCATGGCAAGGCGCTGGCGGGCTTGCACAAGTTGGGGCTGGAACATGCACGGGACCGGCTACTGGCGCGCCTGGCCGAGAATGAAGAAATGCTTATTGGAGTCCGTGATCTGCTGACAGAGGCTGTTAAGGCAAACCGCCGTATTACGCCGGCAGGGGAATGGCTGCTCGATAACTTCTATCTTATTGAAGAACAGATTCGTACAGCCAGGCGGCATTTGCCAAAGGGGTACAGCCTGGAACTGCCCCGGCTGCTGAATGGGCCATCAGCCGGTCTCCCTCGCGTTTATGACATTGCACTTGAGACGATCTCACATGGCGATGGGCGGGCAGATCCTGAGAGCCTAAGCAGTTTCGTGGCAGCCTACCAGACAGTCACCTCCCTGAAGCTGGGCGAATTATGGGCCATCCCCATCATGTTGCGCCTCGCGCTGATCGAAAACCTCAGGCGCGTTGCAGCCCGGATCGCTAATGACAGGATCGACCGGAACCGCGCTGATCATTGGGCTGACCGTATGACTGAAGTCGCCGGGAAAGAGCCCAAGGGCCTTATTTTAGTGATCGCGGACATGGCGCGTTCAGACCCTCCTATGGTTAGTTCGTTTGTTGCGGAACTCACGCGCCGGTTGCAG
>Ga0209211_10001334_pt1 | contig 47085 bp, 52 predicted proteins | sample RifGroA2_FD_183992 | JGI IMG/M metagenome (GOLD analysis project Ga0209211, IMG submission 183992) | Groundwater microbial communities from Rifle, Colorado, USA - Groundwater A2 (SPAdes) (version 2) | ecosystem: Environmental > Aquatic > Deep subsurface > Groundwater | place: Rifle, Colorado...
CGCGGAGCAGTGCTCCGCGAAACCCTGCCTACGCCCTCCGGGCCGAAAATGCACCGGCCGTCCTCCTTTACTTCCGGGAGTCGGATACCCGCCATCCTTGGCCGGATACGCCGATGGTTTTGAACCGCCAAAGCCGCACAGCGCCACCCGATCGGGCCGGTGGGGCGCTCTGCGGAGCGGAAGTAAAGGAGGAGGCGGCGGCCGTAGGCCGACGACGGGGGACATGGAGCGCAGCAGAGCGCCCCGGCGGACCGATCGCCACGGCTCTTCCTGGATTTCCCGTCCCATCGCTCACGCCTGCGAAATTCACCCCCGGAATGGAAGAGCACGGTTCGCGCCAGAGATGTGTGCATACGGTAGCCTTCAAGGGGGAAGGTCGCATGCGACGTTTGCGATTGGAGGTCAGGTGGGGGATGGGGGGAGGAAACGGGCGTTTTGTAGGTGTGTCACGGCCAGTTTGCCCCACCCCCACCCCAACCCTCCCCGTGACGGGGAGGGAGTTGACTCTTCACGCGATTGCCCTGATCACACCAACGAAGGTGGCACAAAGCGCCTCCCCATCGAGCCGGCCCCACCGATCATGACTGCCGCAAAGAAGACAAAAACGATCCCGCCGGCGAAACCGGAATTAGCGATCCGCGTCGAATCGTCCGACGCCCTGGCGGGCATTGTTCCGACGAGACGCCGGGTCGAGGCCGGCTCCTTCCTGTTCCGGGCGGGCGACAAGGGCCTGGGGGTTTTTCGTCTGGGGAAAGGAAAAATCCAGCTTCAGCGCGTGACGCCGGACGGCACCGTGGCGGCCATGCATACGGTTCGCCTCGGCGAAATATTCGCCGAGGCTTCGTTTTTCTCGGGCAAATATCACTGCGACGCCTTGGCCATTGGCGACACCGAGGTGTTGCTGTATCCGGCGCAGGAGATGACGGCGTACTTGCGCGACGATCCGCAAACATTGTGGACGTTCGCCGCCGAGCTGGCCCGTCGCATCCAGGGCTTGCGTACCCGCCTGGAACTGAAGCAAATCCGCTCGGCGCCGCAACGGCTGTTGCAGTTCGTCCGGCTGCGCTGCGACGCCGCCGGCAGCTTGCGGATTGACGGCACCCTGATGCATCTGGCCGACGAACTCGGACTGACCCGCGAGGCGCTCTACCGGGCGCTGGCGACCTTGGAGGACAAAGGCCTGATCGACCGGCAACCCGGCCAGATTCGCCTGCGGGTCAAATAACACCGACGAATCGCCCGGGTTTTCTGGCATGATGCCGGCCATGTTTTTTGAAATCTCCGGTATCACCGTTCCCCTCTGGCTGCCGCCGCTGGTGGCGTTTGTCATATCGTTCTTCACTTCCATGGTCGGCGTCTCGGGCGCGTTCCTGCTGCTGCCGTTCCAGATGAGCGTGCTCGGCTATGTCGCGCCTTCGGTGTCGGCGACCAATCTCGTTTTCAACCTGGTGGCGATTCCCAGCGGCGTCTGGCGTTACGTGCGCGAGAAGCGCATGGACTGGCGCCTGGCCTGGGTCATCGCCGCCGGCACGCTGCCGGGGCTGCTGGCCGGCTGGTGGCTGCGCGTGCATTGGCTGCTGGACCCACGCCTTTTCAAGCTGTTTGTCGGCCTGGTGCTGCTGGCGCTGGCCATTCGCCTGTCGCTGAAGAAAGCCAACGCCGCGACGAGCGCAGCGGCGGCGACTGCGGCGAACGGTGGCCAGCGTCTGCTGCCGATTTTTGCCATAGCGCTGGTAATCGGCGTCATCGGCGGCGCCTACGGCATCGGTGGCGGCTCGATCATGGCGCCGGTGCTGGTCGCCATTTTTTGCATGTCGGTGCATAACGTGGCGGGCGCGGCCCTGTTCGGCACGCTGGTCACTTCCGTCGCGGGTGTGGCGCTGTATCAGTTTCTGCCAGCCCCGCCGGGTATCGAGACGCGGCCCGATTGGGCGCTGGGCATCCTCTTCGGGCTGGGTGGCGCGGCGGGCATGTATGTCGGCGCGCGAACGCAAAAACTGGTGCGGCAGCGCACGCTCGAACTCGGCATTGCGGTGGTGCTGATGCTATTGGCTGGCGGCTATGTGATCGGATACGTGCTCGGCGCTGTTCGCTGAATCACCTGCACTTGGCGATTTCGGCATCCGACATGACCGGCTTGATGACGCAGCGCCGCTCAAGTTCCGCCTGCAAGCGCAGTTGTTCCTTCTTTTTCTTTTCCACGGCGAGGCGAGTCGCTTCCTGCTTGCGATCGTCTTCGGCCTGTTTGGCGAGGCGTTCCATTTCCTCGCGTTTGCGATCTTCGTCCGCCTTGCGCTTGTCGTCGGCCAGTTTCGCCAGTTCGACTTGCTGATTTTGCTTTTCTGTCTGCCGTTGCTGTTCTTCCGGGGATATTTTGGCGGCTGCGGCTGCGCCGGCCGAACCGGCGGCCACGCCGACTGCCGCGCCAGCGACAGCCGCCGCCGCGGTCGAACCGCTACCACTTGACGAAGAACCGCTGCCGGTGGAAATCCGGACGGCGACCCTCTTGCCGTCCTCGGACGCTGTTTGCTCCTTGGTGCTGACTTTCTTGCTGGCGGAGGAAGACGCCGAGGACGACCCGCGGCTGCCGACACGGGCAGCATCGCTGGCACTGGAAAGCGTCACCAGCATTGCCGCGACGATTGCATAGACTCCGATTTTGGCCTTCATGGGTTCTCCGCTGAAAGTGGCTTCAGGCCAAAGACTAGCCGGAACGGCGCGCGGATTCAAGTCGCGGTGTCGCGATGTCAATCCAGAATGGGAACGTTCCCCGACGATGCGATCGGGCCAGGGCGGCGCGCCCTGGCCGGCAAACTGCCGTTAATGTTCCTTGCCATCCACCCTGGCTTGCAGCAGAAAGGGAATCAGCCGCCACGCCAGGATTCCAAAGCCGGCAAACCAGCCGGCGGCCGCAAAAGAAATCCAATGCACATAAGCGGTCGGATATATCTGCGGCGCGACGACCCGCAGCACGAAGGCGGCGATCATGATCCACAGCACCAGCTTGTCGATCGCGTCGAAAACCACTTTCCTGCCGGTGTGCCCCTTGCCGATCCTGATCAGCATCGCGGGAACGACCAGCCCCATCGCGCCCAGCGTGAAAATATGCACCGAGAAAGATCCGACCCATGCCGCCGGCGCGACCTGGCCGACGAATTCGACCAGCAGTTGCAGCACGATGGCGCCGTAGCCCAGGTACATGATGCCGACATCGATCCGCCGCATGGCCAGTTGCGGCTTCCAGAAGAGAAATCTGCCCGCCAGCAAGATCGCCAACAGGAGCGAAATCCAGCCCGCCAGCCATGGCGGCATCAAGCCGGCGCCGACCAGCAGCAGGCCGAGCAGCTTGATGGCCCCGTCCAGCGCCGGCTTGCGCAGGATGGCGACCTGAAAAATGCCCTTCATGAACTGGCTCAGGGTGCGTTCCAGCATCACCAGAAACGCGACGCGAAAGAGACCGACGGACATGTTGATGCCGAGCTGGAAGTACTCGACATTCAGCATCAACTGCTTGGCGACCAGAAAGACCGGGAAAATCAGCAGAAAAATAGCGTTGTCGCGATAGCTGTCGGTCTGGCGGTGGCGAACCAGCGTCCATGCCAGCATGACGACAATCGACGCCAGGAACAGCGTGCTGGAAATTTCAAACAGGAATGAAGGCCAGCGACCGCCGAACCACATGCCGGCGCGCTCGAACAGCCAGGCCGCCACCAGGAACATCAAGGCAGTGCCACGATAGCCGCGAATCCCCACCCAGTTCTTGGTCGAGGTCAGCAGGAAGCCGCCGAGCACGGCCCAGCCGAAGCCGAAAAACATCTCGTGGGCATGCCACTGCACCGCCGCGAAGGACGACTGGGGTGCGGGCAGGACGCCGAGAAAAATCAGCACCCAAAGCAGCGGCAAGCTGAGTCCCGACAGGCAGGCCAACGCAAAGAACGGACGGAAGCCGACCAGCCAGAAAGGATGGGCGGTGTTCATTCAGAATATCCCTTCAACATGAAGACACAGAGAACACATCTGGTGTATGCATACGTCACGACGAAAAACTCCTCCCGCTTCAAGGGCTAACGTATGCACACATCTCAGTGCTCCATGACGCTGAGCGTCTTCCGCGACGCATGAAACGTGGGACTGACGCCTGCGCGCGCCAAGGACGGCGGGTGGAGCGCAGCAGAGCGCCCCGGCGGCCCGATCGCCACTGCTCCCGTCCCATCGCTCACGCCTCCGAAATTCACCTTCGGAATGGAAGAGCACGGTTGGTGCCAGAGATGTGTGCATACGTTAGCCCTTCAAGGGGGAGGGAATGCGGTCCCACCGCGTTTTCGAGATTCATGCCCGACGCCGGAAGACCACGTCCCACACGCCGTGGCCCAGCTTCAGGCCGCGCGTCTCGAACTTGGTCTGCGGTCGATAGGGCGGGCGCGGGGTGAAATCCTTGGCCGTATTCGCCAGCAGCGGCTCGGCGGAGAGTACGGCGAGCATTTGCACCGCATACTCTTCCCAGTCGGTCGCGCAATGCAGGTAGCCGCCCGGCGCCAGCCTTGTCGCCAGCAGCCCGACGAATCCGGGTTGGATCAGGCGGCGCTTTTGCTGGCGCTTTTTCGGCCAGGGGTCGGGGAAAAAAATGTGGATGCCGGAAAGCGTTCCCGGCGCAATCATGTCGCGTACCACTTCCACGGCATCGTGCTGGATCACGCGCAGGTTGGACAGTTCGCGCGTGGCGATTTCCTTCAGCAGGCTGCCGACGCCGGGGGTGTGCACCTCGATGCCGAGATAGTCGTTGTGCGGCTGCGCGGCGGCGATGGTCGCCGTGGTCTCGCCCATGCCGCAGCCGATTTCGAGAATCTTCGGCGCGCTGCGACCGAAGACGGCGTCAAGATCGAGCGCATCCGTCCGATACGGAATGCCCCAGCGCGGCATGCCTTCCTCATGGAAGCGCCGCTGCGCGTCCGAGACGCGCCCCTGACGCAGGACGAAGCTGCGGATGTGGCTGGCGCGCCGCGCGGATGCCGTCGCCTCGTTGTCGACGCCGCTCATTCGGCGGGGCGGACAAAAGTCGGCGCTGGCGCCACGGCGGTCGGCGCCGCCGCTTCACCGGCAACCGGATCGATGCCTTCCGTCAGCATCCTGTCGAGCTCGTAGCGCGGTCGCATGATGGCCTCTGGCAGGCTGGCGCAGGCGGCATGCAGGGTGATTTCGCCCAGTGCCGGCTCGATGCTTTTACCGAGATTCAGGGCGCGTGACAGATCGGGCCACTGCGCCTCGGCGGCGCGCGGGCCGAAATAATATTGGGCCAGATCATGCACGATGACTTCGATGGTCTTGCCCTGCCTGGCATGCCAGGCGGCGTAGGCGTCCTGTATCGGCTGCGAATAAGTCGGCAGATCGAGACAGGCCGCCGCCAGCAGCGACAAGCCGTGGGCGAGACCGAACAGGCGCTGGCGAATCAGGATTTCGGGTTGCTCGAAGGCGTAGCCCAGTCGATTGGGCAGGACCTCCAGCGCGGGAGAAGTTGCCGCCGGGGTTTCGGTCGCGTCGCGGGTCTGTGCGCTGGTCGGTGCGCCGGTCGGTGGCGTGTCCTCCGCCTGCGCCGAAGCCAGCAGCGCCATGCACAGCATGCCGGCGAGAACGCGTTTCACGTCTTGCCGTGGCCGATCAGTCCGCTGCTGGGCGAACTGGGCGTCGCCGCGTAGGTTTTCTTCGGCATGCGACCGGCGCGATACGCTTCGCGCCCGGCCTCGACCGCCTTCTTCATGGCGCCGGCCATCAGCACCGGGTCCTGCGCGCCGGCGATCGCGGTATTCATCAGCACGCCGTCGCAGCCGAGTTCCATTGCAATCGCTGCGTCCGAGGCGGTGCCGACGCCGGCGTCGACCAGCACCGGCACCCTGGCCTGATCGATGATGAGTTTCAGATTCCACGGATTCAGGATGCCCATGCCGGAGCCGATCAGCGATGCCAGAGGCATGATCGCGACGCAGCCGATGTCTTCCAGCATGCGCGCCTGGATCGGATCGTCGGCGCAATACACCATGACCTGGAAGCCGTCCTGGACCAGCGTCGCGGCGGCCTTGAGGGTTTCCGGCATGTTGGGAAACAGGGTTTGCGGATCGCCCAGCACTTCGAGCTTGACCAGCGCGTGGCCGTCGAGCAGTTCGCGCGCCAGGCGCAGGGTGCGCACCGCGTCGTCCGCCGTGTAGCAGCCCGCCGTGTTGGGCAGGATGGTGAATTGCGTGGGCGGCAGCACCTCCAGCAGCGACGGCTGCCCAGGCTCCTGGCCGATGTTGGTGCGACGAATGGCGACGGTGACGATCTCCGCGCCCGAGGCGTCGATGGCTTCGCGCGTCTGCGCGAAATCCTTGTACTTGCCGGTGCCGACCAGCAGGCGCGAGCGATACGCCTTGCCGGCGATGACGAGAGAATCCGGATTCATGGTGGGTCAATCCTGAAAAAGTTCTTAACCGCCGCCGACGGCGACGACAATTTCGATGCGGTCGCCCGCGGCAAGCAGGGTTTCGGCGTGCCGGCTCTTGGCCACAATCTCGCCGTTTCGCTCCACCGCGACGCGCTTGCCCGCAAATCCGCGCGCCTCGAGCAGCGCAGCCACGGTCAGGGGCGCCGCAAGCCGCTGCGGCTCGCCGTTGATGATGATGTCCATTGCTTACGTAAATACAAAAATAAGGGCGCCCGGCGATATTCGAGCGCAGCGAGCCAATCAATAGCCTCCCCCGTGAGGGGGAGGACGGGAGGGGGTGGGTGTCATTGCACTCGTTTCATTTTACTTCAGCAGGCGACGCCGGATCAGCGTCACCGCAATCCAGAAGGCAATCAGCGTCACCGCCAGCAAAGCCGCGATGTGGCCGACGATGCCCGTCGGTATTTCGCCGAACAAGAGCGGGCGCACCAGCGCCACCGCATGCGTCAGCGGCAGCCAGGCCGCCACCGCCTGCACCGGCGGCGGTAACTGGTCGGGCGGGAAAAACACGCCGCACAGCAGCACCATCGGCGTGATGAAAAGGGTGAAGTAGTACATGAAGAAGTCATAAGTGGGCGCCAGCGCGGTAACGATCAGGCCCAGCGCGGCGAACGCCAGCCCGGTGAGGAAGATCACCGGCAGCGCCCACAAGGCCAGCGGCGAGGCGACAAAGCCAAGCAGGGAAATAATGACCAGGATCGCCGTGCCGGACAAGGTGGCCTTGGCCGCCGCCCAGAGCAGCTCGCCGGCCATCACGTCGTCCAGCGTCACCGGCGCATTCATGATCGCCTCCCAGGTGCGCTGCACATGCATGCGCGAAAACGCCGAGTACAGCGTTTCAAAAGAGGCGGCGTTCATGGTCGAGGCGCAGACCGTGCCGCTGGCCAGAAAGGCGATATAGGGCACGCCGTGGATCTGCGGCAGCAGCCCGCCCAGGCCGTAGCCGAGGCCGAACAGATAAATCATCGGGTCCGCCAGATTGCCCAGCAGCGAAGGAATGGCGAGCTTCTTCCAGACCAGGAAGTTGCGTCGCCAGACGGCGAAGGCGCGGCTGGAAAGTTCCGGCAGGGGAGGAAGCAGTGATTTCGTGGACATCGGACCCCAATCATAGCGAACCGCAGTCCGGAAGTCGGCGCTGGCGGAACGGCGATTCTCGCTATCGCGGAGCAAATTCGGGGTCGACGCTTTGGTTTATGATGCCAAAAAGCGGTCCGCCTGAACCAGCCACGGATAGCCAACCTCGCAGAGGATGTTCCATTGTCACCGATGCCGCCCGAAGTCGCTTCGCCCACGCCGCCTCCCCAGGACAGACGCCAACTGACGCCTGTTGCGTCGGAGGTCGATCAAGACAAGCGTTCCCTGCTTGATTGCTGCGCGCTTTTCATTCAAAGGTTCAAGCTTGAGGACATCGTCAGCACGCAGTATCACTCCGACGATTTCATCGAAACCCGCGCCGGATATATTGCCGTGCGCCTGCGCTACATGGCGATTTTCTATGCGGCGGCCGTTCCGCTGTGGATTCCCGTCGATTACCTGCTCCTGAGCCGGGAGCACTTCATCGCCATGATCCTGCCCAAGTTGTTTCTGACGGCTTCCCTGATACCGCTCGGGATGCTCACGTTGCGCAAGCACACCAGCCATCAGATACACGCCATTTTCGCGCTCGTATTCATCGTCGCCGGCATGTTCTACTTTGCTTCCATGCTGATTCTCGGTCAGGGAGGCGCCGAACCCATGCTTGCCGGCTACAGCCTCATGCCTTTCATGTTGATTGCGATGCTGGGGGTATTCCCCCTCACGCTGGTCTGGGGCGTCGCCATGAGCGCGCTCATCATGATCTTCTATCTGGCGCTGGAAATTGCGCTGGGCCGGTTGCTGACCATCGATACCGCCAACATGGTCTGGGTGCTGTTTATCCTGGCGGGCGTATCCCTCTGGGTTCAATCGAGCCAGTTGTTGATGCTGCTCAAGCTCTATCGCGAATCCACCCGGGACCCGCTGACGGGAATGATCAATCGGCGCGTGTTGATGCGACGCCTGACCACGGAAATTGCCCACCGCAAGGAAGATGGATCTACTTTTTGCATTCTGATGTTCGATCTTGACCGCTTCAAGCGCGTCAATGACCACTATGGCCACCTGATCGGCGACAAAGTCCTGAAAACCATCGCGGAAATCCTGCAACAGGGCTTGCGCGAACATGACATCGTCGCCCGTTTTGGCGGCGAGGAGTTTGTCGCCGTGCTGCCCGGCTTCAGAAGCGAGGCGGCAATGGCGGTGGCCGAGCGCATTCGCGCGAACTGCCGTGACACCTATGTCATCGCGCCGAACGGCGACCGCATCCAGCTCAGTACCAGCGTCGGCGTTACCGAATATGAAGCGGGAGAGGCGATCGAGGCCACGCTCAACCGCGCCGACGAGTCGCTATACAAGGCCAAGGAGTTGGGCCGCAACCGGGTGGTGCATAGCCAGAGCGAAGGCTTTGTCAGCCAGGGCAGCTAAACGGATCGGCTTCGCATTCTTTTCGGTCGGGGCTAACGGACGAGCACCGAATCGTGTACCGCATCGAAGGCGGTGCGCTTCTGGCCGCTCAATTGCGCTTCCGCTACTGAGACCTCCAGCGTAAAAGTCACCGGCGCTGCGCGGCTTTAGCGCGCAGCGCCCATGTGGACTGCCGGGTTGGGCGTGGCAGACATGGGCATGAATGCCTCATAGGCCCACACGATGCACAACGCTGCCAAAGCCAACCAGATTATGACAACAACAGCTCCTGCAACACGACTTGCAGGTTTGCCATTCACCATGACTTCCTGTGCCCGCGCTCTGCACTCGGCGAGAACATTGGGCGGCACCAGCTTGATGGCGAACGCAATGCCAATTGGGATTAACACAAGGTCATCCAGGTAACCCACGATCGGGATGAAGTCCGGGATCAGGTCAATGGGGCTGAACGCATAGGCCACAATAGCAGCAACGAGAAGCTTCGCGTACCACGGCGTATCAGGGTGGCGCGCAGCAAGATACAGAGCAAAAGTTTCTGCCTTGAGTTGACGCGCACGTCGTTTGAGTTCCTCAATCAATGGCATAGCGATTCCCTGACGTCCAACGAGTGGAGGCGACCGGCGCTGCGCGGCTTCATCGCGCAGCGTCCAGAGAGCGAAGCGAACGGGGTCGACCGCCGGGTTGGGGGTCGCCGCCGGATTGCTGGACAAATAGAGAACGGTGCTGTACAGTAACGCGTACATATTCGGAGCCATAAACATGGATGCAATGACCTATACCACCGTCCGCGCCAACCTCGCCAGCACAATGGACAGAGTTTGCAATGACCACGAAGCCTTGATTATTACCCGCAACGGCGAGCAGGCCGTGGTGATGCTCTCGCTCGAAGACTTCAAAGCGCTTGAGGAAACGGCCTACCTGTTGCGTACACCTGCTAACGCCAAGCGCCTTCTCTCGGCGGCCGCACAACTCAACACCGGCAAAGGCGTTGAGCGGAAGCTGGCCAAGTGAAGCTGATTTTCGCGGACGAAGCATGGGAAGACTATCTCTACTGGCAAAAGCAGGACAGACGCATGGTCGAGCGGATCAATAAGCTGATACGAGAAACACAGCGTGAACCCTTTGCGGGCGTAGGAAAGCCCGAAGCGTTGAAGCATGCGCTGTCGGGATACTGGTCACGCCGCATAACGGACGAGCACCGCATGGTGTACCGCATCGAAGGCGGTGCGCTTCTGATCGCTCAATTGCGCTTCCATTACTGAGACCCCCAACGTTTGAATTCACCGGCGCTGCGCGGCTTCATCGCGCAGCGTCACCTGCGCCGCAGGGTTGGGCGTCTGGTCACTCATAGTGTGTCCACATACGCAGGACACGAACTGTTTCCTCTTTGGTAAAGACCTCGTACACAATGCGGTGCTGAATATTTATGCGGCGCGAGTATGCACCGGCAAGATCACCGACCAATTTTTCGAAAGGTGGTGGATTTTTGAATGGGTCGTTGGCAAGAACCGCAAGCAGTTCTTGTGCCTTTGGTTTAAGACCACTCGCGGCAAGCTTCTTTGCGTCCTTCATTGCCTGCTTGGCATAAACAATTTCCCAACTCACCACTTAAGCGCCTTCGAACTCTTTGCGAGAGGCTCGGCCATACCAGCTTTGATGGACTCGCGCATGCCAGGCACGGCCAGCAGATACAAGGTTTCTTGAATCGCGCTCCAATCTTCTGTCGAGAGCAGCACGGCACTGCTGCGTTTTCCGGAAATGATGATTGGCTCATGAGACTCAACTGTTTGATCAATGAGCCGGTACAGATTTGCGCGAGCTTCGCTGGCGGTAAGTGTGTTCATTTCGGGTTCCTTCAAAGAAGCCTAAATGGTACGCCATTACGTACGTCTGTCAAGTGGCTGTGCGAGGGGCGCTATCAGATGCCCAACGTAGAAGTCGCCGGCGCTGCGCGGCTTTATCGCGCAGCGTCCGTGTGGACTGCCGGGTTGGGTTTCATACCTTCGATGCCTCAGGCAGGAGGCTGATTGATCGCGCCATTTCGGACTGCCTTCAGCGCAGTACTCACCCGGCGCGTTGCGCGCCACGCCGCCACCAGGCCCAACCAAAGGCAGAATACAAACACGGGACTCAGAAGCATGGCGAGGCCGACACCGCCATCGGTCTTATAAAAAAGCGGCCTGATGTGGTTACCCTCAATTCGATACCGAGTCTCGATTTTGGAAGTGTTCTGATACGTCATCTCGATCACTTGGGAATCGCGGGCTTCCTCTAGCTCAGGGGCGCGAAGCCGGCTTGCCGGCGAAGCGTCCCTCTGGAGCGGCGGGTTAGGCTGATAGCCGGAACTGAAAAAGTCGGCGCTGGCAGGACGGCACATTATTGTTGAGAGCCTTTCTTGGCTAAATAGTTGAAGGCATCCGCAAACAGGCTAGCAATTAGCCATTCGGCAAGCAGCGCAACAGGCACCTCAAAATGAGCAGGTGCTCCCCAATTTACTGAGGTTTGACCAGGAAAGAAACCAAAGTACGCATATGCGCCACAAAATGAAAGGGCCGCAGCAAGGACGACAACAAGCTGGGATGGTTTTTCCAATGAACGTACTTTGTAGAGCCAGAAAAGCTGTGGTGAACCAAATAGTGCCCCATATTGAAGGCCGGCAAAAGATGACATTAGATCGAAGCTGAATGGATTTTCGCTATATGCGAGCAATATCTTGAAAAGCACGAGCGCGCAAAAGATGAGGTAACAAAGACGGCGGGCTATGGTCATGGGCCTAACGAGGGCGTAGAAAAAGTTCTTCCATCCCCGCATTCTGCTGTGAACCATCCGGGATATCAAGTGTCATAGGTGGGTCTCTTTTGGAAAGTCTCCCATGGCCCGCTACAAACACATCGACACCAGCCCGCGCTTCATTGCCGTTGATCTGCAACGGCAGTTGCTGCCCGGCACCTTCGAACACGCCCTGAACCACCTTGTCGATCACGAACTTGACCTCGACCGTTTCGACGCCCGCTACAAGAACGACCTCACCGGCGCCAGCGCCTACCCGCCGGCCATGCTGCTCAAGGTCGTGCTGTTCGCCTACAGCCGGGGCATCGTCAGTAGTCGCGGCATCGAGCGCGCCTGCCGGGACCACGTCACCTTCATCGCGCTCAGCGGCGACAGCGCCCCGCACTTCACGGCTATGCGATCAGGGAATGAAGAGGGGGAAAGGCCGATCAGGGAAGGCAAAGGCCGACCCGATTCAATAGTCGGCGCTGGCGGCACGGCGAGCGACGCGGTTCGATGACGAAATGGAAAATGGCGCGGGAAATTCAGCGCCATTTTTTACGGCCAATTTTTTGTAGAAGGGGGGTTCTACAGCTTCAACGAATGAAATCACAGGCGCTGCGCAGCTTCATCGCGCAGCGTCCTGTGAAATGATGGGTTAAACGGCAATTACTCATTTGGCCGAAATCTCTCCTGTCGGTGGTATGACAAATACTTCTTGTGAAGAAAATTTAACTCCCTGATGCGTTCTTGGCCTGAGATTCCAAGAAGAACGGCGTCTTTTGCCAAGCGCTTGGAAATGAGTATCTTGCCGTCATCGTCAAACGAGACAAGCCCGACATCGAATGCCTTGTCATAGACTGGTGAAAGCGCTAGGCCGTTAAAGGGGTCTAGGCGTTCCGCATTGTCCGCAACGCTCCATGGTTTGATATGTGAGGCGGTGATGAACTGTGCAGAGCCAGTTATGACGCATTTGTGGCCCCACATATCAAGCACCAGTTTACGGAAACGCTGCTGTCCGATTCGGACGTTGAGCATTTCCTGTTTGGTCGTCGGGGAAAGTAATGGGTTGTTGATGGTGCCCAAGAAGAAAAACACATCGGCATCTTCTTCAAGAGTAGCAATGTACTCCAATAGGGCATTTAGCTCGTGAAGATGTGTGTCGATGTACTCGCGCTTAATTGAGCTCGTCGTACTTTCAGCAACGCGTAGTACGAATTCGCGGCGAAAGGTTACCGCCCGGAGTAGAGCTTCTTTCTCGCCCAGTCGGGTTATAGGAAATGACTTCTGCTTGTTTTTCCCAGCTTCATTTTGGTAGTTGGCAACCCAATTTATCTCGGGACTCTTGCGATTTTTTCGTTCGCGGTGTTCGCGGGAGACGCCTACGATTCCAGAGGTGTTGCGGGGGGATAGCGCGAGAATTAGCGGTATCGAGTGTCTGAGCGAAGGATCGTTCGGATCAAGAATGCCCAAATCGAATGCACTCCTTAGGAACTCATCACGATAATCTCGGGCTGCTTGGTATGAAAGAGTCTTTGAGCCGTATTTGCTATCGCTGAAATTCTTGGATTCCTTTATTGGATCCCGTTCGAACTGGAATTGCCAGCGATGCTCGCTGCCGCTATCGCGGCGCTTCAAATACTTCCTATCGGGATACTCCTCGTTGTCCATTGCCATATCAACGTTCAAGGTGACTGGCGCTGCGTGGCTTTATCGCACAGCGCCCAGAGAGCGAAGCGAACGGGGTCGACCGCCGGGTTAGACCGCACTGTGGGCATTCCGTGCAAGGTGGCGAGAGTAAGAGAATCGGCAATGGACTTCGTCAGCTCTGAGCCAATCGGAAGCCCGACCTCCTTGCTGGCGCCAGCGCCTAGAACGACGACGAGAGGATCGGGTTTTGACATAGCTGTGGCAATGGAGAAGGAAAAGTTTGGTGCGGTCTAACGAACAGCGTTTGTCCGCCGCAGCGGAAGAGGTTGATGAGAGCACGGCGACATGGCGGCGGATAAACCTCGTTGGACTGCACTGCGGGTGAGGCGGCGACTATGGGGATTGTAAGCCTGATGCGGGGTGAGTCAAGCGTTTGGCATGATGTCGAGTCCAAAGAAGGTGGAAGCGCTCCCCGCAATCTTCGCCACTTCTTTGCTGGAAAGCGGCTACGACATCCGCACGGTGCAGGAACTGCTGGGCCATGCCAATGTCAAGACGACCATGATCTACACCCACGTCCTCAATCGCGGAGGGCGAGGAGTGGTCAGTCCCATCGACAAGATGGGACTGACGTGAAGCACCGCTTCACGAACGAGGCGCTGGCGGGACGGCGATGCGGGAACTGATACAGCCTCAGTCGCGCAGTTCCCTGCCCGTAAGCTTGAGAAACACGTCTTCCAGATTCGCCGGTCGGTGCAGGGTGCGCAAGCTGGGCCAGGCGGTGAGATGGGCGAGCAGCGGCGTGGCGTCTTCGACATAGCAGAAGGCGGTCTCGCCGCTGACTTCGACGCGACGCGAGAAAGCCTGCGCTTCGCGCGCGGCCCAGCCGGGGGCATCTTCGCCATAGACTTCGACCACCTGCGGCTCGATGTGCTGCTGGATCAGTTCGCGCGGCGCGCCTTCGGCGACCATGCGTCCGTCATCGATGATGGCCAGGCGCTGGCAGAGGCGTTCTGCTTCGTCCATGAAATGCGTCGTCAGCAGGATGGTCTTGCCTTGCGCTTGCAGGCGTTTCAGGCGTTCCCAGATGAGATGGCGCGCCTGCGGGTCGAGGCCGGTGGTGGGCTCGTCGAGCAACAGCAGCTCGGGGTCGTTCACCAGCGCGCGGGCCAGCGTCAGGCGTCGTTTCATGCCGCCGGACAGAATGCGGATGCTGACCCCTTCCTTGCCGGTCAGACCGGCGAAATCGAGCAGTTCCGCAATTCGCGGGCGGATTGCGGCGTCGCTGATGCCGAAGTAACGGGCATACACGATCAGGTTCTCGGCGACGGTGAAGTCGGGATCGAGGTTGTCGAACTGCGGCACCACGCCGATCCTGGTGCGCGCCTCGCGAGCCCGCGCCGGCACCGGCTCGCCCGCCAGCGTTATGTCGCCGGAATCGGGCGGCGTCAGCCCCAGGCAGCAGCGCAGGGTGGTGGTCTTGCCGGCGCCGTTGGGGCCGAGCAGGCCGTAGCACTCGCCGCGCTGCAATTCGAAGGTGAGTCCGGCGACGACTTCGCGGCCGGCGTAGGACTTGCGCAGGGCGGACACAATCAACGGACTCATCTATCGGCCACCACGCGGCGCATTGCATATTCCCTCGAACGAGGCGGAAATTCTATCAGTCTGTCGGAGCTTCCTTGCCCGGAACGCCGGACAGACTGTCATGTCACGACGTCGATAGCGCCGCCGCCAACCGCAAAAACAGGCAGAATACCCGCTTCGACGCTGCGGACACCGATCGTGGTCTCAAGCCGCAAAATGATTGCCACTGAAGCCGACTTCCATGCCTGAATTGCTTGGCGCGGACGATCCGTTTGGTTTGATGAAGAGCGTCAATGCGGATCAGGGCGTCGCGGCTCGATCCGGCAAGCGGCCCGCTGCTCCGCTTCCCTGCCCCTATGGCGATCTGTCCTATCTTCTGGTCGAAGACTCCGAGACCATGCGCGTCTGGCTGCGCACCACGATTGCCAACGCGGGCGGAAAGAAGATCGACGTATCGGACAGTTACAACGATGCACTGTATCGAATCCGCAGTCGGGGCAACTACGACGTGGTGCTGTGCGATTACATCCTTTCCGACAAGCGCGACGGTCAGCAGTTGCTGGAAGAAGTCAGGAGGCAGAAGCTGCTGCCGCAATCCACCATCTGGATCATGATCACCGGCGAGCGCAAGTATGAGCAGGTCTTCTCCGCGGCGGAGCTGGCGCCGGATGATTACCTGATCAAACCCATTACACCCGCTTTGTTGCATGAACGACTCGGGACGGCTTGGGATCACCGCCAGGCATTGAGGGGAGCGACGGATTTATTCGATGCCGGACGTTTCGAGGACGCACTGCTTTTGTGCCAGACCGAATCGGCCGGCAGCCCCCGTCATGCCACCGGGTTTCAGCGTGTCGCGGGTGAATGCATGATGCAGATGGAGCATTACAAGGAGGCCTACGACCATTTCGAATCCATCCTCGAGGCCAAGCCCACGTTGCCGTGGGCCAAGCTGGGCAAGGCACGAGCCTTTTTTCACCTGGATCGATATGACGAAACCGCGGCCATCATCGAGGAACTGGTTCACGACAATCCGGACTATCTGAAAGCGCACGATCTGCTGGCAAAGGTTCATGAACGCAAAGGCGATCTGGAGGCGACCAAGTCGCTGCTCAAGCTGGTATTGCAGAAGAACCCCAAGTCCTTGTCGCGCCAACGGGACATTGCCCGCATTGCGGTGGCCACCGACGATATGCAGACCGCCATCGACGCCTTTGCACTGATGCATCAGCACGGTCGCGGATCGAGCTTTATTCGCCCCGGCGACTTTTCCAGCTATGCGTCCATGCTGATCAAAAGCGGGAGCAAGGCGGCGGCGGAAAGACTGGATGCGCTTGCCAACAATTTGCGGGATTTCCACAAGAGCGATCCCGACTACAACCTTTCCGCCAAAACGATCGACTATGCGACTGCGCTAAGCACGGGGAACCGCGGGGTGGCGACCGAGGCCTATCGGCAAATGCGACAGGCGCTGGAGTTCGCCAGGACCGGGGAGACCGAAGTCGATAGCGAGCAATCGATGTTCATGCTGGAGGCCGCGGTCGAAATGGGGGACGAGGAGACGGCGTGTCAGATGGCCCAGGTGCTCTATCAGGATCATGTCGGCAACGAGTCGATGGAAGGTCGCATCAAGCAGATGATGGTAGGCGGCGGTCTGGAGCGCCAGGTCTCCCAGATCGCAGAGGGCGCCACGGAGAATCTGAAGCGGATGAACGCCGCCGCGGCCAATCTGGCCAAGCATGGCGGTCTGCTGGAAGCGGTCGAGGAATTCGCCCGTCTGGTCGAAACCAACAGGAACATTGCGGTCTATCTCAACGCCGCCACCTGTGTCGTCAAGTGCTTTGAGGATCTGGCCGCCGGGCACCTGGAAATGGATTCCAATACCCGCAAGCGCCTGAACAATCGCATGCAGGGCTACCTCAATTTTGTGAGCCTTCGCGACGCCGGAAGCCACCGCCTGGAACAGATCCGCAAGGCCTGGGCCGCCGTGGCGCATTAGCGGATAACGACCACTCTGCCTCGCGGCAAACCGGTCAGTGCCAGGCGCGCTGGACGATGTCGCGGATCAGGTGCAGGCGGCGGTGGAAGAAGTGGTCGGCGCCGGGCACGACGACGACCGGCAACTCCAGCGGCTCGGCCCATGCCAGAACATTTTCGAGGCGCACGGTTTCGTCCGCAGAGCCATGGATCACCAGCGTGCCGGGCGCCACCGCCCCGGTGTCGTAGCTGCGCGCGCCTTCGACAAAGCCGGCTGCGGTGCTGATCAGAACCAGCCAGCGCGCCGGATCGCCGGCGGCGGCAAGACGCTGCGCCAGGCGCGTGACGACATAGGCGCCAAAGGAAAAACCGGCCAGGTAGATTGGCAGCGGCGCGGGCAACGCTACGGGCAGCGGCACGCCTGAATCCGTCGCCGGCGCCGCGTATCTTGCGCGCGCCCAGGCGTGCAGCGCCAGCAGGTCTTCGGTCTCGGCATTGCCGTGGTCATGCTCGCCTTCGGAGCCGCCAACGCCGCGAAAGTTGGTTCGGAGCCGCCAACGCCGCGAAAGTTGGGTCGCATCGTGATGCAGCCGCGCTCGCGAAACGCGCGCGCCAGCGTGGTCACCACCTTGTTGTCGGCCGTGCCGCCAAACAGCGGGTGCGGATGGGCGATCAGCGCGATGCCTTGCGGATTGTCGTGTTCCTCGACGAACACCTCGATCTTGCCGCCCGGCCCGTCGACCAGGAGTCGCTCATGTCGCGACACGACTCAGTCGATCTTCAGGCGTTCGACGATGCGACCATGAACCAGGTGTTCATCGATGATCTCGTCGATGTCCTGCTTATCGACGTAGGTGTACCAGACCGCCTCGGGGTAGATCACGATGACCGGCCCCTGTTCGCAGTGATCCATGCAGCCGGCGGTATTGATGCGCACATTGCCCGGCACCTTCTTGCCCAGCGCCTTGAGCCGGTCCTTGGCGTAAGCGCGCATGTCGGTGGCGCCGTGATTGTTGCAGCAGGCTTCGCCCGCTTCGCGCTGGTTGGTGCAGAAAAACACGTGATGCTGGAAATGGCTCATGGCATGGGCTTTCGGTCGCTGGCGGGTGCCGGAATTATAGAGGGGGCGGATATTTGACTGCGTTCTTGACTATCTTTTCGCGCGCCGCGGCAATCGGGTCGATGCCGAGCACGTCGGCCAGTTCGGTGAGATAGATCAGCACGTCGGCGATTTCGTCGGCGACCTCGGCGCGTTTTTCGGCAGGCAGGTTCTGGCTTTCCTCGGGCGTCGCCCACTGGAAGTGTTCGACCAGTTCGGCGGCTTCGACGGAGAGCGCCATGACGAGGTTCTTCGGCGTGTGATAGCGATGCCAGTCGCGCGCGGCGCAGAAGTCCCGCAGCGCATCGCGCAGGGTGGTGAGGTCAGTAATCGAGCGCATCGTATTGTTCCGGACGGTAGATCATCAGCCAGGGCAAGGCCAGGAAAGGCCACAGCGAACAGATCAATCGCGTGAGGCCGTTGAAGTTGAGGAACTGGCCCGAATTCCAGACCTGCAGCGTGTTGAGCAGATAGGGATTCTCGGGCGCGACATTGACCATGACAGTGGCAAACAGCAGCGCCAGCGCGGCCACGGCGCGTTGCAGCGGAAACACCAGGAAGGAGGCGCCCCACCACAATGCCAGGCCAATGGCGACGCCGACGGCGTTGCCCGGCGTGATCCACGCCAGTGCTGCCGCCGGTCCCATCAGCAGCGCATGCGCCAGGGTCTTGATCAGCAGTGCGGCGAGCAGCAGGCCGCCGGTGAGCAGGCGGGCCTGCCGGCGCAGCAGCAGCGTGGCGATCAGGCCAGCAGCCAGCAGGCCGGCGGCGGCAATGACAGTTTCGAGGCTGACGAAGCGCTCGGCCAGGAAGGGCTGGACCGGCGGCAGGTCGAGCATGCGGCGCAGGTTGCCGCTGCCGAACAGCAGGGTCTCGGGCGACAACTGGGTCAGCAGCCAGGCGGCGATCAGCAGCACGCCCATGTCGACGCCATGGGCGTGCATCATCATCCGCTGGCGCCAGCGCGCGAGGCGTCCGTCATCCAGCGCGTGCGTCCCCCAGCGCGCGCCGATCAGGCCGCCGAGCAGGGCGCCGCCGGCATTGCAGGCCAGGTCCAGATTGGTGGGCACCCGGCTCGGCAGATAGTTTTGCACCAGTTCCAGGACGAAGCTGATGCCGGCGCCGAGCAGGGTCGCCACCAGCCACGCCGTAAGCGGGGTCAGCCGACGGCGCAACGAGGCGGCGCAGAAGAAGCCGAAGGGCAGGTAGGCGATGACGTTGGTCGCCAGATCGAAGCTTGTGTAGTAGCGCGGCCATGCGGCGCCGAGAAAGGCCAGCGGACCGACGCCGCTGTCGTGCCAGCCGGCCAGGGGATACAAACTCGCATAGACGATCAGCAGCGCATAGCCGCCGGTCAGGTAAAGCGTCAGGTGGGTGCGTGCGCCGTGTGCCACTTTATCGATTCTGCCCACTTCGCTGCGGCGGAACAAGGCCTACCAGCGCCGGCCGGCGCATGCCGTCGTTCAGTGCTTGTGTTCGGGCTCGGCATGATGGGTCTGCGCGGCGGCGTGGTGATGCAGGATCGCGTGCGGGTCGTGGCCCGGCGCCGGGTGGCCGACCCATTGCGGCAGCAGCGAACCCGCCAGCATGCCGACGATGGAGACCAGGAAACCGATCAGTTGCGGCGGCACCGGACTCGCCTCGCCGATCAGCGCCTCGACCAGGATCCACGACACCAGGCCGCCGAGAATCGCCGCCAGCGCGCCCTGCGTGGTCGCCCGTCGCCACAGGATGCCGGACACCAGCGGCACGAAAGCGCCGGCCAGGGTGATCTTGTAGGCGTTCTCCACCATCTTGAAAATCGAGGCGTTGCTGTACAGCGCAAATGCCAGCACCATGCCGGCGAAAGTCACCAGCGAGACGCGCATCACCCGCAGGAACTGGTGGTCGCCCATGTTCGGGTAGAAGCCGCGGATCACGTTTTCGGAGAAAGTGACGGAGGGCGCCAGCAGCGTCGCCGAGGCGGTGCTCATGATGGCCGACAGCACCGCGCCGTAGAACAGCACCTGGGCGAACAGCGGCGTGTAATTTTTTACCAGTGTCGGGATGATGAGTTCGGCGTTTTTCTCCACCATGCCGCCGAAGGTGGCCGGATCGATCAGCGTTGCCGAATAGGCGATGAACATCGGCACGAAGGTGAAACAGAAATACAGCGAGGCGCCCGCCACCGAGCCCCACAGCGCGATCCTGGCGCTCCTGGCCGAGGTCACGCGCTGGAACACGTCCTGCTGCGGGATCGAGCCGAACATCATGGTGATGCCGGTGCCGAGGAAAGTCAGCCAGAGCCAGGGATCGGCCTCTGGAAAGAACTTCAGCTTGCCGGCGGCGCTGGCATGATCGAAAACCGCCGTGGCGCCACCGCCGACTTTCCCGCCGACCAGCCAGGCGACGAACAGCAGGCCGCCGAGCATGACGATCATCTGGACGAAATCGAGAATCGCCACCGAGAACATGCCGCCGAACACGGTGTAGGTCAGCACCAGCGCAGTGCCCAGCACCATGCCCGCTTCGACGCCGACGGCGCCGTCGGTGACGGCGAAGAACAGCAGACCGAGCGCCTTGATCTGCGCCGCCACCCAGCCCAGATAGGACACCACGATGCACAGCGTGGTCAGCACTTCGACCGTGCGGTTGTAGCGCATGCGGTAGAAGTCGCCGAGGGTGATGATGTTGAGCTTGTAGAGATAACGCGAAAACAGGATGCCGGCCAGCACCAGGCATATCGAGGAACCGAAGGGGTCGGCCACCACGCCGCCGAGGCCGTCCTTGAGAAAGGTGCCGGAAATGCCGAAGATGGATTCGGCGCCGAACCAGGTGGCGAACACCGTCGCCATCACCACCGGCCACGGCAGGCTGCGCCCGGCGACGGCGAAATCCTTGGCGTTATGCACGCGGGTGGCGGCCAGCAAGCCGATGCCGACCGACACCATGAGGTAGAGCACGACAAACCAGAGCAGCATCGGGACTCCTTATCGCATAACGGCGAAAACCAGCGCAGCGGCGGCGACCGCCAGCGCAACCCATAGCAGACGACGCAGGCCGCGCACTTCGGCGGCCAGATTTTCCAGTTCGAGCTTGGGCGCCGGCGTCGCGGTGGCGGTCAGCGCCTGATGCACCAGGCGCGGCAGGGTCGGCAGCAGCTTGGCCCAGCTTGCGGCTTCGCGCTTGAGGTTGCTCGCCAGTGCCCGCCAGCCGAGTTGTTCGCTCATCCAGCGGTCCAGATAGGGCAGCGCGGTGTTCCACAGGTCTAGCTCGGGATCGAGGTCGCGGCCGAGGCCCTCGATGTTGAGCAGGGTCTTTTGCAGCAGCACCAGTTGCGGCTGGATTTCCACGTTGAACTGGCGCGAGGTCTGGAACAGGCGCAGCAGCACGCGACCGAGCGAAATTTCCTTCAGCGGCCGGTCGAAGAAGGGCTCGCAGACGGAACGGATCGCCGCCTCGAACTCATCGACGCGGGTATCTTTCGGCGCCCAGCCGGATTCGATATGCACCTCGGCGACGCGCTTGTAGTCGCGCTTGAAGAAGGCGAGAAAGTTCTGCGCCAGATAGTTCTTGTCGATATCCGACAGGGTGCCGACGATGCCGAAATCGAGGGCGATGTAGCAGCCCTTGCGCGGACCTTCGGTGACGACGGAGATATTGCCGGGGTGCATGTCGGCGTGGAAGAAGCCGTCGCGGAAGACCTGGGTGAAGAAGATCTCGACCCCGGCGCGGGCCAGTCGCGGAATGTCCACGCCTTTCTCGCGCAGCGCAGCGACATGCGAAATCGTCGTGCCGTGCATGCGTTCCATCACCATCACGCTGGTGGTGCACCAGTCCCAGTGCACCTCGGGCAGGATCAGCAGATCGGAACCCTCGAAATTGCGCCGCAGTTGCGAGCAGTTGGCCGCTTCGCGCATCAGGTCCAGTTCGTAGTGCAGGTACTTGTCGAACTCGGCCACCACCTCGCGCGGCTTGAGCCGGCGACCATCGGCCCAGACGGTTTCGAGCAGGCTGGCGGCGACCTGCAACAGGGCGATGTCATGTTCGATCACCGGCAGGATGCCGGGGCGCAGGATCTTCACCGCAACTTCGCGACCGTCCGGCAGCACCGCGAAATGCACTTGGGCTACCGAGGCGGAGGCGACCGGCTCGCGCTCGAATTCGGCGAAGACCTGGTGCACCGGTTTGCCGTAAGCCTTTTCCAGTTCGGCGATGGCGAGTTCCGACGGGAACGGCGGCACGCGATCCTGCAACTTCGCCAGTTCGTCGGCGATATCCAGCGGCATCAAGTCGCGCCGGGTCGACAGCAACTGGCCGAACTTGACGAAAATCGGCCCCAGGTCTTCCAGGGCGAGGCGCAGGCGCACGGCGCGCGGCGCCGAAAGATCGCGCCAGAACATCAATCCCTGCGTCGCCTTGATGACGCGCACCCAGAAGCCGAGATCGAGATCGTGGTCGAGGATCAGATTGTCAAGCCCATGGCGGTAGGCGACGCGGGCGATACGGATCAGGCGGAAGATGCGCACGGGGGGCTGGGGCGGACAAGAAACGGGAAGTATAATTCACGGCTCAATGAAAGGCCCGGAATGGCCCCGCGTATTCGTGACATGACCGCATCCAGCGCACCTACCCGCATTGCATTCGACGCCCGCCAGCATCTCACCGGCCTGCTGCGCACCGCGCTGGCCAGCGTGGCGGCGGAACAGGGCCATGCCGAAATCCTCCTCGAACGTCCCAAGCAGGCCAGTCATGGCGATTTCGCCAGCAATCTGGCGATGCAGTTGGCACGCGAGCTGAAAACCAATCCGCGCCAGATCGCCGAGCGGCTGGTGCGCGCATTGCCGGCGTCAGACGCCGTGGCCAAGGTGGAAATCGCCGGCGCCGGCTTCATCAACTTCACGCTGACGCCCGCTGCCAGGACCGCCGTGGTGGGCGCCGTGCTCGGCGCGGGCCATGGTTTCGGTCGCGGCCCGGCCAGCAGGCTCAAGCTGCAAGTCGAATTCGTTTCCGCCAACCCCACCGGCCCGCTGCATGTCGGCCATGGGCGCGGCGCGGCGTATGGCGCCAGCCTGGCCTCGCTGCTGGCCTTCGCCGGCTTCGACGTGACGCGCGAGTATTACGTCAATGACGCCGGGCGGCAGATGGACATCCTCGCCGTTTCCGCCTGGCTGCGCTATCTCGAACTGTTCGGCGAGGCCGTGCCCTTCCCGCCCAACGCCTATCAGGGCGACTATGTGCGCGACATGGCGGAACAGGTGAAGCTGGCGCATGGCGACCGCTACGTGCATCCCGCTGCCGCAGTGTTGGCCTGTGTGCCGGAGACGGACGACGCCGATGCCCGGCTCGACGGCCTGATCCTCGCCGGCAAGGATCTGCTGGGCGAAGACTGGGCCTATATTCACGGCCATGTGCTGAACGAGCAGTTGACCGATTGCCGCGCCGATCTCGAAGAATTCGGCGTGCATTTCGATGTCTGGTTCTCCGAGCGCAGCCTGTTCGAGACCGGCATGGTGGCGCGCGCCGTGGCGGCGCTGGAAAAGTCGGATCACATCTACATTCAGGATGGCGCCAGGTGGTTCAGGTCGACGGCCTTCGGCGACGAAAAGGACCGCGTGGTCCAGCGCGACAACGGCCTCTATACCTACTTTGCATCGGACATCGCCTATCACCTGAACAAGTTCGAGCGCGGCTTCGACAAGGTCATCGACGTTTGGGGCGCCGACCATCACGGTTACGTTTCGCGCGTCAAGGGCGCCCTCAGTGCTTCCGGGGCCAATGCCGACCGGCTGGAAGTGACGCTGGTGCAGTTTGTCAGCCTGTTCCGCGACGGGCAAAAAGCCTCGATGTCCACCCGCTCCGGCGAGTATGTGACGCTGCGCCAGTTGCGCGCCGAAGTCGGCAACGACGCCTGCCGCTTCTTCTACATGCTGCGCAAATGCGATCAGGCGCTGGATTTCGATCTCGATCTGGCGAAGTCGGAGAGCAACGACAACCCGGTGTATTACGTCCAGTACGCCCACGCCCGCATCTGCTCGGTGCTGGCGCAGTGGGATGGCGATCAGGCCGCGCTGGCCGCGACCGACCTGACGCCTTTGCAACATGAGCGCGAATACGCGCTATGCGCGCGGCTGGCCGAATTTCCCGAACTGATCCAGCAGGCCGCGCGCGACTATGCGCCGCACGCGCTGGCCTTCTACCTCAAGGACCTAGCCGGCGATTTCCACAGTTGGTACAACGCCGAGCGTGTCCTGGTCGACGCTCAGCCGACCCGGCAAGCGCGTCTGGCGCTGGCGCTGGCGACACGGCAGGTGCTGCAAAACGGCCTTTCCCTGCTGGGAGTTTCGCAACCGGTGAGCATGTGACATGAGTAAATTCGACAGGACCAATTACAAGGCTTCGGACAAGGCGTCGGACAGAATCTCGCGCCCGGCGTCGACCGCGCGGGCGCCGCGGAAGAGCGGCGGCGGCACGCTGCTCGGCATTTTCATCGGCCTCGTCGTCGGCGTTTCGATAGCCTTCGGCGTGGTCTGGCTTCTCAACAAGTCGCCGCTGCCTTTCCAGAACAAATATGAAGGCGCGCCCAAGGCCGAGCGATCGGCGAACGACGCGAACGGAGCGAGTGGAACACAGACGCCCGCGCTGCTGCCCGGCAAGCCGGGCGACAAGCCGGTAGACCGCCAGCGTTTCGAGTTTTACAACATTCTCGAAGGCAAGCAGCCGACCGCGCCGAGCGCCGCCGCGCCCGTTGCGCAACCGCCCGCGGTAGCCGTTGCGCCGGCCATCGAGGCCAAGCCGGGTCCCGTTGAAATCTTCTTCCTCCAGGTCGGCGCTTTCCAGAAAGCCGCCGATGCCGACAACCTCAAGGCCAGGCTCGCGCTCACCGGGCTGGAAGCCAGCGTGCAGGAAGTCAGCATTCCCGAAAAAGGCACCATGCACCGGGTACGCGTCGGCCCCTTCCGCAGTCCCGATGAAATGAACCGGGCGCGCACTTTGCTGTCTCAAAGCGGAGTGCAGGGCACCGTCGTCAAACAGAAGGAATAGGAGGCAGCGATGTGGGCATGGCGCCGGATTCTGGCAACGGTTCTGGCGACGCTTGGCCTATGCCTGGCGCTCGGCGCGGGCGCCGCCAAACCGCAGGAAGGCATTGATTTTCAGCGGATCAATCCGCCGCTGGCGGCAGACAAGGACAAGATCGAAGTCGTCGAATTCTTCTGGTACGGCTGCCCGCACTGCTTTGATTTCGAGCCGATACTGGACGGGTGGCTGAAGAAACTGCCCGCCGACGTGCGCTTTCGCCGGGTGCCGGCGATATTCGCCAACCCCAAGTGGCCGCCGGCCGCCAGGCTCTACTACACGCTGGAGGCCATGAATCTGGTGGACAAGCTGCACGGCGGAGTATTCGACGCGATACACGTCGACCGCCAGCGTCTCTTCGACGAAAAAGTCGTGTTCGACTGGGTCGCGAAGAAAGGGGTCGATGCGAAAAAGTTCCGCGAGGTCTGGTCCTCCGCCGGCGTGCAAGACCGCATGCGGCACGCGGGCGAACTTACCCGCGCGGCAGGGGCGTTGGCCGTCCCGTCGGTGATGGTGGACGGTCGTTATCTGGTGCCGGGAATGGGCGACTACGTGGAACTGCTGGCAATCACCGAGCTGTTGATCGCGCGCGTTCGCGCCGAACGGTCCGCCGGGACTACCCGCAAGTAGTACGCGCTTTGCTTACGCGCCGAAGCTCAGTGGCGCCGTATCGCCAGCGCCGACTTTTGGCGCTCCGTCATTCCCGCGAAGGCGGGAATCTAGTTGTAGTAGTGAGAATGCCGGGACTCGCCCCGGCGGGCGACCTACTTTCTTGTTCGCGCAAGAAAGTAGGCAAAGAAGCGCTCCCCGCCGCCCCGGCCCTGCGGGCTACCCTCGCGGAGAAAGGCCCGCCGGGCCGGCCGCTAAACTCGCTGCGCTCAGACAACGCGACCGGACAACCCCCGGCAAACCTCCCTCGCTCGGCGGGTCAGAGGGGAAGACAAACCGTCGCGCATGGCTTGCCGTGCCGCCAATCAATGCGAAACCGTCCCTTCGGCTATTTTGGGCTGATACACTCGAATCAAGGACTTCAACAAAACTTCAATGGAAAGGATTTCCCAAATGAAAAAATTGGCAATATTGGTAATATCAGCGGAGTTTGTATGCCAAAGCGCTATTGCCGAAGTAGTCCAATTACGTCAAGGAACGTCGGAATACGTTGTTGACGGCACAAAGCTGGTTACAGTTACTGCAACGATGTACTTGGATATGTCATCGATTCGACGCGATTCCCAGGCCGTCACAGCAACCGTATTTACTGACCTCAGCGCCCCCGTTGATAGTGAAGACGGAAAGACAAAAATACTATCAACAAGTGACCGTCGCCAATTCGACTGCCGTAATAGCTCGGTTCGATTAGTTCAGAAGGCAGAACATACGAAAAATATGGGGGAAGGCATCCAGATTCTGGGAACAAGGGGTAATGGTACGTGGTACCAGAAGGACTCCGTGGGAATAGGCAACACTGTATTTAACCTCGTTTGCGGAGCAAATCGCTCGTAAAGCCTCCCGTCCAGTCAGCTTGTGGAGTGGAATAAGGGGGCAATGCCCCCTTTCCCTCACGCGCGCTTGCGCGCTAAGCGCGGCGTAGCCGCTGCTGCAGCGGCTACGTGTACTCTGCACCATTACGGCAGTTGGCCCATTGGGCTCGTCTCGGTTGTTCGATGGAGTTGTCGTTGCGCGATAGCATAAAAACTTCTGGCGAATTGGGGTCAGCTTAAGGATTTGTTTTCGGCACGGCAAACCACAAGCGACGGCCTTCATTCCCCTCTGTCACGCCGAGCGAGGAAGGTTCGCAGCAGCTATTGGGGTCAGCTTGAATTGATTCTCTGCGCGGCGCAACACGCGCGGAGGTTTGCCTTCCCCTCTGACCCGCCGAGCGAGGAAGGTTCGCCGGGGGTCGTCCGGTCGCGTTGTCCGACGACGGCCGCATTTTGGCCGGCTAGTTTAGCGACCGGCCCGGCGGGCCTTTCGCAGCGAGGGTAGCCTGACGCAGTCAGGCCGGGGAGGCGGGGCGCGTTTCTTTGGATACTTTCTTGCCGCGCAGCAAGAAAGTATCTCGCCAGCCGGGGCGAGTCCCGGCATCTCCCTTGCGAAGGAAAACTGAAGAGTCGGCACTGGCGATACGGCGAAAAACCTACCGCATCCCCGGCAACATCCCCTTCATCCCCCGCATCATCTTCGCCATCCCGCCCTTGGTGAACTGCTTCATCATCTTCTGCGTCTGCTCGAACTGGTTCAGCAGGCGATTGACTTCCTGCACCGACACGCCGGCGCCGGTGGCGATGCGGCGCTTGCGATTGGCCTTGATGATTTCCGGTTTGCTGCGCTCGGTCGGCGTCATCGAGTTGATGATGCCTTCCAGACGCCGAACTGATTTGTCCTCCATGCCGCCGCCGGCTTTTTGCGCCATGGCGCTGAACTGCGCCGGCAACTTGTCGAGCATCGCCGTCATGCCGCCCATCTTCTTCATCTGTCCGATCTGGTCCTTGAAATCGTTGAGGTCGAAGCCCTTGCCCGACTTCATCTTCTTGACGAATTCCTGCGCCTTGTCCTGATCGACGCCGCGCTGCGCTTCCTCGACCAGGCCGAGGATGTCGCCCATGCCGAGGATGCGCGAGGCCATGCGTTCGGGATGGAATTCCTCCAGCCCGGTGAGCTTTTCGCCGACGCCGGCGAACTTGATCGGCTTGCCGGTGACATGACGCACCGACAGCGCCGCGCCGCCGCGCGAATCGCCGTCGAGCTTGGTCAGGATGACGCCGGTCAGCGGCAGCGCTTCGTTGAAGGCCTTGGCCGTATTCACCGCATCCTGGCCGAGCATGGCGTCCACCACGAACAGGGCTTCGATCGGCTTCAGCAGGGCGTGCAGGTCCTTGATCTCGGTCATCATCGCTTCGTCGATGGCCAGCCGCCCGGCGGTGTCGACGAAGAGCACGTCGTAGTAGTGCCGCTTGGCGTGATCCAGCGCCGCCGCCGCGATGTCGACCGGCTTCTGCCCGCCCGAGGAGGGGAAAAAGTCGATCCCGGCCTGCGCCGAAACGGCTTTCAACTGTTCGATGGCGGCGGGGCGATAGACGTCGCAACTGACCGTCAGCACCTTCTTCTTCTGCCGTTCCTTGAGCCACTTGCCGAGCTTGGCCGTGGTGGTGGTTTTGCCGGCGCCCTGCAGGCCCGACATCAGGATCACGGCCGGCGGCTGGGTGGCGAGATTGAGGCCGACGCTGGCGCCGCCCATCAACTCGGTGAGTTCGCGATGCACGACGCCGACCAGCGCTTGGCCGGGGCTGAGGGAGCCGATGACTTCCTGTCCCAGCGCCTTTTCCTTGACGCGGGCGATGAAGTCCTTGACCACGGGCAGCGCAACGTCGGCTTCGAGCAAGGCCATGCGCACTTCGCGCAGCATGTCGGAGATGTTGTCGTCGGTCAGGCGAGCCTGTCCGCGCAGATTTTTTACGACTCGACCGAGGCGTTGGGTGAGGTTGTCTAGCATGAATGGAAGAGAGAAAGAAAAATGAGGGCTTGGTGTAGACTTCGCCGATGCCCGCAATCTTAATGCATCCGCTCGCCGCGATCCTCTATGCCGGCCTGGCGGTACATCTCTGGCGCACTCGCTGGCGCGGACCCGCGCTCGACCAGCCGACGGGCGGACTCAAGTTTGTCGAGAGAAGCCTGTTGCTGCTGGCGCTGGTTGCCCATGCCATCAGCCTGCGCATGGCGATCTTCGACGGCGGCAGTCTGCGCTTTGGCTTTGCCATTGCGCTTTCGGTGATGCTTTGGCTGGCCATCGCGCTGTACTGGATCGAGAGTTTCTACGCCCGCATGGATGGTTTGCAGGTTATCGGTCTGCCGGCGGCGGCCGTGGCCGCCATGCTGCCGGCGCTGTTCTCCGAGGCCCATGTGTTGACCAACGCCGGCTCGATGGCCTTTCGCCTGCATTTCCTGACGGCCATGCTGGCCTACAGTTTGTTTACGCTGGCGGCCTTGCACGCCCTGCTGATGACGGCGGCTGAAAAGGGCCTGCATCGCGGTCGCATCTCGCCGCTGCTGGCGGGCTTGCCGCCCTTGCTGACCATGGAGGCGCTGCTGTTCCGCCTGATCCATGTCGCCTTCGTCTTGCTTACATTGACGCTGATTTCGGGCGTGTTCTTTTCCGAAACCCTGTTCGGCAAGGCGCTGAGTTTCAATCACAAGACCCTGTTCGCCATTCTGTCCTGGCTGATTTTCGCGGCGCTGCTGACGGGTCGTCACCTGCGCGGCTGGCGCGGGCGCGTGGCATTGCGCTGGACGCTGGCCGGCTTCGGCGCCTTGTTGTTGGCCTATGTCGGCAGCCGCTTCGTGCTTGAGGTAATCCTCGGCCGCTGATGGACGAAATACCGCTTTCGGCGCAATTCACGGCGCTCGCCGTATTGCTGGTCTGCTCGGCGTTCTTTTCCATGTCGGAAACGGCCATGATGGCCTCCAACCGCATCCGGCTGCGCCATCTTGCGCAAGAGGGGCATGGCGGCGCGCGACTGGCCGTGGCCCTGCCTGGGAAAAACCGACCAACTGCTCGGCGTGATCCTGCTCGGCAATACGCTGGTCAATTCGATTGCCGCCATGCTCACCGGCCATATTGCGCTACAGGTTTTTGGCCACGAAAAATGGGCGCTGGAGGCGGGGGCCCTGTTCGTCACCTTCTGCCTGCTGGTGTTTTCCGAGATCACGCCCAAGGTGGCGGGAGCGACCTATCCGGATTGGCTGGCGCTACGCATTGCCTACGTCCTGACGCCTTTGTTGCGCGTCGCCTATCCCGTGGTCTGGCTGGTCAATCTATTCGTTCAGCCGTTGCTGAGTCTGCTGCATCTGCAACCCAAACCAGGGCACGAGTCGTCCCATCTCTCGCCGGAGGAACTGCGTTCTTTGGTGCTCGAATCCGGTCGCTTCATTCCAAAGCAGCACCGCTCCATCCTGCTCAACCTGTTCGAACTGGAACAACTGACCGTGGCGGACATCATGACGCCGCGCGGCGAGATCGAGTCCATCGATATTGCCGCGCCGATCGAGAGCATCAAGGCGCAACTGGCGACCAGTTTTCACACGCGGGTCGTGGTATTCGAGAACGACCCGACCAACATCATCGGTGTCCTGCATCAGCGACGACTTCTGGCCTCGGCCTTTGCCGGAGAGATCGACCAGGCGGTGCTGAGAGAGCGCATGTCCGAGCCCTATTTCATTCCCGCCGCGACGCCGATCTACACCCAGCTCCAGTTCTTTCGCGAAAACCGGCAGCGCATGGGGCTGGTGGTTGACGAATACGGCGAAATCGAGGGACTGGTGACGCTGGAAGACATCATCGAGGAACTTGTCGGCAAATTCACCACGCGACAGTCGGATTTTGGTGGCGCGTTGTCCTGGAACGGTGATGACGCCGTGCTGGTGGACGGAGCGACCAGCCTGCGGGAACTCAATCGCATGCTGGAGCTGGATTTTCCCCTGGATGGACCGCGTACCCTGAACGGGCTGATTGTCGAGCACTTGCAGGACATCCCGGAAGTGGGCGTTTGCCTGCGGGCGGGTGGCGTGCCGATGGAAATCGTGCAAACGCAGGATAGAAAAATCAAGATGGTACGTCTTCACCGCCCCGCCGGAGAGTGATACTCTGGGCATAGTCAGGGCGTAGAATGCCGAACATTCAAGCGGGGGAAGCCAATGGCCACAGCAGGCAAGCCGGAAAAAAAGGACGGCCCAAAAGAACTCAATTTTTCCTGGGAAGGCAAGAACAAGACGGGCAAGGTGGTTCGCGGCGAACTCAAGGCGGCCAGCGAAGCGGCTGCGAACGCCGCGCTGCGGCGGCAAGGCATCAACGTCACCAAGCTCAAGAAGCAAAAGACAGGTGGTGGCGGCAAGGTCTCGGACAAGGACATCACGCTCTTTTCCCGCCAGCTCGCGACCATGGTCAAGTCCGGCGTGCCGCTGCTGCAATCTTTCGACATCGTCGGCAAGGGCACCAACAACCCAGCTCTCGCCAAGTTGCTGTTCGACATCAAGTCCGATGTCGAAACCGGCGCCAACCTTGCGTCGGCGTTTCGCAAGTACCCCCAGTATTTCGATGCGCTGTTCTGCAATCTGGTCGAGGCCGGCGAACAGGCGGGTATTCTCGACACGCTGCTGGATCGTTTGGCGACCTACAAAGAGAAAATTCAGGCCATCAAGTCCAAGATCAAGAGCGCCCTGACTTACCCGATCGCCATTCTCATCATCGCCTTCATCATCACCGCCGTGATCATGATTTTCGTGGTCCCCGCGTTCAAGGGCGTGTTTGCCAGTTTTGGCGGCGAACTGCCCGCCCCGACGCTGATCGTTATCGCGATCTCCGACTATTTCACCGCCAATTGGCACATCATTTTCGGCAGTATTTACGCGGTTATTTATGGCATTGGCCAGGCGTTCAAACGTTCCGTGGCATTGCAGATCGCAAAAGACAAGATTTCGCTGAAGCTCCCGGTTTTCGGCGATATGCTCGTCAAGTCATCCATCGCACGCTGGACGCGCACCTTGTCCACCATGTTCGCCGCCGGCGTACCTCTGGTGGAGGCTCTCGATTCGGTCGGTGGCGCCGCCGGCAACTACGTCTACACCATGGGCACCAAGCAGATTCAGGCCGAGGTCAGCACGGGTTCCAGCCTGACGGTTTCCATGGAAAATTCTGGCTTGTTCCCGCCAATGGTGACGCAGATGGTGGCCATCGGCGAGGAATCCGGCCAACTGGATTCGATGCTGGGCAAGACCGCGGACTTCTTCGAGGCCGAGGTCGATGAAGCCGTCGAAGCCCTTTCGAGTTTGATGGAGCCGATGATCATGGTTTTCCTCGGCGGACTCATCGGCGGGCTGGTGGTGGCCATGTACCTGCCGATCTTCAAGCTCGGTTCGGTGGTCGGCTAAGTTGGCGGTCAGGGTGGCAACTGAGCGTTGCGGATGATCGCGCTGCTTGCCGATCCGGCGGTGTTTGCCCTCGCCGCCGGAGTGCTCGGCTTGATGGTCGGCAGTTTTCTCAATGTTGTCATCCATCGCCTGCCGATCATGATGGAGCGCGACTGGGCGGCACAGTGCGCGGAACTGAAGGGCGAAGCTCCGCCCGTCTTTGAGGCGCTTTCGCTGGCGCGACCGCGTTCGCGTTGCCCGCAGTGCGGCCATTCGATCGGCGCGCTGGAGAACATTCCCGTCATCAGCTGGCTGCTGCTGCGCGGGCGGTGCAAAGGCTGCGCCGCGCCGATTTCCATTCGCTATCCGCTGGTCGAAGCGCTGACCGGGCTGCTGTTTGCCTTTGCCGCCTGGCATTTTGGTTTCACCGCCGCAGGGCTGGGCGCCTTGGTGTTTATCGCGGCGCTGGTGGCCCTGACCGCCATCGATTTCGATACCCAGTTGTTGCCCGACGACATCACCCTGCCCCTGCTCTGGATTGGCCTGGCGCTCAATGCGTTCGGCGTCTACACGGACTTGAAGAGCGCCGTGATCGGCGCCATGGCCGGCTATCTGTCGCTGTGGTGCGTGTATTGGGCGTTCAAGCTGGTCACCGGCAAGGAAGGCATGGGCTACGGCGACTTCAAGTTGCTGGCCGCGCTCGGCGCCTGGCTTGGCTGGCAGGTACTGCCGTTGACCATCCTGCTTTCTTCCTTCGTCGGCGCCGTGATCGGCGTCGCCCTGATGGTCTTTGCCCGTCACGGTCGCAATGTGCCGATTCCTTTCGGTCCCTACCTTGCCACCGCTGGCGCATTTGCCCTGATCTGGGGCAAGCCCCTGACCCGCGCCTATCTCGGCACCAACCTGTAGGCCCTTGCAATACCGGCCCCAGGCCCCATTTCCTTGGTGTCGGGATAGTGCGGCCAGGGCCGGCGTGTCAAGGGCTTCGGCTATAATCCCATCCTTTGCCAGAATACCGGAGAATTTCATGCCGATTTACGCTTATCGCTGCACCGATTGCGGCTTTGAGAAGGAAGTCATGCGGAAAATCAGCGATCCACTGTTGACCGTCTGCCCCCAATGCAAAGCCGAGAGCTTCGCCAAGCAACTGACCGCCCCCGGCTTCCATCTCAAGGGCAGCGGCTGGTACGCCACCGACTTCAAGGGCGGCGGCTGCAAGGCAGCCGCCGCCAAGAGCGACAATCCCCCGCCCTGCCAGGGCGGCACGGGTAGCTGCGCCGCCAACAGTTGACCGCGTCTGTCTTGAAAAAGTATTTCATTACGGGACTGCTGATCTGGGTCCCGCTGGCGATCACCGCATGGGTGCTGTCGCTGATCGTCCGCTCCATGGATCAGTCCCTGCTGCTGCTGCCGCAGCCCATTCATCCCGAGCAGTTGCTGGGTATGTACATTCCCGGCCTCGGCGCGCTGCTGACCCTGCTGGTGGTATTCCTCACCGGCCTGGTGACGACGAATATCGTCGGCCAGAAACTGGTGCGTTTCTGGGAAGGCGTGCTGGCTCGCATTCCGGTGGTGAAGTCGATTTACTACAGCGTCAAGCAGGTCAGCGACACCTTGTTTTCAGGCAACGGCGTCGCCTTCCGCAAGGTTCTGCTGGTCCGCTATCCGCATCCCGAGGCCTGGTCGGTGGCGTTTCAGACGGGCCACCCGGCCCGCGATGTCGCCGACATGCTGCCGGAAGAACATGTCGGCGTCTTCATCCCGACCACCCCCAGCCCGGTCAATGGCTTCTTCTTCTTCGTCAAGCGAAAAGATGTCATCGAGCTCGACATGAACGTCGACGAAGCCCTGAAATACATCGTCTCCATGGGCGTTGTCGCCCCGCCCATGAGGAATCCTCGCGGGCGCGTCGAAAGTCAGTAACCGCCCCGCAGGGCACTACAACAGTCCGGAAAATCTATGCGTACCCATTATTGCGGCGAGGTGAATGCCTCCCATGTCGACCAGATCGTCACTCTTTGCGGCTGGAACCATCGTCGGCGCGACCATGGCGGCGTGATTTTCATCGACCTGCGCGACCGCGAGGGCCTGGCGCAGGTGGTCTGCGATCCGGACCGCCCCGAGATGTTCAAGATTGCCGAGGGCGTGCGCAACGAGTTCGTGCTGAAAATCACCGGCAAGGTGCGTCGTCGCCCGACGGGCACGGAGAATCCCAATCTGGCTTCGGGTGAAATCGAAATCCTCTGCCATGAACTGGAAGTGCTCAACACGGCCGTGACGCCGCCCTTCCAGCTCGATGAAGACAACCTCTCGGAGAACGTGCGGCTGACCCATCGCGTCATCGATCTGCGCCGCCCGCAGATGCAGAAGAACCTGATGCTGCGCTACAAGGTGGCCATGGCTTTCCGCCGTTTCCTTGACGACAAGGGCTTCATCGACATCGAAACGCCGATGCTGACCAAGTCGACGCCCGAGGGCGCACGCGACTACCTGGTGCCTTCGCGCGTGCATCCCGGCAAGTTCTTCGCCCTGCCGCAATCGCCGCAGTTGTTCAAGCAACTGCTGATGGTGGCCGGCTACGACCGCTACTACCAGATCACCAAGTGCTTCCGCGACGAAGACCTGCGCGCCGACCGCCAGCCCGAGTTCACCCAGGTCGATATCGAAACGTCCTTCCTTGGCGAAGATCAAATCACCGCCCTGATGGAGGAGATGATCCGCAGCGTGTTCAAGCAGTCGCTGGATGTTGATCTGCCCAACCCCTTCCCGCGCATCAGCCACACCGAGGCCATGAGCCGCTACGGTTCCGACAAGCCCGATCTGCGCGTCACGCTGGAACTCACCGATGTCACCGATGCGGTGGCCGATGTCGCTTTCAAGGTATTCAGCGGTCCGGCCTCCACGGGAGGCCGGGTGGCGGCCCTCCGTATCCCGGGCGGCGCAATCGGGGCAACTGCGCTGACCCGCGGCGAAATCGACGGCTATACCGAGTTCGTCAAGATCTACGGCGCCCGCGGACTGGCCTACATCAAGGTCAATGACGCGTCGAAACTCAACGAGGAAGGCTTGCAGTCGCCCATCGTCAAGAACCTGCATGCGGCGGCATTGAAGACCATCGTCGAGCGCACCGGGGCGCAATCCGGCGACCTGATTTTCTTCGGCGCCGACAAGACCAAGATCGTCAATGACGCGCTCGGCGCGCTGCGCACCAAGCTCGGCCACGAGAAGAACTACGTCGACGGCTCGGCCTGGCGACCGCTGTGGGTGGTGGATTTCCCGATGTTCGAATACGACGACGAGAACAAGCGCTGGGCCGCCTGCCACCATCCCTTCACCAGTCCCAAGGACGGCCACGAGGCCTTGATGGCGACCGATCCCGGCGCCTGCCTGGCCAAGGCCTACGATCTGGCCCTGAACGGTTGGGAAATGGGCGGCGGCTCGGTGCGTATCCATCGCGCCGAAGTGCAGGAGCAGGTGTTCCAGGCGCTTGGCATCGGCCCCGAGGAGCAACAGGCCAAGTTCGGCTTCCTGCTCGACGCGCTGAAGTACGGCGCGCCACCGCACGGCGGCCTGGCCTTCGGCCTCGACCGCATTGTCACCATGATGGCCGGCGCCGATTCGATTCGCGACGTGATCGCCTTCCCCAAGACCCAGCGCGCCCAGTGCCTGCTCACCGACGCGCCGTCCGATGTCGACGAAAAGCAGTTGCGCGAATTGCACATCCGCTTGCGGCAGAAAGTGGAAACTCAGGTCGAAGTCGGCAAGTCGTAAGCGCCTGATGCTGCGCCGCCTGCTCGCCTCGCTGTGCCTCGGTCTGGCGCTATCGGCGAATGCGGGCGATGGGTCGGGCGATGCCGGCATCGCCGAAGCCAGCCTGCCGCCGGAGGCGCGCCAGACCTTGCGCCTGATCGACGCTGGCGGCCCCTATCCCTACCGCCGCGACGGCGTGGTCTTCAAGAACATCGAACGGCGCCTGGCGCAAAAATCGCGCGGCTACTATCGCGAATACACGGTGCCGACGCCCGGCAGGAGGGATCGCGGCGCGCGGCGCATCGTCGTCGGCCAGCAACCGCCGGTCGTGTTCTATTACACTGACGACCACTATCGCAGCTTCAGTAAAATAAAGCGTCAGGATCCAATGTGAAACCCGCCGACCACTACCAGGCCTTGTTTGCCGACGCCCAACGGGCAGGTGTCCACCACTTGCCGCACGGCGATCCGGAACCGCTGTTTGCCGGCGCCGAAGCCGCCGGCTGTCTGGTGCAGCGCGTCGATCTGGCGGGCGCCCGCGACAAGGACGAAATGCTGACCGCGATCGGCAAGGCTCTCGGGTTCCCCGAGTGGTTCGGCCACAACTGGGACGCGCTGAACGATTGCCTGCTCGACATGGGCTGGCGCCCCGCCGAAGGCTACGTAATCCTGCTCGATCATTGCGATGGCATTCACGGTCGCGCCGAGTCCGATTTCATTACCCTGATGCAGGCATTCCAGTCCGCTGCGGACGAATGGCGCGAGCAGGGCGTGGCTTTCTGGTGCCTGGTCGACATGCAGGCCGATGGCATTGCCTGGTTGCCGACGGTGGCACAGCCCGATTGATGCCTTACAAGAAGCCGGTTTCGGTGCTGGTGGTGATCCACACGCCGGGACTGGACGTGCTGCTGCTGGAACGCGCCCGCCATTCCGGCTTCTGGCAATCGGTCACCGGCAGTCAGGAAGACGACGAACCGCTGCTGGAAACCGCCCGGCGCGAAGTCCGCGAGGAAACCGGCATCGTCGCCACCGCCGCCGATCTCATCGACTGGCAACGAACCAACCGCTACGAGATTTTCGCCGAATGGCGCTCCCGTTACGCGCCCGGCGTCACGCACAACACCGAGCATGTCTTCAGCCTTTGCCTGCCTGAACCATGCACCGTAACCATTGCGCCCGAAGAACACCTGGACTATCGCTGGCTGCCCTGGCGGGAAGCCGCCGCCGCCTGCTTTTCGTGGAGCAACCGCGATGCCATCCTCGAACTGCCGCAGCGGCTTGGCTGAAACACTGTCGGGCCGTTAGAATGTCCGAAGTTACCACTCGCACTCGCCCACACCCATGATTGAAAAGCTCTCTCCCGAGGACAAGGCCGGCGTTCTGGCCGAGGCGCTGCCCTACATCAAGCGTTTTCATGGCAAGACCATCGTCGTCAAGTACGGCGGCAACGCCATGACCGACGAACATCTCAAGCAGTGTTTCGCCCGCGACGTGGTGCTGCTCAAGCTGGTCGGCATGAACCCGGTGGTGGTCCATGGCGGCGGTCCGCAGATCGAGAACCTGCTGGCCCGCGTCGGCAAGAAGGGCGAGTTCGTCCAGGGTATGCGCGTGACCGATGCCGAGACCATGGAACTGGTCGAGATGGTGCTCGGCGGCCAGGTCAACAAGGAGATCGTCAATCTGATCAACCAGCATGGCGGCAAGGCCGTCGGTTTGACCGGCAAGGACGGCAACTTCATTCGCGCCAAAAAGCTGATGATGGAAAACAAGAACGCCCCCGGCGATCTGCTCGACATCGGCCAGGTTGGCGACATCGTTTCCATCGACCCCAGCCTGATCGCCCTGCTCGATTCCGGCGCCTTCATCCCGGTGATCGCGCCGATCGGCGTCGGCAGCGCGGGCGAAACCTACAATATCAATGCCGACGTGGTCGCCGGCAAGATCGCCGAAGTGCTGAAGGCGGAAAAGCTGGTGATGCTGACCAATACGCCGGGCGTGCTGGACAAGGAGGGCAATCTGTTGACCGGCATCACGCCGAGGCAGATCGACGACATGGTGGCGGACGGCACGCTCTCCGGCGGCATGCTGCCCAAGATCGGTTCGGCGCTCGATGCGGCGCGCGGCGGCGTGAAGAACGTGCACATCATCGACGGTCGCGTCGAGCATGCGCTGCTGCTGGAAATCCTGACCGACGAAGGCGTCGGTACGCTGATCAAATCGAAGTGACCACGTGGAAAAATCGCCATGAACGAAGCCCGCGCCGCCAAGGTTGGTGAAAAGAAACTCCTGATCCTGCAAACCATTGCCGAAATGCTGGAACGCCCGGCAGTGGAGAAGGTCACCACGGCCCTGCTCGCCAAGCAGTTGCAGGTTTCGGAGGCGGCGCTCTACCGCCACTTCGCCAGCAAGGCGCAGATGTACGAAGGCCTGATCGAGTTCATCGAGAGCGGCGTGTTTTCGGTCATCACGCAGATCGAAGCGAAGGAAGAATCCGGTCTCAAGCAGGCCGAGGCCATCGTCACATCGCTGTTGCGCTTTGCGCAGAAGAACCGCGGCCTGACGCGGGTATTGGTGGGCGACGCGCTGGTGCATGAGAACCCGCGCCTGCAGACGCGCATCAACCAGTTGCTCGACCGCATCGAAGCCACCCTCAAGCAGTGCCTGAAAGTGGCTTCGGCGCAAGGCGCGCTGGCGACCGGACACGATTTCGGCGCGCATGCCGACCTGCTGGTTTGCTATACGGTCGGTCGCTGGCAGCGCTTCGTCAAGAGCGGCTTCAAGGACGACCCGCTGGCCAACTGGCCGGCGCAGTGGCCGATCCTGGCGAGGTAATCGGTCCCATAAGCGCCGTCCCGCCAGCGCCAGCGCTGTGCGTCTCTTCGAGAACTTTCAGGCTTTCAGCAGCGTCGCCGCTTCCAGCGCGAAATACGTCAGTATCCCGTCGCAGCCGGCGCGCTTGAAACACAGCAGCGCCTCCATCATCACCGCGTCGTGGTCCAGCCAGCCGTTCTGCGCGGCGGCCTTGAGCATGGCGTATTCGCCGCTGACCTGGTAGGCGTAGGTCGGCACGCCGAATTCGTCTTTCACCCGGCGCACGATGTCGAGATAGGGCATGCCGGGCTTGACCATCACCATGTCGGCGCCTTCGTCGAGATCGAGCGCCACTTCGCGCAGCGCCTCGTCCGTATTGCCCGGATCCATCTGATAGGTGTTCTTGTTGCCCTTGCCCAGATTGCCGGCTGAACCCACCGCGTCGCGGAAGGGACCGTAGAACGAGGAAGCGTATTTCGCCGAATAGGCCAGGATGCGCGTGTGGATCAGTTTCTCGGCATCGAGCGTGGCGCGGATGCGACCGATGCGGCCATCCATCATGTCGGAGGGCGCCACCACGTCGGCGCCGGCGCGGGCGTGGCACAGCGCCTGTTTTGCCAGAGCTTCCAGCGTCTCGTCGTTCATCACGTAAGCGCGGGGATCGGCAGGGTCGATCAGGCCGTCCTGGCCGTGGCTGGTGTAAGGATCGAGCGCGACATCGGTGATGACGCCGAGTTCGGGGAATTCCCGCTTCAGGCGCGCCACCACGGTGGGCACCAATCCAGCCGGATTCCAGGCCTCTTCCGCGCCGGGGGTTTTCCGGCTGCCATCGACCACCGGAAACAGCGCCAGCGCCGGCACGCCCAGCTTCAGCGCCTTTTCCGCGACGGCCAGCAGGCGATCCAGCGACACGCGCTCGACGCCGGGCATCGAGGCAACCGCCTCGGTACGACCCGCACCTTCGAGAACAAAGACCGGGTAGATTAGATCGTTGGCAGTGAGTGTGTGCTCACACATCAAGCGCCGCGAAAAGTCGTCGCGACGCATGCGCCGCATCCTGGACCGGGGAAATACACCTATTGGAGTCATTGCTTTAGCCTTAAATAATTTTTCAAGAATGCTTGAACTTTAACGCAAAGAACCTATCATAGTCAGCAGACGGTGGCGAACGCTCGTTCGTACTGTCTCCCGCTTCACCTCCCTGAGCGGGTGCCTTGGATACTCCAAGGTGTTTTTCGCCCTCGGCCTTCCTCCCCTTTGGCCGAGGGCTTTTATTTTTGGTGAAACCAAAAATAAAAGCCCTGCGGGCGAACTGTTTGGGCTATCCCCCCGGCCCCCTTTCAAGAAAGGGGGTGACTGATTTGCTGACTTTGTCAGCCGGTTGGTAAACCCGAACTGTCGCTCTCCAACCAACTTCCAACCACCTTTTCCGCTTCTTCCATGCCGGTCTTTTTCAGGCTGGAAAACATCTGCACCGTAATTTGCTCGCCAAACTCGGCCAACGCCGCGCGCGTCTCGCGCAGGGTCTTGGTCTGTTCCTGACGCGTGAGCTTGTCGGATTTCGTCAGCAGGCAATGAATCGGTCGTCCCGTCGAACCGAACCAGCCGATCATTTTCCAGTCGAGTTCGGTCAGCGGGCGGCGCGCATCCATGATCAGCACCAGCCCGACAAGGCTGGAGCGACATGTCAGGTAGTGTTCCAGCAGACCCTGCCATTGCAAGCGCACCGCCAATGGCACCTGGGCATAGCCATAGCCGGGCAAGTCGACCAGCGCCGCGCCGTTTTTCAGGCGGAACAGGTTGATCAACTGGGTCCGCCCCGGCGTCTTGGAGACGAAGGCGAGCCGGGTGTGGCCCACCAGCGTGTTGATGGCGCTGGATTTTCCCGAATTGGAGCGACCGGCAAAGGCGATCTCGGCACCATTCGGCGCAGGCAGGCCGCCGGGCTGGGCGGCGGAAATTTCAAACGTGGCGTGACGGAACAGGGACATGGGGCGATACGCGAGAAGCACGCCGCCGTGATGGGCTGACGCAGGGAAGTGGGACAGGCTGGGATAGAATATCAGGTTTACAATTTCCGAATCCCCGAGTTTCCGAGGAGTTTTTGTCCATGAAGCGTTTTCTACTCACTCTGTTGTGCGCGATCACGGCATTCGGCGCTCAAGCGTCCGGTGCCGCCAAGGCAGCCCCCAAAGGCGATGCCGCGCGCGGTCAAATCATTGTCTCCACCGTCTGCGTGGCCTGTCACGGCCCGGATGGCAACAGCCCGCTGGCCGCCAACCCGAAGCTGGCCGGACAACATCCCGAATATCTGCTGAAGCAGATGAAGAACTTCAAGTCCGCCGACGGCAAGCCGCCCGAGCGCGTAAGTGCGATCATGAACGGCATGATTGCGGCCTACGACGAAGGCCAGATGCGCGATCTGGCGGCCTATTTTGCGGCCCAGACCCGCAAGGAGGAAACGGCGAAAAACCGCGAAACCATCGAACTCGGCCGAAAGCTGTATCGCGGTGGCGATCAGGCCAAGGGCCTGCCGGCCTGCGCCGGGTGCCACGGGCCGACCGGCGCCGGCATGCCGGCGCAATATCCGCGCATCGGCGGACAGTTTGCCGAATACACCGAGGCGCAACTAAAAGGTTTTCGCGAGGGCATCCGTGCCAACGACCCCAACAAGATGATGCGGATGGTCGCGATCAAGATGACCGACGCCGAAATCAAGGCCGTGTCCGATTACATCGCCGGGCTGCGCTAGAAAACGGAGTTTCAGTGGCGGCCAACGTCGGCTCTATCGATGTTAGGCGCAGCGGTCGTGGCCAAAAGCGCCGGAAACTCCGCCTTGACGTAGGCTCCAAACTTCCGGTCGTTGCTCAGGACATGGCGGATGAACCAGTCCTCGAAGAAGCCGACCAGGTTCTCGCCCGAAGCGTTCTTCTTTAGCTGTTCTTCGAGGCTGGCGATCTGCTCGATGAGTCGCACATGTGCGTCGCAATGCTCCGCGCACTCCGGATAGCGGGTGATTTCCTGCAGAGCCTCCTCGACCGCCAAGTGGAACTTCATGTACTCGGTCAGTTGTGCCACGAAGAAACGCAGGATATGCCAGGGATCCCGCTTCGCCACCGAGTTTTCGATGGCGAGCAGATGCTCGAAAATCTTCTTGTGTTGATTGTCGATGACATCAATGCCGATCGCGAAACTGCTGTCCCACTTCATCGTGCCTTCCTTCTTGCGCCAGACAGGCGCCCCTCTGTAAAACGCGGGCCGCACCAAACTACAGACTGAATCTTATCTCAGCCGACCGCCGCTGACGCGCACAATGCCCGCAAGATCGCGGTGTTGTTCGATGCCGCTGAAGCCCGCCGCCGCGAGCAGATCGCGCACCGCCTCGGCCTGGTCGTAGCCGTGTTCCAGCCAGAGTTGCCCGTTCGCCGCCAGATGCGCCGGCGCGGCGGCGATGATGCGGCGAATCGCGTCCAGTCCGTCTGCGCCGCTGGCCAGCGCCGCGAGCGGTTCGTGGCGCAGGTCACCCGCCGCGAGATGCGGATCGGCGGCCGCAACGTAGGGCGGATTGGCCACGATCAGATCGAAGCGCTCGTCGTTCAGGACGGCGAACCAGTCGCTTTGCAGCAAGCGCAGTTGCGCGCCGTGTTTTTCCGCGTTGTCGCGCGCCGCCGTCAGCGCTGCGGCGGACGCATCCACCGCGCTTACCTGCGCCTGGGGTATTTCCAGCGCCAGCGTGATCGCAATACAACCGCTGCCGGTGCCCAGATCGAGAATTCGTGCGGTGCCTTTCGCCGTATCGCCAGCGCCGACTTTTGCCAGCGCGATTTCGATCAGCAGTTCGGTTTCCGGACGCGGAATCAGGACGGCGGGCGAAACGGCGAACTCGCGCCCGTAAAATTCACGGTGGCCGACGAGGTAGGCCACCGGCTCGCCACTCGCGCGCCGCGCCACCAGCGAGGCAAAGCCGAGTAGCGCCGTTTCTTCCAACAGCTCATCGTCGTGGGCGATCAGCCAGGCCGGGGAGCGATCCAGTACATGCCCCAGCAGCAGGCGCGCCTCGTTGGCCGGCAGCTTCGCCCGCGCTGCGGCGAGCGCCGCTGCAACGGTGGTCATTCCGCCAGCGCCGCCAGCAGTTCGGCCTGATGTTCGGCGGTCAGGGCGGCGACCAGTTCGTCCAGATCGCCGTCCATGATGGCGTCGATTTTGTACAGCGTCAGGTTGATGCGGTGATCCGTGATTCGCCCCTGCGGAAAGTTGTAGGTGCGGATGCGCTCGGAGCGGTCGCCGGAGCCGATCAGGCTTTTGCGCTGCGAAGCAGTTTTCTGCTGCTGTTCGCGCAGCCTGGCGTCATTGATGCGCGCCGCCAGCACCGACAGCGCCTGGGCCTTGTTGCGGTGCTGGGAGCGGTCGTCCTGGCATTCGACGACGATGCCGGTGGGAATGTGGGTGAGGCGCACCGCCGAATCGGTCTTGTTGATGTGCTGGCCGCCGGCGCCCGAGGCGCGAAAGGTATCGACCCGCAGATCGGCCGGATTGATGTCGATGTCGACCAGTTCGTCCGCCTCCGGCATCACCGCCACGGTGCAGGCCGAGGTGTGGATGCGGCCCTGGGTTTCGGTCACCGGCACGCGCTGCACGCGGTGGCCGCCGGATTCAAACTTGAGTCTGGAATAGGCGCCCTTGCCCTCGACGCGAGCGATGATTTCGCGAAAGCCGCCGAGGTCCGATTCGCTGCGCGAGACGACCTCGACTTTCCAGCGCTGCCGTTCGGCGTAACGGCTGTACATGCGGAACAGGTCGGCGGCGAACAGCGCGGATTCGTCGCCACCAGTGCCGGCGCGGATTTCGAGGAACAGGTTGCGCTCGTCGTTGGGGTCTTTCGGCAACAGGGCGCATTGCAGTTCGGCGGCGAGGCGGGCCATTTCGCTGGTGGCGGACACCTGTTCGGCGAGCGCCAGTTCCTTCATTTCAGGATCGTCCAGCATTTCCGCCGCGCCCGAAAAGTCGGCGCTGGCGCTGCGGTAAGCATGGAACAGTTCCACCACCGGGGTGATGTCGGCGCGTTCGCGGGTCAGCTTGCGATAACTGTCCATGTCTTTCGCGGCGTGCTCGCCGCCGAGCAGGCCGTCGATTTCGGCCAGGCGTTCGCTCAGGCGCTCAAGTTTTTCGAGAATGCTTTTTTTCATGGAAAAAGGCTTGGGAGTTGCGGCGACCGGACTCGCGCCCGGGCCATCGATGCGATGTCGCGCACCTACTCCTCGGAGTTGAGACGATAGATGCGCGAGATCAGCGCCGCGACTTCGGCGCGCTCCGCGCCTTCCGCCTGGTTCAGGGCATGGGTCGGCGCGTGCAGCAGCTTGTTGGTGATGCCGTGCGACAGCGCGTCGAGCACCTTGGCCGGATCGCCGCCGCGCGCCAGCAGCTTCATGGCGTGTTCCAGTTCGTGGCGACGGGCGCGCTCGGCGGCATCGCGCAGGGCGCGGATGGTCGGCACCGTCTCGCGCGATTCCATCCAGTGCAAAAAACCGGAGACGCGGTCGGCGATGATCGCCTCGGCCTCGATCACGGCGGCCTGCCGCGATTCGAGACCGGATTCGACGATCTGGCCGAGGTCGTCGAGGGTGTAGAGAAAGACATCGTCGAGCCGGGTCACTTCCGCTTCGATGTCGCGCGGCACGGCCAGGTCGACCATCACCATCGGTCGATGACGACGAGCTTTCAGGGCGCGCTCGACCATGCCCAAACCGATGATGGGCAGCGAACTGGCGGTGCAGGAAACCACGATGTCGTAATCCGCCAGACGCTCGCCGAGCTGATCCAGTTTCATGGCGTCGCCGCCGAAGCGCGCAGCCACGTCAGCGCCGCGCTCCAGCGTGCGATTGGCGACGGTCAGCCGCTTCGGCTTGTGCGCGGCGAAATGCGCGGCGCACAGCTCGATCATCTCGCCGGCGCCGATGAACAGTATCTTTTGCTCTGCCAGGCTGTCGAAAATCCGCGCCGAAAGATGCACGGCGGCGGCGGCCATCGACACCGTGTTGGCGCCTATCGCCGTGGTCGAGCGCACTTCCTTGGCCACGGCGAAGGTGCGCTGGAACAGCTTGCCCAGCAAGGTGCCCAGCGTGCCGGCTTCTTCGGCGTCACGCGCCGCCTGCTTCATCTGGCCGAGAATCTGCGGCTCGCCCAATACCATCGAATCCAGCCCGGCGGCGACGCGAAACATGTGGCGCACGGCATCCTGCTGCGGATGCTGGTAGAGGTAGGGGTGGATCTTCTGCGGCGACAGCGAGTGGTACTCGGCCAGCCAGTCGGCGGCGGCCTGCGGCTGTTCGGCCGCGCAATACAGTTCGGTGCGATTGCAGGTCGACAGGATCGCCGCCTCGCGCACGGTCTTGGCCCGCAACAGGTCGTGCAGCGCCCGGCCCATGTGCAACGGGTCGAACGCCACCTGCTCGCGTACCGCCAGCGGGGCCGTATGATGGTTGATGCCAAGAGCGAACAACTGCACGACGATATGACCTTGAGACGACGCAAGCCGCGACTTTCGGGATTATAGGTAAAATCTCGCATTTTCGCGGCTACTGGCCCATTCGCGGGGCGCACCGTCAGCGCCGACTATTGGAGAAGTTCAGTGCAACTCGTCTGTCTCGACCTCGAAGGCGTACTCGTTCCCGAAATCTGGATCGAGTTCTCCAAACGCACCGGCATCCCGGAACTCTCCCGCACCACGCGCGACGAGCCGGACTATGACAAGCTGATGAAGTACCGGCTGGACTTGCTGAAAACCCACAAGCTCGGCCTGCCGGATATCCAGAAGGTGATTTCGGCCATGGGGCCGATGGCCGGCGCCAAAGACTTCCTCGACGCCCTGCGCCGTGACTACCAGGTCATCATCCTGTCCGATACCTTTTACGAGTTCGCCATGCCGCTGATGGCGCAACTCAACATGCCGGTGCTGTTCTGCCACAAGCTGGAGGCCGATGCCGCCGGCTTCGTGGTGAACTACCATCTGCGCATGCCGAACCAGAAAATGGAATCGGTCAAGCGCTTCAAGGAACTCAACTTCAAGGTCATCGCCGGCGGCGATTCCTACAACGACACCGCCATGCTGGCCGAGGCCCACGCCGGCATCCTGTTTCATCCACCGCAGAAGGTGATCGACGAGTTTCCGCAGTTTCCGGTGACCATGAACTACACCGAACTGCGTGCCGAAATCGACAAGGCGTCGGGCCGCCTGTGACGCAGGCACCGCAAGTGGATCCGACGCTGCTGGCGGGCCTGCGGGCGCTGGCCGAATCGAGCTTTCCCAAGCGCTGCGGCAACTGCGGCAAGGTATATGACAGCGTCGCCGACTATGTGGCCCAGACCGCGAGCATCGCGACCGACAAAAGCGGCCTGAAACAGTCGCGCGACGACGATGGCCAGACCATCATCGAGCTGTTCCGGAATTGCACCTGCGGCTCGACCCTGATGGATTTCTTCAGCGATCGGCGGGATCTGTCCGGCGCCGGCGAACAGCGGCGGCGGCGCTTCGACGAATTGATCCAGCACCTGATCGGTCGTGGCCTGGACCGCGCGGTGGCGCGTACCGAGCTGCTCAAGGTGATGCATGGCCTGCCCAGCGAAATTCTGCGTGTCACCCGTCCGCCGGCCAAGGGGTGATTTCATGCATCGCGACCGTTTCTACACGCTGACCGCCTCCTGCCCCGACCAGGTCGGCATCATCGCGCGCGTCACCGGCTTCATCGCCCTGCACAAGGGCTGGATTCTCGAATCGAGTTTCCACGCCGACGACCTGGACGGGCGCTACTTCATGCGCATCGAAGTCAAGGCCGATTCGCTGCCTTTCCAGCTCGCCGAGTTCCGCAGCCGCTTCCAGCCGCTGGCCGACGAACTGCAACTGGACTGGCGCATCAACGATTCGGCGGGGAAGAAGCGCGTCGTGGTGCTGGTCTCGAAGCAGGAACATTGCCTCTACGACCTGCTGGCGCGCTGGCAGTCGAAGGAACTCGATATCGAGATCGCCTGCGTGATCTCGAACCACGACACCTTCAGGGGTTTCGTCGAATGGCACGGCATCCCGTTTCATCACGTGCCCGTCACCGCCGACAACAAGGCCGCCGCCCATGCCGAGATGCGGCGCCTGTTCGAGGAAGTCCATGGCGACACCATGGTGCTGGCGCGCTACATGCAAATCCTTTCGCCGGAGCTGTGCGCCGCCTATGCGGGGCGCATCCTCAACATCCACCACAGCTTCCTGCCCTCGTTTGTCGGCGCCAAGCCCTACCACCAGGCCTACACGCGCGGCGTCAAGCTGATCGGCGCCACCTGCCACTACGTCACCGAAGCGCTCGACCAGGGCCCGATCATCGAGCAGGACGTGATCCGCATCGACCACTCGGATTCGGTCGAGGACATGGTGCGCTACGGCAAGGACATCGAAAAGACCGTGCTGGCGCGCGGCCTGCGCTATCACCTGGAAGACCGCGTGCTGGGGCATGGCAACAAGACC